>Ga0070726_10000247_pt1 | contig 79941 bp, 79 predicted proteins | sample tdAd471_FD_67275 | JGI IMG/M metagenome (GOLD analysis project Ga0070726, IMG submission 67275) | Marine sediment microbial communities from the Atlantic coast under amendment with organic carbon and nitrate - tdAd47.1 | ecosystem: Environmental > Aquatic > Marine > Coastal > Sediment | place...
GTGACGTTCCAGGTCGCCGGGAGAGCACCTGAATTCAGCGTTTGATCACCTCGACCCTCCGGGTTCCCCTCAGTCAGTTGCGAGCCAGAAAAGCACTGTCTCGCGCCATTCCTTCGGCGGATGATTTGCCACGCTGAATTCAGCTTCTCTCCCGCCTCGCCCGGGGTGAGGCCACAGGATCTCATCACTACAAACTTGCAGTGTGCTCGATGCAGAGTCGGTGAAGCGGCTGAACCGTTCGTCGCAAGTGCGCGCCGAGAGAGGGAGCGAAACGGCGCTTTTCCGGTTCGCGACCGACGGAGGGTACCCCGGCGGGGCGCGTGTACCAGACGGGCGGTTCAGGCACTTCAGCGACGGCTTCGGCGCGTCACAGGGAGCATAGGTAGTGGATAGTGATGTCCAAATGGAAGAAGGCCGCTGTGATCGTGGTATACCCCCGAAAGGGAGTCAAAGCGGGTTCGACCGCTCGGGGGTATACCACGATTGCAGTGGCCGCTCAGCTGGAAAGTGTCTATCCACCGAGCAACCCCGATAATGTGCGAAGAACCAAAAAAAGGGGCCTCTCGGCCCCTTCAGTCTACGCGTTCCGGCTTCAGGAGAGGCGGCGACGAATACCGGTGAGCAGCCCACCCAACGCCAGGAAGCCACCACCGATGGCGCCAATCAGGAACAGCGGCGAAGCGGTAGCCGGCATGGCGATGACCTCTTCCTCGATAGTGATCAGGTCCATCTCATCCGGCCCATCAGCATCGTGCACGGCAAGTGCAAAACGGTCCTCGGGAATATACACGTTCAATTGTTGACCGCGCATCAGGTCGCCCGCGCGGTACTTGCGACCGCCGATGTCAGCGCGCCAGTCGCTCCCCACTTGCACTGAACGGGTGTCCCCCATGGATCCGTCGGTATGCAGCGGACGGAATGTCATGCGATTTCCGCGCACGCGCACCACCTCCACGGTGACCTTGGCATAGAGCTTGCCATTTTTCTCCAGAACGCTCTGGCAGGATTCACCCACGTCCGGATTCTGGGCCAGTACCTGTGCAGCCCAATTCAGGTCTGCGCATGTCACTGCACTGTTTGTCGAGTCCTGCGCCATCAGCGAACCCGCTGACAGTGAAAGAGCCATACCTGTTGCTAGTGCTATTTTCTTCATGTCAATTTCTCCTTGTGTGATTGACATCGGTAGTATCGAGAGACGCTGTGACGATAAATCGTTGCGGCGCATGCCCGACGAAATAAAACGGGTAGCAAGTGACCAGGGTAACCGTTTGTTCAGGGGTATCTTTGAGCAGGGTCGTATCGGTTTTGTCGACCACAGTGGTGGCGTCAATAGTAAAGTGTTTCTCTCCCTGCAAGGTCTGCAGCACGATCCGGTCTCCCACCTTGACGTCTTTCAAAGCGCGAAAGTACCCGTCTCGATGACCGGAGATACCGATATTGCCGCCCTCATGTGGATACGCCATGCCATTAATTACGCCCGCGGCGCGATCCATCACCAACGCTGAGCCCTCCTGGTAAACCGGTACTTCGAGGCTGACGGAGGGCACTTCCAGTACACCCAGTATTGGCGGCATTTCGGCAGTCAGGCTGTTCTGGTAGTCGGCGATACGACCCGGAGCCCACAGGCTGGTATCGGGTGCGCCGGTATCACGAAACAACGCCGGCGCATTTGCTGAGGCAGCGGCTGCCTCGGGGTTGGCGTATTCGTCAGCGGAAGATAGTGAGGCCACCTGCACAGCCTGCTCATGAAAAGACTCTACGGCAGCGTGACGCTGTACCTCGCCCCTCGCAATTTGCACGGCAAAGAATATCAGCAGGGCAATACCCAAGCTGTAACTGAGCACTTCGCCTGCGCGTAGCATCAATGGCTGACGATGAACCACCATAAACTGGTTGCGACTTCCCCCGCCCGGACACACGTGATCTTGTGCCGGGTCTACTATTTGCAGCGGCTTGCAGGCAAGAACCCGCTGATCACTGCCCTTCGCTGCTTGCCAGGAATAACTGGCAACTATTTTAGTACGTTATCATGATTGCGCTAGTTCACATTTGCTGGACAATACCCTAAGCTTTTTTGGTCGCTGGCGCACTAAACTGCCAGCTCCTTTTTTCGCTCTCTGCCTTCACACAGCACTTGCAACCTCAGGACACCCCAAGCATGACCGATTCCATAAGGCCCTTTACCGTAGCAATAGAAGAAGCCCAGCTGACCGACCTGCGTCAGCGCCTTGCCGCGACCCGCTGGCCGGAAGCGCAGACCTGCGAGGGTTGGGAGCAGGGCATGCCTCTGGACTACAGTCGTGAGATGAGCCACTACTGGCAGCATGAATATGACTGGCGACGCTGTGAAACCATGCTCAACAGCTGGCAGCACTACCTCACCGACATTGATGGCCAGGAGATTCATTTCATCCACCGTCGCAGCCCCCACAGCCACGCCCTGCCACTGATCATCTCGCACGGCTGGCCCGGCTCGGTGATCGAATTCCACAAGATTATCGACGCCCTGGCAGAACCCGAGAAATACGGCGGCGATGCTGCGGACGCCTTTCACGTGGTAGCGCCCTCCCTGCCCGGTTATGGCTTCTCGGGCAAACCTGCCACCACCGGCATGACCGCAGAGCATATCGCCACCCTGTGGAGCAAACTTATGGGCAGGCTGGGTTATGATGCGTGGGTGGCCCAGGGCGGTGACTGGGGTTCCATGATTACCCAGTGCATCGCGCAACAGGAACCTGCCGGCTGCCGGGGCATTCATATCAACATGCCCATCGCCGCTCCCGACCCGGAGACCATGGACCAATTGACGGCAATGGAGACCAAAGCACTGGAAGACATGGCGTTCTACGACGAATGGGACTCCGGCTACTCCAAACAACAGTCTACACGGCCGCAAACGCTGGGCTACGCCCTCGCCGATTCGCCAGTAGGCCAGATGGCCTGGATCGTGGAAAAGTTCTTCGCCTGGACCGACTGCGAGCGAGACGGCGTCAAGCATCCGGAGCACGCGCTGAGTAAAGATGAGCTACTGGACAACGTCATGCTCTACTGGTTGAACAATTGCGCAGCGAGTTCAGCACGGCTCTACTGGGAGAGTTTCAGAACGCCCAATCTGGAGCCCATAGCCATGCCAGTGGGCTGCTCTATATTCCCCCGGGAAATATTTCGCTCCAGCCGACGCTGGGCGGAGAGTCGGTACGGCAACATCATTCACTGGAACGAACTGGACAAGGGTGGCCATTTCGCAGCCTTCGAGCAACCGGAGCTGTTTTTGACAGAGCTGCGCACTTGCTTCCGGCAGCTGCGTTAGAACCTACAGAAGGTTTTAGGGGGAAAAAGCCTACAGGGGGTCTTCGGGGAAATTGCTGGTGTTGAGGCTGCTGGAGAACGGCCGGGTCGTCGCCGGCGTATCGTTCCCTGAACTGGCTGAGCCCAACTGAGTGCTGGCCCCGTTGTTACGTGCAGGGGGTGCGCCACCGGCCGATGCCATGGGCATCTGGTAATCCGAGTCGTCTATGCAGTCGACGTCAAATTCGCGACTGTGCGTATTCAATGTGGGTGCCGGGCTGACATCCTGCGCGGCGGCCGGATTAGCGCGCGGCGGCTGCATCATGACCCTGTCCCCCGGGCGCGGCGGCGGAGGAGATGGTGCCACCGTCGTGTAATGGGGCTGAGTTCTGCTTGCCGCGGGGGCCGCTTGCGCCCCAGGCGAAGACTCTGCACGGCGTCGTGATGACGGCTCTACCGGCTGTTGCGCGCCAAGATAACCGTCTGCCTCAGTCTTCGTCGCTGGCCGTTGTTGTTCTACAGCACCGGTGCTGTGGCCGCTACTGCCGATGAACTCGAGGTTCTGCAGCGCTGCGTCCAGAGCACCCCGCGCGGCAGCGGCGTCGTCGTCGGAAGCTTCCAGGCTAGCTGCTCTGCGAGGCAGCTTACGCGCCTGCGCCGCGAGGGTATCGCCGACAGGTATACCGCGAGCGGCGATTCTGGGCTGCGGCTGCACGGTACTGCTGGAAGGCTGCTCCTGCGCCGCCAGCGTCGCCAGATCTTCAGCAGGCGGTGCTGCCGTCTCCTCGGTGTCCGGCACGTCGCTTTCGGGTATCTCGCTGGCCTCGGCGTCGCGCAAGGCGCGCTGTTTAAGCACTTCGTGGGCGCACTCGGACCATCGGCCAAAATGTGATGACTCTGCCGGGTCTGGCATGCGGTGTTTGGAAAAATCACCCATGGCAGCCATAAATCGCTGCTTCACCGCCCGGTAGTGATAAATGTGGTCTTCGGTTTGCAAGGGAAGCAGGTCTGCATCGCCGCGTATGATCAGCATTTGCGGCGGTAACTGGCCCTGCAGGGCCTGCAGCAGGTCCGCTGCAAAACAAAGCCTGAACGCGGAGTTCAGTGTGGTCTTGGCCTGGGTATCGCAGGGGATATACAGAAAATTGCCCAGCTCGGAATAACCACTGGTGCGCATGAGCAGATTCACGGCGCCTGAGAGCGGCCCCAGTGCCAGCTGCCCATTGACGATATAGTCAGTACCTCGACGCATGGCGTCCAGTGTAGTCGCCCTGCGCACTGGTTCTTCTGCATCCCAGTCGATCAGGGCGACATGCTTGCCCTCGTCGCGCAGGGTCGCCGCCAGTTCATCCTGACGCTGCACATAGCCCGCGGGGGGAGGCGCGTAGGCATCGGGAGCAATACCGTGATCGGGGTTTTCGAGTGTCAGGCGCTCCATCCAGCATGCGAATGGACTTTCCCTGAACAGGACAAAATCTTCGGAAGCGTAGGTGACGGCGCTGTCAACACTGTAACGGTACATAGGCTGCTGTTTGGTTCCCCCTGTCGGTTGCAAACAGCACAAGCGATGAGATTGCTCACGCCGTTTGTACATTTATATAGGAATGGTCGCCCGCTGGCAACGCCGGAAGCGCAATTGAGCTTCCGACGTGACCCTGGTCGCTACGCTACTGGCGCGCAAAGATGGTAGCGCCTCCCACCAGGGTGCGTTCAACCTGCAACTCACGCATGGCTTCGGGGTTAGCCAGGGGGCTGGCCGAGAGCACTACCATGTCCGCCAGCTTGCCCGGCTCCAGAGAACCAATGCGGTCGTCCATAAACACCTGCCAGGCTGCGTCGATAGTCACAGCTCGCAAGGCAGACATAACGTCGATGCGCTGCTCCTCGCCAATCACATCGCCGCCGTAGCTGAGCCGGAACACCTGGCTCCAGACAGCCTGCAACGGCAGCATGGGTGTGACTGGCGTGTCCATATGCGAGCTGAACTTCAGCCCCCGCTGCAGCGCCCAGCGAGCCGGGCTCATTGCAGCGGCACGCTCCGGCCCCATAAAGATGTCGCGGTGCCGGTCTCCCCAGTAATAAGTATGGGCAGAGAAAAAGCTGGGGGTGACGCCCAGCGCTTTCATTCGCGCCACCTGGTCCTCCCGCGCCATTTGCGAGTGAATCAGGATCATCCTCGGGTCTGCCACCGGATGCGCCTGCTGGGCGGCCTCGAAGGCGTCGAGTATGTCTTCAATTGACTCATCGCCATTGCCGTGGATGGCAATCTGGTAACCCTGTTTATGCAGCGTCGCAACGCGCTCGAACAGGTCATCGCGAGGTATGGAGGGGTAGCCCCGGTAATCCGGGTCCTGCGGATCACGGGGCACGTGGTAGGGATGGCTGAGGTAGCCGGTGTAACCCTGGATACTGCCATCGGCAACCAGCTTGACTGCCTGCATCACCACCCGGTCACTGGCGTATGCCTCAGGGTTGAACTCACCGTTGGCCAATGCCTCCGCGAACTCGCTATCAAACGCGAACAGCACCAGGCGCTGGGGAATTACGCCGAGTTTACTGAATAGTGACAAGCCCCCGGCGAGCTCGGCGGACGTGCCCCCGGACTGCGCGGTGGTCACACCCACGCGAGCATACTCCACCGCAGCGGATTTCATCATGGCATAGACGTCGCGCAGACCGATGTCCTGCATGTACATCATCAGATCAAGCCGCGCCGTCTCTTCCAACAGACCATTGGGTTCGCGGCTACCGGGGCGGCGGCCAATCACCCCACCCACCGGGTCCTCGGTTTCCGACGTGATACCTACCAGCGCCAGGGCACGACTGTTGGCAACGACCATATGGCCCGATACATGCGTGGCAATTACCGGGTGCTCAGTGGAGACGCTGTCCAGCTCAGCGCGCGTAGGGTGCCGCTTTTCCGCTAGCAGCGTGTCATCGTAACCAAAGCCAGTGACCACCTCTCCGGGCTCAGTACTGGCGGCGCGTTCCCGCAGCGCATCAAGAACCTGGGCCATGGTTTGCTTGTCGCCTACCGGCGGGCTGGTCAGATCTGCCGATATCACCTGCATGCCCGAGGCCGGGAAGTGGCCGTGTGCATCGACAAAGCCGGGCATGAGCGTGCGCCCCCTCAGGTCATGGACCTCGGTGCCCTCGTCGACCAATGCCATGATATCGGCGGTACTGCCCACTGCCTCGATGCGTTCTCCGCGCACGGATACCGCCTCGGCGATGCGGTTCTCGGCATCCATAGTAAGTACCTCACCATTGATAAAAACCTGGTGCTCAGGTGGCTGAGGTACGCGCGTCGCAATTTTGAAGAGCACGCTGAGCCCACCAAACAGGGCGATGAGAATCAGTGCAGCTGTTTTCCAGTTCATGATGACTCCTTGTCTTGCACGGTGTCAGGCCGCGGCATCTATCAGTATTTCCGCCAGCCGGGCGCGGTGCCAGGCGGCGTTGCCCCAGAGCATTTCGCTGTGCTTCTGGCGTTTGAAGAACAGATGCACGTAACACTCCCAGGTGAAACCGATACCCCCATGGCACTGCACCGACCGGCTACTGGCAAAAACTGCCATATCGCTGGCGGAGGCCTTGGCCATGTGCGCGTACTGGCGGGCTTTTTCCGGCTCGCAGTCGACCGCGCAGGCTGCGTTGAACACCAGGGATTTGGCCTGATCAATGGCAATCATCACATTCACCAGAGGGTGTTTCACCGCCTGAAAAAAGCCCAGGGGGTGATCGAACTGCTGGCGCTGCTTGACGTAATCAACAGTGGTCTGCAACTGCCATTCACCCGCGCCGACCATGTCGGCCGCAAGCAGCGTCCAGATGGCGGGCAGCGCCGCATCCATTGCATCTTGCGCAGCGCCACTGACCAACTGCGCCTCAACATCCCTGAATTCAATATGAGCCTGGTCGCGAGTCAGGTCGAGAATGGCGTCCTGTTGCAGTTGCACGCCAGCGGCGTTGGCGGCCACCCAGTAAAGCTCCAGGCTCTGCTGCGACCTTGCACAAACCAGCAAGCGGCTCACTTTGCCCGCATCCTGCACGAAGCAGGCTGTGCCGTTGAGGCGCCCTGCCTCGGCAACCACGTTGGTATCCGCGGGCGACCATGATCCGGTCGCATTGCTTAACGCCAGTGTCGCGGTCTCTCCATTGACAATATCTGCCAGCGCGCCATGCCCCTGCTCGCCGCAGGCAGTAAGCACATAACTGGCCGCAAGCGTGGCAAGCAATGGGCAGGGAAATGCCGCCTTGCCAAGTTCCTCTGCCAGCCCGGCAACCCCCACCAGAGGCATACCCACGCCGCCCTGCTCTTCAGGTACCGCGAGCAGGGTCCAACCCAGGTCAACCATCTGCTGCCACAGGGCCTGGTCCCACTGCACCGTGGGCGCGCGATCCGGCGATGGGTCCTGCGCCACCAGTGCGTGCAGTTTATCTGCGCTAAAATGTTCGCTGAAGAATTTCGCTGCGGAGCTCTTGAGCAGCGCGGCTTCTTCATTAAAGCCAAAATCGTCTGGTTGTGACATCCTGCTCTCCCCTACTTGGATTTGGCCATGCCGAGCACCCGCTCGCCGAGGATATTACGCTGCACTTCACTGGTACCGGCAGCAATTGTGAAACCGAAAGAGTTCATATAAGCCATGGGCCACTGGCCGCCGGCCGGAGCATTGGGATCGCCCAGATACAGCGAGCTTGCCGCGCCCTGTATGTCCATTGCCAGGCCTGCTGTGTCCTGCGCTATCTCGCTCATCAGCAATTTGTTCTGCAACGACAAGCGCATGGGGTTGTCCTGCAGCGCGGGCACCCGTGCGCGACGCTGATTGGCCGCTAACCCGGCTTCGCGGATGAATTGCTGCATCATGCGGTCACGCAACAGAGGGTCGTCGGCAGCGGTAGCGCCATCGGACGCAGTGGCTTGCGCCAACCTGACCAATGCCGAGGCAGTGGTGATGTGGGAGGATTTGTTGGTCATACCTCCGGCTCGCGGTGTCACCAACTGGCCGGCACCGCGTTCGTGCGCCAGCGTGGTCATCGCCACCTGCCAGCCCTTGCCGAGTTCATCCAGGCGAAAGGCGTCATCCACCTCGAGGTCTTCGAATATCACCTCGTTGAAGCCGGTTTCACCCGTCATCTTGATCAGCGGCCGCACGGTAACACCCTTGCCCAGCGCCGAGCGTATCGGCACCACAAAGTAAGACAGGCCGTCATATTTGTGCGATTTGTCGGTGCGCAGCAGCAGTATCATCCACTCGGCAAAGTGCGCCAGGGACGTCCACACCTTGTGCCCATTGATGACCCACTTGTCACCCTTGCGCTCGGCGAAGGTTTGCACGCTGGCCAGATCCGAGCCTGCTCCGGGCTCACTGAAACCCTGGCACCAGATATCCTCTCCGGAGAACAGCCGCGGCAGCAAGCGCTGCTTCAAGGCGTCCTGCCCGTGATAGAACACCGTCGGCGCCGCCATGCCCAGGCCAATAATGTTGGGGAAATAGGGCGTGCGTGCCCGCAACATCTCTTCGTTGGCCACCCGCTGGCAGTCGGTCTTACCGCCCCCGCCTACCTCCACCGGGTAGTCGCACCCCACCAGGCCGGCATCACAGGCCGACTTTTGCCAGGCTTGCAGGTAGGCAAGCTGCTCCTGCGTCATGATCTCCAGTGCGCTCTGGGGCAGCCTTACGGGTGGGTCGCCGGGCCGGTTATCGGCCAACCAGGCCCTGGCTTGTTCCCTGAACGCTGCCTGCTCCGGCGTGTCCTGTATTTGTTTATCTGCCATTGATCGGCTCCTGGTTGTTGATATCTGTATCACCTTCCGCGCTATGTTTGCAGTGGTTCAGTAATGGGGAGGTTTCTCTTCCTCCAGCGACGGCATTTCATCGGGTCCGCCCCTGTCCAGGCGAGCGTTTTGCTCGTCCTGACGCTGCTTGAGCAGGGTCAACTGCTGGCGCAACACAATAATCTCCTGCTGTTGGCTGGCCACGGCGTCATTGAGCGCCGCCATCGCATCGTCCTGAAACGCCACGTGGCTCTGCAGCTCAACCAACTGCTGTTGTAACTCTTCCAACTCTTTCATGTGCACGGACATCCTGGGTTGCCACACCGCAACGCGTTAATATACTTGCCTCGTTCACGTATTAACACGGCAGGCACATGAGCAAACGAAAAAATTCAGCGCAACGGTTGGTATACAGTACCGACGGCGGGCGACTGTGCCCCCAATGCCACCGCCCGGTTACCGACTGTGTCTGTGGCAAGGACCGGCCCGCCGCGACCGGTGACGGCATTGTGCGCCTGCACCGAGAGACCAAAGGGCGCGGCGGCAAGGCCGTGACCATAGTGCGCGGCCTGCCGCTGGCGGGCCCCGAACTCAAAACCCTGGCCAAGACGCTGAAGCAGAAGTGTGGTGTAGGCGGCGCCCTGAAAGGTGACGACATCGAAATTCAGGGTGATCAACGTACGGTGATAAAAACCGAGCTTGAAAACCGTGGATATACGGTGAAAATCGCTGGTGGTTGACCGATTTACCGAATTTGGGGTCATTTAGCGCATTTTTAGGCGACTTATCGCGAAGATCGGTCGCCTTTTTTACGCTTGTTGAACGTCAAAAATTCTCAGTTACGCCGCCTTTCCGAAATATTTATTAATTAAGCGTCGCAACACGTTATTTTTATTGGATTTTATTTTTCCCTGTGTTAAAAAGTACCCTGTGAGCGCGAACATGCAGGGAAGTCAGGGCTTTCTTGCCACGATAATCGCACCACAAGACAAAAACATAAGTGAAACGGCAGTATCTGACGGATTAGACTTTCCTGCGAGGTAGTGGGCTATGTACGTTACCGCAGAACACTTGAGGGACCAGGTCATACGACCGACTCTTAAATATCTGGGAAAATGGACGCCGGCATGTGAGAACTTCCTTCTCAATGCCGCAATTGACGCCCCCGATCTGGGGCTGTTCTCTGCACGCAATGACGGCCTGGGGCTGTTCCACATCACCGCGGCTCAGCACCGCGACCTGTGGGATCGCTATCTTGCCTTCAACCCGGATATGGCAAGCCGCGTACGCGGGCTGGCCAGCCAGCGGGCTTTTCTCAGCGACCCGGACGGCGAACTGCAAACCAACCTCAGTTACTGCACTGCCATCGCCTGGCTGTTATACCAGCGCGCCGGCCTGGCCGCAGAAGCACCTGAGGCAAGCCGCGAGATGGCAATGGCCTGACAGGCATGCCGGGCAGCGCGTTTCATCGCCCTGCCTGTCCCTCAAGGTCCACCGGCGGCAACGCTGCGCCACAAGGGCAGGTCTTCCGGCCTGTCGATATCCCGCAACACGCTTAAGGCCTGCCAACTGGTGGCTGTCTCATCCAGGCGCGCAAGTGTGGCGCCGTAGACGGAGTCACTGCCCCAGGCGATACCCTCAAACCAGCGCCAATACAGTTCACGCACCCCAATCAGCACGTAGCCGCCATCCGCCGCCGGCCCCAGCACCACTTCGCACTCGTCCAGTGCCGCCAACGCTGCCAGCAGGTACTGTTTGTCTATCTGCGGGCAGTCACTGCCAACCAGCAGCACTTTTTGACTGCACTGCAGGCCACTCTGCAACGCCCGGTACATGCGCGTGCCGAGACACCCGCTACTCTGCGGACGCACAGCGGCCACACCCAGGTCCTGGCACTCCCTGAATAGCGGGTGTAACACGTTGCCAGCCACCGACAACTCCACCTCGGCCACTGCAGCGGCACACAATGTGCGGCTGGTCCACAGTACCAACTCAGAGTGCAGGTCACAGGCCTGCTCAGGGGTGAGCGCCGGCAGCAGACGCGTTTTTACAGCGCCGGCAACGGGCTCCCGCGCAAACTGGATAAACAGGGGGCGCTGCGCCACTTCAGCGCCCATGGTAGACCCGGGACAGGCGCACTGGCGCAACGCCCAGCACATAGGCCAGCCGCAGTAACCACATTTGCAGCACTGTGCGCACAACACCCCGCTCCCGCCAGCGGCGGCTCGAAGTACGCACCGGCTCGTTAATCACCAACGGAGGGGCGTGCTTGCGCAGGCGCTTGCTCATGGCCACGTCTTCCATCAGCGGGATCGGATCAAATACGCCATAGCGCTGCAGGCACTCCCGGCTGAAAAACTGCATCTGGTCGCCGGTGGCCACACGTGTCAGGCGGGAACGCCAATTTATAAAGAAACTGATCACCCGAAATGCCAGCCGCTCTCCGTCCAGGCGGACACGACAGAAGCCCCACAGGGGAGAATGCTCGAGGTAGTCGGCCAGCTGCGCGGCGTCCACACAGGGAAAGCTGTCTGCGTGCAGGAAAAACAGGTAGTCCCCTGCTGCCTCGCCGGCGCCACGGTTCATCTGCAGCGCGCGCCCGGGTACGCTGTGCAGCAGGCTGTCGCACAATGGGGTTGCGCATTGCACGGTAAGATCGGTGCTGCCCCCATCAACCACAATCAATTGCGCTTGCGGAAAGCGCTGGCGCAGCTGGCGCAGTAAGCCGGCAATGTGCTGCGCCTCGTTGAGCACGGGGATAATGAAACTGTAGGACGGTGACGACAACGCTACAGGGCGCCACCACAGCTACTGCCCTGCCCCGCAGCGCAACCGTAGCAGTGCTCCCCCGTTACCACCGGTTTGCCGGCGACCTCTGGGGAGTGCAGCAGGTCTCTCAGATGAGGGCGCCCGGCGCTGGCCAGCACCGGTAGGTCCAGCATCTGGTTGAAGTCGCAATCGTAAAGATGGCCGCGCCAGTCCACGCTCAGCAAGGAGCGGCACATCAGGCCGTCGAGATTGTCTTCGGCAAAATTGTTGCGCAGCAGGCTCATGTAATCGGTGTACTGACCCTGTGCTAGCAGTACCGCCCCAAAGCGGCTTATCGGCATATTGGTGATGGTAAACAGCTGGTTGAACACGATCCCGAAACGTTCGCCCAGCTCTCGCTTGTAGTCCGCCTGCAGGCCTTCCTGCGCAGGCGGCAATACCGGTCCAACCGGGTTGTATACCAGGTTCAACTGCAAGGCCGGGTCGCGGCCATAGCCCAGCGAATTGAGCAGGGCGATGGCGCGAATACTGTCGTCATACACACCCTCCCCACGCTGCTGCTTCACGTTCTCTTCCAGGTAACAGGGCAGTGACGCGGAGATTTCCACGCCCTGCTCCGCGAGAAAGGCAGCCAGGTCCTCCTGCCCGGGTTCGAACAGTACCGTCAGGTTGCAGCGGTCAATCACGCGGTAGCCGCGCTTGCGCGCGGTGCTTACCAGACGGCGAAACTCGGGGTTCAGCTCCGGGGCCCCTCCGGTCAGGTCCAGGGTGTTTACAGACAGCCTGTCCGCCACTTCCAACAACAGGTCCACGGTGGCGGCGTCCATCATTTCCGTGCGGGTAGGACCGGCGTTGACGTGGCAATGCACACAGCTGAGGTTGCACAGGTAGCCAAGGTTTACCTGCAGCGTATCCACCCCGTGACGCACCAGCGGCGGAAAGTCGCTCTCGAGCAGCAGCGGGCGTGTGTCACGCATGTCAGGTTTCCTTATCCCGTTGGACTAGTAAAGCGTCTGGCGTTCGCCGGCACTGAGCAGGCTGTGGGTGCCGCCCAGACGGTACTGAAACACCACGTTGTAGGCCAGTACAGCCTGCACATAATTCCGGGTTTCACGGTACGGAATGGTTTCTATCCACATTTCAACGGGTAGCCGCTCGCCCTGCTTGTTGCGCCAGCGATCCACCCTGTGCGGCCCGGCATTATAGGCCGCCAGCGCGTACACGCGGTTGTTGTCGAAACGATCAAGCAATTGCCGGTAGTAGGTGCTGCCCAACAACACATTGTGCTCCACCTGGTACAGCTCCTCGCGGGTATGTGGCCGCCCCAGGGCCGATGCCACCTGCTTGCCGGTGGCTGGCATCACCTGCATCAGGCCGCGGGCGCCAACCGGTGAGCGCGCCTCCGGGAAGAACGCACTTTCGCGGCGGGCAATGGCCATAAGCTCGGTAGCGGGTACCCCCTGCACTGCGGCGTAACGCTGAAAGGTGTCCTGGTAGGGGGTGGGAAAACGCACGTCCAGCGCGTCCCAGGCGCGGGCGCGGGTGGCGGCATCAATGGCCATACGATGCCAGCCCTGCTCCGCAGCCAGCGCCGCCAGGGCGTAATGCTCATCTTCGCTGTCAGTATCCTGCAACACCTTGAACCACTCTGAGTGCGCCTCCTGTTGCTCAAGGTGGTAATTCAATTCGCCAATCCGCCTGACTGCAGGCAACTGACGCACACCATCCGTTTGTGCCGCCTGCAGCACCAGCGGACGATTATTGAACGAGTAGGTTTTTCCCAGGCGGTCTGCCGCGAGAAAACCGTAATAGTCGCGCTCTGCCGCCAGGGTCTGCAAAATCTGCCTGGCCTTTTGCTCTTCGCCTGCATGAGACAGGTAACGCGAGTGCCAGTACTGCCATACCGCCCTGTTCCGGGCCTCGGCAGAAAGCAGAGGCAGGGTGTTGGACAAGCCTTCCCAATCCTGTTCCCGCAGCGCCCAGCGCAGACGAATTTCAATCAGCTTGTCATCTGCCAGACGCGCCAGCGCCCCGGACAACCAGCCCAGGTTGGCCTGGGTGCGGGAAAACAGGCTCTGCTGCGCGATGGCATGCTCTACCTTGCGCTGCTGTGCTTCGCTGAAAGTCTGTTCACCACTGAAACGCTGCCAGAAGTCGAGGGCCTGCGCCGGGTTATAACGCGCCAGGTAAGCCAGGCCGTGGCTGATTATGTCTGCCGAGTAAGCGTTGTCGGCCGGCAATGACTGCTTGCGCAGGCTGGTTGGCTTGCGATAGACCGCCAGTAATCGCTGCGACCAGGGCTGCAGTGCGTCACTGCCTTTACGCGCTACATAGGTCATCAGTGAGCGTTGCCGGGCATCAAAGGCCTTGAGCAGCCGCGCCCACACCACCTCGTCGCCAAGCTGGTCCGCTTTCAGCCAGGCGTCAAACAGCGGGTCGCACTCATCGGGCCGCGATTCACCGTGCACCCAGAGCCGCTCTGCGCCCTCCCAGGCCGCCAGGGCATCGCCTTGGGCGAGTTTGGCGCGAAAGTAAAAACACTTGAGGTCGACGCTGCGTGGCTCGTCGGGCATTACCGCCAGAAAATCAGCCCAACGTCTGTCTTTGCCCGCCTGACGCAGGTAGTTGCCGAGAAAGCGGTTGGGCAGCGGCGTGTCTTCACTGAGGCTGATAAAGCGACGTGCGTCTGCCGGCCGCACCTTCCCCGCCTGGCTACTCAGCTGGTAGTAATCGAGATAGACCGCCAGCGGGTAGTCGTCCAGACCGGGACGGAGTTGCTGGTATTCAGTCCAGGCGCCGCGGTCTATGGCTCTCACCGCGTTGGCGTAATCCTCGCGAGACGCCGCAACGTCATCCGCAACTTCTGGAATGGCGGCTGCCTGATGGCCGCTCAGTAAAAAGAGGATGTAGACCGCAATTCTGGCCCGGTACCGCAAAACACTCACCTTCAGCTCACACTGTCGTTCTGGCGCTACCGGATGGTGGCGCCCCACCGGGAACTAGATTGATACGAGCCTGCCACGAATGCAAGCGCGGGCGAGTAATTGGCGAACAGAGCAGCAGCCAGAACGTGGCATAGAGCCGCTTGACGCGATCAGCAGCCCCATTCTGGTGAAGAGTCGACCGGTAAGGATGATTCCACGGCCTTGCCGGACCAGGACACGCCGCTAAACCGGTGGGCGAATAATCTACTCGCAACAGCTCGCTATTGCGCCTTACACTTGTCACTAACAATAACCAAGTGGAGCAAAAGTATGACCCCCTTATTAAGCCTTGTTGTATACATGACCCTGCTGACCTTTCTGGCGATCATGCTTGGTGCCTTCCTCAGAAACCGCGAATGGACCGCCGAAGGCATGAAGGCAGGCCTGGGAAACCGCGACAACCTGCCCGAGGCGACGCCCCTGGGCGGCAGGGCAGAACGCGCGGCGGGCAATTCGATTGAAGCACTGATCATGTTTGTTCCACTGGCACTGGTGGCGCAGATTGCAGGTAGTGCCGACGCCGTTATGCTGGGGGCTACCATCTTCATCTGGGCGCGCGTTGCGTACTTGCCTATCTATCTGGTGGGCATTCCTTACTTGCGCAGTCTCGTCTGGGGCGTGGGCGTAGCGGGCCTTGCCATGATGGTTATGGCGCTGCTGTAGGCGGCCCTGGAGCAACGCAGCAGCTCACAAAGCCCACCCTTTAAAACAAAAACCCGGCTCACTGCCCAACGCCGGTGACGCGCACCGTGGACAGGGATTCCGGGTCACAAGCTGGCTGACCCGGTCACAAGACCGGGCAGCCGCTGTTACTCGTCGTGGTTACTCGATCTCGATACGCCGCCTCACCGGCGTGGGCTCAACGAGCTTCGGCGCTTTCAGCGTGAGTACGCCGTCCTTGAACGAGGCCTTAATGTCCTCTTCCTGGACGTCACCCCCCAGGTTGAAGCTGCGCATGAACTTGCCGTAGCGCCGCTCCTGGCGAATGATCTTGCCGTCTTTCTCTTCCTTGTCCTCCTGAGAGTTCTCCGCCTCAAGGGTTAATATGCCCTCGTTGACATGCACGTGGATATTTTCCCTGGGTATGCCAGGCAACTCCGCGGTGATTTCAAAATGGTCCTGCGCGTCCTTGATATCCACTCTGGGGGCAAAGAATTCCCCCATCTCGGGATCCGCCGAGCGCGGCCAGTTATCGCCAAAAAAGCGATCGATATCAAACAAACTGCTACGTGGTACTAAAGACATCCGACACCTCCTGTTTGCGTACGGTTGGCCCTGTCCTGTACCCATAAATAGGAGCCCAGAGACTACATTTCAAGGGTCGAAAAGAATTTTTCATTCTATGAATTGACCTGCATCAAGCGGGGAATTCACTTGCCATCGGCGGGGCGAGTAGGAATAATGCGCCTCTTCCCCTTCACCGCCTGTAGCTCAGCTGGATAGAGCAGCCGCCTCCTAAGCGGCAGGTCGCAGATTCGAATTCTGCCAGGCGGACCAATAACTTGCTGATATTTATTGTTTTTATAGCGACATTGATCGGTGCAGTTATAAACCAAAAAGCTTTTTATTGCATATTTGTTGCAGTCAGCGCTTGGAGCCATTAATCGGCCCCAAGGCGCAGCCACGCCCCAGGGCCTAACCACAACCACCTTAATGGAGGTGAATTATGGCTAAGGCAAATACTACTACTGACACCGAATTGGCATACGGAATCTTTCTGCGTCTGCCTGAGGATGAAAAGCGACTAATCTGGGAATCCATGCCCAAGGACATGGAGGTTACAGAGGCCAACATCGCAATGGCCACTGCGCGCTGTATCGATCAATTGGAAAGCATGCAATTGCCACAGACAGGCAGCGTCACCGCCGACGATGTGAACCCCCTGAAAGGCGTTACCGCAGGGGAAATATCAGATGATGTCCTTGTCGGCATATTCGACGGTATATCAGACGAAGGTAAAGCAGTCTTCCTCAAGATACTGCGCCGCCAGTTCCTGAAAAGTATGGCTAAGGGCACACTGCTTTCCCAGCAGGGGGCATAGCAAGCTCTTCAGGGTTCTGGTCTTTCTAAGGGGGCTTCGGCCCCCTTTTTCGTCTATGCTTCGGATATGGAATCAGGCACCAATCACACATCGGCATTTCACGAAGTTGGCAGACTCGATAATGCCTGCCCCACTTGCGAAAAGAGCCTTTCAAAGCGTCCTCTGCGTAAGACAAAGTGCCCCCATTGTGGGAAGAATATCTACAGCCGGAAAAGACCGTTTGATGATATGAAAGTTCTTCTGAATGAAGAACAGGCCGGAATCGTCGAACAAGATTGGCATTTGGACTTTGAGTTAAAGCAGGCCATTCCTCGAGAAGCCAATCCACTTTGGTCGGAGAAGATAGAAACGGCCATTAAGACTGACCATCATCCCGACCCTTCGGTTGAACAGAAAGCGCGTGAAGCATTTGATAAGCAGCTTCTCCTTATCCGGCAAGGTGTCGCTCCTCGTGACGCAGAGGAAAAACTATTCCCGGATGACCCGCAAAGTGATTTTGATAAACAAGTGCGCCATCGTCTATGGCAACTTCAGGTGCGCTCAATGCATACGGTCCGATAACAAAAAGCTAAAGCTCTTACGAGTTGTATACCGCCTCTACAATACCTGCTTGGCCGTATTCACGCTCCAGGTACTCTAGAGCAAGGTCTACAGCGGCTTTCATAGCCTGCTCAATATCTTCCACTGAGTCTTTGCCCGCAGCCTGTGATACGACGACTGCTGTGCTCATGTTGACTGTCAATATCTCAGCAATCTGGTTCTTCGTCAGGGGTTGCTTGCCTTGTCTGTTGCTCATGTAATTCTTCCTCATATTTTCTTAGCCCGGCGAGCTCGCTCAGGGCATCGTGAATGCTCTTTTCTAATTCAGCGTGAACTTCTTTCTCTTGGTCAAGGTAGGTCAAAATAGGAGTCAACCTGTAAGGCAAGCCCAGTAACGTACTTCGAGCAACGGTAAGAATGTTGCTCATTTCCTCGACAACCTCATCAATAGAAATGAACTCCCGGCGCAGTGCGCGCACTTCCAATTCCACTTTGTCGGCCTGGTGCTTTGCCAGCCTTGCCCGCTCATGGCTCAAGTCTAAGGTGCTCCTTTGGCCGGCGTCATAGAGCAAGTTCAGGGCTTCCCTGGTCTCATATAGGTGAGACCGTCCTTCTACAATCGGCTCCAGGCACTCCAGCTTCTTTTTGATCGTCCGGTGCGTCTTGCCTGTCTTCTCGACATACCAGTTAATTGATTCAAGGCTCATGGTGTTGTTGCCCTATGGGTGCCTTGTATCTAGCGAAATTCCGCGCCTCTGCGCACCCTCTAGATGGATTTCTAAGAAGGACCCGCACAAATTCATATAAAAACCTCGGCGTGTTCCCCGTGGCATTGTTCGCGTATCTCGTCGGCCTTGTCGTCATCAATATTTGCCGCCTCAATGAATCGCCGTATCGCAGCGCGCGGGCAGTGTGTCGCTTCCAGAAACTTCAGCATGCTTTCAGCTTCAAACAGCTTTGATGCTGGCTGCCATGATCCGCTGATAGATTCTCCCGGTGTATCGCTCAGGTGTTCCAGCCGCCAGCGGGTATCGTAGGCTACTCGCTCACCGCAGAATGGATCTTGATATCCTTTGGAGAAGCGCCGGATGCGGAACATATCGTTCACTGAGACTACCCCACGCACAGCCCCACCTCTTGTGGCACTGCTCGAAAGTCACGGTCTCCAGCCTTGGGGGGAGGTCCTGAAAAGCTGGCTTCAAAATCCCGTTGGGACAGGCGCTCGCCTTTTAGCCAATGCCGCACTTTGTTGTTGGTTCTCGCTGTCTCATACTGCCAGAAGACTCGCCCTAGCCAGTCTGTGCGGCTTCTGGCACGCAAATCTTCACTAAAGTAAATAACCATATTCACTCCAATTCGGTTGGTAGGGTGCGCCCGTGACACCTGGGGAAACCACTCCCAGGCGTGGGCAGGCGCTGCATGGCTGGCATGAGGTACCGGGACCGAAACAAATAAACCCGGTCAGCCATGCGCCCTGTGGATAGCGGTCTGGGTGGAGGCCCCCCGCATGTCTATCCACTTTCCGCTTCATGCCCAGCGGTTAAGGGGTGACGTTCTCACTGGCGATGCAGAACGCTTCAGGGTGACGTAACGCGAAGTCCATTTGTGCCAGGACTCGGACGCTAATGCTGCCCTTCAAGAAATTACTGCCATACGGATCAGCATCCAGTTCAATGCCGCCCCACATACCAATAAACAACTGCGACCAATCGCCCAACAACAGGTAGCTTGCCGGGACGTTTTTCGTTGATAAGCACGGATAGCCGTTAATGCGCCCCTCGCCTGATTGGCTCATCTCCCATATGAAGTTACCTTCAACACCAGAACCCTGCTTAGGGGTGGTTTTGAGGGCTTCCACGATGGTGGGCGTGGTCAGATAGGCCATACTGGTTCCCAGCGCATTGTCATCTGCGATCTTGGTTTCCATGCTCACGATCTCGGCATAGCTCGGATCAGTAGCCGCCAGGTCTAGTGTGTTGATACCTGTCTGGTTGAGTACACCAGTCGGCGTATTGCTTGTGCCATCACCTGCAATTGCTTTGGCGTCGATTTCCACCGCTACCATCTTTGCCAGATCGGAGCGAACCATTCCTTCGATGCCGGGGGAGGATTGCGCCAACATCTTGCGAGAGATCGTTGTCACACCGCCCACAAAATTGGGGGAGAGGGTAACTTGATCCATCGTTGGGTCTGATTCAGTGAGCGAGTCGGAGTTGTCGCCGGCAATCCAGTATGCGGTTGTGCTCGCTGTCTGGCGTGGAATAGCCACATCGCCCACCAGCCCATTCAGGATGGTAGGGTTTAGCTGCATCACCTGTGAGCGATTTCGTAGTACATCGATAAAACTTCCCGCCAGGTGGTCAGTGCCGATGAGGTTCGCGCCGCTACCGCCGGCAGTGACTGCTCGCTGTTGTAGTGCCTCATAGGGAACAATGATGCTGTTGGAGTTCTCCATGCCTTGTGCCCGTTTCATCTCATCGCTGATTTCAGCTTCAAGACTCCTGGTTGGCTTGTCTCGGTCAGCGGCGATGCGCAGTGCATTCAGCACTGAGTAACCTTGTATCGCATTGCCCCATTGGGAGTTGTCCGCAGGCATGCCGGCATAGTGTTCCTGCCTTGCATTGGCGTTACGATGACTGATGACGGAAAGAGCCTTCTCGTTGAATTCTTCAACTGTCCATTTTTCGGCAATGGCTTCCATGCCCAGGCTTTCTACCTCGTGTGCCTTGGCCATTGATTGAATGCACCTTACGCGGTCTTCCTCAGTGCGGCCCAGTTCATCAACCACGTTTGCTCGTTTACGCTCCGAGCGAGAGAGCTTGTCTTGCGTTTCCATAGTGTTTTTTCCTGTACGGAAGAAACCAGCATTGATGTCAGCAGGGACTGACACAGCACTGAGTTCCATTGGTTCAAATGCGAATCGATAAACGGGTGTGCCATCTCTCTCGCCATCATCTATGGCGTCATCGATGCGATACCCGATTGATAAGCCAGTGACGATCCCGGAACGAATGTCCTCGGCCAGTTCACTCGCGCGGGCAGAGTTGCCCAGGCGAACATCACAGCGCAGCTTGTCACCATCCGTGCGGACGTTCTCAGCTATGCCAATGTTCACCTTTTGCGTGTCGTGCGATTCGATAAAAGGTAAAGGTGCCCTAGAAAGATCAGCACGGGACATATCGAGGACTTCGTAATAATCCCCCCTGAATACGGGAGCCTCTGTGGTCGCCACAGCAGGAAATACGTTGTCTTCGCCCGCTTTGCGATCAAGGGCAAACGTTCGAGTGTGTATTTCGTTCATATCACACCTTCCAGGGCCGGAAAGCGCGCATAAAAAAACGGCTCCGGCAGACACAAATAAACCGGCGACTAATCGCCAGCGTTCGTACCTTCCAGAAACCGTTATAGAGGCTTCCTCGCGCTATGTGGTCTCTACTGTGGAATGCTTGGCAAGCGCGGAGCAATTGGACCAGTTCGACACGGCAGCCACTAAAGCAACGTGGTATAGATACTGTACGCATATACAGATATTTTTTCAATGCGTTTGCGCGCTCAAAATTTGCGAGAGATTGAAATAGATAGCGCGCTTGAATGCGTTCTCGTCTGCGTAAGGTCCGGAGATTTGCCACATACCATTCTCGGCAGTGTAAATCCCGCCATAGCGCGTGTGGTGGCAGTACACAATACCAATGGTCTCCTCCTGGTGGCGGGCTGTCTCTACGCATTGTTTGCAGGGCGCTTCGGGCTGTGGAACAAGGGCTACGATGTCGGTCATGGGTCTATTTCCTCTCTGGTTTCGCGGACAACCCGCTTTAGAATATTCGGCGCTCTGACTTCGCCCAAGTGTTTCAGGCCCGGTACAGGGAAACCGCAATCAACAGGCTGCACTTCCCAATCGAGCGGCCAGGTGTCACGCAGTCCGGGCAGTGCTTCCTCTGCCCATCGTCTGTCGTAGTAGATGCCGGCGTATATTCCGGTGGTGTGGTTGACGATGATGTAGCGTTTCACGATTCACCCCCGGCAGGGTCGTGTATATATATTTCCTCGGCGTAATCGAGGTAGTCGCGCAGTTCGTCAACGCTGTGGTCGTAAGTACAGATCAGCTTCTTAACGGTAGACTTGAATTGGCTAATCGCTTGCTTGTGGGCTTTGCCTTCCAGCACTTCGGGCATGAGCTCCCGAAAAACTTTGCTCTGTTTCTCGCCAGCCATTACCCGGCTGTAGTACTCGTCATAGCAGCCTTTGGCCCTGGCATGGTTAGCAAGACGAGCGCTTTTATATACACTCGACACAGAGACATTCATCAGCGCCGCCGCTTGCTTCACCGTCATCCTCTCACGCATAGTTCGACCCGCCCGCTGTTTGAATGCCTGATGGAATGGGTTTTATAAGACCTAACCCTTGGTAAATAAGAAGGTGCACAGAATCTATACATGGTGAATTGGTCAATCGGTCTAGAATCTGGGCCGATAGGAAAACACCGTGTATAGATACTGGGCCGAGTAGCGCCCAGAATCTGGGCCGAACCGTGTATAGAATCTGGGCAGGGTTTTCCGTTAATCATTGCGCGGCCTCCGTTTGCCTTTCGGTATGTCGTCAGTGCTGAACTTTGTGGAATCGCAAAGAGGTAGCCATCTGATCGCGTACAGGGCGCATACACCGCCAGGATTAAGAAACCGGCCCTCACGGGTGCGTAGTATCAGATCAGCCTCTAGAAGCTCGTCACGGGCGTTCTCGATGGTGGTGCGAGAGTTCCACCCCCGATCCTTCAGCACATGCCAGGCAATGGTTAAATCGCCGTTGTTGTTGCCTCGATTCTGGTAGCCGAGCTCGACAAGTAACTTCACTGCATTACCTGAAAGGCGCTTGTAGTCCCCGGTTTCCATTACCCAGCGCGGTATGCCGGAAAAACTCCGCTTGTAGGCGCTACGGTTATTCGCCGTGGCTCCCTTGCTGTTGTGCTTCGCCACTAGCGCAGTACCACCAGCTTCCACAGATGGCTGTTTGACGGTTCATTGAAGCGGTTGCGGATGCGCTGTTTTGGTAACCGGCAGACGATCTTCAACCCCAGCGGAACAAGGTGCCTGTTTGCCCTGTTTGCCGCGTCTGAAAGATTGCCGCAAGCAATGGCGCTAGAGAGCTCGCCGGTATGGCACGGGCCGTTGCGGTGCAGTTGCCACGCCATGCGCTCAGGTGCGCCGCGCATACGCCTGGTTGCGTTGTTTAGTTTTTGCTCTGTGCTTTGGTGCTGTACACTTGGATTCACGGTTGCCCCCTTGCAACTCAGAAGCCTCGGACACTCGCCACAAGTGCCGGGGCTTTGTTGTTTATGCAGATTGGCTTTCTTTGAGTTGGCGGAACGCTTCTTCTTGCTCCAGAGTGATGACGCGGCGCTTGCCAATCTTGACGCTACCGAGTTCACCGCGAGCGATGGCGTTGTAGACCGAATTGCGGCCTATGCTCCAGCGTTCTGCGAATTCCTCGATTGAGAGGGCACGTTTAATTTCTAAGTTTTGCATTGCTGGTTTCCCGTATAGCAGTGTTTGCGTTTACGGTTCCCAGCATAGGGAGGGAAACGGGCAGGCGCTTAGCGTATACCCGCTTTTTTGAGATGACGGCGAACGGTGCTCGCATCGATACCTAGGCGATTGGCAATTACCCCGGTGCGCTCACGCTCGGCCTTACTTTCAAGTGAAAGGTACATTTCCGCAACTTTCTCGCAGGTTGTCTTAGCCTTTTTCTTGTTCTGCTCTGCCGTGGCTTTGCCGCCTTTAGACCTAAGGGCGCTCGCGCTCCGTTGCAGCGTTAGTGCCTTATCAATAGCTGGCCAACGGTTAAGTTCCGAGGCCTGGGCTGTGGCCTTCATGGCAAGCAGCATCGCGCCCTCGTCGCCATTCTGAATAGCGCTCAGTGCCTGCTCGCATAGCTTCAGCAGCGTTTGAGCGTCAGCCGGCACTGTTGCAGGAAAGCCCATTGACTCGCGCCAATGGACACCGGCCCACTTCATGGCGGTTTCCTGCATCTCCATTAGGTACGCCTTTGCTTGCTCTAGTGGCGTCATCTTTAGCCACTCTTCGATTGAATGCCCAGCAGTGCCACTTGGCTTGTAGGGCTGGTGAATTTGTAGCGGCCTCACTTCACACCCCCGAACGCTTTCTCCAGCGCCGCCGCTTTGTGATCTGGTGAAAGGTGGGCATAGACCAGAGTCATTTTAATATCGCTGTGCGTCATCAGTTCCCGCACTGTGTTTATATCTACACCAGCCATCACCAGCCTAGAGGCGAACGTGTGCCGCAGATCATGAAACCGGAAATTTTCAATCTTTGCCGACTTCAGCACCGCATCCCAAGCCTTGTTGATGTTGTCCAGGCGGCCGCCAGAGCGCGGGGAAGCAAAGACATAGTCTGCCTCAGAGTTATGCTGCTTCTTCCATTGCGTGAGCACTGAGTGTGCCTCAGGGGATAACGGGAGCACGGCAACCGGGGGAGTCTTACCGGCCTTTCTTCGGGCATGGGAGGTCTTCTCGATAACTTTGCGAATTTGCTGATGCCCAAGGTCTACATGCTCCCACTTGAGGCCGAATAGATCGCCACGGCGTAACCCGGTGTTCAGCGCAAGTAAGACGATGGGCTTGACGTAGTCGGCGTATTCTATGGGACCTATTTCGGGCTTTAGCGCGTACCCTCGAGCTGCACGCCACTTATTGGCGCTCACCCTCTCCTTCCGCAAACGGGCTTCTCTGGCGTCCAGAGCGTCCCTCACGCGCTGTTCCTCGGCATCGGTGAGGTAACGCACCTTGGCCTCACTCTCGCCTTCAGAAAGCGTTCCTTTAACCCTGTACTGCGTTAACTGGTGAAAAGGTATGACCTTGGTCTTCACGGCGTGGTTTAGCAGGGCTTTTAAGTAGGTTAACTCCCGGCGTTGAGTCTCTAATGCAACCTTGCTGCGAGCTCTCCTCCACTTCGCCATATCCAGGCCATCATTAATTTCCGTCATCGGCTTATTGAGCAAGTGTTTAAACGCTCGCTTGATGTTGGAGCGCATATCTTTGTGGCTGGCTATGTTTTCTTCGGCGTAGTCTTTGAAAGCGCCGTCGAGGTAGGACTCCAGAGTACTGGCATCGGCTTCACGCTTTTTCTTGCGCTGCTCCCGATGGCTAGCTGGAGCCATGCCAAGCTTTTCCTTGGCTAAGGTACGCGCCCGCTTGATAGTTGTGCCGGGGAATTTGCCCAGTTTTACGAGAGGCTCCCCGCGTCCGCAATAAACATAAAAAACCTTCGACTTCTTGCCGGATCTGACTCGGAGGCCAGGGATGCTATTTTTACTGCCCTCGTCGTGGTAATACTTCCCATCAGGTGGTAGGTCTTCGATAAACTTCTTTGTGAATGCTGGCATGGCCTTTCATATTTTGTTGCGTATTTGTTGCAGAAAAGCTTACCATAGGCAAACCCAAGCAAACAGAGAAAAACGTATGTAACTGATTTGTATGGGTTTTAGGTTCTAAGCGCCTGATACATAATGTGCTTTTTTCCGCCTCCTAAGCGGCAGGTCGCAGATTCGAATTCTGCCAGGCGGACCAATTCCTTTGGGAGCTTATTCGCAATATGGATTGCACTTTATTCCGAAGTCGCTGGGCAGGAATCACTCAGTTAATCACTTCCAGGATCTCAAGGCCAATTTCAGTTTCCTGAAAGTCATAGCTCACAAGGTCACCTTCAAAGCCGCCAACAATGGCCTTGAAGATTATCGCCTTTGGCTGGGCAAAAAGACAGTGCTGGTCACCGGAGCCACCAACAAAGCGATGGCTAAACTATTGCGAAACCTGCCCCATGGTATGGCCGTAAAGATAGCCGGTTCTGCCATGAAGTCCGCCACAACAAAACCGGGGACAGACCACGGTTGACTGCCTTCGACCACCCTCCCACGGTAACCGGGAGCGACCTCAGCCGAAATTCTGGCAAACAAAAGCAACCCGGCCCAACCAAACCTCACGAGGGCATGGCAGACGCTGGAATGATCGCACCCCGGTGTTGTATGACTACTGAGGCCAGCGCGTGGCCTGCGCTTGCCGAATCAGACGCCGACCTGCCTGTGAGCCGCGCGGCGAGATACCCTGCGTTGAAAGAGTCTCCGGCGGACGTCGTGTCGACCACTGCTACCTTTTTCGCGGCAACCAGTTCCATCACATCAGGAGAGGCCACGAGACAACCTGACTCTCCCAGCTTAAGCCCTATCTCCTTAACGCCATGTAACCTGAGCCGCTGAATTACGGCCTCCTGGTCTGCATCGCCAAATATAGCTTGCTCGTCCTCTATCGTTGGCAGAGCGATGTCCGTCAGGCCGTACATGGCTTCATAGGCAGGCCGTATTGCATCAGAGTGCTGCCACAGCCCGGGGCGATAATTGCCATCGAAGACCACTTTGCCTCCCCCTTGTCGATACTCGGCCAGCAACTCGAATAATCGTAAGCGAGCGGACTCGCTGTAGATCGCCAGGGTAATCCCGGAGAGGTACAGCATGCTGTGCTTCGACAATCGTTCAAACAGGTGTTGTGCCGCTGCAGGATCGTCCAGCAGGCGGCGGGCCGGTGAGTTATCCCGCCAGTAAAAGAACGAGCGCTCCCCTTGCTCGTCTGTCTCGATCAGGTACATACCCGGGACCGCGCCCGGTTCGCGTTTGACGAAATCGCATCCGACTCCCTCAGAGTGCCATTGCTGTAACATCCACGCACTCATGGGGTCGTCTCCCAGAGCGGTAACATAATCAACGGCAATTCCCTTACGGGCCAGGTACACGGCGGCATTGAGTGTGTCACCCCCGTAGCCCAGATTCATGGGGAGACTGGCAGTGGCGAGGTCCGGGGAGGCACGGCTCATCTCCAGCATGCACTCTCCGATAACGCCAACTTTATTATTCATCGTGAATAGCACTCCTTACCCGCAGCAGGAACAATAGCCCACCGTGCACGTCAATGAAACCGGGGACAGACCACAATTACCCACCACCAACCGGCCTTCCCGACTTGCCAGGCAATACTCGTCGCCCAAGAATTTGTTCGATCTCCGAGCTGAACTGACTATCGCCAAGAACGTAGTTCCCCTGCGTGGCTCGCCGAATGGCCGCAATCGCCTTCCCGTCGTCTTGCGCACCGACAAAATTTCTATAGGCCCGACATCGCTCTTGTTTGGAACTCCCCAACGACAAGTACCGTGGATGGTAAGAGATCAACTTGTCGAACTTCCCCTCGCCATTACATGCAAAGCTGGACCAGCGATACTGTCCCGGCCCATCCACCATGGCCGCCCGGACAGGGTTCAGTTCGATATAGCGGGAACACGTCAGCAGATAGTTTTCACTTTGTGCAAGACACGATTTAAACCGCCCTTCCCAGAGCGTACCACTACGCTGATACGTCCGATTGATGTATTGCACATAGCGTTGCCCGAGACTCTTCATCATCAATGACGGGCCGTTCACAGTATCGGGGGTCAGCAGGGTATGTACGTGATTCGTCATTAGGCAATAGGCATGTATTGCGCATGCGTATTGTCGAGCCTGTTCCTCGAGCAGGTGGAGGTACAGGGAATAGTCGCCTGGTGAGTAAAAACAGGCAGATCGATTATTCCCACGCTGGATGATGTGCCAGGGGATACCGGCAACAGCTACACGGGCTCTTCTGGGCATGATGACATCCGTATCAGACATGACAGTCAAGCGGCACAGTTAATGCCTTGGACCAAGTCTAGCTGCGGTTCCTCACACACCCAATGGTCAATTGCGGTCGATTCCAATCGGGGAGCCGAAAACGTGGTCTGTCCCTTGTTTTAGCCTGACTTGGGGAGCTGGCTCAGGTATTCCTGCATGTCGAAATAGTCACGCCAGGCACTGATCTTACCGTCGGTTAGCTCAAAACAGCCCATCACTCGCAACTCGATGGTGTCGTCACCCATCCTGAAAATATCTGTGCGCTCGTTCATGACGACACCGTTAGCATCCTCTGCCTGATGATGCACCTTGAACTCAATGCTTTCGGGTGCTGCGGTAAACGATTCGATCACAGCCCGTATCTGATCCTTGCCGACATTGGCGGGGTCCATAGGAATATTGTGGTAGACCGCGTCTTCGGTGAAGAAGTCCATGATCTTGTCGAGCTTACCCTCGGCCCATACCTCACAGAATGCGGTGATAATGTCAGAATGACTCATGCAAGACCCTCTTATCAATTGATATCCAGAGTCACGAGTCTAGCAAGCGGAAGACCAGTCTGCCCGATAGGAAATAAATGCAGCCAGATCAGTGAAGCCCCCCGGTTCCAAAAAGGGGGTCTGTCCCCGGTTATTTCAGCGGCTGATAGAATTGGTCGTACCAGCGGCGCAATTTGTTGATCGGGCCATCGCCGTCACAGAGTATGGGGTTCTCGCGATAGGTTTTGTCGCGCCAGATGACCACGTCCTGGCCAAAGGCGAGGTGCGCGGTGAGCGGGTACATCTGGCGGAACTCATCCGGTAAAGGTTCATCGGTAAGACTGGCGACAATCACCGCGCTGCAGAGGTCGACCTCCTCGCTGTTTACCGGCGTATGGTAGTTAACCCACCAACTGGCAAAATTCAGATCTTCGCTGCGAGACTCTGTGTAGTAATACATTATGGAAGGGCCATGGTAGGTTGCATCGCCCCAGGCGTCGGCGGCATCCTCCACGGCTTCTGCCTGCAACGCCTGCATATCAAAAGGTGCATTTTCGGGCATCACCATGCCGGCGTTTGCCGATCGCTGCACCGTGGACAGCTGTGTCACCGTGCGCGCGCCGAATCGATTCTCAAATGACCTCACTTCACCACCGTGTACATGAGCGAAGTGCGCCACATCGACGATATTTTCAATCACGTCACAAGGCTGAGCGCGTATGCGCGAGCGTTTGAAGCTCCAATCGCCCCAACCGGCCGGTCCCCAGGGAGCAATATCGGGCAAATAATCTTCAGGGGGATTGCCCTCGGGATCGTGCCAAAGGGCAATAAAACCGTTCTTCTCGATCACGGGCCAGGACTTCAGTGCATTCACAGCCTTGTCTGGAATTCGTTTCGCGTAGGGAATTTCAACGCAGGTTCCCTTACCGTCGAAGCGCCAGCCATGGAATGGACAGGCGATGGTATCCCCATGCGGACGACCGCCATCACTGGCCAGGTGCGCGCCCAGATGAGGGCAGTAGGCATCCAGTACCGCCACTGCGCCGGATTCGCCCCTGAAAATCACCAGTTCCTGCTCAAAGTAACTTAAGGATTTCACCTCACCCACAGTCAGTTCCTGTGAGAACAGCACAATGTGCCAACCGCGAGCGTAGAGCCCGGGTTGCAGATAGGCATACGTTGTTTCAGTCATGGCTCATGGCCTCGTCGCCTTTCATATTGAATGCGTGCTGCGCCGCGAGGTAGGCAAACGTCATCGCCGAGCCTATGGTCGCCCCCGCACCCGGGTAGGTGTCGCCCATCACCGCAGCGCTGGTATTGCCCGACGCGTAAAGGCCAGGAATAAACTTGCCGGCTTCGTTGAGGACACGACCGTACTCGTCGGCCTGTAGCCCGCCCTTGGTATCCAGGTCACCCGCTTCCACCCGCAACGCGTAGAACGGCGGCGTCTCTACGGGCCCCAGGCACGGATTGGGCTGCACTTTCGGGTCGGCATAATAGCGATCATGGTGTGTGGCACCGCGACCGAAATCAGGGTCCTCACCGCGGCGGGCGTTTTCATTGAAGCGTGCCAGTGTTGCCTTTAATTGCTCACCATCGATACCGGTTTGCTCGGCCAGCGCCTCGATGCTCTGTGCACGTGTCAGCATGCCGCTGTCGAAATACGCTTTCGGCAATCGCGCATCAGACTCAAGTTTACCCGGCCGAATATTCCCCGCAGGATATTTACTGCGGAAAGTAGCATCGAACAGAAGATAAGCGGGGACGGCGCCCTCATTAAGTGACTCGCTGGCCAGTTGGTCTTTCACCACGTCCTCATAGGGAGCAGCTTCATTGGTAAACCGTTTGCCGGCGCGGTTGACCATAATAGAGCCTGGGTAGGCTTTGCCCGCTATCAATGCCAGGCGCGCCTCGCCGTCCGGTAGAACCAAAGTGGGGGACCACCAGGAACTGCCCATGAAATCCAGCGCGGCGCCCGCCGCCTGCCCCAAAACGATACCATCGCCCGTAGCGCCTGGAGCGGAGGCAGTCCAGTCGCTGCCAACAGCCGGGTGTTGGTACTGTTGGCGCAGTGCCGCATTGCGGGAGAAACCACCGGTAGCGAGCAGCACGCCTCGTCGCGCTCTGATGTAAACAAGCTCTCCTTCTCGCAGGACTTTGGCACCACTGACGCGACCCTGCTCAACGATGAGTTCCTTCACCGGTGCATCAAGCCAGAGCGGCACGCCCCGCTCTTTCAGCGACAGCCGCAGTTTGGCTACCAATGCTGGCCCCAGCGCAAGACGCTGGTCCTGGCGGCCCTGCAGGCGGGCAGGAATATCAAGCAAATAGCGCATTACCAACCAGGCACCGAGCAGGTAACTCTTTGCATTCATCTCGCCAAGGCATCGACCCTCAGGCACGGTGACATTGAAGGGCAATGGCCCGGTGAAATCGTCGCGGATGCTGCGACCTTCTGCACCCAGCTTTCGCAGGTGAATAACCCCAGGGTCCATGGATCGGCCGCCAGGCTTATAGCCGGGCACCTTTTCGTAATAGTCCATGTAGGAAGGCAGCGGTGAGAAATCGACATGACTGTGCTGCATCATGAACGCCAGCATTTCGGCTGAACGTTCCGCGTAGGCACGCAGCCGTGGTTCGCTCACTGTATCCCCTATCAGCCCCTTGAGATAGCGATAGCCCTCTGCAGAACTGTCGCTTACGCCGAAATCCCGCTGACGATGATTGCCAGGTATCCAGACCACCCCGCCCGACTTGCAGGTCGTCCCACCAAACATGGGTTCTTTTTCGACCACCAGCACATCACCGCCCAACTGATGAGCCACCACCGCGCCAGTCATCCCGGCAGCACCACTGCCAGCGACGAGCCAATCAACTTCCATATTTGGTTTCATGGTCAACAGACTAGAGCCAAGCACGGCACAGGCAAAACCCGGCAAGCCGGTTTAGCGGCACTGGTATAAACTGACTAACCCCTTTCTCCGTTTAAGAGCGCCGGCGATGCGACTGCGCCGGAAGTTGAGCGATCTCACCAATATATAGTGCCCGCGAGCATCCCGGGAATACCTCGCTCTCTTGTCTTCATACTGCTTCGTACCAGGGGCCACCTCAGGTATTATTTGGTTTTGGGCAATGCGATCGCGTAGATGCCCATCGCACAGAGGGTGCAAGATGGCCGAGCAAATCATCCAGGTAGCGGAAAATTTCTGGAACATCAGGGGCTCCTTCCGTATCGGCGGCGTTGTGGATATTGGCACCCAGGCCTCACTCGTCAGACTGGAAAGCGGCAGCTTTCTGCTGCTGGACGCCTGTGCAATCAGCGGGTCTCTGGAACAGGAAATCGACGCAATCCTGAGCGGTGAAGAGATCGAAGCCATTCTGAACCTGCACCCTTTCCACACAATACATGTGGAGCGTACCCACAAATTGTTTCCCGAAGCTCGTTTGCATGGCACCCAGCGCCACCTGGATCGACTCCCGGACCTGCCCTGGGAAGAGGTGCGCAGCGAAGACGAGGAACTCCATGAGTGGTACGCAAACGACCTCGACTTCACCATTCCACGTGGGGTGGACTTTATTTCAGGCAATGAAAACGTTCACTTTTCATCGGTGCTGGCCTACCACCGGGCGTCACGCACCATTCACGCGGACGATACGCTTATGTACATCCGGCTGCCGCGCCTGCTGCACCTGGCAGGTTTACGCGACCGGCTCAGCTTTCACCCGACGCTGGCGATGGCGCTGGAAAAGCGCGAGGGCGCAGCTGCACAGTTCAGGGAATGGGCGGTGACATTCGCGGAAGCCTGGGGCGATGCCGAGAACCTCTGCGCAGCGCACTCCGGCGCCCTGTTGGCGGAGGAAAACCGCGGAGCTTCTATCCACGAACGCTTACGCAAGGCCACGGCCCGCTGCGAACTGATTCTTGGCAGGCATGAGCGCCGCTACGGCTAAGTAACACACTATTGAAACTGTACTGGCAGCGAAGCCCTTGCCCTTGCTGCGAGCGACTGCGCCCCGGAAAAGGTTTACACCGTACACCTTGAGAATTATAGTCCGCTGATGGAGGCCAATCGCAGGACAGGAGTGCAATAATATGAGTGCCATCGTAGATGTACTTTCTCCCGAGTATCACAATGAGCTCTATAACCGGTACGACGTGCTGAGGCGTGATCACCCGGTTTACTTCGATGCCAGCCGCAATATATGGATGATCACGCGCTACGATGACGTCCGCCGGCTGTTGCGTCATCCCGAGGGCACACTGAACGGCGAGACCGGCCACAGCTATATCCCCAGCCTTGCGACCAGTGACGGTGAGCGCCACGCCACCGTGCGCAAGGCGGTTATCGGTGAGTTCAACCGCGGCGTGGCCGAGCAGTTGACACCGATGATCCAGTCCATCGCCGACGACCTGTTTAATGAGCTGCCCGCAGCAGGCGATATCGACCTGTACACGAGTGTAATACTGCGCCTGCCGCAGCTGTTTATGACCCGTTTTCTCGGCTTCCCGGAGTCCGAGGCGGGGCATTGGCACGCGCTTGGCGAGATCCTGATGGGGGCGGATCCGGCATCAGATGCTGAGCCCAGCGCAACAGTGGCTCTGCAGTTACTGGATGACTTCGCGGCCATGATCCAGCAAGTGCTGGAGGAAAAGCGGAATCATCCCGGAGAAGATCACTTGAGCTGGCTGGTGGCAAGGGAACAGGCAGGCGTTTTGACTGCAGAAGAGGTATCGATTTTTGCCAACTGTCTGGGCTTTGCCGGGGTGGATACCACTATCAACCTTCTCGGCAACGGCACCGGCCTGCTGGCGCGCTTCCCGGAACAGCGGCGCAAGCTCATCGATAATCCACAGCTTATCGACGGGGCCATTGAAGAAATGTTAAGAATGGAGCCGCCAGCTCAGGGCCTGCCTCGACGCCTCACCGCGGATCTGGAGTTACACGGCACAACCATCCCTGCGGGAGAAGAAATCAGCCTGATGTTCGCAGCGGCCAACCACGACCCGCAGCATTACACCGACCCCGACACATTCGATATTGAGCGGGCCAACAAGGATCATCTCGCCCTGGGCTTCGGGCTGCACAAATGCGTCGGACAGCATGTCGCCCGAGCGGAGGCCAGAGCATTCTTTCCGCGCCTGCTGCAAAAATACCCAGAGTACGAGGTTACCGAATCGCGGTGGCGCTTGTCACACTGGGCGCGGGGTTACGCGGCACTCACCATTCGTGCCTGACGGCTCCCGAAAGAAAGCAGCCCCTCGCCCTTGAACAAGGCCGTGACCAGCAAAGCGAAATACAAGACGCGACAGGCTTACCTGGACGCGGCCCTGGCACTTATTCACAGCGAGGGTCCCGCCAAACTGTCCATGCGCAAAGTGGCGAACCATATGGGGGTGAGCCCCATGGCGGTATACAAGCACTTTGCCAACAAAGACGAGCTCATGGCCGCCGCGCTGGATGCGTTTATCGCTCGCTCAGACGTCTACCCGGCGGACGAGCTCCCCTGGGATGAGTGGGTGCAGCACCTCGCCAGGGGCATGTACCGGGCACTGGCCGGTGAGGTGAACTGGATTTCAGCACTGGGCGGCATTCGCTACGGTGAGCAGGCGCTGCGCGTCACCGATTCCTTCAAAACCAAGCTGATCAGTGCCGGATTTACCCCCAGGGATACGCTGCAGGCTTATATGGCCATGACCCAGCTGGTGGTCGGTGCCGCCTCGATTCGCGCCAGCGTGGCGCTGGACGGCGAGACTCGCGTGGGACTCATGGGTAGCTACATCCAGCAACTGCTAAACAGCGACAGTCCCAGCGACCGCGACATGGCTGAAGAGCTGATGCTGTCCGCGCAGACACCACTGGTGGACATCGGTATACCGATGCTGATCGAGGCAATGCGCCTGAAAACCGGGGACAGACCACGTTTAACGCCTGACGACGCGTCACTCGCGACCGCCCAGTAGTTTCTTCTATACTTGCCCGAATGGTGCACGCCGGAGCCTGATAAAGCCCCGTAATAAGCGCCCTCACCTATTACCCCAACCGTGGACGGCCACTATGACTAGAGTTGAACCCCATAATGCCCCCTATCTGCTCGAGGAAATGTCGGGGCATGTGCTCTGGCTCACCCTGAACCGGCCGCAACAGCGCAATCCGTTGTCCAGCCAGATGCTGGCAGCTCTGACCGAGGCGATGGAACGTGCCAACAACACGACCGAGGTACGCGTAATCGTCATAGCGGGCAGCGGCCCGGTGTTTTCCGCGGGGCATGACCTGCGGGAAATGGCACCACGCGAAGGCGAGGAAACAAAGGCCCGCGAGGCTCGAATCCGACAAATTCTGGTAGACTGCTCCCGTATGATGCTGGGCATCGTCCACTCGCCAAAGGCCGTTATTGCTTGTGTTCAGGCCACCGCCACTGCCGCCGGCTGTCAATTGGTATCCGCCTGTGACCTGGCCATCGCCTCGGACAGGGCGCAATTTTGTACACCGGGGGTCAATATTGGCACATTCTGCACTACTCCGCTGGTGGGGATAGGCCGCAACATGCACCGCAAGCACGCCATGGAGCTGGCACTCACCGGGGATATGTTCAGTGCCGAGGATGCCGTGCGCATGGGTTTGGTAAATCGCGCAGTACCCGAATCAGATGTGCGCGTGGAAACAGAAAAACTGGCCCAGAAAATTGCGTCCAAATCCGCCCTGGGTATTCGCTCCGGCAAGGAGGCATTCTACCGTCAGATTGAAATGCCTATCGAGCAAGCCTTCGCCTATGCCAACGAGGCCATGCTGGAAGGGATGGTGTGCGGCGATGCCGAAGAGGGTACCCGGGCCTTCTTTGAAAAGCGGGCACCCCTTTGGAACGGTGCCTGAGCTGCAATGCCCCTGACCAGAGACAGTGACATTGCCAGGATACTCGATGAGACGCGAACCATCGCCCTGCTCGGCGCCAGTAACAAGCCGCAACGGCCCAGCCACCGGGTGATGCAGTTCCTGCTTGACCAGGGTTATCAGGTCTACCCTGTCAACCCGGGGCTTGCTGGGCAAGACCTGCTCGGGTGCAGGGTGTTCGCCGACCTCGAGGACGTTCCCGTTCGAGTAGATATGGTAGATGTTTTCCGGCAGTCGCAATTCCTGCCGCAGATAGTCAGCTCAGCGATTGAAGCAGGTATTGGGGTGCTCTGGACGCAGCTTGGCGTCGTGCACGAAGAAGCGATAGCAGCTGCTGAGGCCGCCGGAATTACCGTGGTGGCTGACCGCTGTCCCGCGATTGAACTACCTCGCCTCCAACGGCTGGGCCTGACTTCGAATTGAATTTGCGTAGCTATCTGGTTCATAAACCGTGGTCTGTCCCCGGTTTTTGTGTTTCGGAGGCAACGATGAAATTGGCGACTTTTCCCCATACTTCGTCAAACTGAGCCTCACGGAATTCGCTCCTGGTGATCAACCAGTCATAATGCCGGATAGTGTCGTCGCTGCCTTGTCCATGGTGGCCGATGATATCCAGATGGTCGGCCTGCACTGCAGCTATGCATTGGCCCCAGGGCTGTGACAGCGTTGGCACTATGCCGTCATTATCTGCACCATCGAGTGCTGTGCCCAGACTCATGTTCAGCGCTTTCATGTGCTCCCGCTTGATGCCAGCGAAATCATAACCCTGCGACAGCTTACTCAGGCTGTAGTACAAGCCCAGCTGTGCCTGGGCGCCGGGATTAATCCCGATTTCCCGCGATGACGCCAGGCCAGGAGCCCTGGCTCGGGTCACTACCGAGCCATAGCGAACTGTGTGCCGATCTCCAGCGGCGGCGTTGAACAGGTCCATTGATTCGACGGTGAGTTGCATCAGCAGAGACTGGTCGCGCTCCAGCTCAGCCAGTAACTCCTGAACCTGTGAGCGCCGTGTGTCATCGAAATTCACCAGCAGCTGGTCATATAGCTGATCTACCAGTGAACCCGAGGCGCGCTCCAGGCTGGAAGGCAGTGCGAACAGGCCTGCCATTCTGGTCCATGCTGAGAGAGGGATCTGTCCATGCCGTATAGCGACCATGGTCGCGAGGGACAGCAGACGTAAAAGCCTCTGGCCCAGCACACTGCTGAAGAAGGATGCGATAGGCGCGCCACGGTGCGGCGTTGCGATGCTTATGCTGGACCTTACCCTCTGGGCAATATTATCAACGCTCTTCCTGGTCTGCAGATCGACCGCCGGGGTTAGCAGCAATCGAGCATCCAGACCTCCGGTGGAATGTCCGATAAGGTGAATACAGTCGTCTGGCGCGGTGCGGACCGACACGATGGTATCGAGCAAGACCCGCGTGCGCGTGCGCAAGCTGGCGGTTGGAAGTGACTTTACATAATGAATTTCTGAACGCCCACCTCTGGCATCGAGAAATTGCTGCAGCCGATCACGCACAGGCCCCCAGTAGGTAAAATCTCCGAGATTGGTGAAGCCGAAAAAGCCCGGAATGAGAAAAATATGTCTCTTCATGCAATTGCCCCAGTCTGGTGCAACACGACAAGTCCCATAACATCAATCATGGACCCGTGTTGCACTTTTGTGCGCCCATTCTACTACCGGAGCGTGTCTGCTGTTTAAGTTCAACGCACGACAATTTAAGTGCTACTATTCTTTGTACATTGAATGAGGCAGCCAGCTGAGATAGCCAGGCCACCTCATTCAGATATCGTAGATTTAGTCCTGAGTCCGGCACTGGATGAAGACGGGGATATTGAACTTGCCACGTGAGGAAAACGATTATTGGTCTGAGCCTCGACCTCCCGCACAATTTTTCGTCCAGCCTCGACCACACCTGCACAAACTCATGTTCGAGTACCAGACTCACCTAACGATGAACAGGTAAAAACCATGAAACAGACATTGACGAAAGCGGCGGCTTTCTCCGCCGTCCTGCTTGGCGTAAGCGCAGGCAGCGCCAGTGCGCAGGAAGGTGCCTTTGGCTATGGCATAAAACACGATCACGTGGTGATCCGCGATGCAAAGGTCTTCAGCGGCTGCTCAAAACAACTTGCCGACGCGGATGTGCTGGTATCGGGGAACATGATTGCGCGCATCGCGCCTGACGTGGAAGCCCCGGAGGGCGCTCTGGAAATCAACGGCAAGGGACACACACTGATTCCGGGCCTGATCGATGCCCACTGGCACGGCATGTACGCCACCTCCACAATCGGCGAGATGATGACCACCAATGAGGGCTACTGGAACCTGAAGACTTCTGTCGCACAGCGCGATACGCTCTATCGTGGATTCACCACGGTGCGCGATACTGCCGGCCCCATGTTCGACATCGCCACCGCTACTGATCAGGGCATGATTGTAGGCCCCAGGGTGTTCCCGTCCGGGCCAGCGATTTCCCAGACTGCAGGCCACATGGACTTTCGTATGACACGCGATGTGCCCGCCACGCCGGACAAGCTTCACCCGTTTGAGACCGCCGACCAGTTCTATATCGCGGACGGTGTACCTGAGGTGTTGAAGCGCGTGCGCGAGAACCTTATGCAAGGCGCAACACAAATCAAGCTGATGGCAGGCGGCGGCGTGACCTCTGCCTACGACCCGATTCACACCAAGCAGTTCACTCAGGAAGAACTCAAGGCAGCTGTGGAGGCGGCAGACAACTGGGGGACCTACGTACTCACCCACGCGATCAACGATGAGGCCGTGTCTCACTCCATCGAGGCCGGCGTAAAAAGCATCGAACACGGCCATATGGCCACACTGGGCAGCCTCAAGCGCATGAAGAAAGAAGGCGTGTGGCTCAGCATGCAACCCTTCATGGATGATGAAGATGCGCCAGCACTTAACGAGTTCCAGAAAGAGAAGTACCAGTCTGTGATTAACGGCACGGATTTCGTCTATACCAACGCGAAGAAACTGGGTGTCAAAATCGCCTTCGGCACGGATACACTGTTCAGCGCGGATCTGGCCAAACGTCAGGGCGCGCAGTTGGCCAAGCTGAAGAAATGGTTCACGCCCTTCGAAGCGCTCAAGATGGCAACCTGCGACAATGCCGAGCTTCTGCAGCTCTCCGGCAACCTGACCCCCTACCCCGATGGTCCTCTGGGCGTAATCGACGAGGGTGCCTATGCCGACATGATTTTGGTTGACGGCAACCCGCTGGAAAACCTCGACCTGGTGGGTGATCCGGAGAACAGGTTCAAGTTAATTATGAAGGACGGGACAATCTACAAGAATACGCTATAGTCCTCGAAACAGAGCCAATGCAGTGTTCAACTGGCGGCCCCCAAGGGGGCGCCTTTAGAAAAATGGGACCTTCGCCCAATGAATAACGCCAGCGTATCGCACGACGCCCGGTCGTACCGACTCACCAGCATCGACATGTTACGCGGCCTGGTCATCGTGATTATGGCCATTGACCATGTACGCGATTTCTTCATGTCGAACATGATGCAAGATCCAATGGCCCAGCCCGACGTCCCTGCAGGTCTGTACCTGACCCGCTGGGTAACGCATTTCTGTGCGCCAGTGTTTGTGTTTCTAGCTGGCACCTCGGCTGGCCTCATGGCGAGCAGAAAAAGCCCGAACGAGTTGGCTGCTTTTCTGAGTAAACGCGGAATCTGGCTGATTTTTGTAGAAGTGGCGATCATATCCACCGCCTGGACCGTCTCTCCATTTGACGGCGTGCCCGAAGTTGGTGGGCAAACTATTCTGGTTCTGCAGGTTATCTGGGCTATCGGCGCATCCATGATTGTGCTGGCAGGCGCACAGTATCTTGGCGCCAAAGCGTGTGCCGCGATCGGCGCTGTTATCGTTCTTGGCCACAACGCGCTGGACCCGGTCTGGCCCGTGGGGGATCTGTTGGCGGGCAAAGACCCTTTCTGGTACGGCCTTGAGACCCAGGCATCCACCAATGTGGGGCCTTTTCTGCTGGTGTTTGGCTATCCACTGGCTCCCTGGGTTGGCGTGATGCTTCTGGGTTATGGCACTGCCGGTATTTTCAAGCTCGAGCCACAGCAGCGCGATGCCTTTCTCATCAAGGCTGGCCTGACAATGACACTTGGCTTTTTCCTGCTACGCGCAAGCGGCGTCTACGGAGAGCCCAATCCCTGGCAGGCACAGGAAGCAGGTCTGGTGGCGACAGTATTCGATTTTATGAATGTCACCAAGTATCCACCCAGCCTGCTGTTTCTTCTGATTACACTGGGTCCGATGGCGTTGTTATGCGCTCGTGCCGACCGTATGCGAGGCTGGCTCAAAGATACCCTGGTGATGTTTGGTCGCGTCCCCTTCGCATTCTATATCGCCCACTGGTACCTGATCCGCCTTGGAAGCATGGCACTCGGTCATTTTCAGGGTTTTGAGCCGGAGCAGATGATGACGTTCTTCTTCTTTTTCCCTGGCGACTACGGCGTTTCCCTGCCGTGGATTTACGTGATCTGGCTACTGCTGCTGGCTGTTCTCTATCCGTTCTGCAAATGGTTTGCCGACCTGAAAACCCGTCGCAAAGACTGGTGGCTGAGTTACCTGTAAACCGGGGACAGACCACGGTTTACCGAATTCGGCCTGCGTCAGGTTGGCTGCCTAAACCGTGGTCTGTCCCCGGTTTTCTAGGGGTTTATCCCCAGCAATTCCACGTCGAAGATCAGCGTTGATCCTGGCTCGATAGAGCCTGCTCGACGGTCGCCATAGGCCAGATCACTGGGTATAAACAAGCGGGTCTTCTCCCCTACTACCATCAGTTGCAGGCCTTCTGTCCATCCACGGATAACCTGATGAAGCCCGAATTCAATTGGCTCCCCTCGTTCTACGGAGCTGTCAAATACCGAGCCATCAAGCAAGGTGCCGTGATAGTGCACTTTCACCGTATCGGTCGCTCCGGGGTGTTGACGTCCGGTGCCAGGCTGTAAGACCTTGTACTGCAACCCGGACGAGGTTGTGACCACGCCCTCGCGGTTTTTATTCGCAGCAAGGAACTGCTCACCTTTTTGCTTATTCTCTAGAGCGGCTTTCTTATTGCCGGATGTAAACTGAAGGAACACAAAAAACAGGGCAACTATAATCAGGATAATGACAACTTTAGACACATGCAGACCTATAGAATAAGAGCAAACAGTTTGACTCCGGTGTTCCAGCTTGCGCGGAAGCAGATTACCGACCCAGGTTTTCAATGCCCAAAGCGGTAATTCCGGATATAGTCACCTGAGCCAGAACAATAATAGTATAGTTGCCGACCTAACACTGTATCGATATTGACTTTTCACCTGGTTAAACGGTTGCCAGTGACAGGCTCAAACTGACAGAGGAAACGCAATGGGCAGTGTAACAACCGAGAATATTCTTGCTTCATTCCCGAGTCTGGTGGAATGGTTCTCCGGAGACAGACTGGCAGTCGCCACCCGGCCCTGCTCCAGTGCGGATCCCCAGGCGGGTAGCCTGTGCTTTTGTCCGGAGCAGAAGCAGTTGCAAACTTGTTTCCTCGCCAAAGTTGCCATACTTGTCATTCCGCCACAGTTAGCCGACGCTGCAGAGCAGCTCAGTACAGGCCGCAGCGCTATTCTCATCAGCCACGACCTGCAGGCGGCAATGGCTATATTGAACGCGCGGTTCTTTCTTCCCAACTGGGGGCGTGAACCCTTCGGTGAATTGCGTATTCATCCGTCAGCACATGTCCACCCCAGTGCCAGATTACATGAAACCGCTGTCGTGCAGCCTAATGCCGTCATCGGCCCTGAGGTATCGATTGAAGCAGGCAGTATCATTGGCGCCAACTCTACCCTGGAGGGCAATATCAGCATTGGCAAACGCTGTGTTATCAAGGCAAATGTCTTCATAGGCCACTCTGTGCAAATGGGCGATGACTGCCGTATTGAGCCGCAAAGCGCAATCGGCACGGATGGCTACGGGTATGGCACGGACAAACATGGCGAGCACCATGCCAAGCCACATTTTGGCAAGGTTATCCTCGGCAACAGGGTAGAAATAGGCTGCGGCGTGAGCATTGACCGTGGCACCTTTGAAGACACCGTCATCGGCGACGGTACAAAGATAGACAACCAGTGCCATTTCGCCCACAACACAATCGTTGGCAAGAACTGCCTGATTACGGCCGGATTCATGGTAGCCGGCAGTTCCACATTCGGCGACAACTGCAAGTTCGCAGGTCGTGTGAGCGCCAACGGGCATATTACGGTTTGCGACGACGTCACCATGGGGCCGGTTTCAGTAATCAGCAAGAACATTACCACGCCCGGATTCTATGGTGGCTTCCCGCCGGTTCCATATAAGGATTTTGTGAGGAACCAGGCTTCCACCGCGTCGATGTTTGACACCCGTAAACGGGTGAATGAGCTGTGGCGAAAAATCAACCCCAGGTCTTGACTCGTAAAAGGCCGCAGGTAAACGCAGCCGGACTGTTCGTTGCTAACCGGGCAAAAGGCCACCCAGGCTGGCAGTCGCTTGTTGCAATGCCAGGGTGCGGCTTGACGTGATGTGATCGGCACCAATCAGGTCATCTATTTCCAGACGGGTCAATCTATCACGCGTGACATCCGATGTGACCACCAGGTAGACGGCCTTATCCAGTTCCACCGCCTCTTTGATCGCATTTTCAATTGCCAGGGAAATGGTTTCATCCAGCAGGGACACATCAGACAGATCGATGATAAACGCCTTGTGTTGTGCTATTTGCGCGTGTTCACGACTCAGTGCCTTGGCCACACCAAAAATCATTGGGCCACTCAAATACACCAACAGTATCTGACCATTCGCTGCACGCAGCAGGCCCTCCTCTTCGCTGTTGAGCGGTGTTCGGTCGTCAATATCGCTAATCGCCCTGATATTCTTTTCCTGGGTTCGGCTTAGCCTGTCGATGGTGATGATGTTGGCGATAAACACGCCCACACCCACGGCGACGATCAGGTCAACGAATACCGTCAGCAGCATCACCGCAAACATTACGCCGGTAGCTGGCAGTGAAATCCTGTGTGAACGTTTGATGAAGCTCCAGTCCAGAATATTCAGGCCTACCCGAATCGCAATACCCGCAAGCACAGCCAGGGGTATCTGCTCTATGAGACCTGATGCGCCAAACACTGCAACCAGCAAAAATGCGACGCGAAATACCCCTGAATAAGCGGATCGGGCCCCACTCTGGATATTGACCACTGTGCCCATGGTAGCCCCGGCTCCGGGCAGGCCGCCAAACAGGCCAGACATAATGTTGCCCAGGCCCTGGCCGATCAGTTCCTTGTCTGACTTGTGTTCGGTGCGTGTGAGGTTGTCGGCAATAACCGACGTCAACATGGAATCGATACAACCCAGCATCCCCAGGACCATCGCATCAATAACCATGGTGGTGAGCTCGGCAGCGGTGAATTCCGGAAACACAATTGACGGCAAACCAATGCTTATTTCGCCAATCCGCTGAATGGAGCTGCCGGAAAAAAACCACACCGATAACAGGGAAACGCCGATCAACGCGATGAGGTGAGGTGGGATCACCCTGGTAAAGCGTTTAGGGGTGAACAACAGAATCGCCAGTGTCATAACTCCCAGGAGCAATTCAACGGGATCGATCTGCCGCAGGATGGTTGGCAGGTCAGTCAATGTCCCTATGACACCACCAGGCGGCGCCGCAGAACCGGTAAAGGGTGCCAACTGAATAATGATCAATATGAACCCAATTCCAGACATAAAACCGGAAATCACACTGTAGGGCATCTGCGTGATGTAGCGCCCCAGCTTCATTGATCCGAAAATAATCTGGAAGGCGCCTGCCATCATGACCACGGTGAACGCCATGGCCATCCCTTTTTCCGGGTTGGCAGCGATCAAGGTAGTCATCACCGTGGCCATCACCACGGTCATCGGACCCGTCGGTTCCGAAATCAGAGTCGGCGTGCCACCGAACATCGCGGCAAAGAGACCCACCAGTAACGCGCCGTAGATTCCCGCTTCTGCTCCTGCGCCGGAGGCGACGCCAAAGGTTAAAGCCATCGGCAGCGAGACGATGGCTGCGGTCAGGCCGCCGAGCAGGTCGCCTCGCAGTGTTGACTGACTGAAGTGATTGAACAGGTTCACGGTACCTTCCGGGTTCACGTCTGGGAATGGTAGCTGCTTTATACTGATATTTGCTGACTAAGGCAAAACCTGATCCGGGAGAAACCGGCTTGACCCTGTAGCAGGCGGTTTCACTAACTTGACAGCACGATGCTGCGTTATCATTGCCTGTCCTGATATCAAGCATCCTGAGCCTGTTCCGGATCACCGCATATGTACAAACGTAAACTGTTCTATTTTGGCCTGACCACTGCACTCATCCTGTTGCTTGCACTACTATGCACCGCTATATCCGCACATTTGAACAGGGAAAACCTGAGGCAGAGCAATATTGCGCAGTCGCTGCTGTTTGAACACGAGAGGTTATCAGGCACCTCCTATCGCCTGTTCAAGCAGTTGACTGATGAAGTGATCCTGGGTCAAAACGCAAATCAGGCCTTTGTGCGCAAAAAACGCTCGTTAATCAGCCAGTCACTCAGCACCATCAGGCAACTTGAGCTGGAGCAGCGAGACGCCCTGGGAATTCAGTTCACACAGGGAAGCGTAGAGGACACTGACGAGTTGGAGGCACTGATCGACGAGATCATCCAGGAGTTTCAGATCGTGGTGCAGACTATCAATGACGAGCCGCTGAACCAGCAGGAGCGCTTGCGCAGTCTGCTTGAAGTCACGATCGATGATGAGTTTCGTGAGCTGATCAACTCCGCCGTCAACAGGCAGAGCAGCGTGGTCGCCTCGATCAATGCGCAGATCAACACCTTCAACACCGCTGTGGTCTGGTTCACCTTCGGTCTTGGCGTACTGTCGCTGTCGATCATATTCTACGGCTGTTACTGGCTCTTCAACCAGCTCTACCAGCCGATCATCCTGTTGCGCAGTGCCACCAATGCCATCGCTGCGGGAGAGTACGACAAACCCGTATCGGAAAGCCTTGACGGCGAATTTGAGGGCCTGGCGTCATCGATCAACCAGCTCGCAGTGCGGCTGAAAGACCATGAGGCCAATGAACTGACCTCGCGAAAGCAGCTCGAGCTGGATGTTGAGCAACGCACCAGTGAACTGACCCGTGCCAACCTGAAATTGACCAGGATTGATGCCCGCAGACGACAGTTTATTGCTGACGTGTCCCACGAGCTGCGCACCCCCCTGACCATCATTCGCGGCGAGGCACAGGTTACACTGCGGATGCAGGCGGCCACTCAGGAGGACTACAAGGAGACACTGGGATCTATCCTTGAACAATCTGTAAACCTGAGCAACCTGGTAGATGATCTGCTGTTTTTAACCCGGGCCGAAATGCATCAGGTACAGCTGGAGGTCTCCCCCGTCAATTTACTCGAACTTCTGGGTAGTGAAGTTGATCGCTGGCAGCGACGCTGTGAAGATCGGGTTATAAGTGTGGTGGCCGGGGAGCACGCAGAGAATATCGAGGTTTCAATCGACAAGCCGCGTATTCAGCAGGTGCTGTCTATTCTCCTGGACAATGCCAGCAAATACTCCCAGGCCGGTGGATCGATTGAGGTGGGACTGCGCCGTCAATCATCAGACGTCCTGATTACTGTGAGTGACACCGGCGATGGGATCTCCGCTACTGAAGTCGAGAACGTGTTTGAACGCTTTGTTCGCTTCAGCAAGCACGACGAGGGCCTGGGCCTGGGTTTACCCATCGCCAAAGCCATTGTGGAAGCACATGGAGGCTCCATAGCGGTGGAGTCTATCCAGGGGGAAGGCTCAACCTTCGTTATCTCACTGCCTCTTGGGGATGATGCATGAACATTCTGCTGGCCGACGATGAAAAACCGCTGTTGAAGTTTCTGCTACGCGGCCTGCGTGCCGAGGGTCACGACTGTACAATCATAAATGAACTCGAAGAAGTACTTCCCGGTATCAAGCAAAACAGGCCGCAGATTGTCGTCCTGGATCGGCTTTTTGGAAGTGAGGACAGCCTGAACATTGTAGCGGCTATAAAGGCTCTGCCCTCCCCGCCTATGGTGTTGATGTTAACCGCGCTAGATGAAGTAAGTGAACGCGTGAAAGGCTTACAGGAAGGTGCGGACGACTATCTGTGCAAACCTTTCGATTTTGACGAATTGCTCGCGCGCATCACCGCCCTGGGACGGCTGCTTGGGCGGGAAAACGAGACGCAGCAGAGTACCTTGCGATGTGGCGGTCTGGAGATGCTTTTGGAGGAGCGCATAGCGCGCCTGAACGGTGAGGAAATGCAGCTCACAAAAATTGAGTATGAGCTCCTGTTGTACCTCGCCCACAACGTCGGAAAGGTGTTGTCGCGTGAACGCATTTTAAGCCGTGTGTGGCAGACCCAAAGAGACCCCAGTACCAATATAGTAGACGTCTATATAAGCCGCTTGAGACGCAAGCTGGATAGTGACCCGGGGATCACTATCCAGACGCTGCGAGGCGCGGGCTATCGCCTTGGCCTGGAAAGTGACAACAGCTGATCAGTCGATGGGCGACAACAGCCTGGGGTTTGTTACCAGATTACGTACACCGTGCGCGTGGTCTTCGTCGAAGACATTGTCGTTACACCAATCCTGTACCGAATTGATATCCAGTACGGCCACGTCAGGCCGGACGCTCCAGGTCACCTGTAACGGCGAGGCTTTCTCATTGTAAGAGGGTCCCGTGGTTGACCCCAGGTACTCTACCGGTTTACCTGTGTCGCTGGGTATATTGGGTGCCTGGTAGTAGCCGTTGCTGGACTCCACTTTTGCCAGCTCGTTAAAGTCCAACGCGTCCTTGTCGTTAGCCAACACAAACACCTGCCCTTCCACACGCAGACCAGGGTTCATCGTACTGTCTGCAAGACATGCACCCAGCGTCGGGCCAGGCTTGACCTGCGCGGATGTAAAAACGTAGTGAACCTCTATGGTGTCACCTGACTGCAAGGAGTCGCCTTTGGCAGCACAAACCTTACCCTTTACAGGTTTCAGCTGAGCAGCACTGAGTTCACCGTCGTACACGAAGCCGGTCTCGGCGCCTTTACCGTCGCCGTTGCCAGCATAGGTGGTGAAGTTCCCGCCTTTATGCTCTGCATTCTTGTGAAAATGGATATTACAAAGATTCATTTGTGCCCGGTTTGGCGCCATACCGAAAACACGCTGGTTTACGCCATAACTCTGGTCGATATCACGCGGCGACTGGGGGCCAAAGCCCTTTCCATCTGTGTTGTCCTGCAGGGCCGCGCGCTGACCCGCCACCACCGCATCACTGACTGACTTTGCTGACGCTGGCAGCGAAACCAGCATTGCACTGCCCAGGGCGAGCGCGAGCAGGTTTCGGGGTTGGCTAAACGAAGATGGTTTCATATCTTAACTCCTTGGTTTTTTATCGAACGGCGTCGCAAGATCGTTGCGCCACAAAATTGCTCGGTTGGTAACAGCTTCGCGTTTCATTCGGCTCTCAAAAGCGATAACCGACAGAGATCATGGAGACGAGGGGGTCTATCTCAATCTTCCTTACCTCTCCTTTGGTACCGTTTAGCCGGAAAGATGCCTCGGTATCTATATCGATATAACGAATGCTGCCATTGAGGAACCACTTGTCATTCAACATATAATCCAGGCCCAACTGAGCCGCCAGGCCAAAGGAATCATCCAGCGACAGATCGTCAAGTCCCGCCGCCTCATTGGCACCGGTAAATTCCTCGTCAAAGAACACGGTATAATTCACGCCCAGGCCGACGTAGGGCTGAAAGGCGCTGGCGGGGTCGTTGAAGTAGTAATTTATGCTGATGGTGGGAGGCAAATGGGTGACTTCCCCAAGTTGGGTGCCTGTTCCCAGCGGGTCGGTTACGCCAAAGTCCACGTCGTGGGTGAACGGCGTCGCCGCGAGCACTTCCAGGTTCACCCTGTCGGTCAAGAAGTAGGCGAAGTTCAGGCCCAGTTGTGTATCGTCGTCCACACTGACATCAATACCCAGGTCGGAGCCACCGACGTTGATGTTCGAGGAAGAGTCGTTCGGGTTCACGTTAACCGCCCCGACCCGGGCTATGATATCTCCTTTGTCGAATGCCGATGCTTGCTGCACAACACTTACGGAGGCCAGTACGGCCAGGGACGTAAACAGTTTCTTCATCGCTTTTCTCTCAGAGGCTATTCTTCAAGCCAGCTACTCTAGGGAAAGTATCTGAAAAAGACCTGACGCAAACATTAAAATCAGATTAACGGTGCAATACGGATATGAACATCGATGCCATAGGCAACTGTATTCTGGACGAAAGCCGTAGCGATGGGGACTTGCGCAGCGCGCTGGACGCCTTCGCAGCGCTGTGCGCAGAAGTAAGCGATATCCATCCAGACCCTGGCTTCAGTGCGTGGGCGGGAGACACATTGCTGGACACCGGTGTTGCCATCAACCCGCACGCAGCAGCGCATTGCGTGATGGATTACCAACGCAGCGTGACCTACATTCGCGGTGTATATGCAGCGCTGGTCGAGCTGAGGCAACGCTTTCCCGGTGAGACAATTGAGGTCCTGTATGCAGGCTGTGGCCCCTATGCCACGCTGCTACTGCCCCTGCTGGCCAGGTTTCAGCCCGGCGACCTCAGTGTTCAAATGCTGGATATTCACCAGCGCTCGCTGGACAGCGTGCATAAACTGCTCACCCATATGGGCTTTGGTCACCGCGCCATTACCACCTTGCAGGCAGACGCCTGCCGCTACCAGCACCCTGGCAAGCTACACCTGGTTATCGCCGAAACCATGCAGAAGTCACTGGAGCAGGAACCACAGGTAGCGGTGACGGCAAACCTCGCACCCCAGTTGACGCCGGGGGGGATATTTATCCCACAGGCCATAGAAGTGAGCTTGTGGCTGACCCCCTCCCCGATCAGGCAAGCGGATGACGCTACTGCAAAGCAGAAGCTCAGACAGCCGATGGATCCCGGTTACCGATTGGCAACAGTTTTCACCCTCTTACCCTCACAGATTGCCAATAAGCTGAACACCGCACAGTGCGACGCTCGCAGCTGCCCGACTGTGCTGGACCCTGTTACCGTGTTGATTCCGCCGCTGGCATCACTGAAGCAACTAACGCCGACACTGATTACGCAGATCACCGTGTTCGAAGACTTTACCCTTGGCAATTATGAGAGCGAGATCACTTTGCCAATGCCGTGCCACGGACTGCCTGACTTGACTGAGGGTGACCAACTCCGGGTGAGTTATCAGCTTGGCAGTTACCCTAGATTTGACTATGAACTTGTGGCCAGGACAGACTGCGGCTGAGCCAAAAAATGAAATCAGAGCGGATCGCCGGGAACTGAGTCAGGAGATGAGCAGTAGGCCAGGCGGGCTTGCTTGAATATTCCCTTTTCGGTCCAATTCGTTCAGTATCGCCACTGTCCTCACACCATAAAAAAGAGTTTTCACAATGCGACGTTTGCTGTTCATCGCAGGTTAGCGGGGTTGCCTGGTGGATAGACACTTTCCAGCTGAGCGGCCACGAATGGGGTAAGCCTTCCGAGGGCGTGGACGTTTGTTTTCAACCGAGGAAGGCTTACCCCATTTGTGGCGTCCGCTTTGTTTGAATGCCTCATTCCCCGCTAATCTGCGATGAACCTTTTTTTAGCCTGAACCTTTTTCCCTGCAGTGACAGCAGCGATCGCCTCGCGCGAGAAGCCCCTCCCCCCGATTTCACGGAAGCTGATGGCGTCATCACGCAGCTGGTTCCAATTATAGAGAATGCACTGGACGCGGTGCGTTGACACGCCACAGGATGTTACCGGGGCCACCGCGGAGAGCCGGCCCAATTGCCTAATCTTCCTGGCGCGCCTCCAGCGCGCGAATTTTCTCGCGCACCGTTTCCGCCTCGGCTGTCAGGGTGGAATACAAACGAATATTGCCATTGCGCTGAGCCTCGAACGCTGCTGTTGAGAGTTTGTTGAGCTCTGCCTGCAGTTTTTTGGCGGGCGTTTTGCTGAAAATTCCGAACATTGTGCATTCTCTCCATACAACTGCCTTGAACGTTGAGTACCGGCTACGACCCAACACGCCCTCTTCCCCGTGCTACCGTTCACGCAGGTCTCAGTGCTGTGGATCCACCAGTCAATAATTCAGCCCTGCATCGTCGGCGAACTCTGCAGATGCCGATAAGATCTCTCATTACTACGCAGCACATCAGCATAAGGATCTGCCAGGCTTTTTCTGGCCAGATTATTCGCAACGTGTCAGTCGCTGAAATATGCCCGCTGGGACGACCAGAACGAAACTGGAACCACAGCCTTGGGCCCGGCAGCTACCAGCACCGCAAGATAAATGGCGACCCGGACACGGTATTCGGGTTATGGTTAGGGCATACTTTTCCCCGGAGGCGACTTTATCTCTCTGCCCTACAGCGGACCAGACGTTCCCTTGCGCCACCGTTACCAGACCTATGAGCTTGGAGATGAAGACATTCACGTGCGCAGTCTGCGCGACACCCAGCAGTTCAGCGATCCGTCAGGCATCGCCCAGGCCCTGGGCATCTCTGCCGCCAACTGGTCGCTTTTCGGCGTTGTCTGGCCCTCCAGCCACGTCCTGGCCCGGCTCATGTCCGGCTTTGACATCGAGAACAAACGCATCCTGGAACTCGGCTGCGGCCTGGCCTTGTCCAGTCTGTTGCTGAACCGCCGGGGTGGCGACATCACCGCCACCGATTACCACCCCGAAAGTGAGCCATTTCTGCTTGCCAATACCCGCCTTAACCAGGATCGCGATATACCCTATTTTCGCGCTGACTGGGAATGCGGTGACAGCAGCAACGGCCGCTTTGACCTGATTATTGGCAGCGATATTCTCTACGAACGCTGTCACCTTTCCCTGCTCGCCGCTTTTATTGACAGCCACGGGGGCGACGCGTGCGAAGTGGTAATTGTTGATCCGGGGCGCAAACACACCGGTGCCTTCAGCCGCTGCATGGGTGGCTATGGTTTTACTCATTCTCAGGTAAAGCCTTCCGACACCTCCTATCTGGAAAAAGCCTTTAGCGGATCGATACTGACGTACCGGCGCTAACACACCGCTGCTGGCACCCCGAACCGTCAGCGACTTGCCGGTAAGGCCGGCCGCGCTATCTGCGGTATGCTCTTCTCAACGATGATCAATCGCGCCGCGCCAACAGGGGCTTCCGTGATATATTCTCTTGCAGGCAAGCATCAGAGCCGACCTTGCAACACTTCCCGATTCATCACCTCAGGAGTCTTCGGTGACACTTCGCACATTTTCTTTTGCAGCAATGCTGCTATGCCCTGTCGATCCAGCAGCCTGTGACAGGCTGCGAGGGTGTAATGCATGAACGACAAACACTACCAAAATCGCACAGTCATTATTACCGGAGCTTCTGCAGGGGTGGGAGCTGCCTGTGCGCAACGCTTTGCAAGGGCCGGTGCCAACCTGGTTCTGGTCGCACGCGGTGACAAGGCACTCACCGATTTCGCCGATAGCCTGAGGCCCTCGACCAAGGTGCTGACGGTCGCCATGGACGTCAGCTGCGAGGAGGATTGTAAGTCTCTGGTGGAAAAGTCATTGCAGGAATTTGGTGCAATTCACCTGCTTATCAACAACGCAGGCCTGCACCACAGGGGCAACGTGGTCACGCAGACAGCTACAAACCTGGCGCAAATGGTTGACGTCAACCTGCGTGCGCCCATCTACCTCACCAGCCTCGCCCTGCCGCACATCGAAGCGGCGGGCGGCGGTGCAGTGGTAATGATAGGCTCGCTGGCAGGCCGCAGCCCTATGCGCGGCGCTGCCACTTATGCCGCCACCAAGGCAGGACTGAAGGCGTTCACCCACTCGCTGGCTGACGAAATGGCCGGTACCGGCATCAAGGTAGCACTGGTCGCCCCGGGACCCATAGACACTGCCTTCATCATGGACAGCATCGATGAGGTTGAGGATATCGTCTATTCCCAGCCGATGAGCACAACCGCGCAGGTTGCCGACGCCGTTTTCGACGCCGCCGAGGGAGAAGAGATAGAGATATGCCTGCCCGCGATGAGCGGGCGGCTCAGTCACCTTGCCTATCTGTTTCCCCGGCTCAGGCGGACACTACGCCCGCGTCTGGAGAAAATAGGCGCTCGTAACAAAGACAAGTACCGCAACCGATCAACCCAACCGGAGTCAAACTGATGCAAATGCATTTTACCCTACACCGCACTTTGCCTGCATTGCTGGTCGCCCTGTTGCTGACAGCGTGCAGCAATAACACCAGTATCACCCGCGCCTACGTGGACCCTGAACTGAAAAAATTCGACTACCAGGGCGTGCTGGTCGTAGCGGTTGCACAAAAAGCCAGCGCCCGCGAAGACTTTGAAGATGCCTTCGCTGCAGCACTGGCTCACCGAGGCGTGAACGCTGTACCCGGGCACACGCTGCTCACGCAGTCCAGGCCGACTGCTGAGGACGTCCTTGCGGCGGCAAAAACCGCCGGCCTGGATACCATTATGGTGACGCGTTATATTGGCAAGTCCTCTGAAGAGGTGTACCACCCTGGCACCATCTACTACGGTGTCGCGCCCGCTTATGGCGTTGGCTACCACACCGGGTTTCCCGGCTATTATGGTTACGCCTATGAAGTCGCTTACCAGCAACCGGTGTGGACGACCAACACCACGCATACCCTGGTGTCGGACCTCTACGTAGCCGAAAGCAAGGGCCACCTGTGGCAGGCGGTATCCGACACGATTCAGTCAGGTAGCAGCAAAAAGGTGCGCGAGGACGTGATCAAAGCATTGATCGGCAACCTTCATGACCAGGGATTGCTGTGAATATCTCGCAGGCGCTTGAAGCAGGCCCCGCTGCGTAGCGCTAAGGACGCAGCCACCGCCTGAACACGGTGGCTGGGAGGAAAATCAGTCGTGGGCGATGGCTTTGTCGGTGAACAGGTAGTCCTTGAGTTCACTGTCAAAGCTGGGGTCGCGCCGCCTGATCCACTCCAGGACCATTGCCGCATGTTCCTTCTCTTCATCGCGGTTATGCCTGAGAATGGCACGTAGTTCATCGTCCTTGCAGGCGTCCATGCGTTGGTTATACCAATCAACCGCCTCCAGCTCTTCCATCAACGAGACAATGGCCCGGTGCATATCGCGGGTCTCGTCGGATAATTCTGCGATTGGCTCATGGTAACCTTCGTTAGACATAAAAATCTCCTTTCAAATGGCGTCTAAAAACGCTTACGTGCACTCCTGTTGTTGTCACGCACGCAAGCAACACGATAAAAGTATCGCATTTGCCGGCCGCTGACAAAGTTGACAGGGTGCGACTGCCAGGTTCGACATGGCTTGCGCTGGCAATGCCGTCTATTTGCGCCTGAACGGCACGCTTCACCGCGCCATCAGGGCACACCGCCTCGGGTGAGTCGGTAAGCATCCAACAGCTTGCGCAGTTCTTCCCTGTCCATTCCTGTTTCCTCGACCGCAACATCCAGCACAGGCCGCTGCTCGGCATAGCTGCGCTTGGCGATCACGGCAGCAGCCTCATAGCCTATTCGCGCATTCAATGCCGTCACCAGTATCGGATTACTGGCCAGACTCGCCTCTATGCGCTGCCGGTTTACCGTAAAACCTGACACGGACTGCGCGGTTGCGTCGCAGGCCCAGGTCAGTGAGGCAAAAGCACTGCAGAGTTTATCGGCAATCAGTGGCAGCATGACATTGAGCTGGAAATTGCCAGACTGTGCCGCAACGCCAACGCTGCAGTCGTGACCCATGACCTCAGCGGCTATCATCAGCACAGACTCGGGCAACACCGGGTTCACTTTCCCGGGCATGATTGATGAACCTGGCTGCAGCGCGGCAAGTTCAATCTCCGCCAGACCTGACAGCGGCCCGGACGCCATCCAGCGCAGGTCATTGCTGATCTTACTCAGGGTCACTGCCAGTGCGCGCAAGCAGGCGGAGCACTCCAGCGCGGCGTCCTGCCCCGCCATACGTGAAAAGGGGTTGGCCGCCACCTCAAACTCCAAACCACAGAGCGCTTGCAAGTGCTGCACCAACTGTCCGGCAAAATTCGCAGGCACATTGATGCCGGTGCCGACTGCAGAGCCACCTATGGGTAGCTTGCGCAGCCTCGGCTGCAGGTCACTGAAGCGCTGTTCGCACTCCTGCAACTGTACCTGCCAGGCACTCAATTCCTGACCGAAAGTCAGCGGCATGGCATCCATCAGATGGGTTCGGCCGGTTTTGGTCAGTTGCGACAACTCCAGGCTGCGCTCACCCACGGCCTCGATGAGCTTGCCAAGCGCGGGCAGCAGTTGCTCATTCAACGCGCGCATGGCGGTTACCAGGATGCAGCTGGGAATTACATCGTTGCTGCTTTGACTGCAATTGACATGGTCGTTGGGGTGCACTGTCTTCGCGCCTGCCACGGTGGCCAGGCGCGCCAGCACCTCATTCATGTTCATGTTGGTGCTGGTGCCCGAGCCGGTCTGGAAAACCGACACCGGGAATTGATCGTCATGCCGGCCCGCTATCACTTCACCGGCGGCGGCCACCAGCGCCTCCACCCTTTCCTCGTCCAGGGCACCACAATCGCCATTGGCGCGGGCCGCCGCTGACTTGATCATGGCGAGGCTATGAATAAATGCCACAGGCATAGCGCGGTCTTTCAGGCCGAAATTAGTGACCGCACGCTGAGTCTGGGCACCGTAAAGCGCGTCAAGGGGCACCTCCACCTCGCCCATGCTGTCCCGCTCAATTCGATGATTCACTCTTGCTCTCCCACTGCTATAGTTACTGCTGAAGTCTCGTTAGCATAGCCTGCCTGAGATGGCAGGGGTAATCTGGAGGTCGCATCAATGAGCACGCGCTATAGCAGGGAAAAAGTCCTGAATACGGACCAGGGCGAGTACACCATCTTTCCATTCGATGAATTGGACGCGGCAGGCGATGCCGCCACCTTGCCATTCTCGTTAAAAATACTGCTGGAGAACCTGCTGCGCCATGGCAAAGAGGATTTTGTTACCGACGATGACGTAGAGGCGCTGGTCAACTGGGACCCGGGCGCCGAGCCGGCCCAGGAGATCGCCTTCGTGCCGGCGAGAGTTCTGCTGCAGGATTTCACTGGTGTGCCCGCCATTGTTGATCTGGCCGCCATGCGTGATGCAATGATTGATCTGGGCGGCAAAGCTGAGAGCATCAACCCACTTTCACCGGTGGAACTGGTTATTGACCATTCGGTGATGGTGGATCACTTTGGTGCTGCTGACTCATTACAGCGCAACACCGACGTGGAAATACAGCGGAATCTGGAACGCTACCGATTCCTGCGCTGGGGACAGCAGGCGTTCAACAACTTCAAGGTAGTACCTCCGGGCACCGGTATTGTCCACCAGGTCAATCTGGAATATCTCGCGCGGGGCGTTTTTACGCGCGAACAGGGCGGCCGCCGCCTGGCCTACCCCGACACTTTGGTAGGTACGGACTCTCACACCACCATGATCAACGGCCTTGGCGTACTGGGCTGGGGTGTGGGTGGCATTGAGGCGGAGGCAGCCATGCTCGGCCAGCCGGTAACCATGTTGATTCCACAGGTTGTGGGATTCCGCCTCACCGGCCACCTGGCCGAAGGCGCCACCGCCACCGACCTGGTACTGACAGTGACAGAGGCCTTGCGCGCCCACGGGGTGGTTGGCAAGTTTGTTGAATTTTTCGGCCCCGGGTTGTCCAGCCTGAGCCTTGCAGACCGTGCAACCATCGCCAACATGGCACCGGAATACGGGGCTACCTGCGGTATGTTCCCGGTAGACGAGGAAACCATCAAGTACCTGCGCCTGACCGGCAGGGAAGAGAGCCAATTGGCGCTGGTGAAGGCCTATACGCAAGCTATGGGCATGTGGCACGACGAGAGCACACCAGCCGCGCGCTACAGCGCCGAGCTGGAGCTGAACCTGCAGGACGTGGTGCCCTCGCTGGCGGGCCCAAAACGGCCCCAGGACAGGATTCCGCTAACCACCGCCAGCCAACAGTTTGACCAGGTATTACGCGAATTCCACGATTTGCACCTGGTTAGCAGCCAGGAAAGTGATATGGCCGAAGAAGGCGGGCCCGCGGTCGAAAAGAGTGAGGCCACGCACGGTGTACCGGTAGAGCGCGAGAATCAACACTTCACCCTGGAGCACGGTGCGGTCGTTATCGCAGCCATTACCAGTTGCACCAACACCTCTAACCCTGCGGTACTGGTGGCGGCCGGATCACTGGCGCGCAAGGCACGCCAGCGCGGCCTGACGACCCGGCCCTGGGTGAAGACCAGTCTCGCTCCCGGCTCCAAAGTGGTAACCGAGTACCTGGAAAAAACCGGCCTGCTGGAAGACCTGGAGGCGCTGGGTTTCTATCTGGTCGGCTATGGTTGCACCACCTGCATTGGCAACTCCGGTCCACTGCCAGACGACATCACCGACGCTATACACAAAGGCGACCTGCTGGTGACGTCGGTATTGTCCGGCAACCGTAATTTTGAGGGCCGCATTCACCAGGACGTGCGCGCCAATTATCTTGCCTCCCCACCGCTGGTCGTCGCTTACGCCCTTGCCGGCAACATGGGCATAGACCTCTACCAGGATGGTATTGGCGAAGACGCCGATGGCAAAACAGTCTACCTCGCGGACATCTGGCCCAGCAGCGATGAAATCAATGAACTGGTTACGGCCCACATCGAACCCTCCATGTTCAAGGAACGCTACGCAGACGTGTACACAGGCAATACCGTATGGAACGAGCTGCCTGTCGCCGACAGCGAGCTGTTTGACTGGCCTGATTCCACTTACGTGCGCAAGCCGACATTCTTTGACGGTATGCCGGCCAAGGCAGTACCCACCAGTGACATCAAAGACGCCCGCTGCCTGGTGAAAGTGGCCGACAGCGTGACCACCGATCACATCTCGCCGGCGGGTTCCATCGCTATTGACAGCCCGGCCGGTGAATACCTGATCGCCAATGGCGTTGAAGTCCAGGATTTCAACTCTTACGGCTCCCGACGCGGCAACCACGAGGTGATGATGCGCGGTACCTTTGCCAACGTGCGCTTGCGCAATGAACTCGCACCTGGCACAGAAGGTAGCTGGACGACCTGTTTTACCAATGACGAGGTGATGTCCATCTTTGCCGCGGCAGAGCGGTATCGCGAGGCGGATGTGCCGCTGGTCGTTCTGGCCGGCAAGGAGTATGGCACCGGGTCCTCGCGGGACTGGGCTGCCAAGGGGCCGGCATTGCTGGGCGTGCGCGCGGTGATAGCCGCAAGTTACGAGCGCATTCACCGTTCCAATCTCATTGGCATGGGCATACTGCCGCTGCAGTACCTACCGGGAGAAGACGCCACCACACTTGGCCTGGACGGCACAGAACATTTCAGCATCAGCGCTGTCAGCGCCGGCCAGGAGCAAGCGCAGGTGAGCGTGCGCAGGAATGATGGCAGTGAAACTGCGTTCACCGCGGTGGTGCGCATCGATACCCCCAACGAATATGCTTACTATGCCAACGGTGGCATTCTGCACTATGTGCTCCGTTCGCTTGCCTCAGCCTGATCGAGAGCTGCGAGCGAGGGTGATTCAGGCCCGACTGAGCGGGAGGGAATGACGGTGCTCAGGCAATAGGCGACTCACTGATCACGTCAGCCTCGATGGCGACGTCATCCGGTTGATGCTCCTCCTGGAACTTCTCCACGTGACGCTCGACCGTAGCGACCTTGCGGCCGTACTGGGCAATATGAAACGTGGCGTCGCCCTCGTACACCAGCGGCAGGTTGGTGCGACCTATCACCACGCCATTTTCCGGCGCGACGATCGGTGTCTCGGTAGAGCCCAGCGGATCTGCCACCATGGCAATCACCTGACCTTTCTCAATCTTGGCGCCCAGCGGCACGAAGGTGCGCAGGATGCCGCTTTCCGGGGCTCGCAGCCAACTGGTCTGATCACTGATAACCGGTGAGGGCCGTGGTTTTTTACTGCGCGATGGCGGCAACATACCAATGCTGCGCATTACGTTGATCACGCCTTTAACCCCTGCGCGAATGTACACTTCCTCAAACCGCAAGGCCTCTCCCGCTTCATACAGAATAACGGGGATGCCGGCGTCACCTGCGCACTCCCTGAGCGAGCCATCGCGAATTTTTGCGTCTATGGCCAGTGGCACCGCAAACGCTTCGGTCATGGCAAGGGCTTCGGGGTTATCCAGATCGGCCCGAATCTGAGGGAAATTACTGCGGTGACGGGCACCGGTATGCAGGTCTATTCCATGGGTGCACTTGCTGACGATCTCCTGCACAAAAGTATGCGCCACCCTGCCGGTCAGAGAACCCTTGGCGGAGCCGGGAAAAGACCGGTTGAGATCACGTCCGTCGGGCAGGTAGCGAGTATGGTTCAGGAAGCCGTACACGTTAACGATGGGTATCGCGATCAGCGTTCCTCGTATGTTCTTCAAAACGCGGTGCTGCAAAACCCGCCGTATTATTTCTACCCCGTTAATTTCATCACCATGAATGGCGGCGCTCACGAACAGCACGGGGCCCTGGCGCTTGCCCCTGACGACTTGCGCGGTAATCGACAAATCATCATGCGTATACATGGGAGCCACGCGTACGTCTATAGTCGCGCGTTCCCCCGGTCTCACCGCTACGCCGCCTATGGTCAACTCAGTCACCGGGCCAGCCATCAACAGTCTAACCGTGGAGCAGAGGCCTGCGTTGAGGGCGGCCTTGCACGCCGCTTCTTCTTGCGCTTTCCCTGCACGTAGGAGCGCCCAGGGTCTACTACATACTCTTCGCCAATGCCGGAACGACCCAGCAATACGCGAAACTTCATCGTGTCCCTGTCAGTAAGTGTCACTTCCACTGGATATTGGTTGTCTCCGATTGAAACCGTTGTCTCCACCACATAGCGCAATTCTTCGTGACCGCCTGAATCACGCACAATACGCTGGTCCTTGACAGGTGCCTCACAATGCACCTCCTCATTGGTGTCACCCTGCAGGGGATGAATACCAAAGCGTATCCAATCTGCCCCGTCCCGCTGGAACGGTTTGACAAAAAAAGCATGCAGGCAACTGGTTCTGGCGCCAGTGTCCACCTTGGCTTTGATCTGCGTTATGCCCAGATCAGGAAAACCCAGCCACTCTCGCCAGCCCAGCACTCGTTTGTCGGCGCTCATGCGTCCCCTCCCGATGCAGCCCCCGAATGATCATCGAGCAACTGCGTATCCAGATCCTGTACCACCGGGCGCCGTTTCTTGCGGGTGCGCGCGGGAATCATGTCGCGCATGGATTCAAGCTTGCCAAAGCACAGCAGTTTGTCGCCGGGTTCCAGCACCCGGTCGCTGCGCGGATTGGGTATCACCTTGGAGCCGCGGTAGAGTGTAAGCACGTTGATATCGCTTTCGGCGAGTTTGGTCTGGGCGACAGTCTGGCCACTGAAGCGGGAACCGTCGGGTATGTAGATTTCTGTCACGCCATAGCCCTTGCTGACCGTGAGCCTCTGGCGCAAGTCAATTTCAGGGAAGTCCACCTGCGCAGCGATGTAGTCAATCACGGCGCCGGCAACGTCCAGTTCGGTGCAGGTTTCTATCCCCTCAAGGCCCGGAGATGAATTAACTTCCATCACCTGGGGGCCATTCTTGCCCTCAAGCATGTCAACCCCCGCTACACGCAGGCCCAGTATTTGCGCGCAACGCACCGCTGTCTCACGGTACTGTTCATCCAGGTCCACGGGTTCTGCAATACCTCCGCGGTGAACGTTGCTGCGAAACTCCTGGCCCTGTGCCACCCGGCGCATGGCCGCAACCACCCTGTCGCCCACCACAAACGCGCGAACATCCTTGCCCTTGCTCTCAGCCACAAATTTCTGGATCAGCACGTTCTGCTTCTGGCTCTGCAACAATTCGATGATTGACTCCGCCTGCTTTACTGATTCAGCCAACAGTACACCAATGCCCTGCGTGCCCTCTATAAGCTTGATAATGACCGGCGCGCCACCCACCCGCTCAATAGCCGGAAGCACATCTTTCTTGTCGCGCACAAAGGTCGTGCGCGGTATCCCCACGTGGTGACGACTGAGAATCTGCAGGCTGCGCAGCTTATCCCTTGAGTTGGCAATGCCGTGAGCGGTGTTGGCGCAAAATATGTCCATCTCCTGAAACTGGCGCACCACGGCGGTTCCGTAATAGGTAATGGACGCGCCTATGCGAGGCAACACAGCATCGTAGGTGCTGAGAGGCCGCTGCCGAAAGTACAGGTCCGGGTTGCCACGATCCAGGTCGATGGCGAACTTCAGCGTATTCAACACCTTGGCCTTGTGGCCGCGCTGCTCCGCGGCTTCCTTGAGTCGACGCGTGCTGTAGGCGTGGGGACTACAGGATAAAATAGCTAACTTCATGTGTTCTCACCTTGTCTGTTTAACGAGACCCGGAAATGCCAGGTCGGACAAATATGCCGATGTCACAGCGCGAATCTCATCACTGTCACCGGCTTTGCATACTTCATCGTACACGCTTTGAGCCTTCGCTGAATCCATCGCCCGTATCAGCCACTTGATCCTGGGCAACTGTGCCGCGCTCATACTGAGCCTGCGAATGCCCATGGCCACCAACAGCGGCACCGCATGCGGGTCAGACGACATTTCTCCGCACAGGCTGACCGGCAAATCCAGCTGCTCCGCCGCTTGCACTACCCTGGCAATTTCCGCCACCACTGCGGGGTGCAGGTGATCGTAGCTGGCAGCGACCCTTGGATTGTTCCGGTCCACTGCCAGCACGTATTGGCTCAGGTCATTGGAGCCAATGGATATAAAATCAATATAAGAGCGCCATTTCCCAAGCTGGGAAATCGCAGCCGGCACCTCAACCATAATACCAACTGGTGGCCGTCTCACTGCATGGCCTGCGCTGTCCAGCTGATTCAGTGCATCATCAAGCACGGCAGTGAACTCACGCAGTTCTCCAAGCGCGCTTACCATAGGCAGGATAATCTGCAGGTTTCCGGCCATACCGGCGGCACGCAACATGGCCCTGAGCTGGCTCAACAACAGCGAGGCATTGTCCAGGCAGAAGCGGATACCGCGCCATCCCAGAGCCGGATTCTCCTCGTGTATAGGGAAGTACGGCAGCGGTTTGTCGGCACCAATGTCCAGAACCCGCATGTACACTGGCTTGTCACCGTAGGCCGCCATCACTTCCCGGTACAGTTGATACTGCTCTTCCTCGGAGGGAAAAGTCTCACTGATCATAAAGGGAATTTCGGTTCTGTATAGTCCCAGACCCTCAGCACCATTGCGCAGACCCGGCATGATATCGGCCGTCAAGCCACTGTTGGCGTAGAGTGAAATCGCTACGCCATCGCGCGTTACCGCCGGTTTGTCGCGCAGGCTCTCCAGGCGATCAGTGAACGCATGCTCCGACGCCTGCAGCTTACTGTACTCCTGCTGCAGCACACTGTCAGGCTCGAGAAACACCTTGCCGGCAGCGCCATCGATAAGGATGGAAACCCCGTCAGCCAGTCCCTTCACTTCGCCCACGCCCATCACCGCCGGAACACCCAGCGCATTAGCCAGAACCGCGGTATGCGACAGGATTGACCCCTGGAAACAGACGACGCCAGCAAGCTGTTCGCGCGGAGTATTGGCAATATCTGACACACTCACATGACGGCCCACAAGAATAACGGGGCCCTGCGGGAGTGCGCTGGCCGACGTGTGCTGGGAGCGTATCCACGCGGAGTAGAGCCGGTTACCCAGGTGGCGAATATCTTCATGCCGGGCACGCAGATAGGGATCGTCCATGGCCATGAACAGATCAGCGTAATGCTGCACCACGATGCGTAATGCAGAAGGCAAATCGCGTCCACCGCCTATGCCCTCCTCTACCCCCTGAGTGAGCATCGGGTCAGCAAGCAGCATCAGGTAGGCGTCAAAAATACCCGAGACCTCCTGCGACAGACTACTGTCCAGGGTCGACTGCTCTGCCTTTACTTCTGTCTGCACCGTAGCGAGCAGCTGGCGCCACATATGCAGCTCTTCCTGCATATTGACACAGCGCCCGTCAGCCACGCTGAACAGGTCCAGGTCCTCACACAGGTAAACCTGGCCCATACCTATACCCGGTGCGCCGGGTAGGCCGGTGAGATTGCGAAAGCCGGACGCCTCAGCGAGCTGCCAGTCTTCCCAGTTCGCCACCACGAGAGCCAATTGGGCCCCCAGGGTAACCAGGAACGCTTCCTCCTCAGGACTGAAGGCAGCGGGGGCCCTGCGTTGCACTACCAGAACACCGATTACCGCACCGCGCCGCACCAGCGGTACGGCACAGAAACTGCGAAACTGTTCTTCGTCGCTACCTGGGAGGTAAAAGAACACGGGGTGCCGTGCTGGTTCAACAATATTGAGCGGATGACGGCTCTCGGCCACCTCTCCAACAAGCCCTTTGCCGGCGGGAACGCTGACGCGACCGATCGCAGCCTGGCCCAGGCCGTGACTGGCCACCAGCAGGAGTTCGCCGTGATCGGTGCGCAGAAACAGCGAACATACGTCTACTGCCATTTCCCGCTGTATACCATCTACCACGCAGTTAACCTGCACGGCAGGGGAATCTGCCTCCGCGGCGGACTGCACGATACGTGTCAGTGTCAGTAGCACTGACATCAGCGGGACCCCGCTGTCACAACCACAGGAGGTTTACCCAACTGAGCTCTGCTCCAGCACCAGTCGCCCATCCAGATGCACATCGCGCTGCGGGAATGCAATCACCACGTCATTCTCATGGAACAGTGCATCAATGCGATAGCGTAAGTCGCTTCGGATGATACGCAGGCTGCGCTCAGCCGTTGCGTACACCCATACGTTGAGCTCGAATATCAGCGCACTGTCACCAAAATCGTCGAATATCACAGAGTAACCCGGATCCTTGAGCACATCCTTGTGTTCCTCAGCGGCCTGTTTCAACAACTCGGTTACCCGCGCCACGTCAGACCCATAGGCCACACCCAGCCGGACACTGGTACGCACCAGACGATCAATTAACGTCCAGTTGGTAACCGTGTTCTCCAGCAGGTAGGAATTTGGCACCAGCAGGTGCACACCATCCACCCGGCGGATGCAGGTTGACCGGGTGTTGATGGACTCCACCGTTCCCCGAACCTCACCCATTTCCAGAAAATCACCTATTCTGATGGGCCTTTCCCACATCAGGATCCAGCCACTGATGAAGTTATTGATAATATTCTGCGCGCCGAAACCCACGCCGATAGCTATCGCACCGGAAATAAAGGCGAACGCAGCCAGGGGTATACCCAGGAAATCCAGCGCCATCACCGCCAGCACCACAAAACCCACTATTAGATAGGCTCTGGATAAAATCTGCACTACATCTGCATTAACACGCTTACTTGTGAGCCTGCGACGCAACAGGCGACCACTCCAGATCAACACAAAGCAGCCCAGAGCGACAAAGAAGGCCACTGACAACAACTGACCCAGTGTCAGGCTGTTTTCACCTACGCTGAACAGCGTTGTATTCATTATTTTCTCTATTGCTTCCACAACCCCTGCTCTCTTTCTCTATAATAACTGCCAGGTGTAGGCATTTTAGCCACGTGCTCTACAAAACCGCTGAGTGTGTGCCAATCGGCCCGCTTTTAGAATAGCGGATTACTGGCACTTTTTATCAGAAAAGTGCCAGCTGGATCGCCCGCGATGCGCGCCTTCAGCAGTGACTCACCACTACCGGAGCAACCATGACAAGAACAATGCTTCTGGCCGCAGACGGCCACTATACCATTGGCGGCACCGAGCAGATCGGACATTGGCGCGATAGCGATGACAGTATTATCTGGCTGGACATAGAAGCGCAGCCAACGGATCAGTTACGGGCGTTACTGGAGTCCCTGGGTTGCAACCCTCTGGCCATTAACGATGCCTTTCGTGACAGGCATCCACCGAAGATTGAGGCGTTTGACGACAATACCTTCCTGCTGTTTCGCGGCATCTCGAAAATGGATGCGGCGCTGGAGCTGGAACACCAGCAGGTGGCAATGTGGGCAGGCAAACGCTTGCTCATCACTTACCACCGCAAGCAAGCCATCAGCGTGACGCACATGTGGGACAACGAAGCGGGGAACCGGGCGCTCGGTGCGCCGGGGAAACTCGCCCTGAAGCTGCTGCACTATGCCTGCAGCTATTATCTGGAGAACCTGCTGGAGTTCGAAGGCCGGCTTGCAGACCTGGAAGACGGCCTGGTTGACGATCGTTCTGAGGAAGAAATGAAAGAGCTTGTGGGCTATCGCTCAAGGCTGCGCAAGCTGAAGAGAACATTCAGTTACCACAAGGAGATTGCGGAACACCTGCACCACTTCCCCGAACAGTTCTTTGTTTTTCTGGAGGATGAAGCTGACCACGTGAGGCGAGACGTCTACGACCGCTGTGAGCGCCTGCACAGCCTCTGCCAGATGTACTACGAGCTGTGCGGTGACCTGGTTGAGGGACACATCTCCCTGTCGTCCCACAACCTGAACCAGACCATGAAAGTACTGACCATAATTTCAGCCCTGTTTGTGCCGCTGACGTTCATCGCTGGCATTTACGGGATGAACTTCCAGTATATGCCTGAGCTGGGCTGGAAATACGCCTACTTCGGAGTGATGGGATTCATGGCGACACTCGCCATTGCACTGCTGCTGCTGTTTCGCCGCATCAGGTGGCTGTAAGCGCAAGCCAGCGCAATCACAGCACCATCGCGGTCGCCAGGGCGAGCATCAGGCCCATGCCGACAATATCGGTCATGGTAGTAAGGAAGATGCTGCTGGCCATGGCCGGGTCGGCGCCCCATTTCTGCAGCGTCAGCGGCACCATCACCCCGAACACGCCACTGCTCATGCAAGCACCGGTCATGGCTATCAGGATTACCAGCGCCAGAGTGGCCGGCTCAGCTGAACCGCTGCTGGCCGAATACACCCACATTGCGGCCCCGGCAACCAGGCCAACAATAAAGCCATTGAGTGCACCCAGCGTCAACTCCTTGAGCAAGAGTTTTTTAACCGGGTAGTCTCCGAGTTCGCCCAGGGTAATACCGCGCAGCGTAATGGCCAGCGCCTGGCAACCGGTGTTACCACTTTGCCCGGCGAGTACCGGCAGGAATACGGCCAGTGCCACAATCTGGGCAATGGTGCTTTCAAAGGCTCCCACCACGAACGCCGCGGCAAAGGCCGTGAGTAAATTGATCTGCAGCCAGGGGTGGCGCATCCGAAACGATTGCAGCAAGGGCGTGCTGATCCGCTCCTCTCTGTCCAGGCCCACCAGTGTACCGGCCTGCGTATTGATTTCACCGGCGACGCTTTCGAATAACTGCCAGCCGTAGACCACACCCTTGAGCACACCGTTATCATCCACCACCGGGTAGAGACGGTAATGTTTGGCCAGTGCCGCTTGTACTGCCTCAGCCAGACTGGTATCCGGGTTAAAGGCAAAGGGCTCAGCTGTCATCACTTCAGCCAGCACCTGGCCGGGCTTGCTGAGCAGCAGGTCCCTGAGCGTCACGATACCCAGAAGCACGCCGGCATCGTCTACCACATAAAAGTACGTCACCTCGGAAGCCGAGGAACGGTGCACCAGGTTATCGATAGCGCCTGCAACCGTTGTATCCGGGGAAACGACGCCCAATACCGGTGACATGATTTCCTCGATACAGACATCAAGATCATTAACCAGTGCCACGGTATCGGCAGCGTCCGGTGAAATACTGCCGGGCAGGTGCGAGGCTATGCTCAAGGCACGGCCTTCGGGCATTGCTGATAGCACGTCTCTCAGCGCTTCATGGGGCTGCGACGCCAGAACAGAGGCGGCCTCTACCGGGTTAAGGTCCTGTACGCTTTCGAGTACCGGTTCCAGTTCCTCTCTATCCACTTGCTCGATCTCCTGATGGTCAGCCTGCTTCAGCCGCAGGCATCATCTGTTGTCACGCTTGCTGTCAGCAACGACAGGCAGATTGGTCTACATAGGACTACATTCAGCCAGCCGTGTACAGGGGCTTGCCCGCACGCTCATGCCACAGGCACAGGCCTTCCCAGATGTCCTCAGCGGTGTCAGCGTACCAGAACAGGTCCCGGTCCTCGTCGTCGATAACACCCTCCTCTACCAGAAAGTCCACGTTAATGGCCTTGCGCCAGAAGGATTCCCCCACCAGCACCACCGGCAGTGGCTCGATCTTCCTGGTTTGGATCAGCGTCAGTGTTTCAAACAGTTCATCCAGCGTGCCGTATCCACCGGGAAACGCGACCAGGGCTTTCGCTCGCAACATGAAATGCATCTTGCGCAAGGCGAAATAGTTGAACTGGAAACACAACTCCGGCGTCAGGTAGGGGTTGGGATACTGTTCTTTGGGCAAGGTGATATTCAAGCCGACTGTCTTGGCGCCCGCTTCAGTCGCTCCGCGGTTGGCCGCTTCCATGATGCCGGGACCACCGCCCGTCATTACCACCAGTCGCAGATCGCCCGGGCCGTCACCCGATTCTGCCACCAGCCTGGAGAACGCTCTGGCCACATCGTAATAGCCACTCTTGTGCAGGACCCTGTGCGCCTTGGCCAACTTGCGCTGCAGGGCCTTGTTGTCAGGATCAATCGCCAGGGCATCCTCCAGGCGTTCCACGCACGCCCGCGAAGTTTCCCGGTCGGTAATACGGGTGCCACCAAATACCACGATTGTGTTCTCGATACCCTGCTCTCTCATCGCCAGTTCCGGCTTCAGGTAATCGAGCTGTAATCTTACGCCGCGTGCGTCGCTGCCCTGCAGGAACTGGACGTCCTCGGTTGCCGGCACATAGGCCTGGGAACCCAGAATAGTGTCAATACTTCTGGCATTCTTCAGCGCGTGGGTCTCGGAGGCAGCAATCTCGCCCGGGAGCGACTCATTTCTCTCTACGGGATGAGGGGGCCTGGGCACGGCTGTATCTTTCATGGAGGTACACCTTTGACGTCTCGGACAGGTTTGATTATTGGCGCAGCCACCACGGAACGCAATGGCGACTGCCTTATCACATATGGTAGCTGGCATGGGCAAGACGCGCCCGTGGTGGCGGAATGACCGGGAAAGATGACTGACGAGCGACAGCCGCGCTGGGCCTGTGATAGCCTGACGGCATTGAAGCGAGGCGATCACCCACGATGAAGCTAAAGCGCAAGCATATCCAGGGACGACCGATAAAGGTACTCACCCTGTCAGGCGGCACGTTGCTAGTGGCCGCAACGGGCCTGCCCGGGCTGGCAGACTCCGCTGACGCTCGCTGCGACATCTATTCTACCGGTGAAGACCACGTGCAACGGTCGGTGCCCTGCGTTTTTTCCCAGCGCCAGGGTCATATTTCTATCCGCAGCGATGACGGGACGCGCTACGAGCTCACACCGAAAGGCGACGCACCCGGTAATTACAGCAACCAGCAAGGGAAGACGGTTTATCGACAAAGCGGCCTGGGGTCGGCCGGACTCATATTCAAATTGCCCGGAGAGCGCCTCTACGTTCACTGGCAAACACCTCCAATTGGCGATCAGGTACCAGAAAGCCAGCCCGCGCCCGTCGTAACCGAAGACACTGACCCTACTACCGAATAAGGTACCTGTCCGTCACCGCCGGCGCATAGGCGCTTCTACATTTCCGCGTCAATCGGTAACAACCCTATGAACCAGTCTTCCAACTGCTGAAACACTGAATCCGCAGGAGGATGGCGAAGCCGTTGCCCGTCACCGACCCAAACCAGGCGCTGGTCGCTGTCCAGCTGCACCGACCAGGCATTGCGCGGAAGGAAGTCAACCGCAACAGCGTCGCGCAGGTACCCATTCAATTGCGGACTATCGACCAACAGGCCCACTTCCGTATTGAGTTTCAGGGATCGCGGGTCCAGGTTGCTGCTACCGATCATCACCCGGTCATCGTCCAACAGCATGAATTTGGCGTGCAGGCCCAGTTTTTTACTGTCCACGGGCGCCCCCATGTACAGGTTCCGGTCACTGGCATCAGTGCGCAATTCATACAACTCCACTCCGGCAGCAACCAGTTCACGGACATATCCCTGATAGGCCGCATGCGCTGCGAGATGATTGTTGGAACGCATGGAGTTGGTGAGAATACGAACCCTGACCCCCCGGGCAAGGGTCTCTTTGATGGTCGCCGCAAGTCGCTTGGTGGGAACCAGGTAAGCCGTCACCAGCACGACCTCCCCTTCAGCTTCAGCAACGGCTTTTACAATAATGTCCGCCAGATGCCGGGGCTGTTCAGCAGCCAGCGCCGGGTTCCGATGTGCCGGAGGATCGGCAACAAACCGGGCCTCACCCATCACGGCCTGCTTCGCCACAGTTTGCCAGAATTGAGCCAGTTCGCCTTCGGAGTGGACCTCTGCCTTGCCTGTGCGCTGCTCGATATCCCGACGCAGGCCCGCCAGGTCCGGCTGCGCACTGGGCTCGCTGAACACCTGCGAGGCGGGAAACGACCAGCCGCTGTTCCAGAAATCCGCAAAGTGACGCGCTGCCACGGCCACACTGCCGCCCATCGCGATCACTTCCATATCACGAAAATTATAGCTGTCATGCAGGCCAAAATACTCATCTGCCATGTTGCGGCCACCCACGGCCACCGCCCAGCCATCCACTATCAGCGTTTTGTTGTGCATGCGGTGATTGACGCGTTGAAAATCATCCAGGTTAAAAACTGCCCTGCTCGTCATACCGTCAGTGCGAATAAGGTAGGGGTTGTAAACCCGCAGTTGCACGTTGCTGTGAGAGTCCAGAGCGAGCAAAGCCAGGTCTTCGTGCGGAGTGAAGGAATCATCCAGCAGCAGGCGAACTTTCACACCGCGATCTGCGGCGGCCAGCAGATGACCAAATACCCTGGAACCGCCCCGATCACCCTTCCAGAGAAACGTTTCCATATCTATGGCATGGTGGGCGCTGTCGATCATACGCAAGCGCCACTGTAACGCGTGCTCGCCATTGTTGAGCAAGTGAAACCAGTCCCGGTCATGCCCCTGGGCGATATGCCGCCAGAACATGTCGGAGGACTGTGCCATGGCCGGCTCGTCAACCACCTCGGCCCGCTGCATGGAGCCAACACAGGCGGACAGTGCCAGAGCAAGCACTGCCAGCGCAATCGCCCTGATGCCAATCAACAGCAGCGCCTGTGCATTGTGACAGCTATCCTACTGCGCATATCCCATTGCCTTGAGCGCCTCGGTAATCTCGTCAAGAATGGCCGGGTCATCGATAGTAGCAGGCATATTCCAGGCTTCACCGTCGGCTATGCTGCGCATTGTACCGCGCAATATTTTGCCGGAGCGGGTCTTGGGCAGGCGCTCCACAACCGCACACAGCTTGAAAGCGGCCACGGGGCCGATTTTATCGCGCATATGCTGGATGCTTTCCGCCACAATCTCGTCAGCAGGCCGGTCAACGCCAGAGTTCAACACCAGGAGACCCAAAGGTAACTGCCCTTTCATTGGATCGGCCACACCGACCACGGCACACTCTGCCACATCCGGATGCTCAGCGAGCACCTCCTCCATTGCCCCGGTGGAGAGTCGATGGCCGGCGACATTGATCACATCGTCGGTTCGCGCCATCACGAAGATGTAACCGTTGTCATCAATATAACCTGCGTCACCGGTTTCGTAGTACCCCGGGTAGCGGCTGAAATACGCGCTGACAAAGCGGTCCTCGGCATTCCACAGCGTGGTAAACGTACCCGGCGGCAGGGGCTGCTTGACAACCAGGGCGCCAATCTCGCCCGCCGGCACTTGCTCGCCATTTTCGTCCAGCACCTGCACGTCGTAGCCAGGCACTGCGCGCGCCGGAGACCCCGGCACAATCGGCAACAACTCAATGCCCAGACAGTTGGAGCAAATCGGCCAGCCTGTTTCAGTTTGCCACCAGTGGTCTATCACTGGCACGCCAAGCTGTTCCTGGGCCCATTCCAGTGTATTCGGATCACAGCGCTCACCTGCCAGGAACAGGGATTCCAGGCAGGACAGGTCATATTTCTGCAGATAGCGCCCTTGCGGGTCCTCCTTCCTGATTGCGCGAAATGCGGTGGGCGCGGTGAACAGCACCTTGACTCTGTACTCGGAGATCACCCGCCAGAACGCGCCCGGATCAGGTGTTCCTACTGGCTTGCCCTCATAGATGACAGTCGTGCTGCCGTTGAACAAGGGCCCGTAGACGATGTACGAGTGCCCTACCACCCAACCCACGTCAGAGGCTGCCCAATAAACATCACCGGGCTCAACGTTATAGATGTTCTTCATGCTCCACTTGAGCGCAACAATGCTGCCACCGGTATCACGCACCACGCCTTTGGGCTGACCGGTAGTGCCTGAGGTGTACAGAATGTAGAGCGGGTCATTCGCTGCAACCGGCGTACAGGGCGCAGGCCGGGCGCCTGCCATTGCCTCTTCCCAGTCCACATCACGCCCGGGGAGCATGGTCGCGTCCTGCATGGGCCGGTGCAGAATTACACAGTGGTCGGGCTGGTGTGTTGCCAGCTCTATGGCAGCATCCAGCAGGGGTTTGTAAGCTACGATGCGGGAGGGTTCCACGCCGCAGGTAGCGGACAAGATCACCTTTGGCGCCGCGTCGTCGATACGCACGGCAAGTTCGTTCGCAGCAAAACCACCGAATACGACCGAGTGCACCGCACCCAGGCGAGCACAGGCCAGCATGGCAATCAGGGCCTGCGGCACCATGGGCATGTATACGATGACGCGGTCACCCTTGCCCACTCCCAGGTCAGCCAGCACCCCGGCAAACCTGGCTACCTCATCCAGCAATTCAGCGTAACTGTACTGGCGCCGGGAGTCGGTAACCGGGCTGTCGTATATCAGCGCAGTCTGGTCACCCCTGCCCTGTTCCACGTGCAGGTCGAGCGCGTTGTAACAGGCGTTGGTGGTGCCATCAGGAAACCAGCGATAAAAGGGAGGGTTACTGCTGTCCAGCGCCGTTTTCGGTGCCTGGTACCAGTGAATGTTCTGGGCGGCCTGTTGCCAAAGTTCAAGCTTGCTCACATGTAGTCCCCTGTCTGCGGTTATCCCACTGAAGCTACCCTGTTTTTGCACAGGCTGACAATTCGACTATGGTGGAAGCCTGCCGGCCCGGGCGGGCCGGCAGGAGAGGCTTCGCCGTTCAGGCCTTTTGCTTGACCATCAGGTTGAATACGCGCGTCGCAAACTTGCCGTAGGGCGGGCGCAGGAATTTCATCGGCGAGAAACCAGGCTGGTAGTAAACCGGGCGCAGCTTACTGAAGGTATTGAAACCCTCTTTCCCGTGGTAGTGCCCCATGCCACTGGGGCCCACGCCGCCGAAGGGGATATCATGCTGCGCCACATGGAACAGCGCATCATTGACAGTCACACCGCCCGACATTACACGGGTGATATACATATCCTGCAGCTTGCGGTCATTGGTGAACGGGTACAGCGCCAGAGGGCGGTCGTGCTTGTTGATGTGCGCTACCACTTCCTCGTGGTCTTCGTACATCATTACCTTCAGCAGTGGGCCAAAAGTTTCACGGTGACGTATTGTCATCTCATCCGTTGTATCCAGCACAAGGTGCAGGGGAAACTTGCGCGTTTCGTAGTTGATCTGCTGGTCACCATTGAGGTTGATAATCGTCGCGCCCTTCTGCCGCGCGTCCTCCAGCGTATCGGCCAGGCGTTTAACAGAGCGATCATCAATAACCGAGGTGTAATCCGTGTGCTCAATATCCGGGCAGTGCTTTGCAACATATTCCTTCGCGAGGCGAATAAACTCCTCACGCTGGGATTTGTGCACAAACACGTAGTCAACGTTGGTACAGATCTGCCCCGCGTTGAACTGCTTGACGAACATAATTCGCCCAACCGCTTTTTCAAGATCGTAATTGGGATCGATCACCGCAGGAGCCTTGCCGCCAAGTTCCAGCACCACCGGTGTGAGGTTTTGCGCTGCCGCAGCCATAACCGCCTTTCCCGTCTGGCCGGAGCCGGTGAAAATCATCAGGTCGAAGGGAATCCTGGAAAACTCGATACCAACACCGCCAGTTTCCTCAAAGAAACGCAGCTTATCCTCAGGCAAATACTTGGGCGACAGTTCCATCAGCAAGCGCGTCAGGTTGATAGAGTTCTCGGACATTTTCACCATCGCCCGGTTGCCGGCAGCAAAAGCGGCCGCCAGCGGTACAAAACTGAGATTGATGGGGAAGTTCCATGGCACGATCATTCCCACCACGCCCAGCGGCTGGGGTATCACCCGATTGCGGCCGCCCGGAAACATCATCTGGTCAACATGGCGCTTCTGCACCTTCATCCACTTTTTCAGGTGTTTGAGCGTATCGTTGATGCCGTCGGTGGCAGAGATAATTTCGGCGAACTGGCTCTCGTGTCGCGAGCGGTTGCCGTAATCCTTGCTGATGGCCTCCATAATCGCTTCCCTGTTCTCTGAAACCAGTCGCTTCAGGTCCAGCAGGTCCTGCCTGCGCTGCTGGTACTCCGGGCACGGATCCGCCGCATAGGCCTCGCGCTGCAGATCAAAATGCGCGCGCAGCATTGCTGCGTTATCGGTAGACATACTTTCCTGAACTGCGGTCATGATCAACCTCATGCTGTTATGATTAAACAATACAGTCTACGCCGGCAAAAAGCAGTTAACTTGACATTTTACGCAACCCCTCCGGTAAAGTGAGGCAGCACCCCTGGCTTTGAGCCAATCGCGGCCGCCGCGCGTAACAAGACTGAACCCAGGCCCTAAAGCGGGAGTACCCCAGCAGACATGACCACCCTGAATGAGACCATTCTGGTCAATCGCCCGCCAGATGAGGCCTTTGCCTATGTGTCCGATTTCACTACCACGACCGAATGGGACTCGACAGCACGCGAGGCAAAGCAGCTAACCCCGGGGCGGCCCGGCCAGGGTACCGAATTCCTGGTCAATTGCGCCGTGCCCGGCGGGTCGCTGGACCTGCACTACACCATCACCCGCTACGAGCCCCCCGAGCATCTCGTGCTTCGCGGCGTGGGGCGTTTTTTTGAGGTAGAGGACACCATTTCCTTCCGCCGGCAGGGAGACCTGACAAAAATCGACTACCGGGCAGACTTCAACTTTCCCCGCTATCTGGCGCCTCTGCTGGGAGCCTTCCAGCCCGGCCTGGAACGTATGGGCCGGGCGTCAGTCGCGGGTCTGCAGCGTGCCCTGGAAGACAATTTCTCCCATCCCGAAGACAGTGAAGAATGTAACGGCAGGATCGCAGCGCTGGCCAGGCTGGCCGGCTTTACACGTTTTGGCTACCGCCGAGCGCGTAAATCCTGGCACCCGATGTCCGCCAGCATGAGCGGTAAACACGCCCTGATCACTGGTACCTCGTCGGGGATCGGCCTGGCCACTGCCCGAGACCTCGCCCGGCGCGGCGCGGCGCTGACGCTGGTCATGCGCAACGCTGAGCGGGCGCAACGCGTGCACGAAGAGTTGGTGGCCGAAACCGGCAACCACAACATTCAGGTGCAGATGGCAGACCTGAGCCTGATGGCCGATGTGGACGCGCTGTCTGCAAGGCTGCTGGCCGATGGCAGGCCCGTCGATATACTGGTGAACAATGCCGGCGCGCTGTTCAATGAACTGGCTCACACAGATGAAGGACTGGAACGCAGCGTAGCGCTTCTGCTCCTTAGCCCCTACCGTCTGACCCTCTCCCTGAAACCCTTGCTGGAAGCGGCGGCTGAAGGTGCCCGGGTGGTAAACGTTGTCTCGGGCGGGATGTACACGCAGAAGCTGTCAATGGACAACCTGGTGGCAAGCTCCGCAGATAACTTTTCCGGTTCCGTCGCCTATGCCAGGGCCAAGCGTGCACTGATGGTGGTCACCCGGCGCTGGGCCAGCGACTGGCAGCGCGATGGCATTGTCGTCAACGCCATGCACCCTGGCTGGGCCGACACCCCGGGAGTGGAGTCCTCACTACCGCTGTTCCATTCTCTGACGCGATTTGTGCTGCGTAGCCCCGAGGAAGGCGCCGATACCATAGTCTGGCTGGCGGTGGCCACCGAAGCAGCAGCGAGCAGCGGCAAACTATACCTCGATCGAAAGCCACAGCCGCTGCACCTGCAACCATCCACTCGCGAGAGCACGGCAGACCGCGAAAAATTGTTTCACTATCTTGCAGACTTTGCGCCTGCGGACACACGAAAAACTCTGGCGGAGGCCGGCTGACATGGCAAATGCAACAAACGCACCTGTTATCTACTGGTTCAGGCAGGATCTGCGGCTCAGCGACCTGCCGGCATTGCGAGCCGCGATTGACAGCGGAGCACCGGTCATACCGTTCTTCGCGATCGATGAGGATACGCCCGGCGAATGGGCCCCCGGAAACGCCAGCCGCTGGTGGCTGCAGCACAGTTTGCTGGCCCTGTCCGCCAGTATAGAAAAGCGCGGAGGCCGACTTGTTGTGCAGCGTGGCGGCAGTGAAGCGTTGTTGAGCCAACTGGTTGCAGAAACCGGCGCCCATGCCGTGTATTGCAGTCAGGCCTACGAGCCATGGAACAGGTCCCTGGAAGACCATGTTGCAACGAGCCTGGCCACACTGGGCGTGGCGCTGCACTGCCTGCCCGGTTCCCTCATCTTCACCCCTGGCGATATTCTCAACCAGGCCGGCGAACCCTTTAAAGTGTTTACGCCGTTCTGGCGTCACTGCAGAACCCGCCTGCCCGAACAGCGCCTTCTGCCTGCGCCGAAAAAAGGCGATTTCGCCGCATCGACACCAGCGGGCCTGGCCCCATCGGACTGGCAACTACTGCGTGCCTCCGAGCAGCCGGTCGCGGACTGGCACGATCTTTGGGAACCTGGCGCGCAAGGCGCGCAGCAGGCCTTGCAGCGCTTTCTCGACCACGCCCTGGAAGGCTACCGGGACGGCCGTGACATACCGGCCATAGCCGGCACCTCTCGCCTGTCGCCGCATTTGCATTGGGGAGACATCTCGCCCAGGGAGGTGATCGCTACCCTGCAGGCAGCTCCCGTCGGTGAGCTGGAAGATGACAGGGAAAAGTTCATCGCCGAACTTGGTTGGCGGGAGTTTAACCAGCATCTCCTCTATCACTTCCCCCATATCGAACAGCAGCCCTTCAAACCCGCGTTTACATCGATGCCCTGGCAACAGAATGAGGACGGTTTCGAGGCCTGGAAGGAGGGTCGGACTGGCTACCCCATCGTCGATGCCGGTATGCGGGAACTGAAGGCCACGGGTTTTATGCACAACCGGGTACGCATGATCTGCGCCTCTTTCCTCACCAAGCACCTGTTGGTGCCCTGGCAATGGGGCGCACGCTGGTTCTGGGACACGCTGGTTGACGCCGATCTCGCCAATAACAGTGGCGGCTGGCAGTGGGTGGCGGGCTGCGGCGCCGACGCCTCGCCCTGGTTTCGCATTTTCAACCCCGTTCTCCAGGGCCGCAAATTTGACCCCGAAGGCGCCTACGTTCGACGCTGGGTACCGGAACTGACCGACCTTCCCGACCGACACCTGCATGCTCCCTGGGAGTTGCCCCCTATGCTGTCTGCCTCTTCCGGCGTCACTCTGGGAGAAACCTATCCCCACCCCATCGTCGATCATGCGACCGCCCGTGAAGCTGCGCTACAGGCCTACAAGGAGCGCTCCTCAGCCCCGTCAGCGGACGCGGGGTAGCGATATTCAATCCTTACCTGCTGCTGCTTCCCTTGCGCATCACGCAGGTTACTGATGCCGTCATAGCGAATCAGCCGCTTGTCCTGCCGGCCATACTGCAACTGAATGGGCGGCACCAGTGCGCCCAACAGCCAGTTGTCCAATGACACCTTGAGGCACAGGCGTTGTTGCGGACACTCCGGTTTCTCGTCTCTCTGGGCGCGCATCCCAAGGGGCGAGTCGCGTCCGGCAGGCAAAAACTCAAACTGAATCCGCTCACCCGCCACCAGCGCGTCCCAGTGCGAGCGCATGTAGTGATCAAAACCAGCATCCACCACCACTTCCTCAGCCATCTCCCGCTCCACGCGAATACTGTTCTCGTCCAGCAGATGCTCGAACATCAGCGCCGGAGCATGCCAGGAGCGTGAGTAATCCAATTCCTTGCGCGCAAACACCTCCCCACCGGCATCGCGATACTCCACCTCACAGCTCTCGCCTGAATCGGTACATCGATGGTGCTCGGTATAGCGCAGTTCACCGGAGTCCGCCGCGCGCGCTTCCCCTACAGCATTCAGCGCAAAGGCGGGCAGGCTGGTCAGCGCACACAGCACCGGCATCAGGCCGCCGACACACGCAGCACGCAGCAGGCCGCTCACCGCTCCTCCTCGGCAAAACGATAGTCAGGCTTCACCAGAGTGAGTTGCACCGTGCTGATAATCCGTTCCCGGAAACCACCTTCGCAATAACACAGGTAAAACTCCCACATGCGCTCAAAGCGCTCATCAAAACCCTGCTCACGCACCGCCTCGCGAGCGGCAAGAAAACGCTGGCGCCAGTCGGCAAGAGTGCGGGCATAATCCTGGGTAATATCGCGCAGATTTACCATCTGCATATCGGTGTCCCTGGCCACATGCCGGGACAACACCTCAAGTGAAGGCAGGCATCCACCCGGGAAAATATAGCGTTTGATGAAATCTACCGAATCCCGGGCCTGCTTGTAACGCTGGTCCTGCACGGTAATGACCTGTATCGCGAACTTGCCGTCAGGCCAGAGCAAATCACTGCAACGACGGAAGTATTCCTGATAATACTCATGCCCCACGGCCTCCAGCATCTCTATGGAGACGATTTTGTCGTACTTCCCGGAGAGCTTGCGATAGTCCTCGCACAACACCGTGACCTGATCCTGCAAACCCAGGCTTGCAACCCGCTCCCTGGCGTAGTTGTACTGCTCGCGCGATATGGTGGTGGTGGTGACACGGCAACCGTAATGCGTGGCAGCGTAAATCGCCATACCGCCCCAGCCGGTGCCGATTTCCAACAGGTGGTCACTGGCAGTCAGCTCCAGCTCCCGGCACAGTAACTCCAGTTTATGCAACGCAGCCTGGTCAAGACCTGCGTCCGCAGAGGGGTACACTGCCGACGAATACATCATTGAGGGATCCAGAAACAGCTTGAAAAACTCGTTGCCCAGATCGTAGTGCGCACCAATGTTGCGCCTGGAGCCCGTAAGACTGTTGCTATTGAACGCATGGAGGCACTTCAACAACCATTGACGCAGTCGAGATGAGCGAGCATCCATGGACTGCATGGTGTCCATGTTCGCCGAAAAAAGACGTATCACATCCACCAGCGAGGGCGACGACCAGTGCCCCAGCATGTAGGATTCTCCGGCACCGATTACGCCCCCTGTGAGCACGTGCTGGAACACCTGCCCATCATGGACGTTGACGACGGCGTGAATGCCCTCACTGCCCGCATCGCCGTAGCGCTCCATGCGCTCACCGTCCTGCAGCGTCAGCGAGCCGCCTACCAGGCCACCCAGCAGCCGTTTGACCATGCGCCGGGAAAAACCTTCTCCGCGCCAGCGACCCAACAAGCCCGGGACTCTGATAGCATTGACACTTGCATTACTCATATTCAACTCTCGCTGTGTACTGTTTTCGGATGGGGTACAAAGGGGATACGCTTCAACCAGAGCCGCATGGCTTGCCAGTAAATGCCCGCGGCGACGCGCAGGGTCATCATAGGATACAGAGCAAGGTACCGGGCAAAACAGGCCGGGGTGTCCCCACGCCGCTGCAAATGCAGGGTGGCGTCGAATTCTTTTTTGTCGCCATGGAAGTTGGCCAGGTGCACCACCAGTTTTTCATCCGGGGTGTTACTGCGCCAGTGATAGCGCATGTCCATGGGCATAAAGGGTGAAACGTGCATAGTCTTGTCGAAACGGGTTTCCAACCAGCCTGCGCGGCCCTCGGCGGGCAGCACGTAAAGGCAGTGCTCGTTCCAGGGTGTGTTGGTGACCTGAGCCACCACATACTGCAGCGTCCCATCGGCGGAAAAGCAGTAGAAGCAGCTGATAGGGTTGATGAGAAAGCCGAAATAGCGCAGATTGGCGAGCATCAGCACCTTGCCGTCCGGCCGTGTGCCACCCTGTCGCTCCACCTCATCGAGCAACGCCTCCTTAAGAGGAATGGACGGGTCGCCAAAAAAATCCTCGCGCTTGAACCGGGCCAGCGCCCAGCGCCGGGCTGACCACCCCGGGCATCGCTCAAGAAATTCCGCCATTTCGTCCAGGTCCAGCAGAGGCATGAACACGCGATAGCGAAAACTGTGCGCCCGTGGTTGCAGCCGACGGTGCTGCACCCACCCGCTATAGATAACGCTGGTCACGCAGCACTGCCCACGCTGCGCAGTTGTGCGCCGCCAGTGGCCTTGTTCTGCCCGATTGCCTCGGCAACCCGCAGTGCGGAATGAACGCCGTCCTCATGGAAGCCGTTGCGCCAATAGGCGCCGCAGAACCAGGTGGCACCGCCGTTGATTTCCTGCCAACGCTGCTGGGCTGCCATGCCCTGCAGGTTAAACACGGGATGTGCATATTCGAATTGGCCCAGAACTTTGTTCGGGTTGATACGCTCGCGGTCATTCAGGGTAACGCAAAAGGTCTGCTGCGCCTCCAGGCCCTGAAGTATATTCATGTTGTAGGTCAGCGTGGGGCGTTGCGAATCGGCGCGCAGCTGGTAATTCCAACTGGACCAGGCGCGCCGGTTCTGCGGTAACAACCGGGCATCTGTATGCAGCACCACATCATTATTCTGGTACGGAATCGCGCCCAGAATCTCTTTTTCTTCCGGCTTCGGGTCCTCCAACAGATCCAGGGCCTGGTCGCTGTGGCAGGCAAAAACCACTGCGTCGAAAGACTCCCGCCCCCCATCTTCAAAGCGCACGTCTGCTCCTCGCTCAAGACGCCTGATACCGCTGATCTTCACCCCGGTACGAATGTTGGTAGCAAATCCTGCACACAGAGGCTTGATATACTCCCGCGACCCACCCTCAATGACCCGCCACTGCGGCCGGTTCCGCACACTGAGCAAGCCATGGTTGCGGAAGAAACGCACGAAAAACTGCAGCGGGAATTCCAGCATCACCGGTGTATCAGCTGACCATATCGCAGCGCCCATTGGTACCAGATAATAGTCTATGAACGCGGGGCTGTAGTTTCCCTGCCGCAAATATTCTCCCAGCGTCATGCCTTCTGGCAGGCGGCCCTGCTCCAGGTCCTCCACAGACTTGCGGTTAAATCGAACGATATCGCGCAACATGCGCAGAAACTTTGGCGAGATCAGGTTCCGCCGCTGGCTGAACAGCGTATTGAGATTGGAACCGGCATATTCGAGGCCGGACTCTCGGTCAGACAGGCTGAAGCTCATTTCCGTGGGCTTGCTGGACACCCCGACTTCATCCATCAGGGCAATGAAGTTGGGATAGGTCCAGTCGTTAAACACAATGAAGCCAGTGTCGATCGCAAAGCGACGCCCTCCCATCGCCACGTCGACGGTTGCAGTGTGCCCTCCGACCCTGGTATCACGCTCAAGCACGTGCACCTCGTGGTCCTTATGGAGGTAGTGAGCGCACGCCAGGCCGGAGATGCCTGAACCGATGATCGCTATTTTCATGAGGGGTTGCACCTTCGCTGGCGTAAACTGATAATTTCCCTAATTACGCCATGACGCAGCGTCCGGATCAATTGTAGGGACAAGTGATCCGGCCCGGGAGCATGCGCGTAACTATTTCAGATGATGCCTAACTCTGGAATAAAAACAGTGACTTATGCAGGAGCCAGCATGTCAATGGCGAACACCTCCGGGATAGACGCCAGTGGCAGGCGAGACGATGAGTGGAGCTTGTGCCTGCTCAAGGTTGCTGAAAGCGACCGCGATGCATTTGCCAAGCTTTTCAAGCACTTTGCGCCCCTGATAAAAGCCTTTGCGCTCAATGGCTCGGCACTGGCTGCTGCCCACGCGGAGGAACTGGTTCAGGAAGTGATGATCAAGGTATGGCAGAAAGCCAGTGGCTACAACCCACAGAAGGCCGCTGCCAGTACCTGGATATATACCATCGCCCGCAACTGTCGGACTGACATGTACCGCAGGCTGCAGAAATTTGATACCCCGGTCAGCGCGGATGATATCTGGCCCGAGGTGGAATCCGAGGAGCTGTTCATTGCCGTACAACAGAAGAGAGACGCGGTTCGCATCAAGGAGATGCTAGAGCAACTTCCTCATGAGCAATCGCAAATATTGGTAAAAGTATACATGGAAGGCAAATCGCACAGCGAAGTCGCTGAAGCACTGGATCTTCCACTGGGCACGGTCAAGTCGCGAGTGCGGCTGGCCATGAAGAAATTACAGTTAATGGCAGAAAGATAGCACTATGATCAATTATCACCCTGACACACGATTGCTGAACGAATACGCCTCCGGCACGCTGCCACTGGCTCAGTCGGTTTGTCTGTCACTGCATCTCAACTACTGTGAGCAGTGCCGGCGCAGTCACCAGCAACTGCAGCAGCTTGGCTCGGCTCTGTTCGAGGAGCTCTCCCCCCAGCAGGTGGATGACTCGGTTCTGCGCACGGTCTTGTCTCGTCTCGACGAAGAACCGGAGCCACTGCGTTACAGCAACGACAAGGCCGCGAACGACGACTGCCCGGCCCTCATTCAGCGCCTCATGCACGGCAGCTATGAGGACCTGGAGTGGAAAAACATCAGTAAGAAAGTCCATATCAGCAGGTTGCACACTGGCGACGTGGACAATGAGTTCGCTCTGTACCGGATTGACGCGGGTGCCAGTATTCCCAAGCACACTCACCGTGGCACCGAGCTGACGCTGGTCCTTGAAGGCGGCTTCTCCGATGAAGAAGGCCACTATGAGGTAGGTGACTTCATCATGCGTGACGCGCAACAACAGCATACACCCACTGCCACCCAGGACAGGGATTGCATCTGTATTGGCGTACTCGATGCGCCGATCCGCTTTACGGACTGGAAATACCGGGCGATTAACCCCTTCCTCAGGCTGCAAGCAAGCTGACATCACTTGTTTTTCCCCCAGGGCTGCGCGAAGCAGCCCTTTTTTTTGGCTCTTCGCAGATTAGCCGAGAATGAGGCATTCAAACAAAGCGGAGACCACAAATGGGGTAAGCCTTCCTCGGTTGAAAACAAACGTCCACGCCCTCGGAAGGCTTACCCCATTCGTGGCCTCCTCCTTTCATTTCGACATCACTATCCACGACCTATACTCCCTGTGACGTTCCAAGTCGCCGGGAGAGCACCTGAATTCAGCGTTTGATCACCTCGACCCTCCGGGTTCCCCTCAGTCAGTTGCGAGCCAGAAAAGCACTGTCTCGCGCCATTCCTT
>Ga0070726_10000248_pt1 | contig 79740 bp, 62 predicted proteins | sample tdAd471_FD_67275 | JGI IMG/M metagenome (GOLD analysis project Ga0070726, IMG submission 67275) | Marine sediment microbial communities from the Atlantic coast under amendment with organic carbon and nitrate - tdAd47.1 | ecosystem: Environmental > Aquatic > Marine > Coastal > Sediment | place...
GCGGGGCAATTCCGGGGCGAATCCGACCGATCCTTGGGCCGGGCCGCGTCGTAGGCTTCCGGGTCGGCCCTCCCGCCCTCGTGGGGGACGCCGCCCGATTGAGGAGACCAGCCCATGTGCGGAATCGTTGCGTATCTCGGCTCACGACCGGCCCAGCCGCTGCTGATCGAGGGCCTCAAGCGCCTGGAGTACCGCGGGTACGACTCCGCCGGGTGCGCCGTCATCACCAACGGCGAGATGAACGTCGCCAAGGCCGTCGGGCGGGTCGCCAACCTCGAGGACAAGCTCGAGAACCTGGGCGGCTTCCAAGGCACCTGCGGGCTCGCCCACACCCGCTGGGCCACCCACGGCGGGGTTACCGAGCCCAACGCCCACCCCCACACCGACGACACCGGACGCCTCGCCATCGTCCACAACGGCATCATCGAGAACTACGTCTCCCTCCGGAAGCTCCTCGAGGACAAGGGCCACACCTTCCAGAGCGAGACCGATACCGAGGTCCTCGCCGTCCTCATCGCCGAGCTGTACGACCCCGACAAGGAGTTCCCCCTCGAGCACGCGGTGCAGGCGGCCCTGCGCGAGGTCACCGGGGCGTACGCCATCGCCGTCATCAGCCGCGACGAGCCGGACGTGCTCGTCTGCGCCCGCAAGGGCAGCCCGCTGCTGGTCGGCGTGGGGGCCAACGAGTACGTGGTGGCGTCGGACGCGTCGGCGATCATCGCTCACACCTCGCAGGCGATCACGCTGGACGACTACTCGGTCTGCCGCATCACGCGCGAGGGCTTCCGCACCTCCACCATCGACGACGTCGAGCTCACGCCCAAGGTGCTGCAGCTCGAACTCGAGCTCGACGAGATCGAGCTCGGCTCCTTCCAGCACTACATGCAGAAGGAGATCTTCGAGCAGCCAGAGGCCATCACCCGCACCCTGCGCGGGCGACTGGACCGCAAGGAGGGCAAGGTCGTCCTCGGCGGGCTCATGAACTTCGCCAAGGAGCTCGTCCGCTCGCGCCGCGTGATCCTCAGCGCCCAGGGCACCGCCCTGCACGCGGCCATGATCGGCGAGTACCTCCTCGAAGACCTCGCCAAGATCCCCGCCGAGTGCGAGTACGCCAGCGAGTTTCGCTACCGCAACCCCCTCATCGAAGAGGGCACCGTGGTCGTCGCGGTCAGCCAGTCGGGCGAGACGGCCGACACCCTGGCCGCCCTGCACGAGGCCAAGGACCGCGGGGCGCTCAGCCTGGGCGTGATCAACGTGGTCGGCTCGACCATCGCACGCGAGACCGACGCGGGTGTGTACTGTCGTGTGGGGCCCGAGATCGGCGTCGCCAGCACCAAGGCCTTCACCGGCCAGGTTGCCGTGCTCACCATGATCGCCCTGTTCATGGCCCGGCGTCGCTTCATGAGCCCCGAGGCCACCGCACGCATCCTCGACGAGCTGCAGGCCATCCCGGACCAGATGAAGACCATCCTCGAGATGGACTCCCACATCCGCGAGGTCACCGCCAAGTACGTAGACCGCGAGAACTGGCTCTTCCTCGGACGCGGGTACAACTACCCGACCGCCATGGAGGGCGCCCTCAAGCTCAAGGAGATCAGTTACATCCACGCCGAGGGCATGCCCGCGGCCGAGATGAAGCACGGGCCCATCGCCCTGATCGACGAGGGCATGCCCGTGGTCTTCATCGCCAACCAGGGCCCCCAGTACGACAAGGTGATGAACAACATCCAGGAGGTCCGCTCGCGAGGCGGGCACGTCATCGCCGTCGCCACCGAGGACGACACCGAGATCGCCCAGCACGCCGAGGACGTCCTGTACGTCCCCAACTGCTGCGAGCAGCTCAGCCCGCTGCTGACCGTTGTCCCGTTGCAGATGCTGGCCTACCACGCCGCCGTGCTCCGAGGTCACGACGTGGACAAGCCCAGAAACCTCGCCAAGAGCGTCACGGTCGAGTAAGCCCGGGAAACACCCTCAGCCGCCAAGACACGCGTTGGGCCCACTGATTCTGGTGGGTGCAAACCGTGGTGCGTGCGCATTTCGCACCAGGGGGTATGCCAATCGTGCGGTTTGTGACGGGCGTGTAGGTCATCGGGGTGAAGACCCCGGGCTCGTGGACCGATATTCGGCGAGGACCGCCCGTTCCGGCGATCCGATGGATCAGCCCGTGAGGACCGCATGACCCAGATCCTGGGACTCAAAAAAGTGACTCGCCTCCTGAAGCCGCGCGGCCCGGTCCGCGTCGATTCGGACTGGAGCGGCACCCCCGCGCTGGTGCTGCGGTCGCTGACTCCGGACGACGTCCCCGCCCTGGCCGACATCATCACCCAGGACGCCGGCTCCCTCTTCCGTTGGCTCCCCATCCCCGACGGGTGCGAGACGAGCGACGAGATCGCGGCCCACTGGGTCAAGCGAGCCCTCGAGGGCGAGCAGACCAATACCGCCTGGCGACGGCTCGCCGTGGGCGAGAACGACCAGATCCTCGGGGGCGTGAACCTCATCCGGATCGAGCGCGGGCTCGACTGGCAGGCCGACATGAACTGGTGGGTCGCCTCCGCGGCACGCGGCATGGGCGTCGGAACCGAGCTCGTCCGACGCGCCCTCGACCACGCCTTCGCCGACCTGCCCAACGGGCTGGGCCTGCATCGCGTGCACGCGGGCATCCAGGAAGACAACGGCGCAAGCCTGCGCGTCGCCGAAAAGGCGGGTTTCACCCCCGCACCGGCCCTCGACAGCCGCCTGCTCGTCTGCGGCGAGTGGCAGCAGCACCAGGGCTTCGTCGCCTCGCGCGACTGACCAACACTCGATTCGCTCAGGACACCGGTTCGGCGTCGTCGCCCTCGGCGTCGTCATCCCCGTCGTCACCGAGCAGCGGCTCGTCGGGCACGATCTGGTCGTCGCCCTGATCGGGCGAGACCGGCACGGCGACCGGGTCCATGCCAGGGAGCGGCAGGAACGTGCCGTCCGGCGAGACGCGGAGCTGACCGGTCACGAGCAGGTACTCCAGGATGGCGTTGCGCAGGTCGGTGCGGTTCTGGTCGCGCGAGTTGCGGGCGTCCAGCAACGCATTCTGGCGGTCGAGGATCGACTGCGGGTCCGCGTCGTCGCGGAGACGAAGGGCCTCCAGGCCCCGCTCGTTGATCTCGATCTGGTCCTCGGCCAATTCCAGCCGGAAGCGGGCCAGGTCGATCTGACGCACCGCCGTGCGGGCGTCCACCACCACCAGGTCGCGGCTCTCCTCGTAGTCGCGCCGGGACCGGTCGCGTGCGATCAGCGACGACCGCAGCCCCAGCCGCTCCTGCGTGCGGTCGAGCGGCAGGCCCAGATTCATCGAGACCGAGTAGTCCAGGTCCTGCGGGTCCAGCGTGAACCCGCCGGTCACGTTGTCCGGGTCCGAGCCCGTCCCGACTGAGGCCGCGAGGTCCAGGTCGGGCAGCAGCTCGTTCCGGGCGTTGGCGACGTCGCGCTCGGTGTCGGCCAGCCGGTCCCGCTCGTTCTGCAGGTCCAGGCGGAACTCGAGCGCGAGCGAGGCGGCCAGGTCGGGGTCGATCGAGGGCGGCGCGATATCGAACTCGAGCTCGGCGATGCGGATCCGCGTGTCCGGATCGAGCCCGAGCCTGATCTTGAACCGCTCGAGCTGCAGGATGTACGACTCGCGCAGGTTCGCCAGGCTCGCCTCGGACTGGCGGACCGCGTTGGCCGTGATGTCGCGCTGGTACGGGTCGAGCCGCCCGGCCCGCACCTTCTCGATGGTCTCCTGGTTGCGCCGGCGCTGGGCGTCCAGGTCGCGCAGCTGGTTGGTGATCCGGTCACGCGACGCCAGCAGGTTGAAGTAGTCCGAGGCGATGTCCACCAGCAGCGTGCGCCGGAAACGCTCGAAGTCGCGAGCGGCGTACACCAGGTCACGCTCGGCCTGGATGCGGCTCTCGCGCGCCACGGTCCCGAATCCCCGCAGCAGCGGGACGTTGCCCGACAGGACCAGGTCGTTCGAGCTGGTGTACCCCTGCGTCGCGGTCTCGCGGAGCTCGTCGGTCGCACGCGCGATGTAGCTCGCCTCCACCGACCCGCCGAACGGCAGGCGCTGCGTCACACGCAGCGTGTTGATGATCGACAACGCGTGGTCGTACACGCCGTCGTCCGAGTTGCCCGAGAGCTCCACCGACGTGTCGTTGAAGAACCGCGGGCTCCAGTTGTGACGCTCGATCAGCAGGCGGATCGCCGCGAGCAGGTACGACTCCTCCGCGCTGAGAAAATCACGACCCGTCCGCTGGGCCTGCTGCAGCGCCCGCTCGAAGGTGATCACCAGCGCGTCGGCGTCCTCGCTCTCTCCTCCCGCCTCGGCGTACCGGGTCAGCTTCGAGGCGACGTCCTCGGCCTCCTGCGCCGGGGTGTACCGCAGGCTGGACGGGTCCGGATTCGTCGTGCTCGGGGTGAACGCGGTCGCCGGGTCCGGGCTGCGGGCACCCTCGCCGTACCCGCCCTCGAAGCCCCCCGTGCCCGCGATCGAGCGGGGCGTGGCGCCGTAGACCTCGCGTGACCGCTCGGCCACCACCGCGTCGATCCTCGCATCGAGCGGGCCTCGACACCCGGGCAGCACACACAGAACAACGGTCAGAGCGGGGACGCATCGTGCGAGGGTCATAGGGGCCGATCCAATCAGCTTGGTGGAGGGTGCGGACTCAGTGTGCCGTCGTCGGGTGCGAGGGCCGGGATCGTACCGAGCCACAGACAGAATGCTGCGAGATTTGAGTTTGTAGGCGTGCGCTCCTATTGTAGTGACCGCACTTTTTGGCCCGAAAGGGCCATTCTCAGGGCAGATTTTCCCCCTTATCAGGGGATGTGTTTGCCCCAACAGGAGCCCGCCTCCATGGCTTCCATTACCTTTGACGGCAGAAGTCTTCATCTGGACGGACGACGAATTTGGATTGTGTCAGGTTCCCTGCACTTCCAGCGCGTCCCGCGCGAGTCCTGGGAGGCTCGCCTCTGGCGGATGAAACTCGCCGGCCTCAACACCGTCGAGACCCCGGTTTTCTGGAACGCCTGCGAGACGCGTCCCGGGAGCGTGGAGTTCAACGACAACAACGACATCCGGGCCTTCTGCGAGCTGGCCCAGTCCATCGGGCTGTGGGTCATCGTGCGGATGGGCCCGTACATCGGGTCGGGGTGGGACCTGGGCGGCATCCCCCCGTGGCTGGCCCGCAAGGGTGAGAACGTCGTCGAGGGCGAGACGCCCGCGCTGGCACGCTCGGGCGTCGCGGGCTTCCTCGAGGCGGCCGGCAAGTGGACCACCACCCTCGCCCGCCAGCTCAAGGACCTGCAGGTCACCCAGGGCGGGCCCGTGATCCTGGTGCAGACCGAGTCCAGCTGGACCTGCGGCGAGGACGATCTGGCCCGCGCGTACCTGGGCGAGCTGAACCGCTACCAGCGTGAGGCCGGCATCGCCGTCCCGCGCATCAACACCAACAACCTCTGGGCCGGCGTCGAGAGCGACATCGACGGCTGGGCGGGCGAGCGTGCGATGATGAGCATCGCCCGCCAGCTCACCGTGGTGAACCCGCGCCAGCCCCGCATCATCGGCGAGTTCAGCGTCCGCACGCGTGCGACCTTCGGCGTCGAGCCGGGCGAGATCGTCGAGCCCGTCGAGGTGCAGCGACGCCTCGTCGAGGCCCTCGCCGGCGGCGCCCAGTGCAACATCACCCCCTTCGTGGGCGGCAGCAGCCAGGAGTTCTGGGCCGGACGCTCGAGCTACGGCGAGGAGACCTTCCTCGCCCCGGTGCAGGACCTCGCCCCCCCGGTGGACGAGGCGGGCCGCACCACCGACCGCTACGGACCGATCTCGCGCGTCTGCCGCTTCGAGTCCGGCTTCTCCCGCCTGCTGGCCAACATGGAGGTGGACCGGGCCCCCGTGATCGTGGACCCCGAGAACGGGGCCTCGACCGGCTGGTCGGTCTCCCACGCCTCCGGCGTCGAGGGGTCCGCGGCCTTCCTCTTCTCGGCCGACGGCAAGCCCCGCAAGTCCACCGTCACCCTCATGCTGACCGACGGCACCACGCACGACGTGCCCACCGGCAAGCAGGCGGCGTACTGGTACGTGTTCGACTACAACCTGTCGAGCCGCAGCGTGCTCGACGCCACCAGCCTCAGCCCGCTGGGCCACATCGAGGACCTGCTCGTCGTCTTCGGACCCGCCGGGGCCGAGGGACACGTCACGATCAACGGCACCCCGATGTTCGTCACCGTGCCCAAGGGCGCCAAGCCGCTCGTCGAGCAGCACGAGGGCTGCACCGTCGTCGTCGTCAGCGAGGACACCGCGGACAGGACCTACCTCACCGACCTCGGCGAGCACGGCCCGTGCGTCTGGGTGGGCGTGGACGGCCTGACCCGCCAGGGCGAGCCCGTCTGCCTCGGGGGCGGCAACACCGCCGCCTGCGTCAAGGCCAACGGCAAGACCACACGCTCCAAGATCGCGCGCGTGGACGGCGACACGCTCCCCAAGAACAAGAAGGAGTCGCTGGACCAGTGGGAGTCCAGCCCCGCGACCGATCAGGTCAACGGCTCCAGCCAGCGTTTCGCCACCATCCCCGGACCCGCGGACCTGGCCGACCTCGGCACGCCCCGCGGGTACGGCTGGTACCGCATCGTGATGCGCGTCGGCGCCACCAAAAAGCACCGCATCACCGCCCCCGAATCCGGCGACCGGCTGCACGTCTACCTCGACGGCGAGTACGTCGGCCTGCTCGGGCGTGGCCCGGGCGCGTCGCCCGACCTCTCGCTGAGCCTCAAGAAGGGCGAGCGGACCATCGTCGTGCTGGCCGACAACATGGGGCGCCTCAGCGGCGGCTCCGACCTGCGCGACCCGAAGGGGCTGCGCCAGCACCTGTTCGACGCCGCGACCTTCAAGGTCGGGCGGATGTCGGTCGAGACGGGCGAGCCGGTGAACCTGCTCGAGTTCCGCAAGCCGCTGTTCTGGACGCGCCGCGGCGAATCGACGCACCCGGACCGCGTCACGTGGCACTTCGCGCACCGCAAGAAGTCGGGCGTGCGCCTCACGCTGCCCCCCATGCCGCAGCGATTCCTCGTGCTCGTGAACGACGAGCCGCGCTGGTTCGCCGACGCGGGGCGCGGGCTGGACGTGGTGCTCGACGAGAACTCCGGCTTCAAGCGCGGCAACAACACCGTGCAGGTGGCCTTCGCCTTCGACTCGTACCTCGAGCCCGACGAGGCCGAGGCACGCGTGAAGGACCTCGCCAGCGAGCTGAACCACGGGGCGACCTGGACCGAGCTTGTCTCGGCCCTGACCGACAAGGGCGACTGGTCCTTCGCCAAGTGGGAGCAGCCCGCCGACGCCTTCTTCGACGCCGTGCCCAAGACACGCCTGGGCGAGCAGTCCGGGCCGACCTGGTGGCGCACGATGTTCGACGCCTCGGTCCGCCCCGACGCCCCGGCCTACCTCGACCTCTCGGGCATGCACAAGGGACAGGTCTTCCTCAACGGGATGAACCTCGGGCGATTCTTCGTCGCCACCCCAGACGGCAAGAGCGTCCCGCCCGTCGCACGCATGCACCTGCCCGCGGCCTACCTCGGGCAGGAGGGCAACGAGCTGGTCATCTTCGACGAGCACGGCGGCAACCCCGGACGCGTCAAGATCGTCTACGAGGACTGATCCGCCCGCGACACCCGGACCTCACCCGCCGGGCGTGCGGTCGCCCGCGGGGATCGCCTCCAGCGTCTCGATCCGCTCTCGCAGCGCCGCGGCCTGGGCGCGCGAGGCCAGGATCTGCTGGCGGATGTTCTCCGTGCCCTCGTCGTCGAACTGGCGACGGTCCAGCAATTCCTCGAGCTGGTCCGCCCGGCGCTCGAGCGACTCGCGCGACCGCTGCAGGCTGTCGAGCAGGTCCGACCGCAGGTCCGCGGGCAGGACCTCCGGGTAGCCCTCGCCCGTGAGCGCGAGCGGGTGCAGCAGGTGCAGCGAGGCCGCCGTCCAGCCCATCGCCTCGCTGAACCACTCCGAGAGCCCCGCGACGGTGTGACCGCTCAGCACCGCGACCGGTCTCGGGTCGGCATCGAACGACCCGCCCGGGTAGCTGGCGCGGATCCAGTCCCCCGCAGAGAGCCCGCCCGCGACCGACGCCACCGGCTCGATGCCCGCCCCGATGCGGCTCTGGCGCAGGCGGTACGCCCGCTCGATCGTGGTCTGGTCGAGCCCGCCCGGGTTGCCCAGGTCGTTGTACGAGCCCAGCGGCACGTCGAGCACCATCCGCTCGCCACCCCGCAGCACCACGCACCGCAGCGACTCGCCCGGCACGTGCGAGATGATCCAGTTCTTCAGCCACTCCTGCGTGACCCGGTCGTTCCCGTCAACCTCCAGGAACAGGTCGCCCGCCCGCAGCACCCCCGCCGCGGGGAAGTTCCCGTCCTCGACCACCCCGGCCAGCGAGACCCGGTCGCCCGAGTCGAGCGCGAAGCGGACGCCCATCCCCGCACGCGGCGTCGAGGCGAACAGGTTCTCCGCGATCCGCTCCAGACGCACACGCTGCTCCGGCGAGAGCGAGCCGTCCGCGAGCACCGACTCGACGTGCGTCAGGTCCAGCCCCGGGATGCGTGGGATGCGCCGCGTCGCCTCCTCACGCCGCTCCAGCGAGTCCGAGTCGAGCTGCTCGACGAACGGGGCCAGCGGCTCGGGCTGCGCGTGCGAGACGCCGGTCAACGCGCCCGACGACAGCGCACCCGCGAGGAGGAGGGCGGCTCGGGTTGATACGGCGGAGTCCCGTGGCATCACAGGAGTTTACGGGAGTGCCTTGCTCAGGGTTTCAGCCGTGCGGTCACGGTTCTCGACCAGCCAGGCCGCCTTGCGCCCCACGGCCCGCAGCACGTCGCCCGGGAGCTTGGTGCGGCAGGCCTCGTACACCAGGCTCTCGGCCATCAGCAGGGGCCAGGCCTCGACCGGCGGGGCGTTCCAGCTCGCCTCGGACAGGTAGCCCGCCAGGAACGGGGCCGCGAGCGTGAGGTCCGCCGGCGACTCCCAGTGGTCGGCGCTGGGCCCGGTGCGTGTGAGCGAGAACTGGGCGAGCCCCTGGGCGACGTCCATCGTCCGCAGCCCGAGCTGCACGCCGTCGAAGTCGAAGAAGCCCGCGACGGTGGACTCGCGGAACAGGAAGTTGCCCGGGTGCACGTCGCCGTGCACCAGCATGGGTTCGTTGGTCGGGTGATCGCGCAGCAGCCCGGAGAGCAGGTCGTCCGCGGCCCGCTCGGTCCGGAGCAGCTCCTTCGCGGCGGCGGACTCGTTGCCGCCCAGCGTGTTCTCGATCATCGGACGCGTCGGGTCGCGCTGCGCCGGGCGAGCGGTCGTCGGCTCGAAGCCGACCCACGCCTCGTGGGCCCGCGCCAGCGTCGCGCCCGCGGCCCCGGCCCGCGCCGGCTTGCCCCCGAACGCCAGACCCTCCAAATACGTCGAGACCTCGTACACGTGGTACATCGTCTGCAGCATCGAGTTGTTCTCGTCGCGCGTGCCGATCAGACGCGGCACCGGCAGCCCGGCCCCCGTCAGGCACAACTGCACCTCGTGCGACAGCGACACGTTCAGCGGGTGGTCACGCCCGTCGGCCCGTCGCTTCAGCACGTACCGGCCGCGGTCGGACTCGATCAGCGCCTTCGGGGCCATCATCGTCCCCGCGAGCAGCTCCCGCACCGACGTCACCTCGCCGAGCGCGTAATGGCTCAGCACCTCGCGGACCTCGTCCGCACTCAGCCGCTGTCTCTCGCGTTGGGTGGTCACGCGCCCATCCTACCGCGCCGGGGCTCCCGCCCGCTCGGGCGGTCACTCGGCGTTCTGGACCTGTTCTTTGATCCGGTCGATCGCACCCTTGACCTCCACGATCAGACGCGAGATCTCCGAGTCAGGGCTCTTCGACGAGATCGTGTTCGCCTCACGCAGCAGCTCCTGCGTCAGGAAGTCCAGCGTCCGCCCCACCGGACGCTCGTCCTCGGAGTCCACCAGCTCCTTGAAGTGCACCAGGTGCTCGCCCAGACGGGCGATCTCCTCGGCGATGTCCGTCTTCTCGGCCAGGATCGCCACCTCACGCAGGATGTCGGGCAGCTCCGCGTCCACCCCGAACTGCTCCAGCAGCTTGGCCAGACGCTCGCTCAGACGCTTCTCGTACGCCTCCGACACCCCCGGGGCCAGCTCGGCGATCCGCCCCAGACGCTCCACGATCTCGGCGTGACGACCCAGCAGGTCCTCCCGCAGCCCGTGCCCCTCCCGGACCCGCATCGAGATCAGATGGTCGATCGCCTCGTGCAGCAGCGGCTCGAGGGCCTCGCGGGCCTTGGTCACGAAGCTCTCGCCCTGCTCGGGCTGTGTCAGCACGCCGGGCAGGTTGACCAGCACCGCCGCGTCCACGTCGCGTGCGTGCACCCCGAGGGCCGACGCGATGTCGTTGGCGTAGTGACGCAGCACCGCCGGGTTGATCTTCGGCACCGCCGTCTCGTCCGCCTCGGCGTGCGAGATCGACACCGTCACCGACCCGCGATGCAGGCGCGAGCGCAGGATCGAGTCGATCCACGGCTCCAGCACCTGCAACCGGTCCGACATGCGGAACGTCGCCTTCAGGAATTTGTTGTTGACGGAGCGCAGCTCCACCTTGTACTGCACGCCGCTCGCCAGCGCCGAGGCGTCACCGAACCCGGTCATGCTTCGGATCACGCGCCGGGCTCCGGATCGGTGCCGGGCTCGCCCGCGGGGGCCTCAGCGTCGTCCGCCGCGCCCTCGACCGGGGCGTCCGAAGTGTCGGTGCCCCCGTCCTCGGTCGGCGGCAGGTCCTCCGGATCGACCTCGGGGTTGTCCTCGGTCGGCTCCGGCGCGGGGTCTTCGTTCAGCGGGCCGGACTCGGTCGTCTCCACCGGGTTGTCGCTCACGATCTGCGTCTGGCCCGGGGCGTCCATGTTCTCCGGTCGGGTCGCGAAGTTCAGCACCACGGCGAAGGCCAGGTAGAGCAGGAACATGCCGATGGTCGCGTACGTCAGGGCGTCGCCGGTCTTGGTGCCGAAGGCCGTCTGGCCCGCGCCGCTGCCCCCGGCGCCGAACGCGCCCGACAGCCCGCCGCCCTGCGGACGCTGGATCAGCACCACGAGCATCATGAGCACGCAGACAATGAGGAAGGCGCCGACGAGCAGGCCTGTGCCCCAGTATGGAATGGCGAGCGGAAGAATCATGCAAGGCTCCCGGGGGGGATCGGGTTCGGTCTCAGGCGGGCATTCTAGGCGGCCCCCCAAGCGTGTCAGGCGTGCAACAAACCCCTGTCCGCGGGGCGGAAAACGACGGACGAATCACGATTGGGGACGAGCCGGGAAGGGTTTCAGGCGTGGGCCGGGTCGCCGGCCGCGGCCTGCACGATCTGGGCAAAGTCCGCCGCCTTCAGCGAGGCCCCGCCGATCAGCCCGCCATCGATATCACGCTGGGCGACCAGGTCCGCGGCGTTGCCAGGCTTCATCGACCCGCCGTACTGGATCCGAGTCGCGTTCGCGACCCCCTCGTCGTACAGCTCGATCAGCAGGGCCCGGATCGCGGCGTGGGCGCTCTGGGCATCGTCGGGCGTCGCCGTCTTGCCCGTGCCGATCGCCCAGACCGGCTCGTACGCGATGGTGACCCGCGCCATGTCCTGGGCCGACACACCGGTCAGCCCGGCCTTGATCTGACGCTCGTTCACCACGTCGGTCTCGCCGGCCTCGCGCTCCTCGAGCTTCTCGCCGACGCACAGGATGACCTCGAGCCCGGCCTTGAGCGACGCCTTGACCTTCTGGTTCACCAGCTCGTCGCACTCGCCGATCACGTGCCGACGCTCGGAATGGCCCGCGAGCACTACCGTGACGCCGCAGTCCTTGAGCATGTCGGTCGAGACCTCGCCGGTGAAGGCGCCGTTGGGCTGGTCGGAGACGTCCTGGGCCCCGAGCTTGACGCCCGACCCCGCGAGGGCCTCGCCGACCGGGAGCAGGTACGGGAAGGGCACGAAGACCGCGGCCTCGACGCCGTCGAGCCCTTTGAGCTGCTCGGCCACGCCCGTGGCGAGTTCGACCGCGCCGGCGCGATCGGTGTTCATCTTCCAGTTGCCGCCGACGAACGGGGTGCGAGTGGGGGAGGGCATGGCGGGGTCTCCGGGCAGTGGGACTGTGGGGGGGTGGGGGGAGCGAAAGCAGGTTTCGCTCGAATCCTAGCGCCGCGGGCACGCGGCGCGGCCGGATTCAGCCCGCCTTCTGCCCGCCCAGACGGATGCGGATCACCTTCCGCTGGTGCCCGGAGGGGGCGTCCGGAGCCATTCCCAGGCGGGCGGTCAGCAGCGAGGCCAGCCAGCGCAGCTCGTCGTCCGGGCGGCTCGACAGCAGGCCGCGCTTGGCGACGTCGTCCGAGCTGGCGGCATCCGGCGGCCGGTGGCGGACCTGGAGCTCGAGCAAGGGCGTGTCGTTGACCTCGGTCCCGCTGGGGCCGACCCGGATCGAGACCAATTCGTCGCGCGTGTAGGTGAACTGCTTCGTCGAGAAGGGCGAGGCGATGGTGAAGACAACCGCGTCCCCGATCACGTCGATCATGATGTGACGCTTGCCCATCGACCACGCGTGCACGCCCGTCCAGACCCCAATGCCGACGAACACGCTCAGCAGACCGAAGACGATCAGGTAATCCGTGCCCCCCATGGTGTTGTTGTTCCCGGTGATGATCGCGACGATCCAGCCCGCCACGATGAGCCCGATCACCGTGTTCCAGACCACCGAGAACCCCCACAGCCCCTTGCTCCCCTTCTTCAGCCCCGCGGGCGGGAGCATGACCGACAGCTCTCCGTTCTGTTCGGTCACCACCGCGTCGGAGTCTTCGGGCTGCTGAATTGGTGTGCTCGGCAGGTCCTCCGGCCCACGCCCGAACGGGTCGTGGGCCTCCCCCTCCTCGTCACGCTCCAGCGAGCCGGGCCGCAGCGTCAGCGGCACGTCCTCGCCCCTGAGACGCTCCACGTGGTGCGTCACCTCCGCCGCCAGCGGTTCGAGCAGCGACAGCGGGTACCCGATCACCAGCGGTCGCTTGTTCCCGTTGACGATCAGCGTGATGCCGTACAGCTTGGCGAGCCTGTTGCCCGTTGCCTCCGGGTCGGACGCGTCCGAGCCGCCCGCCAGCCGGACCTCCTCCACACTCGCGGCCTCGGTCTTCCAGGTCCACGACACGAAAGGCAGATGCTCCACCGAGACCAGTTCGCTGCCTTCGATCCGGACCTCGCTCCGACCGCACAGCACCGACAGCCCCAGCCGCCAGATCTTCCACTCGCAGCAGAACACCAGGAAGGCCAGCGCCCCGGCCGCCGCGGGACCCACCCACGACGGCCAATCGGACGGAAACATGGACCCGAACACTCCGTACGAGATTCCCCCGACGATCCCGGGCATGATCAGGCACGCCGCGATCGGGATGAGCCCGAGCAGGCGCCATGTGCCCAGCCCGGTGCGTGCGGGCAGCGTCCACGCGTGCCCTGTGTGGGTGGGGGTGTAGACCAGTCCGTCCGGGGGTGCCTCAAACATGCCTTCAGTATCGGCACTTTCCGGACCCGCTCCGAGCCCGCGTCGCATGAAAAACGCCCCGGATCAAGCCCGGGGCGTTTGGCTTTGAATCAGTGATGCGCCGCGTCGCTCAGACCCGGGGCCCCGCCGCACGCACCGCGTCGGGCATGCGGAATTTCTGGTCGTTCTCGCGGAACTTCTGCGCCAGCGACCGGGCGGCGACGTCGTACGCCTCGGGATCGGCCCAGGTGTCACGCGGACGCAGCACCTTGCTCGGCACGCCGGGCACCTCGTGCGGGATCGCCAGCCCGAAGATGTCCTCGGGCGTGCACTCGGCGTCCGCGAGCGAGCCGTTCAGGATCGCCGTCACCATCGCACGTGTGTAGGGCAGGTCGAAGCGCTCGCCCTCCCCGTACGGGCCGCCCGTCCAGCCCGTGTTCAGCAGCCAGACCTTCGCGTTGTGCTTGTGGATCCGCTCGGCCAGCATCTCGGCGTAGTGGGTGGGGCGACGGGGCATGAACGGCCCGCCGAAGCACGGACTGAAGTTCGGCTGCGGCTCCTTCACGCCCTGCTCGGTCCCGGCCAGCTTGCTGGTGTACCCGTTGATGAAGTAGTACATCGCCTGCTCCGGCGTCAGGCGGGCCACCGGCGGGAGCACGCCGTTGGCGTCGGCCGTCAGGAAGATCACGTTCTTCGGGTGGCGACCGACCGACGGGATCCGCGCGTGCGGGATGTGGTCCACCGGGTAGGTCACGCGCGTGTTCTCGGTGACCGACACGTCGTTGTAGTCCGGGTCGCGCGTGCCCTCGACGAAGTGCATGTTCTCCAGCGTGGAGCCGAAGCGGATGGCGTCCCAGATCTGGGGCTCCTTCTCGCGTGTCAGCCCGATGCACTTGGCGTAGCAGCCGCCCTCGAAGTTGAAGACGCCGGTGGGGCCCCAGCCGTGCTCGTCGTCGCCGATCAGGTCCCGGTCCGGGTCGGCCGAGAGCGTCGTCTTGCCCGTGCCCGAGAGCCCGAAGAACAGGGCCACGTTGTCGTCGTCGTTGCTCGCGACATTGGCCGAGCAGTGCATCGGCAGCACGTCGTGGTCGGGCAGGTCGTAGTTCAGGGCGTAGAAGATGCTCTTCTTGATCTCGCCCGCGTACTCCGAGCCCAGGATCACGACCGTCTTCTTCTCAAGCGACTGCACGACGATGACCTCCGAGTCGCCCTCGAAGCCCATTGCCGACCGCTCCTCGGGCGTCACGCTCCGCGTGCCCGCCGCCAGCACCGTCCAGTCGTGCTTCCACGACCCGTCGCCCGCGTCGGAGCGCGAGCCCGGCTTGATGAACAGCGTCTCGGCGAACAGCGAGTGCCACGCCAGGCCCGACACCACACGCACCCCCACACGCAGCGACGGGTCCGCGCCCGCGAACCCCTCGAACGCGTACACGTGGTCCATCTCGTTGAGGTGCTCGATGGCCATCGAGCGACAGGCCTCGAACTGCTCCGGCGTGCACGGCTGGTTCACCGGACCCCACCAGATGTTCTCGTGGATCGAGGGCGTGTCCTCCAGGAACTTGTCCTTCGGGCTCCGCCCCGTCCGCTTGCCGGTGAAGACCACCACCGCCCCGTTGGACGCGAGGTGCCCCTCACCCTCCTGCAGCACCCGCTCGACCAGCTCCGCCGTGGAGCAGTTCGCGCGGACGTGTTCGGGTGACAAATCGACAATCTGGCTCTGAGCGGTCGTCACGGTTCCGTCCTGTCTGTTCGGGCGTCGCGCCACGTCAATCGACATTCCCGGCAGACACCCGGGAAATTTCGGGGATTCAGGCTAGTCACCACCCCTCCCGGGGGTCCGCATTTGCCACCCATCTCGTCGAACGAACAGGGTTTCCCGGGCCAGATTTCCCCCCTCCCACACCACACCACGCCGTTGACCCGGACGCCGGTGCCCTCGTACCATCCAGACCGTGCGCCAAAGCACGCAGACGGTGGCCGTAGTTCAGCTGGTTAGAACGCCGGATTGTGATTCCGGAGGTCGCGGGTTCAAGTCCCGTCGGTCACCCTTCCCCCCCCACATTGGCCCAGGGCTTGGCCCGGGCTGCAGGGCTTTGGCCTGGGTTTCAGGGTTGCAGGCTGTTCAGGGTCTGCGCCACGCTCGACCCATACCCGCCCACACGCCCCCCGTCGAACAGGATCGCGTGCACCAGCAGCGGGTAGAGGCGGTAGATCGCCCGCCGCTGCTCCCAGCCGGGTGCCAGCGGGCGCCGCGACCGGTACCGCTCCCAGAACCCCGGCCCCAGCCCCCCCATCAGGTCAATAAAGGCCAATTCCACCTCCGGATGTCCACGATGCGTCGCGGGGTCGATCAGGGCCGCGGGGTGGCCGGCGTGCCACAGGATGTTGCCCGCCCACAGGTCGCCGTGCAGCAGGGCGGGCGGATCGTCCACAGTCGGCCCGAGCAGGTCCTCCAGACGCTCGCCGAGCCGTCGCAGCCCGTCCCGGGTCGAATCGTCGATCACTGCGCGTGACCTCGCCATCGACCCGAAATGCTCCACCCGGTGCACGCGATAGAACTCCGCCCACGACCCGCACGCCCCGTTGGGCTGCACCAGCGGGCCGATCCGGGTGTCCCGCTCCAGCCCGAACGTCTCGTGCCCGGTCGCACGCCCGTGCAGGTCGGCCAGCAGGTCCGCCAGCATCGCCTCCCCCTCGGGTGATCGTCTCCCGTCGTGCTCGATGAACTCGAGCGCCAGCAGGCGGGCCGACGCGTGCACCACACGCGCCAGGGGCAGTCCGGACCCCGCCGCCAGCTCGCCCAGCATGTACCCCTCGACGTCCAGGGCCGCGTCGGGCCCGGTCTCCCATTTCACCGCGAGCGTGGGCAGGCCCGCACCCGAGGCGAAGTCGGCCCGGAAGACCTGCGCCACGCACCCGCCGTGCAGCGGCGTCAGGCGCAGCGGCCGCCGCCCCAGGGCCTGCTCGATCTCGGCTTTGAGTGCGTCGGTGGACACACCCGATCGTGCGCACACGCGTGCGCATTGGCAAGCGACGCGCCTCACCGATGTCATCACGCCACCCACTGCCAGCGCACGGCACACACCAGCCACAAAAACCGTTCAGAGACCGAAGGCCAAAATGTGTGGGGGGGGGGTTAGGCGGCGCGGAGTTGGCGGCAGGCGTCGGTCAGCTCGCTCACCTGCGTCCGGATCTGCGGCAGCTTCACGCCCGAGGCGATCTTGTTCGCCAGCCAGCCGGCACGATCGCCGATGGCCCGGAACCCCAGCGTGGGCGCGGTCCCCTTGATCTGCACGCAGATCACGTACGCGTCGATCTGGCGGTCCGAGTCCACCAGCGCGTCCAGCTCGTCGGCGTACGAGCACAGCCGCCCCGCGTACGCCCCGGCCAGCTGCGGCCCGGGCGTGGACTGCAGGCACCCCGCGCTCGAGGCCGACTTGGGCGGCCCCACCAGGAACTCGGCCATCGCCAGCAGCACGCCGGTGGTGTCGTACGGCTTGGCCAGGAACGCGTTCGCCCCGCTGAACCGGATCTCGGCCCGCTCGCTCGACGTGGCGTTGTGGGCGCTCAGGATCACCGGCGCCCCGATGCCGAGCCCGCGCAGCCGGTGCACGAACTCGGTGCTCGACAGGTCCGGCACGCCGTGGTCGAGCACGACCAGGTCCACCCCGGGCGTCACGCTCTCGAGCGCCCCGCGCGCGGTGGGGTACGACTGGACGCCGACCCGCGTGTCGCGCAGGAAGTGGCGCATGATCTTCCGGTCCATCGCCTCGGGCTCGACGTGCAGCAGCGTGCCGCGCACCTGCGAGGGGTCGATCCGCTCGAAACTCAGCCAGCCCTCGAACAGGTCGGGCCGGATGAACTCACGGATGGCGATGGGCGCGTCGAACTGCACGCCGATCTCGTGGACGATCCCCTCGCGGTGCGTGCACCGGGCGACCGTCCCGTCTACCAGCACCTCCCCGCCCGAGCGTCTCGGCAGCGACACCGAGACGCGGGCCCCCGAGTGCACGAACGCCGAGTGCAGCAGGCCCACGCCCCCCCGCGACAGGTTGCGGCACGCCAGGCGCAGCTCAACCTCGCTCCCGTCCGGATGGACCATCCTCACCGGGACAGACGTGTTCGGGAACGGCCAGCGGGAGTACTCCCGATCGATCGAGCCCTTCACCGAGCGCCCGCCGGTGCGGTCGAACTCGCCGAGCAACTGCGTCAGCTCGCCGTCGCGCAGCCCGAGCGTGTTGGGGAGGTCCGCGTTGTGGTCAGGGGGTGTGTCCGATCCCATGCCGCTCTCCTCACGCCGCCTTCGTGTTGGCCTGGCGGAACACGCCCGCCAGCTGGGACAGCTTCGGCATGGCCGCGTTGGTGCTCTCCGACTGCTCGAGGGCCACCACCGCGTCCCGAGCCATCTGGCAGAGCCCTTCGAACCCCAGCGACGCCGCCCCGTCCTGCACCTTTTTGCAGACCAGCTCGATCCGCTCGCGGTCGTCCGCCTGGATGCTCTCCTCCAGCTCGGCGGCGCTGCGCTCGAGCGACTCGCGGAAGGCCGGGATCAGCTCGCGCCGCCCGTCCTCCTCGCCCAGCGTGCTCTCCAGCGGGTCCGCCGTGCCCGAGCCGAGCAGGAACTCGGCGAACGCCCGCATCAGCGTGTCCCGGTTGAACGGCTTGGAGATGAAGCTGGTCGCGCCGCAGTCCACGATCCGCGCCCGGATCTCGGGCGACGTCTCCGACGTCATCATGATGACCGGGGTCGTGTACCCCTCCCGGCGCAGCCGCTCGACCAGCGTGTCGCCCGTTTCCTTGTCCAGGAAGAAGTCGCACAGGATCAGATCGCACCCGGCGATCTTCTCCATCCCCTCGTCGGTCGTCGTGGCCGTCTGCACCTGCAGCGAGGTCGATTTGAGCAGGCCCTCGACCAGGCGGCAGATCAGGTCGTCGTCGTCCACCACCAGCACACGCCCGGACAGCAGCGACGGGTCCACGTTCTCGCGCGACCACGACTCGCTCATCGAGTTCAGCGACAGGATCGCCCGCGTGTCGATCTCCTCGTCGAATCGCACCCCCACCTCGTGGATCCGACCCGACCGGTAGCTGCATCGGATGACCTCGCCGGGGATATTCAGCGGGCGCTTGCCCTCCTGCCGGATCTTGATCGTGCAGCGGGAGCCCGGGTGCACGTACGACGAGTGCACCAGCCCGATGCCCTGACGCGACAGGTTCACCGACGCCACCGGGATCTCCACGCGGTTCCCCCCCGGGTGCTCGATCTCGAAGATCACCACCTGCTGCAGGAAATCGAAGCGGGTGTGCTGCCGCCCGGAGTTCTGCGCGTTCTCGGGAGACCCCTCCTGCATCTGCTGCACGATCTCCGCGAGCTCACGCTCGCTGATGCGCAGCGAGTTGAGCAGTTGCTTGGTGTGTCGGTCTGTGTTCGCCATGCTGTGGACCGTCCAATCCTGAGCGCCGCCAAGATGGGCGGCGTCAGACTGATCGGACAGCCCCGCACGGCGTCTGAGCGGTCTGGGCGTGGGGAGGCCGATTCGGGCGTGCCGAGCCCCAACTGCACCGATTGCGCAGGCGCGGTGACCTGACAGCACCCGCCCCGGCACGGCGTGGTCCGATAACTCCATGCGATCGGGCCGATCCGCACCAACTGGGGCACTCGGGCCGGCGCACTCGGGCCGCCCCCCACCAACCGGGTTACACGTCCAGGTTCTTCACCTCGAGCGCGTGGTCCTCGATGTACTTCCGACGCGGCTCGACCTGCTCGCCCATCAACACGCTGAACAGCGTGTCGGCGTCGCCGGCCTGCTCCATCTGCACACGCAGCAGCGTGCGACGGTCCTCGTCCATCGTGGTGTCCCACAGCTGCTCGGCGTCCATCTCGCCCAGCCCCTTGAACCGCTTGATCTCCATCCCGCGCCGACCGATCTCGCCCAGCCCGCCCAGGATCGCTGGCAGGTTCGGGCACTCGACCACCTTCGCGCTGGCGGAGATCCCCTCGTCCTCGTCCTCGGACCCGTCCGGCGACGAGACCTTGCCGGTCTTCTCGGTCACCCACGCGTACTTCGCCGGCATCTTCTCGCCCGTGACGGACTCCTCCTGCACCAGCCCGTAGTCCTCGATCGAGATGCCCAGCTCCTCGATCGTCCGGAACACGACCGCCAGCTCCCGGTTCTCGTGCAGCTCACGCAGCGTGGCGCTGGGCTTGGCGTCGTGCTCGGTCAGCTCGTCGGGCTTGTCGTCGTGGGCCAGCCGCCAGCCGTTGGACTCGACCAGCTCGTGCGCCTCGCGCTCCGACCACGCCCACGCGTTCTCGGCTCCCACCGAGATCTTGTGCGTCGGCAGCGTGCCGTCGCGCCGCACGCCCAGCAGGTCCGTGAACTTCACGCCGCGCAGCTCCGCGATCGTGACCAGCTCCTCCAGCCGCCGGAGCTGCTTGACGAGCTTCGCCAGGTCGTCGCCCTCGATCGTCCGGACCACGTCCGTCTCACGCCCGGGGTGGGCGTTCTCCAGGTCTCGCACCGCCAGGCGCGAGCCCTCCAGCCCGTGCTCGGTCAGCGAGGCCGTGAGCTGCCGGTCGTTGAGCACGTACCGGCTCTTGCGGTTGCGCGTCACCTGGTACAGCGGCGGCTGGGCGATGTACACGTGCCCGCGCCGGATCAGCTCGGGCATGAAGCGGAAGAAGAACGTCAGCAGCAACGTCCGGATGTGGCTCCCGTCCACGTCGGCGTCGGTCATGATGATGACCTTGCCGTACCGCAGCTTCGAGATGTCGAAGTCCGCCCCGATGCCGCACTTGAGGGCGCTGATCAGCGTCCGCAGCTCCTCGAAGCCCAGCACCTTGTCGATGCGGGCCCGCTCGACGTTGAGCAGCTTGCCCCGCAGCGGCAGGATCGCCTGCGTCTCCACGTTGCGTCCCTGCGTCGCGCTCCCGCCCGCGGAGTCACCCTCGACGATGAACAGCTCGGAGCGTTCCAGGTCCTTGGTCTTGCAGTCGCGCAGCTTGTGGGGCATCGAGCCCGAGTCCAGAGCGCTCTTGCGCCGCGTGAGCTCACGCGCCTTGCGGGCCGCCTCGCGTGCCTGCGCCGCGGTGATGCCCTTCAGGCACAGGCGTTTGGCCTCCGCGGGGTGCTCCTCCAGCCAGTTCTCCAGCGCCTCGGCGACCGCCGCCGACACGAACCCCTCGATCTCGGGGTTCAGCAGCTTCTCCTTCGGCTGGTTGTTGAACGTCGGGTCGGGCAGCTTCACCGAGATGATCGCGATCAGGCCCTCACGCAGGTCGTCGCCGGTCGGCGTCGGGTCCTTCTCCTTGATGATCCCCGCGCGCCGAGCGTACCCGTTCAGCGTCCGCGTCAGGCTCACCTTGAACCCCTGCCCGTGCGTGCCCCCGTCCACGTTGTTGATGTTGTTGGCGAACGTCAGCAGGCTCTCGTTGTACCCGTCGTGGTACTGCAGCGCCACCTCGCAGATCATGTCGTCCTCGGGCACCTCCTTGTGCAGGAAGACCGGGCTCGACACCGCCGTCTTGCCCGTCATCAGGTGCTGCACGTACTCCAGCAACCCGTTCTCGGCCCGGAAGACGTCCCGCTTCGGCTCGCCGTCCGCCCCCACCCGCTCGTCGGTCAGGCGGATCGTCACCCCCGGGTTCAGGTACGCCAGCTCGCGCAGCCGCCCCTGCAATGTCGTGTAGCTGAACGTCGTGTCGGGGAAGACGGTCGGGTCGGGCCGGAACGTCACCGTGGTGCCGGTGGTCCGCTCGCTGGAGGTGGGGATGGGCCCCACGGTGTGCAGGGGCGTGGTGACCACGCCGCGCTCGAAGGTGATGGAGTAGACCTCGCCGTCGCGGTAGACCTCGACCTCGAGGAAGTCCGACAGCGCGTTCACGCAGGACACGCCCACCCCGTGCAGCCCGCCCGAGACCTTGTACGCCGAGCCCTCCTGCTGGAACTTGCCGCCCGCGTGCAGCTTGGTCATCACGACCTCGATCGCGGGCTTGCCGTTGAGCGTGGGGTCGTCGTTCTTGACCGGGTCCACCGGGATGCCGCGCCCGTCGTCGGTCACCGTCACCGAGCCGTCGGCGGTCACCGTGACATTCACGAACGTCGCGTGCCCGGCCATCGCCTCGTCGATCGAGTTGTCCACCGTCTCGTACACCAGGTGGTGCAGCGCGTTCAGCCCCGTCCCGCCGATGTACATGCCCGGACGCTTCCGTACCGCCTCCAGCCCCTCCAGCACCTTGATCTGGTCCGAGGAGTAGCTGCCGTTCTGCTTGGGGGCGGGCACCGCGTCGGCACCGGCGGCGGGGGCGGAGGAGGGGGCGTTGTCGTCAGCCATGGATGGCCTCGCGGGCGGTCACCGAGAGCGAATCACGCTCGGCGAGAGGGTCGGAACAGGCCGATCGGGATGGTCGGGAGGTGGCCCGGATCGGGACGGCTCGGCACGCTGCCGAACGCCGGAAATCATAGGTCGCGCGGCCCGCAAAAGCCCCCGCGAAACCCCCGAATCACCCCTTGTTTTTGAGGGTCGAAACGCCGATTCCGGGCATCCAGAGCGGGGGCTCCCAACACCCCCGCCAGACGCCGGAATCATCGCCCAAAATCACACCACCCCCCCCCCCCGAGTGTCGCACTCCCCTCCAACCAATCCAGTATCCACACCACCCCAACCACGCCCGGGCAACACAACAGCCCAACGTGGGGGGGGGCTAGGGGACGATGTGGACGACGGAGATCTGTTCTTCGAGCAGTTCGAAGACGAGTGCGATGTCGTCGTCCAGCAGGCGGACGCACCCCATCGACATCGAGCGCCCGATCGACTCGGGCTCGGTCGTGCCGTGCAGGCCGAAGCCCGTGTGGACCGAGGAGGGCCCGACCCCGTCGAGTCCCAGCCAGTACTCCCCGATGGGGTTGGCCGGGTCGTTGCGGTCGTACCGCTCGCTGGAGTCGCGCGGGTTCACCCAGCCCGGGTTCTCGAGCTTGTTCGAGGAGATGACGAAGTGCCCGATCGGCGTCCCGTCGCCCTCGCCCAGCCCGATGTCGAACGAGCGGATGTACACCCAACCCGTCGGCGAGTCCGGCGGGCCGTGGTACACGTCCATCCGGAAGTCCGACTTGTCCACCACCGCGTGGAAGGGCCCCCGCACCAGCTTCAGGCTCTGCCCCACCCGGATCTTCGACGGGTCGGAGATTCCGTTCACGCGTGCGATCAGCTTGTAGTGCGTCGCGAGCTGGCGGCGGCTGGCGATCCGGGCCAGCGAATCGCCCGACTGCACCCGGTACGACTCGGTCATCGGGTCGTCCGGATCGACCACGCTCCCGAACAGCAGCGACTGGTTCAAGGTCTGCAAACGCTCACGCAGCACCACCCGCTCCGAGTCCGTCGTGCGGCTGGACAGCAGCGCCGCGTTCAGCACCCCCCGCGCCCGCACCGGCTTGCCCTGTGAGATCAGGATGTCCGCGTCGCGCACCGCCCGCTCCACGCCGGACAGCGTCGAGGAGTCCGTCGGCTGGGCGACCGGGCGTGAGATCTCACGCTCCGGCGTGCGGATCGCCGTCTCACGCGGCGGGGTCGGCTCCAGAACCGCCCGGCGCTCGTCCCGACGCTCCGGATTCGAGTCGATCACCACCGGGGCGTCGCTCAAAGACCCGCTCTCGCGCGCCCGCAGCGCGTTCGAGAGCATGCCCCCCTCGCCCGACTCGCCGCGAGCAGGAGCAAAGTTCTCTTGGTTCGCCGTGGCCGACTCGGTCTCCAGCTCGGACTGCTGCTCGGTCTGCGGGGACGACCGCTCGGTTGACAGCTGCGTCAGCGCCGGGGCCTGCTTCGACCCGCCGTCCCCCTCGCCCTCCAGCAGCAGGTACCACCCCGTCCACAGCACGATCGCCAGAATCGAGACCGCCAGCCCCGCCTTCAGCGGAACCGGCACGCCCTGGCGACGCCGACGGGTCCGCCGGCGATAGGTCTTGGTGCTCGCACGCCCCGAGGCGGCTCCCCGACGTCTCTGACTTGGCAGGCTCATCCGTGACCTCCTGCGATCGATCTCTGCGCCGCGTGCTCATCCCGTTGGAAGCACGCCATCCTGAGTCACGAGCATACCCACCCCGACGTCGTGCGTGTCGCGCACCACACGATCCACAAGCTGTTCAGCGAAGCACACCCCGAGAACCGGGGCGGACGTGGACAACTCCTGCTCGCCAAGAAACCGGTCGTAGAACCCCGCCCCCCGGCCCAGCCGCCCACCCGAAGAATCGAACGCAAGCCCCGGCACCAGGATCAGGTCCGCCCGCTCGCACGCCGGCGCGTCCTCCAGCGGCTCGCGCACCCCATGACGCCGAACCTCGACGCGTTCCAAATCCGCCAGCACCCGGGCCTCCATCGTCCCCGCCTGCCAGTCCATCCGGGGAACCCCGATCGACTTGCCGGACGCCAGCCCCTCCCGCAGCAGCCCGTCCACGTCCGGCTCCCCGGTCCCCTCGCACAGGTACGCCACCACCGTTGTTGCCTCGATCCAGGGGGTGAACCCCCGCAGGTGCGCTCGGATCCGCTCGGAGGCCTCCGTCTGGGCCTCGGGCGTGATCGCCGCGAGCCGGGCCCGGGCCTGGGCCCGCAAGGCCCGTTTCTGGGCCGCGAGGTCCCCCGGGCCCGTCATTCCTGCCCCCGACGACGACGCTCCCGGAGCTTGCGGACCTGCTCCAGACGCTCCTTCAGCACCCGCTCGGCCCCCTCCTCCGTCGGCTCGTAATACCGTTTCTCGACCCCCAGGTAGTCCTGGCCCGTCACCTTGCCCTCGGCGTTGTGCGAGTACTCGTAGTGCTCCCCCTCCGCGTCCCGCACCCGTCGCCCACGCCCGTCGCCCGGCCCGTTCGAGAGCGGCGAGGTGTTCGGATCCCGCAGATGCAGCGGCACCGGCAGCACCCGCCCCGACTTCACGTCCGCCAGCGCCGCGTCGATCGCCCGGTACGCCGCGTTCGACTTGGGGGCGCACGCCAGGTATGTCGCGCACTGCCCCAGCGTGATGCGTGCCTCGGGCATCCCGATCCGCTCGACCAGGTCCCAGCAGCTCTGCGCGATCACCACCGCGCGCGGGTCGGCGTTGCCCACGTCCTCGCTGGCCAGGATCGCCAGGCGCCGTGCCACAAATCTGGGGTCCTCCCCCGCGTCGAGCATCCGGGCGATCCAGTACACCGCCGCGTCCGGGTCCGAGCCCCGGATCGACTTGATCATCGCGCTGATCGCGTCGTAGTGCCCGTCGTCCCCGTAGACCGCCACCTTCTCCTGGATCGAGTCCTCCGCGAGCTGCTTGCCGATCCGCGGCACGCTCCCGTCGTCCCGCTTCGACGACACCACCGCGACCTCCAGCGCCGTCAGAGCCCGGCGCGCGTCCCCCTCGCTCTTCACCGCCCACACTTTCAGCGCCCCGTCCGACACGTCCAGGTTCAGTGAGCCGAACCCACGCTCCTCGTCGGCGATCGCACGGCGGAGTACCGCGATCACATCCCGGTCGCTCAGCGACTCCAGCCGGAACAGCGTCGAACGCGAGATCAGCGCCGAGTTCACGCTGAACAGCGGGTTCTCCGTCGTCGCCCCGATCAGCGTGATCAGCCCCCGCTCCACGTCCCCCAGCAGCACGTCCTGCTGGCTCTTGGTGAACCGGTGGATCTCGTCCAGGAACAGGATCGTCCGGCGTCCCGTGTCCGACAACGCCCGGTCCGCGTCGTCGATCAGTTCGCGGATCCGCTTCACCCCCACGCTCGCGGCGTTCTCGCGGACGAACCGCCGGTTCGTCGCGTTCGCGATCACCTCCGCCAGCGTCGTCTTGCCCGTGCCGGGCGGCCCGTGCAGGATCAGGCTCGTGATCGCGTCCGCGTCGATCATCCGACGCAGCAGCTTGCCCGGGTCCAGCAGATGGCCCTGACCGGAGACTTCCTCCAGCGTCCGGGGGCGCATCCGGACCGCCAGCGGTTCCACACCTTTCCGGGCCTGTTGTCGGATCCCGCCCCACAGATCCGTGTTGTCCGAGGCCGTCGCCATTGGGGAAGTGTACGGGGTGCCCCGCCCTTCTCGGGCCTCACGCATCGAAAATCGCAAACCTTGCGGACCCGAGGCTTTGTGAATGCTAACGTGACCGGGTGGAGTGGATCCTCTGGACGATCCTGTCGCTGGTCGCGTTCGTCCCGGTCGCCTTTGTGATCGGTTCGCTCTGGGCGGTCCTCGCGCTGAGCCGCCAGCTGCGCCTCAGCGATCGCGTGCTCTTCTTCTGGGGTCGGATCTACACCCGCATCGTGCATCGCGTGCGGGTCGAGGGGACCGAGCACATTCCGGAGACCGGGCCCGTGCTCTTCGTCGCGAACCACACCGCGGGGGTCGATCCCATCCTGATCACCGCCCCGTGCCGACGCCAGATCCGCTGGATCATGGCCCTCGACATGAAGATCGGCGTCCTCAACTGGTTCTGGGCGTGGCAGCGGACCATTTTCGTCGGGCGCGACGGCAAGCCGGGGGGCAAGGACCGCGGCGCCAGCGGCCTGCGCGCCGCGATGGAGGAACTCAAGGCCGGCGGGGCCGTGGGCATCTTCCCCGAGGGCGGCATCGAACGCCCGCCCGGGCAGGTGATGCCCTATCAGGCCGGCGTCGGCCTCATGATCCGCAAGGCGGGCGTGCCCGTCGTCCCCGTCTGGATCTCCGGCACCCCGCAGGTGGACCCCGCGTGGGCCAGCCTCTGGCGTTTCAGCCGCTCACATGTGGTCTACGGCAAGCCGATCGACTTCACGGACCGCAAGCTCGGTGCCGCCGAGATCGCGGACGAACTCCGGGCCTGGACCATGAAAACCGCCGGCTGGCCCGCGAACGACCACCCGCAGAAGACCCTCGCCGAGGGCGAGGCATCGGGCGAGCAGGCCGCGGCCCCCGCCGCACGCTGAGGTGGGCCGGCTGAACTCTCTCTAACTCGCGTTCTCGATCATCGCGTCGATGGCGTCCAGACGCTTCTGGTGCATCACGCGATCGGGCTCGAGCGTGCGCAGTGCCTCGATCTGTGCGCGCGCACCGGGCAGGTCGCCCGAGGCCAGCAGCACCCGGGCCGCGAGCTCGCGCAGGCGCGGGTCGAACGGCGAGATGCGGGTCGCCCGCAGCGCCTTCTCGATCGCGCGCTCGTGCAGACCCCGCTCGGCGTACAGCTCGGCGAGGCTGGTCGCGAAGGCCGGCTCGTACTGGGCCCGCGCATCCAGGAACTCCAGATGCGCCAGCGTGTCGTCCGCCCGCCCTCTGTCGAGCGTGTGCCGGGCCAGCAGGCGGTGGGGGAGCTCCGCGACGGGGCGCGCCGCGGCGAACTCCCGCAGCAGCCCCTCAACCACGTGGTCCACCACGTCCCCGCGATCACGCAGCTCGAAGCCGACCAGCACCTCGAGCAGGCCCGGGTGACCGGGATAGTCCTCGAGCCACGAGCGGGCCTGGGGCGCGTCCAGACGCTCGCCCTCGGGCAGCCCGTCCACCAGTTCCTTCACGCTCGGCACGCCCTCGGCGGGCAGCAGCCCGTGGGCCCGCAGGTCCGCCTCGGCCCAGGCCTCAAACTCCGCGAGGAACGACGCGGAATCCAGACCCAGCAGGCGCTCGAACGCCTCGACCTCCGGCTCGCCCTCGGCGTACGCGTCCATCAGGCGCAGTGGCATCGTCCGATCCCACCGGTCCACGATGAACTGGTACATCCAGTGCCCCTGCGCGTACGCCTGGGCCCGGTCGGTCGGCTTCTTCGGACGCGCGAACGCCAGGTTGATCGCTTCCAGGTCGAACAGCGTCCCGGTCTGGTGCGCCCGCAGCAGCAGCGTCCACGTGCTCTCGTCACGCGGCGCGTCCTCGTGGTACACGGCACACGCCTCGGTGAACCAGTGCGGAAGGCGGTTGCGCGTGCGGCTCAGCGAGACCGTGTGCACGTACTCGTGCTTCAGCACACGCGGCCAGTCGTACGGGCCCACACGCAGCGTCCCGCCCACACGCGGCGACTCGAACGCGATCAGCGGGCCCGTCGCCGCGGCCATGGTGTGCAGGTCCGCCGAGCCCGTGATCCGGACCGCGAACCGCTCGTGCGTGGGCATCAACTCCAGCACCGTCTTGCGCGCAGGCTCGTGCTCCAGCCCGGTCGGGCCGGCGACGCGCTCGTGGATCCGCTCCATCACGGCGCCCATCTCGCGCGCCAGCAGCTCGTCCGGCCCGGGCTCCCAGCGGATCTCGAAGTGCTCGGTCTCCAGGCGCTCCATCGACGAGACCAGTTCGCCCAGACGCAGGCTGTTGCGGGCACGCCGGTTGAACGGGTCGAGCTCGACCGCGGCGCTGAGCTGTTCCATCGCCACCTCGTCGCGTGCGTCCTGCAGCAGCATCAGGCCCAGGTCGATCTTGGGGGCGCTCCAGTTGGGCATGATCTCGATCGTGCGGTCCAGGTAGTTCGGGGCCAGGTCGTACTGGCGTGCCTCCGCCAGCGCCGAGCCGATCTCGTAGTCCGCCAGCGCCGAGCCGGGCGAAAGCTCGTAGAAACGCTCCAGCGAGGCGTCCAGCACGCCGTCGTCGTACGCCATCGCGCTCGCGGCGGCCCGCAGCGCCAACGCCCCCCGATGCCCCGGGTAACGGTCCAGCACCGGCTCGAGATCCGCCAGCGCCACCCCGGACAGGTTCTGACGCAGCGACATCCGGGCACGGTTGATCTGAGACGCGACCGACAGGGGCACGCCGTCTTCGCCGACCAGGTCGCCCAGCGGGCCCTCAGCCGACTGCAGCGTCTCGGCCTGCATCGCCGCGGCCTCGACGCCGTCCGCGTTCAGCCCGTCCACCGCGAGGCGTCCGAGCAGGGCGATGGCGTCCACGGCGTACGGGTTGCGGGCCAGCGCCTCGCGGGCCGCGTCGCTGGCCTCGGTCAAATTGTGCTTCTCGTAGAGCAGGCGCGCCTCGGCAAGGCGGACGCGGTAGCTGAGCGGTGCGAGCTCGTCGCGTGCCCGCCCGATGAGGGAGAGCAGTGTGCGGTAGTCCCCGCCGCGCGTCTGGCCGGAGCCCTCGATGCGGGCCCGGACGATCAGGGCGAGCACGCCGTCCACCAGCTCGTCCGCGTCGGTCACCTGCACGCTGGTGAGGCGCTCGACGATCGGGTCGCACGCGTCCGCGGCCTCCTCGGACCGCCCCAGGTCGTACAACGCCTCGACCCGGATGCGGTTTGCTCGCGTGGAGTCGGCCCCCTCCAGCAGTTCCAGCGCCCGCTCGATCTCGCCCCGCAGGCGGGCCCCCTCGGCCCGGTCCTCGACCGGCACCGAGGCGTCGGACAGGCTCGGGTCGTCCAGCGCCCGCACCAGCAGGGCCGCGCGGGCTCGGCGGGCGGGCGTGTCCAGGTCGTCGGGCGTGAATCGCCCGAAGGCGATGCGCAGGTCCTTCTTCTCGTCGTCGCTCAGGAACTCGGCCTCGAGCTGGCGCTCGATCAGCGTGTCGAGCGTGATCTCGGGCTGCGCCTCGACGGGGGCGCCGACGTTCGGCTGCGCCAGGGCGGGTAACTGGCACGCAGCTCCGGCCAGCAGCGTGAGCGTGGCGAGTACTGGGAGGGGTGGGTGGGGGGGGCGCACAAATCCCATCACTCGCCCCCTCGCCACGGGCGAGCGGTCACGTCCCACCCCTCGCGTGCGGGCGGGTCGGTGGTTTCGAACAGGGTCGCGTCCACGTCGCCCGGGTTCTGCTGCACGCCGAAGAGCGTTGAGACCTGCAGCCCCTCGCCATCGAGCACGGCGTGGGCACGCGGCAGATACGACGCGCCGTCGAACCACAGCCGGATCTCCTCGATCGGGTCGTTCGCATCACGCGGACGCAGGCGGAGCTGCACCGAGCCCTCGCCCGCGTTGGTCACGTCCGCGAGGGTCTGGCCCATCGGCTCGCCGTCGAAGAACTCTGCTGCGGGCACCAACGCCGCGTCGTAGTCGCGCTGCAGGCGGTCCACCTCGAGGCCGATCGGCAGCCAAATCGCCGAGCCCTGCATCTTGTCCATGGGGTCGAACCGCTCTCCGGGTCGCACCAACTGCCACTTGTTGTACTGCTTCTCGTCCTCGATTCGCTCGGCGAGCCAGGTGCCGTCGAAGATGTACGAGGTCGCCTCGTCGTGCTTCTGCCCGTCGAAGATCAGCGAGTGGATGTCCACGCGAAACCGGCGCAGGGCCAGCCCGCTGGGGTGCTCGTCGTCGCGGTCGGTGCGGAGCGTGAGCGTGCCGGTCCGGGCCTCCTTCAGCCCGGTCACGAAGTTCTCGGTGACGTGGTACAGGCTCGCCCGCAGCGAATCGGTCTCGAGGTCCACCCGCTCCAGCGCGTCGAGCAGGGCCTGCAATTCGGCGTCGGACTGTTGGGCCACGATCTCGGCGACCTCCGCCGCTTCGCCGAGATCGCCCTTGGGCTGCTCGGGCGACTGGCCGGGGGGCGGGTCGTGAGGGGGGTCGGTGGGCTGCGATGTAGTTGTCTGGGCGCACGCGCCCGGCGACAGCGCCAGCAGTGCGACCATCGCGAGTCGGTGTGCGTGAATCAGTCGTGCGTGCTGGGGCATGGGCCCTCCGTGGTGGTGTCGCCCGCGTTCCGTTCGCGGACCGCCCGAATCGTCCCCCCGCTGACGCCAGTCTATGTACCGGAAACCGCCGGCCCCGGTTCGCGTTCGGCTGGATCGCCCGATGCACCCGGAAACCGGTTATCCGGGTGTGGAGGGGGGTGAGGGGGGGCTGGGGGGGGCTGGGGGTTCGGATTCAACCGGGAATGTCTCGATCGTCCCGTCCAGCACGCCTTGCAGGATGGCCGCGGCCGCGATGGCGTCGCGACGGGCCTTCTTCTGCTTGTGCGTGAGGCCCGAGCGGGCCATGAGCTCGTCCGCCCGGGCGCTGGTGCGTCGCTCGTCGGCCAGCAGCACCGCCCGCCCCGTGCGAGCCGCGAGCCTCGCCCCGAACCCGCGGCAGAGCTTCGCCCGTGGCCCCTCGCTCCCGTCCATGTTCAGCGGGAACCCCAGCACCAGCGTGTCCTGCGGGCCGAGCTCCTCCTCGATGACCGTCGCCAGCCGGTCCAGCAGCGATTCGCCGGCACGCTCGGCGAGCGGGACCTCGAGCACGCTCAGCGGCGAGGCCGTGCCGGTGACCCGGTCGCCCAGGGCGAGCCCGGTCCGCTTGTCGCCGAGGTCGATCGCGAGGAGTCGCATCGGGTGATTATGGCGACTCGATCAACGTTCCGCCTCGGGCAGCTTCGCGTGCAGCGCCTTCAGGTCCTGGGCCTTGCTCTTGGGCATCACGAGTGTGGCGTCCGGGGTGCGGACGATGATCAGGTCGTCGCACCCGATCAGGGCGATGCGATGCGAGCCGTCGGTGCCCTCGTCGATCACGAGGTTGTCGCGGGCGTCGAGGGCTTCGAGCGTGCAGCCGGAGACGCGGTTGCCGTCGTGGTCGGCGGGGATGGTCTCGCCGTAGCTGGGCCAGGAGCCGACGTCGAGCCATTTGACGTCGAGGGTGACGCCGACGATGGAGACCGAGTCGTCGGTGCTGGCGGGCTCCATGATGCCGTAGTCCACGCTGGTCTTCTCGAGCGTGGGGTAGTGCTGCTGGAGCACCTCGGCCTGGTGGTGGGTGCCCCAGGCGTCGGCGATGGCCCGCAGCGCCTCGGCCGACGCGGGCTTCTGCTTCTCGAGCAGTTCGAGGAACGTGCGCGCGTGGAAGATGAACATGCCCGCGTTCCACAGGAAGTCGCCCGACTCGACGAAGGCCTGCGCCTTGGGCAGGGGCGGCTTCTCGATGAAGCGCTGCACGCGGAACGCGAGCCCCCCGGAGTCTTTCATCGACGGGCCGCGTTCGATGTAGCCGAACCCGGTCGCGGGGTGGGTGGGGGTGATGCCGAAGGTGATGAGCCGGCGCGGGTCCTGCTCGACGAGCTTGAACCCGCACTCGAAGGCCTTCAGGAACTTCTCCTGCGGCTCGATCAGGTGGTCCGCGGTCAGCACGGCGAAGACCGCGTCGGGGTCCTCCTTGGCGAAGACCGCGCTCGCGAAACCCACCGCGTTCAGCGTGTCGCGACCCTCCGGCTCGCCCAGCAGGCGGGCACCCGCGAAGTCGGGCAGGACCTTCTCGATCTCGGAGCGGTAGCGTTCGCCGGTGCAGATGTAGCGCCGGTCCTCGTCCACCAGCCCCTCGAGACGCTCGGCCGCGACCTCGAGCAGGCTGACCGGCTCGGGCTTGTCGGCGCGACGGATGAACCGCACCAACTGCTTGGGCTGGCCCTGGCGAGAGACGGGCCAGAGGCGGGTGCCGGCCCCGCCGGCCATGATCATCGCGTACCGCATGAGGACTCCGAGAGAGGTCGTGTGTGAGGGGGCATGGTATCGCGTGGGAGACGAGGCCCGTGCGACGGCGCGGGGACAAGTTTCGGTGAGCCGGTCCCGTCGCTGGCGCTCCGGGCTCGTTGGGGCGACTGACTGCTCATCGTCCGAACGCGGCCGCGACGATGGCGTCCGCGGTGCCGGTGTCGGCGAGCTCGGGCGAGGTGCCGAGCACGGCGTCCACCTTGCGTTCCGCCTCGGCGCGGGTGTCGCCCAGGGCCTGGAGCGTGGCGATGGCCTCGCCCGCCGCGGTCGTGCGGGATTTGGACTCGATCGCACCCGACGCGCCGCGGGACATGGCATCGAGCCCTGCGGCCTCGGCCTGGGTCAGGTGGGCCTCGATCTTGCCGTGCAGCTCGGCGATGATGGTGTCGGCCAGGCGCTTGCCGATCTCGGGGAGCTTGGTGAGCTCCTTGGCGTCGCGCCGCGAGATCGCGGCCGCGACGATGGGGGGCTCCACGATCAACGCCCGCAGCGCCTTCTTGGTGCCCAGCCCCTTCACCGCGGTGAAACGGTCGAAGAAGGCCCGTTCCAGCGGGCTGCCGAACCCGATGAGGCGGGGCACGAAGCTCGACCCGTTGCCCACGCCCTCCAGCAGGTTGCGGGTCTGGAGTTCGATGATCGAGGACGTCTGGGATTCCAGGCGCTCGGCGAGGTAGCCCGGGAGCAGGACCTCGTAGGTCAGCCCTGAATCCGGGGGACGGACCAGCGCGGCCGCGGGGGGGCCGGGGTCGATGGACAGCAACTCACCGGAGATAGCACGGATCATGGCCCCAGATTAGGGCAACCGAACGGGGCGTGTCGCCCGATAGAGACTCCATGCGCACCCTTCTCATCGCGACCGACGACACGATCACCCCGCTCCGGGCGCAACTCCAGTGCGCGGACCGGGTTCCGAGCGTGGTCGCCGAGCTGGTGCTGACCGACGCACACGACGCGGACCGGCTGGAATCGCTCTGTCGCGAGCACCGGGTCGAGCGTGCGGTCGTCTCGCTCCCCTCCGGGATGGTGGGCGAGCGTCTCGCGATCCGGGCGGCGTTGCGTCGTCTGGGGGTGCTGGAACGCACGGTGACGCCGATCGACGAGATGCTGGGCTCCGAGCCCGGGCCGATCCGGACCGGCAGCGGGCGCCCGGCGCCGGACCTGGGGGGGCTGATCGGGCGCGAGGCTCGCGCGATCGATCGCGGGCTGGTCGGCGAGACCATCGCCGGGCGGACCGTGCTGGTGACCGGGGCGGGTGGCTCGATCGGGTCGGAGCTGGTGCGGACGATCGCGGGCTTCGGGCCCGAGCGCCTGGTGCTGATGGAGCGGAGCGAGAACGCGCTGTTCGAGATCGACCGGGCGCTGGCGGGCCGGTTCCCGGAGTTGCAGCGGGAGGCGGTGCTGCACGACGTGGTGGACGCCGAGCGGACGCGCGAGCTGTGCGAGCGGTACCGCCCCGGGGTGGTGCTGCACGCGGCCGCCCACAAGCACGTGCCCCTGATGGAGGACCACCCGGCGCACGCATTGAACAACAACGTCTTCGGGACGGTCTCGATCGCGTCCGCGGCGGCGGCGGTGGGGGCCGAGCGTTTCGTGCTGATCTCCACCGACAAGGCGGTGCACCCGTCGAGTGTGATGGGGGCGACCAAGCGACTCGCCGAGCGGTACGTGCAGGGCCTCGCGGCGGCGGCTACTGGCCCGACGCGCTGCTGCATGGTCCGCTTCGGCAACGTGCTGGGCAGCGCCGGGAGCGTGCTGACCGTCTGGGCGAACCAGATCGACGAGGGCGGCCCGATCACGCTGACCGACCGTCGCATGACGCGGTACTTCATGACGATCCCGGAGGCCGCGAGCCTGGTGCTGCAGGCCGGGGCGATGTCTGGAGAGGGATCGCGGTCCGGCGAGGTGTTCGTGCTGGACATGGGGCAGCCGATCGCGATCGCGGACCTGGCCGAGCGGTTCGTGCGGTCGTGCGGGTTTGAGCCGGTCTGGTGCGAGCAGGACGGTGACGGCGTGCCGGCCAACATCGTGGGGGGGGTGCCGATTGTGGTGAGCGGGATCCGGCCCGGCGAGAAGCTGCACGAGCAGCTCGCCTACGACGACGAGGAATTGACCGAGACGCCCCACCCGGGCATCCGGCGCTTCATCGATCCGGATGAGCCGGACCCGGCGGTGCTGGAGCGGATGGTGGCGGATCTGGGCGAGGCCCGGGGGGCGACCGACACGCAGGCGGTGCTGGACGCGATTGCGCGCTGGATCCCGGATTGGGGCGCGGGGCGTCAACCGGGTGAGCACGCCGCGGAGCTCAAACCGGTGCCGGCGCACGAGGCGGCCTGACCGGTCCGAGAAGAACCGGCAAGACTGGCGGCAATCCCCCCTGTTTTGGTGTTCGCGACATGGGGAGACTTGATCTCCGGAGAAGTGGGGAGAGAATACACGTTCCCACGACTCGGTTGAGTGCGTGGGAGCCCGGGACGGACCCCGGACAGCGAGCCCGAACTTCTTCTCGGGCCTGATCAAGCGAGTGTCGGCGTTGTCCGATGCTCACCCTGTCCGTCCCCACCTCGGATGCCGACCGATCCGGGTCCCACGTTCACGCGGAGCGATGCGTTGACGACCAAGCACGACATGCTGCTCGAGACCGCGACACGACGCGACGAGGCCGAGGCCCTGCTGCGGGTGCTGATGGAGGCGCGCGAGTCGAGCGAGCGGAACCTGGCCAGCATCGGGCAGCCCGACCTCGTCAAGGAGGTCACCGGGCGGAGTTCGATCGACAACGCCATCGCGAGCACGAAGCGTCTGATCGAGAGCTTCAACCGTGTGCTGGCCGACCTGCGTGACGGGCTCGAGCCCGAGGACGCGGAACTGCTGGCCGAGATCCGGGCACAGAATGGCACCCAGAACGGTGCCGTGCCGGGCTGAGCGGGCCCCTCACGGATTTCGGGGTCGTACCATCGGCCCATGACCGCTGCATCCCAACCGACCTCTCCGTCCGACCCGATCGCGGTGCGTGTACGCCGTCTCGACGAGCGTGCGACGCTGCCGGCGTACCACTCCGAGCACGCGGCCGGGCTCGACCTGAGCGCCTGCCTGCCCCGGGGCGACATCGAAACCTCCGAGATCACGATCGAGCCGGGCGACATCGCGAAGGTGCCGCTCGGGTTCGCGGTGGCGATCCCGGCGGGGTACGAGGGGCAGGTTCGCCCGCGCTCCGGGCTGGCGACACGCAAGGGGCTGACAGTGCCGAATGCACCGGGCACGGTGGACGCGGACTACCGGGGGGAGATGTTCGTGGCGCTGATCAACCTGGGGAAGGAACCGGTGACGGTGCACCACGGGGACCGGGTGGCGCAGCTGGTGATCGCGCCGGTGAGCCACGCCCGGCTGGTGGAGGTGGAGTCGCTCGAGGACACAGCCCGCGGCGCGGGTGGCTTCGGCTCGACCGGCGGGAGCGGGGCGTTGGTGGAGCCCAAGCCCGGAATCCCCGTCAACTAGCGCCGAATGCGAGGGTTTTGTATTGGCATTGACTAGCCCCGAGCGCAAGCGAGGGGTCTTTCGGATTGACGTGTACTAGCCCCGAGCGCAAGCGAGGGGGTTCTCGTCGAACCATGTGGCAATGCCAAAGAACCCCCTCGCTTGCGCTCGGGGCTAGTAAAGGCAAGAACCCCCCTCGCTTGCCCTCGGGGCTCGTTGAGGGGCGAGAGACCCCTCGCTTGCGCTCGGGGCTAGTAGGGGCAAGAACCCCCTCGTTTGCGCTCGGGGCTAGTTGTATCGATCAAGAAACGACCCGCGGGGCATTACACACCCGCGGGCCGCGCCTGTTGTCCGTGGCTCGGGTCGCCGAGCCGATGCCGGCCCACCCGGCGTCGGGGGGTGGAGCGTGTGCGCGCACGGACACTCACGTGTCGTGCGGTTTTTTGTTTGGTATGAGGGGCGGGTTTCGGCTCAGAGCTTGAGGTCGCCGAGTCCCATGCCCATGCCGCCGGCGTCGCCGAGGCCGCCGCCGCCCTTGGCCTGCTTCTGCTTGGCCTTCTCGCGGAGGCGACGGAGCTCGGGGGTTTCCTTGAGGATCTCGGAGGGATCGCGGTCGTCGCGACCACCCCGCCCGCCCCGCCCGCGTCCCTTGCCGCCGCCCTCGCGTTGGGGGGCTTCCTTGGTCTGCTTGATGGAGAGGCTGATCTTGCGGTCGGAGGGATCGACCTTGAGGACCTTGACCTGCACGACCTCGCCGGGCTGGACGACGTCGGTGACGGCGTTGACGCGGCGGTACTCGAGCTCGGAGATGTGGCAGAGCCCCTCGACGCCGGGCGCGACCTCGATGAACGCGCCGAAGTCGAGGCACTTGGTGACCTTGCCGGAGACGATCGCGCCCTCCTCGATCTCGCTGGCCGCGGCCTCGAGCGGGTCGGACTGGAGCTGCTTAAGTCCCAGCGAGATGCGTCCGGCGTCCCAGTCGAGCTTGAGGATCTTGACAGTGACCTTCTGGCCCTCGCTGACGTGCCGTGCGACGTGCTTGGCGCCGTGGTTGACGCGATCGTGGGAGAGGTCGGAGATGTGGACGAGGCCGTCGATGCCGCCCAGGTCCACGAAGGCGCCGAAATCCATGATCTTGCGGACGGTGCCCTCGATGGTGTCGCCCTCTTTGAGCGTGTCCTTGAGGGTCTCGGCGAGCTTGGCGCGGTCGCGTGCGATGACCTCGCGCCGGCTGAGGACGATGTTGCCCTTGCCGCGTCGATCGACCTTCTGCACCACGCAGGGGAGTTTCTCGCCGACGAAGACGGAGAGGTCGTTCACGTGGTCGATGTCCACCTGGCTGGCGGGCATGAAGGCGCTGTGGCCGGCGACCTCGCACTCGAGACCGCCCTTGTTGACGCCGGTGACCTTGGCCTCGACGGTCTGCCCGGACTCGAGCATCTCCCAGTCGGCCTTCTGCACGGTCCCGGGGCGGACGCAGACGTAGATCGACTCGCTGGCCTCGTACTTCTGCACGACGACCTCGAGGGCGTCGCCGACGTTGGGGAGGCTGTCGGCGTACTGCGAGACAGCGACGACGCCGAGCTCCTTGGGGCCGAACTCGACGAAGATGTCGGTCGCGCCGACGGAGACGACGGTGCCGGTGCGGTGCTCGCGTCCGCCCTCGACCTTGCGGGGTCCTCGGACGGCGGCCTTGCGGGGCTGGGTGGCGCCGGTGGGCTGGTCCTTGGTGACGCCCATCGCCTGGTCCATGTCGGCCATGGCGGCGTCGATCTCGGCGACGGTCTGGTCGTCGAGCTTGGCGGGGGTCTCGGGCTTGGCGCTGTGCGCGATCTCGTGGACCTTCGCGGGCGTGCCGGGCTGGTTGTCGCCGGTGGGCACGGGCACGGGGGTGGGCACGGGCGCGGCGTCAGGCTCGACGGGGGCGACGGACCCCCCGTTCGAGGTGTCCAGTCCGGTCTCGGTGACCATCGGATCCGGGGGGGACATGGAGGCCGCGGGCTCGTTCGGCGAGGTGGTGGGTGTCGGGAGCTTGTCGTCGTTGCCGGCCTGGGCGATCGGGCCGCCCTCGTTGGCCATGCGATCCGGCGTGACGGAGATCGGCTCGCGCGGCGGCACCTCCGGCGTGGTGTGCTCGGATGCCTCGGGACGCGATTCGTTGGGTTGGTTCTCGTTGGACATCGGTGTGGGGCTCGGAGTGCTGATCTCGTGGGTACGGCGGATCCATGCCGCGGATGCGTCCTGACTGCCTGTGCTCGCGACCGACGCTTCGGCCTGTACGAGTCTACGTCGCGGGGCACGCGCCCGCGACTTTTTCTGCGGTTCCCGGGCGGCTCAGTGCGCCGCTCCGGAGGCCACGGTCTGGCCCAGCGAATCGCCGATGGCGCGGACGATCCGCTCGGCGGTGCGGACGTTGACGAACCCGGCCATGGCGTCGATCTCGGGTCGCTGGCCGGTCCGCACGGCGTCGAGGAAGGCCTCGATCTCGGCGACGATGGGCTCGGAGTCGTCGATCTGGAGCTCCTCGGAGTTGACGAGCTCCATCCAGTTCAGGTCGGTCAGGTCGGTGCCGTTGCGGAGCGAGGCCCGGACCTCCTCCATCTGGATGTCGTTGGCGGTTTTCCGGATGACGTTGCCGGTCTTGCGTCCGTAGTCGATCTTGATGTAGCCGGTCTCGGAGGTGATGCGTGTGACGCGCTCGGTCTTGAGGGCCAGGCGGCTGGCGGTCATGTTGGCGACGCACTGCCCGCCGCCCTCGTTTTCGCTGCGGCGCCACATGAGGCGGGCGTTGCAGAGGTCCTCGTGCTCGCCGAGCACGGCGACGCCGGAGGCCTGGATCTCATCTGGCTCGCGTCCGCCCATGAGCATGAGGACGACGTCGAGGTCGTGGATCATCATGTCCATGACGACGCCGATGTCGAGCGAGCGGAAGGTCATGGGGCTGACGCGGTGGACCTCCATGAAGCGCGGCTCGAGCGGGTGGCCCGAGTCGGTGGTGGCCCGCTGCATGGCGCGCATGATGGGGTTGAAGCGTTCGATGTGCCCGACCATGAGGCAGGCGTTGTGCTTGTCGGCCAGCTCCTTGAGCTGGTAGGCCTCGTCGGCGGTGGGGCCGAGCGGCTTCTCGATCAGGCAGGCGACGCCGGCCTCGAGGAAGGGGCGTGCGGTCTCGAGGTGGTGCACCGTGGGCACCGCGATGGAGACCGCGTCCACGCCGGCCTCGAGCAGATCGCCGGGTTGGGCGAAGGCTCGCCCGCCGTGCGTCTCGGCCATCAGCTCGGCCTGCTCGGGGTTGGCGTCCACGACGCCGACGAGCTCGGTGTTCTCGAGCTGCGCGTACACGCGTGCGTGGTGGCGGCCCATGCGTCCGACACCCACCGCCCCGCACCGGAGTTTTCGGGCGGCGGTTCCGTTCGACGATTCGCTCATGCTGGGCTCCCGGGATGTGTCCCGACGGAGGTAGGAAGAAGGTGACGCGGGCTCAGGCGGAGTGTTCCGCGACGGCCTCGGCGAGCTGCTCTTTCTTGGTCAGCCCGACAAACTTCTTCACGGGCTCGCCGCCCTTGAAGAGGATCACCGTGGGGATGGCGCTGATGCCGTACTTCATCGCGACCTCGCGGTTCCCGTCCGTGTCGAGCTTGCCGACCTTGATCGAGCCGGCGTGCTCGTCGGCCATCTCGTCGATGGTCGGTGCGAGGATGCGGCAGGGCATGCACCACTCGGCCCAGAAATCCACCAGCACCGGGACGTCGGCCTGCAGGACCTCGGTCTCGAAATTGGCGTCGGTGAACTCGCGGACGTTGTCGCTGGCCATGGCGGCTCCCTGCTCGTGAAGTCCCCCGACACAGCGGGCTCCAATGCTAGCAAGCCAAACCGGCCCCGTGGCGTTCCTGTCCGCCGTCCGCTGTCGGGCCCGTTTGTGCCTCGTGGAGGGCGGTCAGCAGCCTCAGGGCCTCGGCGTGGGCGCCGGTGTCGTGCACCCGGAAAACACGGGCCCCGGCCCGGAAATGGGCCGCGGTGACCGCCAGCGAGCCCGCGAGCCGCTCGCGCGGCTCGGACTCGCGACCCAGGCTGACGCGCCCGACGAAGCTCTTGCGGCTCGCGGCGCTCAGGATCGGTCGCCCGAGCTCCAGCAGGCGGGGCGTCCCCGCGATCAGGGCCAGGTTCTGCACGACCGTCTTCCCGAACCCCAGGCCCGGGTCGAGCAGCACGCACCCGGGCGCCACGCCCGCCCGGGACGCGGCGTCGAGCCGGTCCCCCAGGAACCGCCCGACCGTGCCGGTCACGTCGGGGTCCTCGGGCGGGGTGTCGTAGGCGTCGGAGTAGGAGTCCTCGTCGGGGGGCAGACGCCGGTGCATCAGCACGAGCCCGCACCCGCGCTCCGCCGCGAGGGCGAGCATCGCGTCGTCCTCCAGCCCGGCGGCGACGTCGTTGATGATGTCGGCCCCGGCGTCGAGTGCGGCCCGGGCGACCTCGGCCCGTGTGGTGTCGATGCTGAGTGGCGTGTCGACCCCCTCGCGCCGGATCGCCTCGATGGCGGGGACGACGCGCCGGATCTGCTCGTCGCTCGGGACGCGCTGGGCGCCCGGGCGGGTGGACTCGCCCCCGAGGTCGAGCAGGTCGGCGCCGTCCTGGAGGGCTCGCAGGGCGGCCCCAACAACAACGGCGGGCGACGTCAGCCGCCCGCCGTCAAAGAAACTGTCCGGGGTGACGTTGAGCACCGACATGAGGCGTGGGCGGGCCAGGGACAGGGTTCGTCCGGGGCCGATGGTCCACGCCTGGATGTCGGGTGTGTCGCTCAACGGGTCATGTTAGAACTCCGGGTCGTCGTTGCCCATCGGGTCCATGGCGTCCTGGTCGGGGGCGAACGAGGCCCCGACCTCGATGACCTTGAGCGGGATGAAGAGGCCGAAGTTCATGCCGCCCGAGTGCCCGCTGACACCCATCGCCATCGGGGCGATGGGCTCGACGGGCTCGAAGCCATCGACCATGCCGAACATGGCGGCCATGGGCATGAGGTTGTTGAGCAGGTGGTCGGTGCCGAGGTAGACCTCCATGAAGCGTCCGGAGGGGAGTCGGTTGGAGATCGCGCCGAGCTTCTCGTCGGCGCCGAGGCCGCCGCCGTTCTTGGCGGCGCGGAGCGCGGCCCCGACGTAGCCGGCCTCCTTGGTGGTGGTCTGGACGACGCCGCCCTCGAGCTGGCCGAGGTAGCCCGAGGGGCCCATCTCGGCGCCGTACATCATCTGCATCATCATCGCCGGGTTGGGCCCGCCCATGCCGCCCGCTTGCTGGGCGTCGGGGCTCATCGCGGTGGAGTAGGCGTCGAGCTCGACGCCCTCGATGGAGATGGCGTTCTCCTCGTAGGAGGCCTGCATGCCGGAGCCGGCCGCGGCCTCGCCGTCGAACAGGTTCGAGGCACGCATCTGGAACGCCTTCAGCGCCGCGGGGTCCTTGCCGGTGATGTAGGTCGTGGAGTTCTTCAGCAGGCCCGCCATCATCCCCTCGGGGTTGACGTTCACGACCTGGGCGTACCCGGTGACGTTGTCCATCAGCGCGTCGAGGTCGAACTGCCCGAGCACGGCGTCCATCTGGGCCTTGAGCTCGGGCTGGCCCTCGCCGGCCTGCTCCATCGCGCCCAGCATCGCGTCAACCATCTTCGGGAAGCCGGGCCACTGGAGGTCCGCGGCGCCGGCGTAGAAGTACGAGCCGCCGGGCACGCGATCCAGCAGGCCCGAGGAGTCGCCCCGGTGGCTGAAGAACGCGGCGAGCTCGGACTCGGGCTGGAACTGGGCCGCGAAGTTGAACCCCACGCCCGCCTCATCGGCGTTGACCGAGAGCACGCCGACGGAGGCGTCGTTGAAGAACTGCTGCACGGCCTCGTTGAACGCGGCCATGGGGGCGGCGGCGGCCTGGCCCTCGGGCATCATCTCCATCATCGCCTGCGCCTCGGCCATCTGCTGCTCGATCTGCGGGAGCACCAGCGGGGCGATCGCCTGCACGTTGATCGCGATCGCGATGTCGCTGCCCGAGACCACCTCGGTGCCGTTGACGCCGAGCCGCTCGGCGTGGGCCGCGAGCTGGCCCGAGGCGCCGCTGAACGCGCCGACCGCGTCGGCCGACATGCCGGCCACGGCGAAGCCGTCACCGACGCGCTTCATGGAGATCTGCTGGCCCTGCATGTTGAGGGTGACGACGCCGGCGTCGTCGGGCACGCCGCCCATCGCCTGCACCATCTGGTCCATGTCGGTGACGGGCAGCAGGATCTGGACCACGGAGGGGTCCATCTGCTCCGGGTTGATCTCGCCGACCACGATCGCCATCGAGCCGGTCATGTCCACGCCGGGCATGCCGCCCATCATGCCCATCATCATCGGCAGCATCGGGTTGCCCTGGTCGCCCAGCGCGGTGTTGATGCGCGAGATGTCCTGCAGCAGCTCGCCGAGGTTGGAGACCGTGACAACGAACGCGGCGTCGGACGGGACGTGGTCGAGCACCGCGGGGGGGGCGGCGTGGGCCAGGCCCGCGGCGCACGCCATCGCGGCGGCGGCGGACATCACACACTCGGGTCGGGGAAGGGTCAGCATCGGAAAGTCTCCATTCGGTTCGATGTTCAAAGCTTGAGGACGGGCCCGCCGTACCGGTGCCGCCGTCGCTCGGCGTTCGCCGAGCATATCCCCCGATCTCGAGGAACTCGACGCGGTGGCTCGATACGGACGATCCGCACCCACCGCGCACGGACCCACCGCTCCTAGTCGGTTCGCCGAGGCGGCGTTTCACCTCTTTCCCGCACCCCGCACCAAAAACTGACGTTTGGAGGGGTGTCGGGCGGGATTTCTGCTGTTTTCGGGGGGTGCCACGAAGGAACGAGCCCTGCGGGGTAGGTCGGTGGCGGTTGTTCCAAGGGAGGGGGAAGTGGGGAGGTGGGAGGGGGGGGTGGGGGGGGTCAGGCCGCGGACTCGGCCTTGTCGTCCTTGGCGATCTCCTCGCCCTCGCCGTCGTCCTCGGCGTCGTCCTCGTCCCACTCGTCCTCGGCGTCAACGTACTCGAGTTCCTCGACCTCGTCTTCTTCCTCGTCCTCTTCCTCTTCGTCAACCGCCTCGGGGTCCTCGTCTTCCTCGTATTCCTCATCCTCGTCAACGGCCTCGGCGTCCTCGTCTTCCTCGTCCTCGTCAACGGCCTCGGCGTCTTCGTCTTCCTCGTACTCCTCGTCCTCGTCAACGGCCTCGGGGTCTTCGTCTTCCTCGTACTCCTCCTCCTCGTCAACGGCCTCCGGGTCCTCGTCTTCTTCGTACTCCTCGTCCTCGTCAACGGCCTCGGCGTCTTCGTCTTCCTCGTACTCCTCGTCCTCGTCAACGGCCTCGGGGTCCTCTTCTTCCTCGTACTCCTCGTCCTCGCCAGCGGCCTCGGCTTCGTCTTCCTCGTAGGCCTCGTCCTCTTCGATGCCCACGGCCTCGTCGTCGGACGCGAACGGCGCGGCCTCCTCTTCAGCGCCCACACCCTCTTCGCCCTCGCGCGGGGGCAGGAGCATCTGGTCGGGGTCGCCGGCCTTGGCCGCGGCGGCCTCCTCCTCGGCCAGCGCCTTGATCGCGCCCCACTCGTCCTCGGTGATGAGCACGTCGCGGGCGACCGAGCCCTTGTGGTCGGAGATGATGCCGGCGATGCCCATCAGGTCGATCAGGCGGCTGGCGCGGGTGTACCCGATCGCCAGGCGGCGCTGCAGCAGGCTGACCGAGCCGCGCTTGGTCTCGAGCACGATCTCGACGGCGCGGTCGAACATCGGGTCCTCCTGGGCCGCGGCGAGCGAGGCCGAGGAGTGGTTCGCCGAGTCGAAGATCCGCTGCTCGTCGGAGCCCTGGCTGCCGCGCATCTGCAGCAGCTGGCGCTCGAAGTTCGGGCCCGCGACGTCCTTCAGGAACTTGGTCACCGCCCGTATCTCGTGGTCGTCCACCAGCGTGCCCTGGGCCCGCTGCAGCTCGTGGCTCGACGGGTTCAGGAAGAGCATGTCGCCCTGGCCCAGCAGCAGCTCGCCGCCCTTCTGGTCCAGCACGATGCGCGAGTCCATGCCCGACGCCACCTTGAAGGCCACGCGGCACGGCATGTTCGACTTGATCAGGCCCGTCACCACGTTCGCCTGCGGACGCTGCGTCGCCAGGATCATGTGGATGCCCACCGCGCGAGCCTTCTGCGCGATGCGGATGATCGAACCCTCGACCTCCTTGTTCGTCATCATCAGGTCCGCCAGCTCGTCGATGATGAACACCATGTACGGCAGGCGACGCGGGATGCGGGCCTTCTGCTCCTCGCTCAGCTCGCGACCGTGCGGCGTCATCCGCTCGACCAGGTCGTCCCACTCCAGGGTGTTGTAGCTGCTGATGTCGCGACACCCGGCCTCGGCCAGCAGCTCGTACCGCTCGTCCATCTTCGTGACGGCCCACTCCAGGATCGCCGCGGCCTTGCTCATCTCCGTCACCACCGGGCACATCAGGTGCGGGATGTCCTTGAACTGGCTCATCTCGACCATCTTCGGATCGACCAGCACCAGCTTCAGCTCGTTGGGCTTCTTGGTGTACAGGAAGCTCATGATGATCGTGTTCATGCAGACCGACTTGCCCGAGCCGGTGGTGCCCGCGATCAGCATGTGCGGCATCTTGGTCAGGTCACCGATGAGCGGGTCGCCCGCCGCGTCCTTGCCCAGGAACATCGGGAGCTTCATCTTGCCGAACAGCTCGCGGTTGCCCATCAGCTCCTTCAGGCGCACGCGCTCCTTGGTCGGGTTGGGCACCTCGATGCCCACGGTGCTGCGACCGATGATGTTGCTCACGATGCGGATGTTGACCGCCTTGAGCGAGCGCGCGAGGTCGCTCGCGATCGCGTTGAGCTGGCTGACCTTGGTGCCCGGGGCCAGCTTCACGTGGTAGAGCGTGATCGCGGGGCCGGACTCGATGTCCACCACGTGCCCCTTGATGTTGTACTCCTGCAGCGACTCCTCGAGCCCCTCCGCCTGCTCGCGGACCAGCTCCTCGAGCTTCTTGTCGAAGCCCTCCTCGGGCTCTTCGAGCAGGTCGAGACCCGGGAACAGGTATCCCTCCATCTCGGAGGCGGTCTGCATCTCCAGCAGGTCCTCGGCGGTCGCGATCGTCTTCTGGCTCTGCGCGAACCGGACCGGCAGGGCCGCGATCTTCTCCTTCAGCGCGTCGCGATCGAAGACCTGCGGGGCGCCGATCTCCTCGTCGTCCTCATCGAGCTCGTCCTCGTACTCCTCGCCGTCCTCGTCCTCGTATTCCTCGTCGGCGTCCTCGTACTCGTACTCGTCGTCGTCGTACTCCGCCGCGGCCTCGTCGAGCTCCTCGATCTCTTCCTCTTCGAGCTCCTCGACCTGCGCGCGGCGCTTCTTGGGCTTGGCCTCGACCGCGGTCGCGGCGGCGGCGCGCTTCGCGCGACGACCGCTCACCTCGACCTCGACCGGCTCGTCCACGTCGTTCAGGCTGATGCGGATCGTCTTGGTGCGCGTGATGAACCGCCTCAGGCCCGCCAGCACGCCGGTCCCGGCCACCTTCGCGCCCACGCCGGCGCCCGAGCCCGCGACCCGGCTCGCGGCCAGGGTCGCGTGCCCCGCCTTCGCGGCCGCGGGCTTCGAGGCGTTCAGGATCGCACGCGGCACCGCGAAGACCAGTTCGTCGCACGCCACCAGCAGCCCGACCACCAGCCCGAGGCCCAGAATCAACGCCGTGCCGAGCACGTTCAGCCCGGGCAGCATCAGGTACGCCAGCGTCTCGCCCACCGTCCCGCCGGGCAGGCCCGAGATGGGTCCCGCGCCGCCCAGCACGACCGGGGCCAGGCCCGCGATCGACGTGGTGATGATCAGGGCCCCCGCCGTGCGGAACAGCGGCTGACGCAGCCGGTGCCCCGAGCCCGTCACCCACAACCCCGCGGCGCAGAACACCATCGGGATCACGACCGACCACCCGAACGTCCGCAGCAGCCCGTAAGCGAACGTCGCACCGATCGCCCCGGCGAGGTTCTGCGTCGGGTCGTTGTGCGGCCAGACGGTGTGCCCCGGGGCATCGCCCTCGTTGAAGCTGATCAGACTGAGCGCCAGGAAGGCCCAGCACCCCGCCAGCGCCAGCCAGACAACCCGGCGCACCAGGGTCTGGCCCGGGCTCAGCTCGGGCTGGTCGCTGTCTTCCTTCACCTTGTACGGACGGGTTTTTCGTGTAGACATACGGGGTCCGTATCGGCCCGGGGAGGGCCGAGAGAGCACAATCGAGTGGTCGGCAGGCCGCCACTCATCTCGCCAGAAGTACGGATAATGATTGGGCTTCTGGACGCGTGCTCGCCCCAAGCCGTTCCACACATCTGTGCGAGATTGGAGAGAGTCGCTCAAATCTGTGGCACGCAACGATTTAGTGCCCAAAGCGCCGGTATCGCGGCGAGCGATTGAGGGTTTTGTCCGGTACGATGCTCGCCCATGATCGCCTCCGTCCACTCCTACCTGCTGCACGGCATCGATGCCTCGCGATGCGAGGTCGAGGTCGATCTCAACCCGACCGGGCTGGACGGGCAGACGGTGGTCGGGCTGCCGGACTCGGCCGTGCGCGAGTCGCTCGAGCGGGTGCGGGCGGCGATCGGCAACGCGGGGTACCCGTCCCCGGTGGGGCGGCTGTTGATCAACCTGGCCCCGGCGGACGTCCGCAAGGAGGGGCCGGTGTACGACCTGCCGATCGCGGTGGGGCTGCTGGCGTGCCTGGGGGTGCTGCACCTGACGCCGGCGCGAGCAAACGCCGCGGGCGAGGGGGCGGTGCTGGACCCTTCGCGCTGCCTGGTGGCGGGTGAGCTGGCGCTGGATGGGCGGGTGCGTCCGGTGAAGGGCGCGATCGCGATGGCGGAACTGGCGCGGGCGCAGGGGTACGAATCGCTGATCGTGCCGCGTGCGAACGCGCGCGAGGCCGCGGTGGTGCCCGACCTGCAGGTCTTCGGCGTGGACACACTGACGGAGGTGGTGGGGCTGATGCGGGGGGAGTTGGACGCTTGCCCGGCCGACCCGGTGGACGTCGAGACGCTGCTCGACCGGGCCGAGGCCCCGCTGGACTTCGGGGAGGTGCGCGGGCAGGAGCCGGTGAAGCGGGCGGTCACGATCGCGGCCGCGGGCTCGCACAACCTGCTGATGCTGGGGCCGGCGGGCAGCGGCAAAACCATGATGGCCAAGGCGCTCCCGGGTGTGCTGCCCCCGCTGACGACCGAGGAGGCGTTGGAGATCACGCGGATCTACTCGGCCGCGGGGTTGCTGGACAACGGCGCGTGCCTGGTGACGCGCCGCCCGGTGCGGACGCCGCACCACACCGCGAGTTCGCCCGCGATCGTGGGGGGCGGGATCATCCCGCGTGCGGGCGAGATCAGCCTGGCGCACCGGGGGGTGCTGTTCCTGGACGAGCTGCCCGAGTTCCCGCGGGCCGTGCTCGAGACGCTGCGCCAGCCGCTCGAAGACGGCGTGGTGACCATCGCGCGGGCCAACAGCACCGTCCGCTTCCCGGCCCGTTTCATGCTCGTCGCGGCGATGAACCCGACCGCCAAGGGTGACCGCACGCCCGGCGAGACAGGCCAGCGCGAGATGGACCGCTATCTGTCGCGCATCTCCGGCCCGCTGCTCGACCGCATCGACCTGCACGTGGAGGCCCCCGCGGTGCCGTTTGACGAACTCCGGGCCCAGGCACGCGGCACCACTTCGGAGGCGATCCGCGAGCGGGCCCAGTCGGCCCGAGACCGGGCCAACGCCCGCCAGGGCGAGGCCCGCCCGAACGCGTCGCTCTCGGGCAAGGAGCTCGACGCGCTGGCCCCGATGACCGAGGCCGCGGTCTCGCTGCTGGGCGACGCGATCAAGAGCCTGGGGCTGAGCGCCCGGGCGTACGACAAGATCCGGCGTGTGGGACGCACCATCGCGGACCTGGCGGGCGAGGAGACCATCACGCCCGAGCACGTCGCGGAAGCGGTGGGGTACCGGCTGCTGGACCGGAAGGTGTGAGTCGCAGTCCGCTCCGGTACGCTGGGCACATGGAACACATACGACACCTGATGGAGGTGCCGCTGCTCATCATGGCCACGCTGCTGGCCGGGTGTGCGGGTGAGCATGCCACGCACGGCGACGGGCCGCGTCATCTGCCCGCCCAAAACGCACTGGGCCCCTACTCCGGCTCGGTCGCGGCGGACGACATCGTCTTTGTGAGCGGCAAGATTGGCAGCGCCGAGGCGCGGGCCGGGTCGTTCGAGGACGAAACGACATCCGCGATCGACGCGGTCGGGGCCGAGCTCGCGCGTCACGGGCTCACACTGGCCGACGCGGTCAGCGTGACGGTCTACCTGACCGACATCCAGCTATACGCCACCTTCAACGGTGTTTACGACTCACGGTTCCCGGAGCCGTACCCGGCGCGGGCGGTGGTGGGGGTGTCTGCCCTGCCTGGCGGCGCACGCGTCGAGATCAGTGTGACCGCGTTCGCAGGCGATTAACGCGCCGGACTACTTCTTGGCGAGACGCTTGATCTGCGAGGAGACGTCCTTGCACTGCTTGGCCATGACGGCATCGACCAGGGCGCCCGCGTCGGGGCCGCCGCCGCCCGGGATCGAGCCGGATGTGTTCAGCTTCACCAGCGGCTTGAGCTTGCCGATCGGGTGCACCATCCCGTCGATGCGGCAGGCCAGCGCGCCCTTTTCGACCGACATCTTCGAGCACACGGCCTCGTAGTGCCAGCCGGGGTCCTGCTTCGCCGCCTTGTCTACCACGTCGAAGGCCTTGAGCGCACGCTTGGACGCCTTGAGCATGTCCACGGGCGTCTTCTTCGTCATGGCCTTGTCCACGTCCTTGCCCTTGCCGACCTTCATCGGGCCGATGAGCACCTTGGTCTTTGCCGCCATGACGCGCCTCCGTTTCTGTAACCGCGATGTTGAGTCTACCGGTCCGCACGTGATCGATGGAACGAATCGAGCTTCCTGAGGCGGAAACCTTGTGGATTCGCGCCGGTACCATGCCGGCATGAACGCACGACTCGCCACGATCTCGCTCGCCAGTTCCCTTGCACTTGTCTCCGGGTGCTCGAACACGCCCACCGCCGAGACGGTGGCGGACCACCTGGACCTCTTCCAGCCTCCGCCGATGAACCCGGTCAGTGACACGCGCTCGCCGGACGGTCGCCCGGGGCCGGCGTACTGGCAGCAGCAGGCCGACTATGTCATCGACGCGACGCTCGACCCCGCCTCTCGCCGTGTGAGCGCGTCCGCGACGCTGACCTACACCAACAACGCGCCGCTGGACCTGCCCTACCTCTGGTTCGAGCTGCCGGTGGACGCGTTCCGCGACACCTCGCGCTCGAGCGCGATCCGGCACGTCAACACGCGCTTCCGGGCCTCGGGCCCGGAGATGGGCTTCCGCGACTTGCGCTTCACGGTCGCCGGCGAGGAGATCGAGCCGATCATCGAGGACACGCGGGCGCTGGTACGCCTGCCCTCGCCCGTCACCGCGAGCGGCGGCACGGTCGAGATCGGGCTGGAGTGGTCGTTCAAGGTGCCCAGCGGCTCGAACCGGCAGGGCGTGCTGGAGTTCGAGGGGGACGAGCTGTACGAGGTGGCGCGCTGGATCCCGCAGCCATGCGTGTACGACGATGTCTACGGCTGGAACACTTTGCCCTACCTGGGCGCGGGCGAGAGCTACTCCGACTTCGGCGACTACGTTGTCACGGTGCACGCCCCGGAGGGCGTGACCGTGGGCGCGGGCGGGGTCTGGCTGAACCCGCAGGACTGCCTGACCGGCGATCAGCTCGAGCGGTACGCCCAGACGCTTCGGACCGATTTCCCCATCTGGGTCATCACGCCCGAAGAGGCGGCGGGCGACGAGTCCGATGAGGACGTGCCGATGGTCTCGTGGCGCTACCGGGCCGACAACGTCCGCACCTTCGCGTTCGTCGCGGGCCGCACCTACGCGATGGACGGCGCGTCGGTCGAGATCGGCGACGAGCGGGTGCGTGTGCTCTCGTACTACCCGCCCGGCGTCTCGGAGCTGTGGTACGAGGTCTCGACGGCCGCGGCCCGCCATGCGCTCACGTTCTACTCCGACTTCCTCGGGCTCGACTACCCCTACCCGGTGATGGTCAACGCCTTCGGGGTTGAGGGCGGCACCGAGTACCCCATGATCGTCTTCTGCGGCTCGCGCCAGCCCAAGAAGCCCGACGCGCCGGAGAACCCGGACGAGATCGTCGTCCTCGAGGACGGCACCGAGACGACTCGCGCCGCCCAGCACGACGAGGCGATGGAGCGGTACCAGCAGCGGTACGACCGCGCCAAACGCGGCCTGTTCTCCGTCACCGACCACGAGGTGCTGCACGCCTGGTTCCCGATGGTCGTCGGCAACGACGAACGCCGCGACGGCTGGATGGACGAGGGCTTCAACGAGTACGGCAACCCGTACTCCATGGTTGCGTGGCAGGCCTCGCAGGACGAGGACGACGAGGCGAGCGCGGACGGCGTGACCGGCCAGTCCGGCACCGCCTCCTTCGATGCCTCCGACGCCAATTCGGTCACCCGGAACATCTCGCGCTTTGCCTTCTCGCGTCCGGTCCCGCCGATCCTGGAGTGGCCCGACCGCTCGCAGGCGTACGGGGCGCGCGGGCTGAACGTCTACTCCAAGCCGGCCGCGGGACTGATCACGCTGCGTGAGGCCATCCTCGGCCCGGAGCGGTTCGACCACGCGCTGAGAACGTATCTGAACGCCTGGGCCTTCAAGCACCCGCGCCCGGGCGACTTCTTCCGCTCGATGGAGAACGCGTCCGGCGAGGACCTCGGCTGGTTCTGGCGCGGCTGGTTCGCCTCCACCGACCGGCTCGACCTCGCCGTCACCGGCGTGTCGTACACCGAGCCCCAACGCGGCGAGGCGTACTGGGGCGTCACCCTCGCCATGGTGGGGGACATCCCCGCGCCCGTGGACGTCCGCATCGAGTTCGACACCGGCGAGCAGGTCGTGCGCCGCGTGCCGGTCGAGGCGTGGTACGGCGGGCGGGAGTTCACGCTCCGCCTGATCGGCGAGACCCGCACGCCTTACTCGGTGCTGATCGACCCCGAGCGTGTGCTGCCCGACGCCGACCGCGACAACAACCGCTGGCAGGGGCGCTGACGCGTCTGGGGGTGGTTCGCACCCGGCACTTCCCGTAGACTGCGGCAACCCGAAGGACTCGGTGCCGGTACCGCTCATCCTCGCGGACTCTCCGCGTCGTGGACCGTCTCACTATCCATCCGTTCGGCGAGCCCCGCTCGCCAGAGGAGCACCCCCATGCCCAGGCCTCCCATCGTCGCGCTCTCGGCCGCCGCCGGCGCACTCCTGCTCGCAGCCTGCTCGTCCACCCCCGAGGGCGAGGCCTCGCAGGCGTCCGCACGGGCCGACGCGCAGCCGGACCAGCGGGTGGCGCAGCGCCAGGCCCAGCGTCAGCGTCGCGGCCCGCAGTTCGGGGCCGTGGACGACGGGGCCCGTCGCGTCACCGGCGTGCAGATCACCGATATCTTCGCCCCGCTGGACCTGCCCGACCCGGACGAGATGCGTCTCGGCTCGGGCGCTCCCGGCCCGGACTGGTGGCAGCAGCGGTGCGACTACGTCATCGACGCGGAGCTCGACGCCGAGGCCCGCCGGCTCGAGGCCACGATGGAGGTGGCGTACCACAACAACTCGCCGCACGAGCTCGATTTCGTGTGGTTGCAGCTCGAGCAGAACCTGTTCCGCAACGACTCGCTGGGCACGCAGTCGCGCACGCCCGGCTCGGTGATGTCCACCGACCTCGGCGCCTTCGAGGGCGGGTACGACATCCCGTACATCCGCTCGGGCGGGTCCGAGCTCGAGTTCACGGTGTACGACACGCTCGCCCGGGTGGAGCTGGCCGAGCCCATCCAGCCCGGCGAGACGTTCGAGTTCGACCTGGCCTTCGGCTTCAACATGCCCCCGCACCTGCGCCGCATGGGCGCCGAGGACGTCGAGCAGGGCACGATCTTCGAGTACGCCCAGTGGTTCCCGCACGTCGCCAAGTACGACGACGTGCACGGCTGGAACACGCTGCCCTACATCGGCAACGGCGAGTTCTACACCGACTTCGGCGACTTCCGCGTGTCGGTCACGGTGCCGCGCGACTTCATCGTCGAGGCCACCGGCGTGCTGCAGAACCCGTACGACGTGCTGACCGAGACGCAGCGCAACCGGCTCGACTCCGCCCGCTCCTCCGACGAGACCGTCGTCATCCTCGGCGCCGACGAGGTCGGCACGCCCGGCGCCCGCCCCGAGGGCGACGGCCCGCTGACGTGGGAGTTCGCGGCCGAGAACGTCCGCACCGTCGCCTTCGCCGCTTCGCCCGCGTTCATCTGGGACGCCTGCAAGGCCGACGTCACCAACCTCGACGGCACGACCAAGACGGTGCTCTGCCAGTCCTTCTACCCCAAGGAGGCCGAGGCCTGGTACCACGACCGCGAGTACCCGGAGGGGCGCCAGGGCGGCTCGTCGCAGTACATCAAGCACGCGATCGAGTTCTACTCCGAGTGGCTCTACCCGTACCCCTACGCCGAGATGTCCAACATCAACGGCCCCGAGGGCGGCATGGAGTACCCCGGCATCGTCTTCTGCGGGGCCAAGACCAGCGACCAGGGCCTCTTCGGTGTGACCGACCACGAGGTCGGCCACAACTGGTACCCCATGCTGGTCAACACCGACGAGCGCCGCTACATGTGGATGGACGAGGGCTTCAACTCCTTCATCAACATCTACTCCAACCAGGCCTTCTTCAACGACCCCTCCTACATGCGACGCGGCGGGGCCGCCGCACTCGCCCGGGTGATGAACTCCGAGCTGGCCCAGGCCTCCAACACCGCCCCCGACCGGCACTGGCCGCGCTGGGTCGGCTCCTTGAACTACTCCAAGCCCGCCTACGCGCTGCACCTGCTGCGTGAGATCGTCCTCGGCCCGGAGCGGTTCGACGACGCCTGGAAGGCCTACACCCACCGCTGGGCCTTCAAGCACCCCCAGCCCTCCGACTTCTTCCGCTCGATGGAAGACGCGGCCGGGGCCGACCTGTCCTGGTTCTGGCGCGGCTGGTTCCTCTCCGCCGCGACCCTCGATCAGAGCGTGCGCGACGTGACCGAGATCGCCGAGGGCCAGGCCGGCATCACGCTCGAGAACCTGTCGGACATGGTCATGCCCGTGGTCATGGACATCACCTTCGACGACGGCGAGGTCGTGCGTCGCACCGTGCCGGTCGAGGCCTGGGGCGCGTCGAACGTGTGGCGCGTGCCCGTCGCGACCGGTGAGCGCTCCATCGTGAAGGTCGTGCTCGATCCGGACATCAAGTACCCGGAGATCAGCCGCGACAACAACACGTGGGAGGCCGCCCCGAGCGACGCCCCGGGCGAGGTCGCCGACGCGACCGAGTAACAGGTTCTTCCCGACTGCCATCGCAAGCCCCGGGCGTTGTCCCGGGGCTTTTTCGTGCGCGGTCGAGGCGCTATGCCGCGCTCAGACCACCACGCGGAAGCGCTGGGCAGCAGAAGGGAAATGTGGGGGGGGTGGGGGGTCAGGCGAGGGCGAGGATGAGGGCGAGCACGATGATCGGCACCGCGGCGTGCACCGCCGCCGCCAGATCGTCGAGCACGATGCCCCAGCCCCCGGGAATCCGCTGCCACTGCTTCGCGGGCCAGGGCTTGGCGATGTCCGCGGCCCGAAAGAGCAGGAACGCCCCGACCAGCCACAGGATGAACGAGGACGATGCGCCGTCGATCGTGGGCGGGAACAGGGCCAGCACGAGCGCCATGCCCGCGACCTCGTCGGCCACGACGTTGGACGGGTCCTTGCCCCACCAGGCCTCCGCCTCGTCGCCCAGCAGCCCGCACCCGATCGTGAACACGACCGCCACGCCGCCCAGCAGCGCGTACCAGACGACGCTCCCGGGCCCGAAGCCCGCGGCCCCGAGCGCATAGGCGAGCACGACCGGGGGCATCGAGCCCCACGTGCCCGAGGCGGGGCGCATCATTCCGATGCCGCCGACGCTCAGCAGCGCCTTGGTGCCCTCGTGGCGCCGGATCATCGCGACTTCTTCTTCCTGCCGCGTCGCCCGCCGGCGCGTCGGCGGGTGTGGGTCGCGGGGATCTCCACGCGATCGTGACGCGGGCCCGCGGGTCGCCCTCGGGTGTTCAGACGAGGCCTGGCCCCGAGCTGCTGCGAGGCCACCATCGCCCGGGCGATGTAGGGCAGCCCGCTCCAGATCGTGACGACCACGGTGATCCACGCCGTCCAGACCACGATGCTGCGCCCCAGGCTGTCCGGCCCGGGGTTGCCGAAGGCGACCACCAGCAGAATCAGCGGCACCGCCACCGACTGCACGATCATCTTCGCCTTGCCCGGCACGCTCGCGGAGAAGTCCACGCCCTCCGACTCGTACACACCCCGGATCGAGGTGACCAGCAATTCGCGACCGAGGATCACCCACGCCATCCACGGCAGGACCCCGGTGAGCTGGACCGGCTTGGCGAGGTTCCCGTCGGCGACAATCCAGGTCGCCGAGAAGTTCGGTCCGGCGAGCATCAGGAAGGCGCCCAGCACCAGCAGCTTGTCGGCCACGGGGTCCATGACGCGCCCGAAGCGCGTGGTGGCCTTCCACTTACGCGCCAGGATGCCGTCCAGGGCGTCGGTCAGCGCGGCGATGACGAACAGGGCCGTCGCGATGACCAGCAGCGGGACCGCGTCGTCGAGCAGCAGCTCCAAGCGCTCCAGGGCGTCCGGGTTCTCGCTGGCACGCACCTCTACGCGAGACAGGATCGCGACGAAGACCGCCGCGAGCACGATCCGGAGCAGCGTCAGCAGGTTCGGCAGGCGTTTCTTCCAGCGACCCGTGCGCCCCGGGCGAGATGTAGTGGCCTTTTCACTCATGAGGGGATCATCCTACCCCGCTCCACCCGGGTGATGCGCCCGGACCCGGTCGGATCCCACCGAACTCACAATCAGGCCACCGGATCGCCCCCCCCGGTTGAGACGGTGTGCGGGGGGCTCTATCCTCCGATCCTTGCGAGCCCGGCTCGAGGGCAACCCCGGGGCGTGGCCCGGTTTCGCCCGCCCCGTCCGTTCCGACCACCGCACGAGAAGCCCCTTGGAACATCTGGTCCATCCGCTCCTGCTCTACCTCGCCTGCCTGCTCGGCGGGCTCGGCATCGCGCTCGCACTCCCGAGACCCCGATACAAGCTCGCCCTCATCGGCGGCCTGATCGCCGCGGCCGGCGGCGGGCTCGTCGTGCTGATGCTCTCCCTCAAGGCCTACGACACCGACCCGGGAGCACTGCCCAACGTCTTCTTCTACGCCTTCGCCGCGATCGCGCTCGCGGCCGGCCTGCGCGTCATCACCCACCACCGCCCGGTCTACTCCGCCCTCTACTTCATCCTGACCATCATCGCGACCGCGGGGCTCTTCCTGCTGCTCAGCGCCGAGTTCATGGCCTTCGCCCTGATCATCATCTACGCCGGCGCGATCCTGATCACCTACCTCTTCGTCATCATGCTCGCCACCCAGGCCCCCGCCGAGGGCGACGAGGAGCTGCAGGCCGAGTACGACACCACCTCGCGTGAGCCCTGGGTCGCCGCGGGCGCCGGCTTCGTGCTGCTGGGCATCCTGACCACGATGATGTTCCGGGGCGTGGGCGAGCTGCCCGCCCCCGCGTACGAGCCCGACTCCGAGATCCTCGCCCAGCTCCCCGGCAAGGTCGAGACGATCCTGACCAACTCCGACCTCCGCGACGCCGAGGACCTGCTCGCCGACGGCGAGACGCTCCTGCGTGAGACCGACCCCGAGACCGGCGAGTCCCTCGGTCGCCTCGTCATTGCCCGCTCCGCGGAGGGCCACGCCCAGGTCATCGCGGTGGACGACGAGGGCAACGAGCGACGTCTGACGCTCGACCACGAGTTCACCCCGACCAACATCGAGCGCCTCGGCATCAATCTGCTGCGCGACCACCCGATGACCATCGAGATCGCCGGCATCATCCTGCTGATGGCCATGCTGGGCGCGACCGTGCTGGCCCGCAAGCAGGTCGAGTTCGAGGAGGCCCTCAAGGCACACGAGCAGCGCCGCCTGCACGACGCCAAGGCCGAACAGACCGGAGCCGCCGAGGCATGATCAACGACGCCCTCTCCAGCCTGACACTGGCCCAGACGGGTTTCCCCGACTCGGTCGCCGGCGTCACGCTCGCCCACTACCTCTCCGTCTCCGCGGCGATGTTCACGCTCGGCGTGATCGGCTTCATCACCCGCCGGAACCTGATCGTCATGTTCCTGTGCACCGAGCTGATGTTCCAGGCCGCGGGCATCGCCCTCATCGCCTTCGGACGCTACCACCTGAACTTCGACGGCCAGACGTTCGTGATCTTCGTGCTGTGCATCGCCGCGGCCGAGGCCGCGATGGGCCTGGCCCTCATCGTCCTGCTCTTCCGCAAGGCCGAGTCGCTCTCGGCGGGTGAGTGGAAGGAGCTGCAGGGATGACGACCGTACCTGCCCTCGCTCAGGCCACCCACGAGATCGCCCACGCACCGGCGTGGGCCCTGCTCATCCTCGGGCTGCCGATCCTCGGCGTGCTCCAGTCGATGGTCTGCGCCCTGCTCGGCGTGAAGTCCAAGGCCCCCGCCTTCCTCACCGTCGGCTGCCTTGCCGGCGCCTTCGTCACCACCGCCGCCCTGTACAGCTGGTTCGACCCCGCCAATGGCCCCGCGGTCGTCACCGCGTGGGAGTGGTTCGCCATCGGCGACTTCACTGCCACCTTCGGGCTCTACATCGACACCCTCACCATCTTCTGGATGCTGTTCGTGACCGGTCTGGCGACGCTGATCGCCCTGTACGCCTCGGAGTACATGTCCCACGACGTGGGCCCGGGCTACTGCCGCTTCTTCTTCGCCTTCAACCTGTTCGTCTTCTCGATGGCCTGCCTCGTCATGGGGGCCAACCTCGCGATGCTCTACCTCGGGTGGGAGGGCGTCGGCCTCTGCTCCTACCTGCTCATCGGCTACTTCTACAAGAAGGACTCCGCGGTCCAGGCCGCGAAGAAGGCCTTCATCGTCAACCGCATCGGCGACCTCGGTCTCGCGCTGGGTCTCTACCTCACCTTCGTCCACTTCGGCACCATCGAGTACGCCGAGCTGTTCGGCTCCGCCCAGCTCGAGGGCTACATCGACCTCGCCATGGCGGGCAACTACGCCGCCATCCCGGCCCAGGCCCAGTGGATCCCGATCCTGCTCATGATCGGCGCCTTCGGCAAGTCCGCACAGTTCCCGCTCTACGTCTGGCTGCCCGACGCGATGGAAGGCCCGACCCCCGTCTCCGCGCTCATTCACGCGGCGACCATGGTCACCGCGGGCGTCTACCTCGTCGCCCGCTTCTACCCGGTCTTCCTGGCCAGCGAGTACGCCCTGCCGATCGTCGCCTGGACCGGCACGGTCACGGCTCTGCTCGCCGCGACCATCGGCATGGCCCAGTTCGACATCAAGCGCATCATGGCCTACTCCACGGTGAGTCAGCTCGGCTACATGTTCGCCGGGCTCGGCGTCCTGACGCCCACCGGCGCCGGCTACCACGTCCTCACCCACGCCTTCTTCAAGGCCCTGCTCTTCCTCGCCTGCGGCGCCGTCATGCACGGCTTCGCCGGCCAGCTCGACCTCCGCAAGCTCAGCGGCCTGCGACGGGTCAAGGGCTGGGGCATCGTCACACTCGGCATGTTCGTCGGCTGCATCAACCTCGCCGGCATCCCCTTCACCGCCGGCTACTTCTCCAAGGACACCATCCTCGCCGAGGCTTTCGTCACGCCCGGCACCGCCGCCATCGGATGGATCCTGCTCTTCACCGCCGGCCTGACCGCGTACTACACCTTCCGCGTCTTCTTCCGCGTCTTCATGGGCCCCGTCCACTACGAGCCCGGCGACGACCTGCACGACCACGCCGACGACCACGCCCACGGCGAGGAGCACAACCACGACGCGGGCGAGCACGGCGACGAGCACGACCACGGCTTCCACCCCCACGCACCCGGCTGGGCCATCAACACCGTCCTCGCCACCCTCGCCGTCTGCTCGTTGCTCGCCAGCGGCCTCTACATCGTCGGCGGCAAGACACTCGACCTGCACGGGCACGACTACAAGGCCAAGCACTACGCCTCGACCATGATCCAGCAGTCCACGGCCTCCTTCGTCACCCCCTACGACCACCACGGCTTCGAGGCCGCGGGCATCCACCACGACGACACCGCCACCGCAGAAACAGCCGCCGATGACCACGCCGAGGATACCGCCCACGCCGCCGTCGTCCACGGCCCCTACGGCGACCTCGCCCACCCCAACACCGTTCTCGGCATGGACCCCCACAAGGGCATGTACTACATCTCGGCCGCCTTCGGCCTCGTCGGCATCGTCCTCGCCTGGTGGTTCCACCTCGCCGGACGCACCACCGCCGCCCAGTGCCGCATGGACGCCGTCGCCAGGAACTTCGGCCCCATCCCCCGCTGGGCCGAGCACAAGTGGTACGTCGATGAGCTCTACGAGAAGCTCTTCCGCGGGCCGCTGCACCTGATCTCCAACCACGTCTTCCGCCCGTTCGACAAGTACATCGTGGACGGCCTGGTCAACGCGATCGGCTGGCTGCCACGCATCGGGGCCTCGATCATCCGGCCCAGCCAGTCCGGTGAGCTCCAGGGCTACGCCGCGGGCATGATCGTCGGACTCACCATCCTCCTCTTCCTGATCCTCACCGTCGTGATCTCGATCGGGGGTGGCGCATGAGCCCCGTGATGCTCGCCTTCACCGTCCTCACCCCGCTGCTCGCCGGCCTCGTCGTCGCGACCGCGACCGACAAGCGTGCCCGCTCCGCGGCCCTGCTCGGCTCCATCGCCTCGCTCGTCCCCGTCGCCGTCGCGCTGTTCCAGTTCGACTGGTCCGACGCCGCGACCTTCCAGGGCGCCGGCGAGGCCGCCTGGCTGCCCGCCCTGGGCATGCAGCTCGCCATCGGGGCCGACGGCGTGGCGATGACCCTCATCGCCCTCTCGGCCCTGCTCGGCCCGATCTGCGTCCTCGCCTCCTGGACCGCGATCAAGGAACGCCCGCGCCTGTACTACTCCTGGCTCATGGTCCTGCAGGCCGCGATGATCGGCGTCTTCGCCTCACGCGACCTCCTTCTCTTCTACGTCTGCTTCGAGTTCACCCTGCTCCCCATGTTCGTGCTGATCCGGGTCTACGGCTCGACCAACCGCGTCGCCGCCAGCACCAAGTTCTTCCTCTACACCTTCACCGGCTCCATCATCGCCCTCGCGGGACTCGTCTACGTCGTCGCCCACCACCAGACCGTCACCGGCGACTGGTCCCTGCACCTGGGCGACCTCATGACCACCGCACGCGAGATGGCGCCCCGCCAGCAGGGCTGGGTCCTCGCGGCCCTCCTCGCCGGATTCGCCGTCAAGGTCCCCCTCTTCCCCGTCCACACCTGGCTGCCCCTCGCCCACACCGAGGCCCCGACCGCGGGCTCCGTCGTGCTGGCCGCGGTGCTGCTCAAGCTCGGCACCTACGGCATCTACCGCTTCGCGATGGGCTTCGCCCCGGTCGCGTTCGTGGGCGCCGCCCCCGAGGTCGCCATCCTCGCGATCGTCGGCATCGTCTACGCCGGACTCATCTGCTGGGTCCAGAGCGACATCAAGAAGCTCGTCGCCTACTCCTCGGTCAGCCACCTCGGCTTCTGCGTGCTCGGCCTGCTCGCCGTCAACACCACCGGCGTCAACGGCTCCGTGCTCTACATGCTCAGCCACGGCCTCTCCACCGGCGGCCTCTTCCTCATGATCGGCATGATGTACGAGCGCTACCACACCCGCGACATGAACGCGGTCGGTGGCCTCGCCTCCAAGATGCCGATCTGGGCCTCCTTCATGGTCTTCTTCGCCATGGCCTCCGTCGGCCTGCCCGGCCTCAACGGCTTCCCCTCCGAACTGCTCTGCCTCATCGGAACCTTCCAGTCCGACGCCGACCTCATCGCCGCCGGACAGGTCGGCGCCGCGGGCGGCACGCTCGGCGTCTGGTACGCCGTCGCCGCGGGCACCGGCATGGTCATCGCCGCGATCTACCTGCTCTTCATGGTCGGCAAGATCTGCTTCGGCGAGTACCGCGAGCCCAAGGGCCACCACGCCCACGACGAGCTCCCGACCGACCTCAACGCGCGCGAGATCGGCCTGCTGATCCCGCTCGCCGCGGGCTGCATCCTCTTCGGCCTCTACCCCAAGCTCCTTACCGACGCCATCGGGGCGCCGGTCGAGCAGCTCGTGTCCGAGGTGCAGGCCGCCGCCGAGCTCCCGCAGCCCACGGGCCTCCCCATCGAGCCCGCCACACGACCCGGTGACAGCGGGGGAGATCACTGATGCACGACGCCCTCGAACGACTCTGGCCCGAGGTCGCCCTCTTCCTCACCACCTGCGTGGTGATGGTCGTCGGCCTCAGCCCCAACCGCCGCCTCCGCATGCTCACCCCGTGGTTCACCGCCCTGGGCCTCGTCCTCGCGATCGGGCTCGGCCTCCAGTCGCCCACCGCCGGCGGCCCCTTCCCGCAGCTCATGGGCTTCGCCAAGCCCATGATCGCCGCCATCGGACTCATCCTGCTCCCCCTCGCCGCCGGCGTCGTGGACCGCGACCTCGACGACCTCGTCGAGTCCGGCAAGATGAACTTCAACCCCCTCCGCGCCACCCGCGCCGAGTTCTACGCCTTCTTCCTCTTCTCACTCACCGGCCTCATGCTCGTCTCCTCCGCCGACGACCTCATCTGGCTCTTCCTCGCACTCGAGCTCACCAGCCTCCCGACCTACATCATGGTCGTCCTCTCCACACGCGGCACCAGGTCACAGGAAGCGGGCGTCAAGTACTTCTTCCTCGGCGCACTCGGCGCCGCCGTCTTCCTCTACGGGTTCGCCCTCATCTACGGCGCCACCGGCAGCACCAACCTCGCCGTCATCACCGCCCACTTCGCCGAGAACGGGCTGGGCGAACTCGGCACGCTCGGCCTGCTCGTCGCCCTCGTCGGCGTCTCATTCAAGATCGCCGCCTTCCCCATGCACTTCTACACGCCCGATGTCTACCAGGGCGCCGCCTCCCCCGTCTCCGCCTTCCTCGCCTTCGTTCCAAAGACCGCCGGCTTCCTCGCCATGATGCTGCTGCTCGCGCTGGTCGGGTGGGGTGGCGTCACCGAAGCGGACGGGAATGGGGGGGGGTTGCCCGTCGCGGTCGAGGCCCTGCTCTGGATCACCGCCGCCCTCTCCATGACCATCGGCAACGCCCTCGCCTGCCTGCAGACCTCGGTCAAGCGGATGATGGCCTACTCCTCCATCGCTCATTCCGGCTACATGCTCGTCGGCCTCATCGTCGGCCCGGGCGAGTCCTTCACCTCCTCCGGCCTCGCCGCCGTGCTCTACTACCTGCTCTGCTACGGCGTCATGAACACCGGCGTCTTCGCCGTCATCGCCTCACTCGAAAAAGCAGACGGCTCCGAGCCCGACGAACTCTCCGAGCTCTCCGGCCTCGTCCGCACGCACCCCGTGCGCGGCTGGATCGTCATCGTCTGCACCCTCTCCCTGCTCGGCTTCCCGCCCCTGCTCGGCTTCATCGGCAAGGTCGGCCTCTTCTCCGCCGGCGTCAGCGGCGGCCAGATCCCGCTCGTCGTGATCCTCGGCATCAACTCCGCCATCGCCGCCTTCTACTACCTCCGCCTCGTCACCACCGTCTACCTCGACCCCAAGGACGACGACGCCGAGCAGGCCCGCCCCGTCCCCCGCGGCATGTCCGGACGCCCCTTCGCCGCCGCCGTATCAGCCGCCGGCGTGCTGGGCCTCATCTTCCTCTCCAACCCCCTCATCGCCTCCGCGAACAACGCCGCGTCCACCACGCCCCAGCCCGCAGTCGCCGGCGAGCCCGAGCAGGACACCCCCCCGGCGATTACCCTCGCCGACCCCCGCGACTAACCACGCAACGCCGTTGCACCAACGAGCCCCGAGCGCAAGCAAGGGGTCTCTTCCCGCGCATCAACGCCACCCCAAGCAAGCCCTCGGCGCAAGCCGAGGGAGAAAAGCATCACCCAAAGAGAGACGGCACCCACTACTAGCCCCGAGCGCAAGCGAGGGGTCTCTTTCCACGCATCAATACCACCCCAAGCAAGCCCTCGGCGCAAGCCGAGGGAGAACCGCATCACCCAAAGAGACGGCACCCAACTACTAGCCCCGAGCGCAAGCGAGGGGTCTCTCGTCTTTCTCTTCGGGCATGCAAAGAAACCCCTCGCTCGCGCTCGGGGCTAGTCAGAACTCCAACACACGCATCCGACCCCCGACGCCTCACCCACCATCAATCATCATCGTCGTCATCCCCGCCCCGGTCGCTCTCCCGATTCTTGTTCAGAACCCCGAGCTGGATCACCAGCCCGATGAACGCCAGCCCGCCCCACACCACCGCCCACGTGTTCGGCTTGAGCGGCAGCCAGTCCGTCCCCATCCCCACCGGGCCCCGCAGCAGCGCCACGCCCGCGCTCAGCCAGATCGCCGAGCCCGCCAGCGCCGTAATCACCGCCGTCGCACGCCGCGTGAACACCGCACCCGCGAGCAGCCCCAGCAGGAAGCCGCCGGCCCCGCCCCCGAAGATGATCGCGCGTTCCTTGGGCGAGCGACGGTCCCACTCCGCCTTCCCGCTCTCCCACACCGCGTTCACGAACTCCTTGCTCGATTCCGCCGCGGTCCGCAGCCGCTCCTCGGCCTCCGCCCGAGCGTCCTCGTCCATGAACTCCGCCGCCTGATCGCCCCCCGCGTTCACCGCGGCGTCGGTCGCCAGGTCCTCGGAGATATCACGCAGCGTCTCCCGAACCCCCTCGTACGCGTCGCGCGTCTCGTCCGCAGCCAGCGCCGCGACCTCGGACCCCTCGCTGTTCGCACCCTCCAGCGACGCACCCGCCACACCGATGTAGATCAGCCCCGCCAGCACACCCGCGGCCGCGAACACGATCGAACTCCCGATCGTCACGATGAACTTGAACAACGCCACCGACACCAGCAGCCCGATCAGGCCGCCCACCAGCATCCCCAGCACCTGCGGCTCGACCGTCACGCTCCCCACGTCAAACGCCGGCAGCCCCGTCAGCGGCGTGATCACCAGCCCCGCAAACCCTCCAAGCGCCCCGCCCAGGATCGCGAACGCCGGACGCAGCACCTTGGACCCAAGGATCCACAGCACCAGCCCGGAGGCAAACGCACCCAGCATCGGCACCCACGCCCCCTCCGGCGGGGCCTGCGCAATCGGCAGCAGCACTGGAATGATCTGATCGTCCACGTCTTCCCTTCTTGGGCCTTCACCCGTCAGGATTCCGCGGCTCCGTCCGCCCCCGTCCCCCGCGCCCCCATATCTTTGCACCCGATCCCTGAGCGCACTCAACCTCCCGATCCTACGGGGCGATACCCTTCTCCGCGACCCCCCATGGCCAAGCGAACCACCTCCAAGAAGAAGCCCGCCGCACGAGCGTCCGAGAAGAACGCCAAAACACCCGCGCGCACCCAGTCCCCGCGCAAGCCCGGCGCGAAGCGGACCACTACGAAAAAGCAGACCAAAAAGGCCGCCCCCAACACGCGCACCCCCTCAAAGAAGGCCCCCGCCCGCAAGAAGGCCCCCGCCAAGGCCCGCGTCTCCAACTCCGCCAAGGAGTCCGCGGCCGACTCCAGGGCCCTCGAGTCCCTCCGCAAGCAGATCGACTCGCTCGACAAGCGACTCGTCAAGCTCCTCAACGACCGCGCCAACCTCGTCGTCGAGGTCGGCTCCGTCAAGCGCGGCAGCAACACCCCCATCTACGCACCCCACCGCGAGGCCCAGGTCCTCGCCCGCGCCCTCAGCGCCAACAAGGGCCCCCTGCCCGACCGCACCATCGAGGGCGTCTACCGCGAGCTCATGTCCGGCTCCTTCGCCCTCGAGCAGCCACTCCGCATCGGCTACCTCGGCCCACCCGGCTCGCACTCCCACGCCTCGGCCGTCAAGCAGTTCGGCTCGTCCGTCGAGTTCGAGGACCTCCACCAGATCGCCGGCGTCTTCACCGAGGTCATCCGCGGCCACGTGGACTACGGCCTCGTCCCCATCGAGAACTCCACCGGCGGCGGCATCACCGAGACCCTCGACGCCTTCATGGAGCACGCCCACGAGGTCACCGTCTACGCCGAGGTCCAGATCAACATCCACCACGCGATGCTGGCCAACTGCAAGCCCAAGGACATCCGCCGCATCCACTCCAAGCCCGAGGTCTTCGCCCAGTGCCGCCAGTGGCTCGCCACCCAGTACCCCGGCGCCGAGCTCATCCCCGCCGCCAGCTCCTCCCGCGCCGCCCAGACCGCCGCCGAGGAGGACAACAAGGCACTCGAGATCGGCGCCACCCCCGGCGCCGCCGCCATCGGCACGGCGCTCGCCGGCGAGCTCTACGGCCTCAAGGTCCTCTTCCCCCGAATCGAGGACAACCCCAACAACATCACACGCTTCTGCATCATCTCCAAGCAGAAGGCCAAGAAGACCGGCGACGACAAGACCTCCATCCTCTTCGCCACCGAGCACAAGCCCGGGGCCCTGGTCGAGGTCCTCGGCGTCTTCCAGGCCGCGGGCATCAACCTGTCCCACCTGGACAAGCGCCCCAGCGGGCGCCAGAACTGGTCCTACATGTTCTTCATCGACATCGACGGCCACCGCGACGACCCCGACGTCGCCGCCGCCCTCAGCCGCGCCCAGGCCCACTGCAAGGAACTCCACGTGCTGGGCAGCTACCCGCGGTCAAAGCGGATTCTCTAAAAGCGTTCCTTAACTTACCGCCATACAGTTGCCTGTTGAGAAATCGCATCCCGCGTGAAAGTCCTCAACACAGCCACCGTTCATCTGCGGTATCACGCAGCAATGTCCCGGCGCCTGGCACAGCCAATTCACGGTGCGGATCTCGCCGTCACACAGCGTGATGGTGGTTGTGCATGGTTCCGCGACAACTCCGAGTGAATATGACATTGCAGTACTGGCAAACAACGCAACCAGACCGGTGAACGCGAGCGTTCCTTGGATATTCATTGTGACCCTTTCAGTGGTCCAGAAGAACCTCGAAAATCAATAATCTCTCCCTTGCACACCGGACGGAGTGTTGTGCAATCTCGCAGAATCCAACTCATGCTCGATCGGATTTTTGTACGGAGCAGTGGCCTCTGAGGGGATCCGCTCGCTCGCCGATCCATCTGCCATGGCCAGCGGGGTCTTCATGGCAAGATCTGTGTCCTCCCATGACAAAGTGTCCCGCACCCATCCCATTTCCGCATCCCATAGCAGGGCTTTGTTGCTAGGGTAACGCACCTCGTGCAGACGAGATGACTGCTGGTACCGGGTCCGAGGTTCTCCCTTTTCAGACCACAACTCAGGCCTGCCTGCGAAGCTGGTACTGAACCGGTACGAAGGTGGCATTTGACCGATCCGGTCCAGCCGCTCTACGCCGGGCGAATAGAAAAGCTCTAGATTTGATCCTTCCGCCGGTAGCACATCCCAGATCACGGCGTACCAGGTTGAGTGGATCTGCCAATACGGGAATCGGAATGTTCCGGTGCCGCCCATCATCGGGTAGTCGGCCTCTGAATCAACCGAGGGGTACATCCCGTCAGAGCTGTCAGCATAGAGCTCGATCGCCGCGTGAAGCTCTTTGAGCCGGGCCTTGCTCAGCAATCGCTCAGCCGAATTCCGTGCCCCCATGAGCGCGGGCAGCGTGATCGACAGGATGATCCCGATGATCCCGATCACAACGATCAACTCTATCAAAGAAAAACCGGACGCCCTGCGTTTGGACCATTGCGAGATCAAGGGATCAGGTTCCGAAACTTCAGCCCCACGGGCACGTCGTACGAATGAAAAGCCGTTGGCACCCAGGCCTGCCCCGCCGGATTCCATGTCATCTCGACGCCAATCCGTCCGTCAAACGGGATGCCCTCTTCCGACACAAACGTCCCGCTCAGAACCGTTTCTACTACAACACGTTCGGACGCGGGTATCGAATCCAGAAACGGCCTCCCGGCATCCCGTCGGGAACTGAAGTTCGCCGAATTTTCCTTGAGTTCGTCGGGCGGTCCTTCGGGCCCGATACGACGGACCTCAACACCCCCGGGGTCCAACTCCGCAAGCATCAGGCTCGTCCGCCGGCTCTCCCAGGTCCGCTGCATGTTTTCCGGGTTGTCTAGCCAATACGGAGAGGGCTCTATCCCAAGGCTCTGCATGGTCGAGATCACATCGGCAAATTCATCAGATTGATATCCGAACAGGACGCCCTCCAACGCGGTGACATACGAATCATCGGTTCCATCCGGCATTCGGATCGCCCCGATCAGGTTTCGCACATCATCCGTCGCGGTACGCAATGCCCGATCGAGCTCTTCCCGATCCACATTTCGTGCCAGTTGGACAGCCTCGCGTGGGGGCGGCGATGGAGCCGCACCGGCTCGCTTCGTTCGCAACTGATCAACGGCGTACACACCCGCCGCAACGCCAATAAGTCCGAATAGAATCGCCGCCCACAGCCGAATGTTCTTCATCGCAAAGCCTTACGTCCATGAACGCGCCAAACGGATCTAGTGATCTGCACTATGGGCACTCTACTTGTAATTCGAGCAACTGCCGCCAGGGACATTCCCGCACCCGACACTAAAATCTTGAATGCACTGGTCGGGTTGGCCCTCGTTCTGGTACTCCTTATCAACGCAGCACTGTCCCTGCCCCACGGCACAATTCCAAGTGACTTCACGGACCTCGCCGTCACAAAGTGTGATCGTCGTTGTGCACACGATACCAGTTCCAGGGGCGATCACAGAAGCGATCGCGTCCGATGTCGTCACCAGGGAACCAGCAACAAGGCATGTCCCCATGGCCCCAATAAAGCCAGCATGGCGCATCTGGAAGCTCCTTTTGAAATAGCTGAAATTCGCTTGAAATCCGCGGTGTCACGCAGCCGAAGTGCACCATCCATCGCGGTTCTTGTCACATCCAACGATGAAATGGCTAATGCACTGACTCGGCGTGCCAAAGTTTTCGTATTGCTTGATCACGCAGCACTGTCCCTCTTCACAAGTCCAACTCGCAGTGCGAGTCTCGCCATCGCATAACGTGATGGTGGTCGTGCATTGCAGCCCACCACCAGGAACAATGATCGACGCCAGGCTCTCGGTGTTCAGGGCGAATGACGCACACAGGATCGCGCTTCCGAGACATCCAATTGTGTTGAGTTTCATTTCGGGATTCCTCATAATTATGTCGTCGTGTGCTCCTCACGCATTCGCAAGCGCGACGACCACACGCCGGCGAGAAGGATGAACACCAGTCCCAGATTCCGAATCAACCCAGGCACAGGCCCGTCCGCCACACTCGGCAGTCCGCAACCGCACCCGCCGGTCCACCCACGCATCCAGAGCACCCCCAGTCCGACCATTGCAACCAATAAGAATCCTATAGATGCCCATCCTGCCCATGCACGCAGGCGCCATGTTCCCACAAGCAACAGCCCCGCAGCCCCGATCTCAAAGGCCACCAACAATCCCGTCCAAAGAGAAGGTGCGGGTAGTCCCAGTCCGTCAGCGATCATCCCGGCTGCTTCCGCCGGCGCAATCGCTTTGCTGACACCGCTCCACATGAAGAGCACGCCCACGCCCGCAAGCCAAGGCCCCCCTCCCCGCAATGGCTTCGCCTGCTCTGGAATCGCGTCGCGCTGGACTGTCTGCTCGGGGGTCATCGCGGCAAGAACTTACCAGTATTTAGAACACGTGTCAATCGACATATGAAACGACTCATATTTGTGCGAGAGCACAAATATGAGTCGTTTTAACTCGGTCTGATTGTGAGAGTGTTCCCCGGTCCCCCTCTGAGACCCACTCTCTTCGTCCCTGGTGAGGCGATCACCCCAAGGATCCCCGCACCCACCCCCCAACCACGCGACCAACCTCCCGCCGACGGCACACATTCAAATGCCGCAGCCGAATCCCCGCACCCACCCGCACCCGATGCTCCGCCGCCACCGCCCCCCCGCCCCCTCCCTTCGGCAGCGCCGACGCCCGCACATGCATCACCAACTCCGCAAAGTGACCCGGATCCCCGAACCCCACACGCGGCAGCACCAGCGCCACCGCCGGCAGCAGCGTCACCAGCACGCCGCACACGACGGACACCAGCACCGTCCCCAGCCCGCCCCACAACAGCGCATCGTGCACCACGCCGTCCCCCATCGGCACACTCAACGCCGCGGCCCCGCCACCCAGCACCAGCAGCCACAGCCCCACGCGGCTCACCGCCACGCACCCGTGCCACACGTAGTACGGCAACTGCTGCAACGCCGTGAACACCCGCAGCACGCTCAACGCCTCGTCCCCACGCACCACCACCGCGTGCACCGCCCCGTTCGTCTCACGCGGCAGCGCCAACTCCCGCTCCGCCTCCGCCTGCCACCGCCGGACACTCGCCGCGACCCCGTCCCGCACGTCCCCCTTCGCGCCCAGTCCTTTATATAGCAGCACACCGGCCCACACCGCGAGCAGCAGCCCCGCCGCCATCGCCAGCCCCCAGGCCCACCCGCCCCACACCCACCACCCGGCGACCCCCAACAACGCCATCGCCGCGCACGCGGGCACACCCCACGCCCACCCCAGCCGATGCACCGGCAGCCGACGCGGACGCACCACCAGGAACGGCGTCGCGATCGTCACCAGCGCGTCAGCCTGCCCCGATTCCCCCCGCATCGCGTACATCCCCACGTTCCCCCCGTGGCTGTGCCCGATCACCACCACCCGTGCCCGCGCCTCGCGCGCACGAAGCCCGCCCACAAACGCCCCCAACCGCTCGCCCGCCGCGACCCGCTCCCGGTGCGAGTTCTTCCCGCTCCACTCGAACCGGTGAAACCGCACGGCCTCCCCAGCCTCTTCCGCCACCCACTCGGAGAATTCGGAACCTTCTAAGGCAAACGGCGTCCCCGCGCCCCACGTCCCGTGCACCAGCACGCAGTGCACCCGCGCCGGCCCCTCGCCCCCGAACACCCAACTCGCAACGTTGTCACTCACGCCGACCGCTCATTGGCGATTCGAGCCGTCCCCTTCCACCCGTGCCGACTCACAGCCCGCCCGGCTCGTCGTCCAGCCGCCGAATCACCGGCCCCATCCCCGTGAAGTCCTGCCCGTCGATCGGAGCCTGCGGCTTCTGCAGATCGAACCCCGCGCCCCCGCCATACTCCGGCGCCAGCGGCGAAGGCCGATCCAGGCGCGGCGAGTTCAGCCCCCCCCCACCCGAACCCTCGCCCGACACCCCGCCGACCCCCTTCGCTTCGATCGACTTCCCAAGATCCAACAGCCCGCCCAGGCGCTCCGCCACGCGCTCCGCGTGCATCGCACCCTCCGTCGCAGATCGAACCGCCTTCAACAGCGCCTCGCCGCTCTCGTCCGCCTGCGCGCACGTCAACTGCAACCGCTCAACGTGCTCGTCCGCCGCGCTCACCGCGCCGCGGGCACGCTCGATCACGTCCACCAGCGCCTTCAAACTCTCGTCGCTCAGCTCCTCCAATCCCTGCAGCGCCTCCGCCCGCTCGCACTGCTCGGCCAGCATCATCACCATCGCCGTCAGCTCACCCCCCTGCGACGCCGCCTTCTGGATCACGTCACCAACCTTCTCGCTCAACTCCTCCCCCGCGTGCTCGGCACGCTCGACCAGTTCCCCCAACCGCGCCTCGGCGTGCTTCGCCCGCGCCAGCGCCTCGTCCAACTCAACCGGCAGTTCGTTCCCGTTCCCCTCGTAGTCACCGTCGCTGTGCGCACGATCCCGCGAACTCGCCCCGCCCGCCGCCCGGGCCTCGCGTCGCGCCTCGTCCGCCTTGGCCTCCGCCTGCTCCAGCCGACCCGCCATCTCCGCCACCGTCGCCTCCAGGCGGGCGATCCGAGCCTCCGACGCGCTGTCCGTACCCGTGTCCCCCGCCCCGCGCTCGAACACCAGCTCGGCCCGCTCCCGCTGGGCCCGCAGTTGCTCGCTCACCCGCCGCCCCTCCACGATCAGCTCCGACAACGCGGCGCTGTACTTGCCGAACGCATGCTCATCGATCACCCGCGGCGTCAAAAACACCTCCCGAACAACCGATTCCGCCTCGCCCGAGGCCACTGCTGACTTGCTCATCGCGTCTTCCAATCCGAGGGAAAGTGGGGGGGAGACCGAGGGGATGGGGGCAAAGGGCGTCCGAAAATGGCCGCACCTTGAACGCACTAACATCGGTTCGTCGGCCAGAACCCCTCTAGTCCCCCAAAAACGGCTCTTTTGGCGATATGCAATCACCTGAAGCGGGGTATCGCCGGGGGCTTGACGCCCGTGTACCCTTGGGGCGTGACACATCACACCCCACATCCCGATCCGTCGCTCAAAGACAAGTCCCACGGCGAGCGCATCCAGAAAGTGCTTGCAGACGCCGGCGTCGCCTCGCGACGCGCCGCCGAGGAACTCATCACCACCGGTGCCGTCGAGATCAACGGCGCGATCGTCACCGAGCTGCCCATCTGGGTCAACCCGGAGACCGACCGCATCCTCGTCAACGGGCGCCCGATCCCGAAGGCCAAGCCCCGCAACATCTACGTCCTGCTCAACAAGCCGGCCCGCACCCTCTCCACCGTCGAGGACGAGCCCGGCGCCGACCGACGCACCGTCCTCGATCTCGTCGATCACCCCAGCGCCCCGCGCCTCTTCCCCGTCGGGCGACTCGACTACGACACCCTCGGCCTCATCCTCCTCACCAACGACGGCGACCTGGCCAACCGGCTCACCCATCCCCGCTACGGCGTCCCCAAGACCTACCGCGTCAAGATCAAGGGCTCCCTCTCCCAGGACGCCGCCCGCCAGATCGAGGAGGGCATCTTCCTCGCCGACCGCAAGGCCGGCGACACCGTCGGCGCCTCGCGCACCTCGCACGTCGAGATCGAGGTCATCCGTCAGGAGCGCGACGCCACCCACATCGAACTCACCCTGCGCGAGGGACGCAACCGCCAGGTGCGCCGCATGCTCGCCGCGGTCGGCTACCCCGTGCTCAAGCTCGAGCGCGTCGCGATGGGCCCGCTCCGCCTCAAGGGCGTCGCCCGCGGGCACTGGCGAGAGCTCACCGCCTCGGAGGTCCGCAACCTCCGCCGGGCCGCCTCCGCCCCGACCGATCGCGAGAAAAACGCCCCAGCTTCCAGATCACGCAACAAGATCCAGCCCCGCGGGCCGAAACACCCTCAGGTAAACTCCGAGACCCCCGCGCCCTCCATCAAGCGCCGGACCATGAAGAACGCCCTCAACCGAGCGGGCAGAGACCGACCCGAAGGCGGACCCTCCCGCGGCTGAGCCGACCGGGAGCACCCTCTGCCATCAGAGCACGACAACACCCAGACCGACACGACCGGGGACAACTCTCCCGACCGTGAACGCTCCGGCTTCACCGCCCAGGACCTCCACCACATCCTCGAGGTCTCCAAGGTCGCCGCGCTCAAGCTCTACCGCACCCAGATCCCCCGCATGGCCGCGGCTCTGGCCTACCGCACCCTCTTCGGCCTGATCCCCGTCATGGCGATCTCGCTGATCATCTTCGGCGCCCTGCTCAACGACAACCAGCTCCGCACCGGCGTCCAGCAGGCCCTCGAGTTCTTCCAGCTCGACCAGATCGTCGTGGACCCCCAGCGCGTCGAGCTCGGCACCCTCCCCGAGTGGCAGATGGGCCCGCCCGCGCCCATGCCCGACGCCGGCGGGGCCGAGCGACTCGACCAGCTCGTCGCCGACCTCGTCCAACGCGTCGGCGAGTCCATCGAGAACATCCCCAACACCGGCATCGCCATCTTCTCGCTGATGCTGCTCACCTACGCCGCGATCTCGATGCTCGTCGAGATCGAGCGGGCCTTCAACCAGATCTACCACGCCCCCTTCGGGCGCAAGTGGATCAAGCGGTTCTTCCTCTACTGGACCGCCCTGACCCTCGGCTCGGGCCTCATCGTCGCGACCTTCTACGTCGGCGAGCTGATGAAGGCCTACGCCATCTCGCTCGCGGGCTCCACCGGCTTCCTCGCCGCGGTCGCAGGCTTCTTCGTCACCGTCGCCATCACCACCCTCCTGTTCTTCACCTCGTACACCACCATGCCCAACGCCCGGGTCCGCTGGCGCTCGGCCCTGGCCGGGGCCGCGGTCGCCGCGATCATCTGGGAGCTCGGCAAGTGGGGCTTCGGCTCCTACATCCAGTACTCCGTCGGCTACGCCCGCTTCTACGGCTCGCTCGCCCTGCTCCCCCTCTTCCTGCTCTGGGTCTACGTCACCTGGGTCATCGTGCTCTTCGGGCTGCAGGTCGCCTACACGCTCCAGACCTTCAAGCAATGGGAGGACGACGAGGAGGACGACCAGCCCCGCCTGATCGACCCCGCCGCGACCCTTGCCATCGCCGCCTCCGTCGCCGCACGCTTCCAGCGGGGCGAGCTCGCCACCCGAGCCTCCGTCGCCGAGGGCTGCGGCCTGACCGACGAGGTCGCCGCCTCCATCCTCGAGGCACTCGAACAGCGCGGCCTGCTCCACCTCGTCGAACGCAACAACAAAGAGGGCTACACCCTCTCCACCACCCCCGACCGCATGACCGCCACCAGCGTCATCGAGGCCGCCAGCGCACTCGTCCGCGACGCACGCGGCGAGGACCGGCCCGAGGTCCTCGACCGCCTCGTCGCCGCTCGCGTCAGCACCCTGGAAAACCTCACCCTCGCCGACCTGATCGCCAAGGCCGACGTGACCCCGACGGACACCGAATCTGCTCCCGACGGCGCAACCCCGGACGACGCAACCACCTAGACGTTTCCCAGCGGTCCCGAGCCCCGAATTCGATCCGAATCCCACTCGTCGCGCATGAGAATCGGCCGGTTCTCGCCTACCCTCCAGACCCCCATGAATACGTCACGACTCACCGAATTCTCCATCTACCTCGACCAGCGTCCGGGCGAACTGGCAGGGCTCCTTGAGGCCTGCCGAGCCGCCGGCGTGGACGTCGAGTCCATCGTCACCTCCGAGCACAACGAGCGCGGCGTCGTGCGGGTCCTGGGCACCCCGGTAGACAAACTCCGCAACGTCTGCGAGCACCTGGTCGAGTCGGGCGTCGGGCCCGTGGTCGAGGCCGAGGTCATCGCCATGGCCGTCGAGCACCGCCCGGGGGCCATCCGCGACATCGCCGTCGCCATGGCCGACAACCGCATCAACGTCCGCTACTGCTACCTCGCCCCCGCCGCCGGGCCCGTCCCGGCACGCGTCGTCATGCGGTTCGACGACTCCGAGGCCGCCCTCAAGGTCATCGAGTCGCTCGACCTCCCGGCCCAGCAGCCGCAGTCCGGCGAAACCGCGGCCTGACCCCCCCGCCCCCCCCGCCCCCCCCTCTCCCGCATCCCCCACGCCCCGCACGCCGAACACTTCCGGCGCTACCATCCCCACGCACGCACCCTTCGTTCCGGAGACGACATGGGCCTCGAAGCCGCACTCCCCGCAGACATCGCCGCCACCACCCAGCTCAAGCGCATCGTGAACTGGTCACGCCGTTCCTCGCTCTGGCCCATGCCCTTCGCGACGGCCTGCTGCGGCATCGAGCTGATGGCCACCGCGTCGTCCCGCTACGACCTCGCCCGCTTCGGGGCCGAGGTCATGCGCTTCAGCCCCCGACAGTCCGACCTGCTCATCGTCGCCGGACGCATCGGCGTCAAGATGCTCCCCGTCCTCCAGCGCATCTACGAGCAGATGACCGAGCCCAAGTGGGTCATCTCCATGGGCGCGTGCGCCTCCACCGGCGGCGTCTTCGACACCTACGCCTGCGTGCAGGGATGCGATCAGTTCATCCCCGTGGACGTCTACGTCCCCGGCTGCCCGCCCCGCCCCGAGATGCTCATCGAGGGCGTCATGGCCATCCAGCGGATCATCGACGAGGACGGCATCCCCCCCAAGGGCCCCGACGGACGACGCATCCCCCTCGGCATCGCCGTCCAGCCCACACACTCCACCAGCCCGCAGCCGGTCGGCCTCACCACCTCACGCTGACCCCATCCCACCCGCCGGGAGGGCCTGCGCCATGTGCGGCCGCTTCTTCGTCGATCTCACCGAAGAGCAGCTCGTCGGCCTCTATCACTTCCAGGTCTCCGCCGCGGCCCTCGCCTCGTCCGACCTCGCCCCCCGCTACAACATCGCCCCCACGCACGACATCATCGCCTGCCGGCAAAGCGCGAGCGACGGGTACGAGCTCGCCCCCCTGCGCTGGGGCCTCATCCCGCACTGGGCCCGCCCGGGCCACAACCCCTACACCACCTTCAACGCCCGCTCCGAGACCGCCTCGGAGAAGCCCACCTTCCGCGATGCGTTCAGGTCCCGCCGCTGCCTCGTCCCGGCCTCGGGCTTCTACGAGTGGAAGCCGGGCCCCTCGAAGAAGGGCGTGCCGAAGCAGCCCTACCGCATCCGGCGCCTCGACGCCGGCCGGCACGAGCCCATGGTCTTCGCCGCGCTCTGGTCCACCTGGCAAGACCCCGACCACCCCGACGCCCCCGCGCTCGAGTCGGTCGCGGTCCTGACCCGCCCCGCCGAGGGCCCCATCGCCGAGGTCCACCACCGCATGCCCGTGATGCTCTCAGGCGACCTGCACCAACCCTGGCTGGACGATCGCGACCCGGAGGAGCACACCGCCCTGCTCCTCGATGCTCCCACGCCCGAGCTGGAGGTCGTCCCCGTCTCCACACGAGTCAACGCCGTCGCCAACAACGACCCAGAGCTCCTCGAGCCCGTCGATCCCGCAGAGATTCCTCCCGAACTCCCCGCACGCCCCTCCAAAAAGAAACAAGGGCCCGACGACGGGCCCTCGCTGTTCGATGCGTTGTAGTGGGGAGTGGGGGGGGAAAGCGGGGGGAGAAAGTGGGGGTGGGGGGGTGGGGGTCAGCGTCGGCGACGGCGGGAGCCCAGCAGGGCGACCGCACCGAACGCGGTCGCGACGCCCGGCGCCGGCACCGCGTCGGTGAACACCCGCACCGTTGACACGGCATCGAGCCGGATGTTGGCGTTCTGGTACACGCTGTACAGCTCGACGTAGACCGTGCCGTCGGCACCGCCCATGAAGTCCAGCCCCAGGCTCTCCAGGTCGAGCACCCCATCCGGGCCGGAGAGCCCGAGCCACTCGTCCTCGATGCGGAAGGTCCCGCCGAAGTTGATGCCGTTCGCGGGCGAGATCACCACGCCCTCACCGACCGAGCCGTTCGCGCCCACCCCGTACAGCGCCAGACGCAGGTCGCTCAGCACGCCCGAGCCCGCGGCCCCGAGTTGGAGCGACCAGTCGAGCCCGGTCACCCGCTCGCCGGGTTCCAGCGAGAAGCTCAGCAGCGGGTTGTTCGCGCTGCCCTGCAGGTGGTTGACCGTCAGGCCGTCCAGCGCCAGCAGGCCCGACGTCTCGCCCAGCGAGACCTCCCGGGCCGCGCCGCCAGGCACGGAATGCCACGAGTTGATTGAATTGATCTGAGCCGCGGCCGTGCCTTCGCACGCCAGCAACCCCCCGATCGCCAAAGCGAGGTGGTAACGCATCCTGTCTTCTCCACGCGGGCGATGTCCGGCCGCCCGTCACAGAGAACATGCGCCCAATCGCGCCGAGAACCACCAATCCCCCAAACAAACCGCACGGACGCGTGACGGGCCATCCACCCGTACCTTCTCGGGCCTGCGCACGAAAAAACGGGCCCGCCGAAGCCAGCCCGTCGTGGTGTACTGGTATGCCCAGGCCGCCTCAACACACGAGGTGTCGGGCAGGCGTAGGTGGCAAAGTGGGGGGGGGAGGCGGGGGGAGGGGGGGTCAGACGGTCTTGAGGGTCCGACCGATCGAGCGGCGACGGTTGAGCAGCTTGCGACCGCTCTTGGTCTTCATCCGGGCACGGAACCCGAACTTGCGCACACGCTTGATCTTGCTGGTCCGACGCGGGTAGTGCATGGCCATGGCTGGTGCCTTCCGTTCGCTGGCCGGGCCCCTTGCCCGGGTTCAGTGTGGCCCGGACTCTAGGCCACCCCCCCTCCCCCGTCCACTTCGCTCGCCCCCGCACGCCTTTCCAGACCCCCGGGTCCGATCAAACAGAGCACGAATATCCCAGACAACGCTGGCTTTTCACCACCCCATTTACGATACTCAACTCCATAGGGACGACCGCGCTCCCTCCTCAGCCGTTGCCTGACGGACGAAGAGTGCACGCGGTCCGGTTCACGGATCCGTCGGCCTTCCCCCGACCAAGGGAGTGCCCGACACGCACCCGGGATTCCACAAACTTGTGGCGTTCCAACGAGACCGCGGCATGGCCACTCCCCAACCCGAGCCGTTGCAGGACCAGGACGCGGCCTTGGTGCGCGCCGAGGCCGTCCTCGGGCACACCTTCAACGACAAGTCCCTCCTCCAGCTCGCCCTCACCCACTCCTCACTCTCCGACTCACGCTACGACTCCAACGAGCGGCTCGAGTTCCTGGGCGACGCCGTGCTCGGATGCCTCGTTTGCGAGCGCATCTACGAGCGGTTCCCCGAGCACCTCGAGGGCGAGATGACCAAGATCAAGTCCGCCGCGGTCTCGCGACGCACCTGCGCCGACATCGCCTCCGACCTCGACCTCACCGACCTCATCCTCGTCGGAAAGGGCATGCAGAACACCGGCCCGCTCCCGCGCTCGCTCGCGGCCGCGATCGTGGAGGCACTCATCGGCGCCCTCTACCTCGACGCCGGACTCGACGCCGTCAAGCGCTTCCTGCTCCCCCTCATCGACCCGGTCATCACCGACGCCAACGAGTCCGGGCACCAGCGCAATTTCAAGTCCGTGCTCCAGCAGCACGCCCAGCAGGTGCTCAACACCCCGCCGCAGTACCGCGTCGTGGACGAGAAGGGCCCGGACCACGCCAAGAGCTTCCAGGTCCGCGTCGAGATCGGCGACCGCCACTTCGAGCCCTCGTGGGGCAACTCCAAGAAGCAGGCCGAGCAGCAGGCCGCGCTCAACGCGCTCAAGGAGATGAACCTCGTCGTGCGATCCGGCTCCGGGTGCTACAAGCTCACCGAGAACGGCGACGACGAGGAACTCACCGGCAAGTAGCCCGCAGGCCGGCCCATCCGACTGGCCTCACTCGCACCCGTCCGGGCAGACCTCGATATCCACCACCACCGCCAGATGGTCCGTCGCGCTGCTGTCGTCGGCCCGCAGCCCGTACGCCTCCAGCGTGTCGGCGTCGAGCGACGTGGTATCGAGCACGTACGACCGCCGGATCGCCGCCTCCGCATCGCCCACCAGCACGTAGTCCAGGTGCCCGGGGCTGAACGAGCTCGAGGCGTCCCGCCACGTGTAGACCGCGCGGTCGCGAAGGTGGCCCGGGTCCGCAACCACCAGGTCACCACCGTCCACGTCCAGGCCAGTCGCCAGCGTGTCCAGCGCCGGGCGCGAGCCCACGAGGTTGAAGTCCCCGCCGATCACCACCGTCCGCACGCCCACCCGGTCGATCACGCTCGTGACGTATGCCGAGATCGCCTCGGCCTCCCGCACGCGACGCAGGTCCTCCTCGCTGCCCAAACTCCCGCAGCACTTCAGGTGCAGCGAGCCGACCAGCATCGGGCCGTTGCCGGATTCGACCACCGCCCCCACGAACCGCACGTCCCGCTCGCCCGGCAGGCCGACCGTCTCGTCCAGACGCATCACGATCGGCAGGCGGGTCAGCACGCTCACCCCGCCGTCGGCGTACGCGACCGCCTCCCAGCGGCTGTTCTCGATCGACGCGTGGCGCTGCATCCAACGCTCCAGCGTGGCGTCGTCCGCCTCCCACCATTCCTGAAGCAGCACGACCTCGGGCTCCAGACCCTTCAGCACGCGTCCGAAGGGCGCCGGGTTGTGCTCCGGGCTGCCCCGCTCCACGTTCCAGCTCATCACCCGCACCAGCCCCGCCCGCTCGTCCAGCCACGACGCGTCGGCCCCCGCCACCCACTCGTCCGAGGCCGCCTCGACCGCCGGACCCGTCACGCGGACCCGCTGCGTCCAGCCGTCACGCGACATGACCACGGTCATCTCCCCGCCCTCTTCCAGCCCCAGTCGTGCGCGGCTGACCCGCAGCTCGTACTCGGCGCTCGCGTACGTCGGCGAGAAGTGCATCCCCAGCCCCGCGTGCCCGATCTCCTCGGGCACGCCCTCACCGTCGAAGGCGAACACAAGCGTCCCGTTGCCCGGGCTCCCGTCCGCCTTGACGGGGCTCAGCACGATCTGGAACTCCGCCCCGATCGCCTCGCTGCCGGCCTCCGACGCGTGCCCGGTCGAGGCGTCTGAATCGGTATCGAACCAGATCAGGGTCTCGTGGGCATCGCTCTGCAGCGTGGCCGGGGGGCCGTCGGGGGCCAGGCGCAGGTAGACCCAGTCCGCATCGGCCCGGGCCAACTGGCCCGAGGACCACTCGGAGGTGTCGCCGTCCACCCGGACCGGCCCCGCGGCGTGGCAGCCGCTCAGCAGCCCGAACAGCACCGTCCCGGCCGCCAGCGTGCGGATCCGAAGTCCTCGCCCAGCTTTGATCGTCATCGCTCGTCTCCCTGATCGCCCCGGGAAACAGCCCCCGGAGGCCCAGAAGTCTAGAGCACCCCGACGAGGATGACCGTCAGCACGGTCGCCGCGACCAGAACCACCCCCCCGACCACCATCGCGAGCTGGTGGCGCTGGGTCCGCTCCACGAGCTCGGCCAGCTCCCGCTCGCGCTCCCGGTCGGTCTCGCGCATCCGCAGGATCGCGTCCCCGAGCTCCCGGGTCGAGTCGCTCATCCCCCCGAGGCTCTCTCGCACCGTCCGCCCGAACTCCGAGAGGGCGAGGCCGTGGGCCTCGATCGCCTCGGACTGACGCTCCACCGAGTCATTCATCGCGAGCTGGTGCTCGCCCACCGCCTCCGCGAAGGCCTTGGAGGTCTGGCTGACCTCGCCGGTGTGCTCCGCGATGCGGGGCAGGGCCTCCAGGGCCCGCTCGCTCCGCTCCGCCAACGCCATCAACTCGTGCCCGCGCTGCTCCTGCCGGTCCAGGTGCTCGTCCACCTTGCGGACCAGCCCCAGCACCTCGCCGTAGTTGCGCCGCAGCTCCTCGACGATCTCGCGGCGCATGGCCTGCACCTCGGGCCGGTCCTCCGGCTTGATCTCCAGGATGGCGTTGGGCTCGCCCGGCGCATCGGCCAGCGCCTGCTGCCCGGAAGCCTCCGACCCGCCCGCGGCGCGAGTCGTTCCACGTTTCCACACCCGTCCCAACCCGTTCAGCACGCCCATGGTGACCTCCGTCGTCGTTGCATCATGCATCGACGAGGCGGGCCCCACGGGTGCAATTTCAGCCCGGCGCTACGCCACGAACAGCGACATGAACGACTCCCACACCCCCGTCCGCCCGATCACCATGATCAGCGGGCTCGCGACCGTCAGCACGCCGAACCCGATCCACAGCCACTTCTCGAACGAGCCGGTCAGCACGCGATGCACGACCAGCACCAGCCCCATCAGCACCTGCGCGAACAGGAACGGCCCGAAGACGTGCTCCAGCGTCGTGCCCAGGTACAGGTCGTTGAGCGGGCCGATCCGACCGATCGCCGCCGCCATCACCGAGAACGTGGCGCACAGCATCATCGGGCGGTGGACCTTCGGCTTGCGACGGTGGCGCACACCCACCGCCACGAACACGCCGAACAGCGTCACCGAGCACAGCGGGACCGCGGCGAACTGCTTGGGCAGCAGCGTCCACAGCACAAAGTCGGGCGGGGCCACCCGGGCCGAGTACACACCGATCAGCATCCCCAGCACCACCACGCACGCCGCCAGACCGACCCCCGCCAGCCCCAGCGTCATGTGCACGCGGCGCTTCCGCACCGCAATCAGCGTCGGCTGCACGGCGAACAGCAGCATCCACGCCATCATCGCCACCCCGTGCGCGATGACCAGCACCCGGATCGGCGGCGTGATCGGGCGATCCGGATAGGCCCGCCCCGCGAAGTAGAAGTCCTTGAAGCCCCACAGCGCCATCGCCAGCAGCAGCAGGGCGACGCCGGGGTAGTACCATCGGACAGCCGCCGCCCGCAGCGAACGACGCGTCGGGGTCGGCACGGGGACTGGAGCGCTCTCGAGAGTGGTCACGGGTGTTCTCCGGCACAGGGATCCCGTGCGAAGCCGGCTCACACGCCGGCCCGCCGCGGATCAGTCAGACCGAAAACAAAGACCGGAATCAAACTCACCCACGGGGTCCGTTTCCAGCACCATACCAATTTCTCCCCCCCCCCCTCCCCCCC
>Ga0070726_10000252_pt1 | contig 78990 bp, 84 predicted proteins | sample tdAd471_FD_67275 | JGI IMG/M metagenome (GOLD analysis project Ga0070726, IMG submission 67275) | Marine sediment microbial communities from the Atlantic coast under amendment with organic carbon and nitrate - tdAd47.1 | ecosystem: Environmental > Aquatic > Marine > Coastal > Sediment | place...
ATTTTTTTACTCCCAGAGTTGGATCGTGGCGCGGAGACTATCAGTTGTTCGACGCGGGCGGAAACCACTTGTCGGTCACTTCGCGCAGCTTTCCGCCACGTTCTATGGCGGCCAGACCGGCATTGAACGCATCCAGCAACGCGGTTTCGCCGGGTCGGAAACCGATTCGCACACCGCCGTCAAAGGTTATTCGGGCGCTGGTCACCTCCAGCGACCCGTCCGAGGCTGCGGCGAACCCTTCCATTAACTGAGTCATGCCGATTGCCGCATCGGCAGTTCCTTCGGCGACGGCTTCAACCGCTGCCTCGATCGTGGCGGTTCCGATGACGTCAAAGCCTTCAGCCATGGCGTGCCCTTCCTGAAGCGATCCTTTCAGGACGGCGACGCGCGCACCGGGCACCAGCGTATCGCCGCGTCGCACCAGCCAGGCGGCGCTGCCACTGCCGTGATAGGGTTCGGAAAAGGCGATGATCTGGGCGCGTTCGGGGTTCGGGCCCATGCCTGACATGATGGCGTCAATCTTACCCGTATCCAGGGCGGAAATCAGGTCTTCCCACGGCATTCGGACCCAGGTGCAGTCCGCCGCGATTTCGGCGCACAGGATCGAGGCAAGCTCGACCTCGAACCCGTCCAGCCCCTCGTCCGGATTGAGGAAGCTATAGGGCGGATAGGCGCCGTCTGTGCCTAGGCGGACAGGTTGGGGTAAGTCCTGAGGATAGGCGGGCTGCGCAGTCACCAATGCACAGATCAGCGCAAGGCGTTTCACGCAGCCTGCCCGGCACTGAGGAACTTCTGCAATCGCGCCGAGGTTGGTCGGTTGAACACCTGATCGGGCGGGCCCTGTTCTTCGACCCGTCCTTCGTGCAGGAACACAACCTGATCGGACACATCGCGGGCCAGGCGCATGTCATGGGTGACCAGCAGCATGGTCCGTCCTTCGGTGGCAAGATCCTTAATGACCTTCACGACCTCTTGTTCCAGTTCCGGGTCCAGCGCACTGGTTGGTTCGTCAAACAGCAGGGCGCGCGGTTCCATGCACAGGGCGCGCGCGATGGCGGCGCGCTGTTGCTGCCCGCCCGACAATTGTGCGGGCCAGACATCGCATTTATCGCCGATTCCGACCTTGGAGAGGTATTTGCGGGCCGCGGCCTCAACCTCGTCCCGGTCGCGTTTCAAAACATGCAGCGGGGCCTCCATGACGTTCTGCAAAACGGTCATGTGGGACCAGAGGTTGAATTGCTGGAACACCATCGACAGGTTGGTGCGGATACGGGTGACCTGTGCGGGATCAGACGGGCGACGGTCCAGCCCGGTGCCGCGCCACTTGATTGGCTCACCCTCGAACAGGATCTCTCCGGACTGGCTGTCTTCCAGCAGATTGGCACAGCGCAGCAGGGTGGATTTGCCCGATCCGGACGATCCTATGAGCGATACAACGTGCCCCTTCGGGGCAACCAGATCGACGCCTTTCAGAACCTCAAGTTCGCCATAGCATTTGTGCAGCGCGCGAATGTCGATGACAGGGGCAGACTCGGAATTGGCGGTGTCGGACACGGCGGCGCGCTCACATTGATCAGGTCAGCGGCCAGATTGCCTGCATTTTGGCGGCGTTTGCAATGGGCCGTCGCGATCAACCGGTGGCCGGGGTCCAGACATCAAGGTAGGCCTGCGCCGGAATCCGCACGAGGCCGGTCAGTAGCAGATCGTCGCGGTCAGATTGCGAAAGGGCCGGAATGGCGGCGGCGATCGCAGCGGCAAGGGGTGCGGGGTCACGGGTTGCCGCCGTGACATAGGGCAGCCCGGGTGTCGCACGGGTGCGGGCAAGGACCCGCAGATTGCCCGCGAAACTGTCGTGGCGTTCAATCAACGCCCAGCTGACCGCGTCCAGTGCTGCGATGTCTGCCCCGCCTTCGGCAACCATACGGGCCGAGGCCTGATGACTGCCGGAATTGATGGTCCGGCGGCGAAACGAAAACCCGAGCGCTGCCGCCTCGCATTCAGGCGCGGCCCAGCCGGATTGCGACAGCGGGTCATTGCGGGCCAGAACCGCATCGGCAAAGTCCGTGAGGGTCGCCCGGCGGTCGTCGGCACGAACCACCATGGCCGAATGGTAATAGCCCGGCGCGTTGCCAGGCAGGGCATATGACGGGGTTGCGACAAGGTGCACCTTACCATGCAGGCGCGTGCGATAGGGAAAGCCGCAGGTCTGCGACAATAGCAGGTCAGGCGATTGCCAATCCTCCCAAGCGTCGCCATTTCTGTGCAGGGTTTCCGGGCCATCGCCCAATGCGGCCCGGATCGCCTGCCAAAAGCGATCTGTCGCGCCACGTACCTCGGGGCGATCGTACATCGGCAGGCTGGCAATCATATGCGCGATCAATCGCGGGCGGCGACCCTTTGGCGGGCCAGGGCGCTGTCGCGGTCATTCACCCCCAGAAGCGAGGCGACCAGGCGCAGCTGCGTATCCTCATCATGGTCGCGTTCACCATCGGCCAATGCTACGGCCCACAGCGCCTCGATCACGGTTTCGCGGTTTTCATGCGGAACGGCATCCTTGATGGCGCGGGTGAAACGCACGGTATCCGGCGCCTCGGCTTCCAGGATCTCGGCTTCGCCGCGCAAGGCTTTGGCGGCCGCAAGCGGCAGGTCATAGCGCTTCGAGAGCTGATGGTCGATCTGGGCAACCTCGGCCGGGGCATAGTGATCGTCTGACCTTGCAACCCTCACCAGCAAGGCAGCCAAGGCCAGCCTGCTGTCAGGTTCATGCAAGGGTTCGGGTTCGGGGGCCGTCAGGCGGCGGATGAGATCTGCAAACATGGTGTTAGATATAGGGGATTGTGGCGACGAGGGAAGGCCGCATTCGCCGGGTAAGGCCCTCAGGCGATGTACCAACCCGATGTGCGTGCTGCTTCGCTGCGGCGAAACCGCAATTGCCGTGCGGCGCGGGCGTGCACCAACCCCAGCCCTGCCGGCACCAATTCCAGCCCCAGACATTGCGCTATGGCCAGCCGATGATTGCCGCCCCACCCGACAAGCAGGCGACCGTCGCGCGCCATGTGCACAGTGATTCCGTCATGTTCGATCATGCGCCCCGCGACAGATGTGGCACGTGAAGGAAGACCGTGCGCACTGGCCGCTTCAAAAAGCGCATCCAACTGTTGATAGCGTTTGACGTCGTCGTCATGAGTCCGGCACCCGTCCATTGCCCCATCTTTTGTCTTTGCGATTCCGGCGGCCATATGGTCATAGACACCCGCTTCCGCCCAGCTTTGACCATCGAGCCAGTGCAACCGGCAGCACTGCGCGCGCCAGCTTTCGTCAAAGCGTGGCCCGCCGATGTCCCAGGACCCGCCTCGAATGCGTCCGTATTTCCGGATCCGGACGCTGGGGCCACAGAAATGCGTAAGGGTTTCGGGTCGCACCCAGACCCGTTCACTCGGAAAGGCTGTGGCCCCGTACACGGCTTTGCATGCGGCTGCACGAATTGCCCTACGAATCCTTGTGCGCGCATGTTTCACCGCGCTGCCCCCAATTGCACCCCGGCGAATTCTGTATCACAGCACCGGCATTGCGCAACGTTGAACCTGATCCTAGGCGTCGTACCCTTCGACGATGATTACGGTGCCATCCGACACTTCTTCGCGGATCGCCTTGGCAGCCTGATATTCAGGATCTTCATAGCAGGCGAGCGCGGCAGCATAGCTCGGGAACTCAATAACAACCGAACGCGGATGCGCCGTGCCTTCGACGACCTTCTGCTGCCCGCCACGAATGACGAAACGCGCGCCGTGGCGCGCAAAAGGGGCGGCATTGGCGGCTTTGTATTTCTCATAAGTCTCGGCGTCATGGACGATGTTGTTGGCGATCCAGTAGGCTTTTGGCATGGGGGATCCTTTGAGCAGAGGCAATCGGACAACTGAGGCTTCAGCTGATCATGGCGGCGTGACCATATTTGATATCATCTATCGCGATGCCGCCGGGCACAACGTTTGAAATTGTGATTCCGCCGATCACCGGCAGCCCGTTCTGTGTACATAATGCGACCCGAGACGCGCCTGAAATCTCGAAGTAGATATAGGACAAATGCGTGCCCGATGTATCAAACACGTGAATCCTGATTGTACCGCCTTTGTATTTCCCACCCAACGCAAAGACCTTGAACCCAACAGCGACCTGAGCGTGGTGAAATCCGAACGATATGGAGCCATTTCCGGTAAGGAAATCAGGGGGCGGTCCGAGACCGGCAAGCATTTGGGATTCGTTGGTTTTCACCAGCGCGAGATTTTCTTCGGCGGTCCCGGAATACACTCTCAGAGGGCTGGCAGCATCCGGTCGCGCGTTGTCGTATGCGCCCCGAGTGTACCAGGAGTCGAAAATGTTTGGGCGCCGCGGACTGAAGCTTTCTCCGAAAGCGACATCTCCGATTCCAAAGACATCGTCGATTAGTGTTTCACTTTCGATGCGCGGGTCTTCGAAGTTGATCCTGATTGGTGTGCCCAGATCGTCGTAGTTGCACAGCTGGATATTGGGTTCGGAGGCCGCGGCGGGCAGACCGGAGGTTGCTATGGCGAGGCATGCCAATGCTGCAAGGAAACATCTGACGAGGCGTTGAACGCTCAAATGCATTGATTGGGGCACCTCAAACCAACCTAGACACTTCCTTCGCCGCCCCGACAAACCCTTCAAACAACGGATGCGGCGCAAAGGGTTTGCTTTTCAGTTCCGGGTGAAATTGCACCCCGATGAACCACGGATGATCCGGCCATTCGACGATTTCGGGCAGGCGACCATCCGGGCTCAGCCCTGAAAACTTCAGGCCCACCGCCTCCAGCTTTTCGCGGTATTTGATGTCCACCTCATACCGGTGGCGATGGCGTTCCTTGATCGCTGTCGTGCCGTAGATTTCGGCAACTTTTGATCCAGCCTCCAACGTCGCCGCATAAGCGCCCAGACGCATCGTGCCGCCCTTGTCGTCCAACACGGTGCGGGCGATCTTCTGGTTGTCTTTGACCCATTCTTTCAGGTGGAAGATCACCGGTTCAAAGCGTTCTTCGCCGGCTTCGTGGTCAAACTCCTGGCTGCCCGCGTTTTCCATCCCGGCGAGGTTTCGCGCAGCCTCGATCACCGCCATCTGCATGCCCAGGCAAATCCCAAGGTAGGGAATTCCGCGGGTTCGTGCGAATTCGGCGGCTTTGATTTTGCCTTCGGTGCCACGTTCGCCAAATCCACCGGGAACCAAGATCGCGTGGAACCCTTCCAGCCAGGGGGCGGGGTCCTCACGCTCAAAAATCTCGGCGTCGATCCATTCAAGCCTGACCCGAACCCGATGCGCCATGCCGCCGTGGGTCAGCGCTTCGGCGATGGATTTATAGGCGTCTTCCAATTGTGTGTATTTGCCGACGACGGCGACGCGAACTTCGCCCTCGGGGTTGAAAATCCGGTCGGCAACATCTTCCCAGACGGACAGGTTCGGCGCGGGGGCGGGGGCAATGCGGAAGGCATCCAGAACCGCCTGATCCAGCCCTTCACGATGATAGGCCAGCGGCGCTTCGTAGATCGATTTGAGGTCGGGCGCGGCGATCACATCTTCCTTGCGCACGTTACAAAACAGCGCGATCTTCTCGCGCTCCTTCTCCGGGATCGGCTTGTCAGAGCGACAGACCAGAACGTCTGGCGCGATCCCGATTGAACGCAGTTCCTTGACCGAGTGTTGCGTCGGCTTGGTTTTCAACTCGCCCGCAGCACCAATCCAGGGCAGCAATGTCAGGTGCATGAAAACACATTCGCCGCGCGGGCGATCCTGCGCAAACTGGCGGATCGCTTCGAAAAACGGCAACCCCTCGATATCGCCGACGGTGCCGCCGATTTCGCACAGCATGAAATCAACCTCATCATCACCGATGGCGATGAAATCCTTGATCTCATTGGTGACGTGGGGAATCACCTGGATGGTCTTGCCCAGATAATCTCCGCGCCGTTCCTTCTCCAGCACGGTCGAATAGATCCGCCCCGACGAGACCGAGTCCGTCTTGCGTGCCGACACCCCGGTGAAACGCTCATAGTGGCCAAGATCCAGGTCGGTCTCTGCCCCGTCATCGGTGACGAAAACCTCGCCATGCTCGAATGGCGACATCGTGCCCGGATCGACGTTCAGATACGGGTCCAGTTTGCGCAGCCGAACGGAATACCCCCGCGCCTGCAACAACGCGCCCAACGCGGCCGAGGCCAATCCCTTGCCAAGCGAAGACACCACGCCGCCGGTGATAAAAACGTATCGTGCCATGGATTTGCGGGACCCCCGTGATGTCGAATGCAGCGGCAATTTCCGACCCCAAACGGGCCAGTATCACGGGATTTGAGCCATAAAGGATTCGCAGCCGAACCGCAATATCCTGCGGTTATCCGCGCCAAAAATTCTAGCGATAGTAGGTGCCACAGCAACAAAACGCCGAACAACTGCCCATCATTGACCCAAAAATATCCCGGGGGGCTGGGGGCTGGGCCTCAGGAATCTCGTGTCTGGGGGCTGGCCCCCAGCGACCCCGCGTCTGGGCGCGCCCCCAGCAATCTCGCGCCCGGCGACAAGTACCCTGATCAGTCGGCGCGCGGCACCAGCGGAGTATCGCCGGATGTCGGCGGCAACAGGTCTTCGCCCGCTGGCAGGCTGTCTTCGGCCGCAGGCTCGGTGATCTGAGTATCGGTGATCCGGTCCAGAACTGACGAGGTCGATGACTTCTGCGCCGCGATGATCGTCAGCGCGATCGAGGTGCAGATAAAGGCGATTGCGAATCCCCAGGTCAGTTTGCCCATTGCGGTCGCCGCTGCGCGCGACGAAACCGCCCCGCCGCCGCCGCCGCCGATCCCAAGGCCGCCACCTTCCGAACGTTGCAACAGTACGGCACCGATCAGGCACAGGGCCAGGATAAGGTGGATGACAAGGACGACGTTTTCCATGGGCTTCTTGCTTTCGACCGGGGTGGACGGGCGGTATCTAGTGGTTCAGGGCGCGCGCCGCAAGCCGCCTTAGGGTCTGTGCCGGTTATCCCGCACCGCTGGTTCACTGATCGGCATCGTCCACGTCATATTGGCCCGACATGGCACGGCGCACGAAACTCCAGCTCAGCCCGATGCCCAGAACCACCGACAGCGCAAATATCGCGATCCAGCCAGAGGTCGCACGGCTGTCAAAGCTCAGAATCCCCCAATCCCACAGGACCCAGATCAACGCACCGACAATCGCAATGACAAGCAGCATACCGAAGGACCCGATCGAGCGCAGCGTGGCGCGCAGGTAGATCACGTAGCCGACGAACAACACCAGTCCGAACAGCACCACCAGTGGCAGTTGACCATCCCAATTGTCGCGTGCCCAGGTGACATAGTTCAGATCAGTCGGGTTGAATGTTGCCGCGATCAGAAAGAAGGCGAACAGCCAGCGCAGGAAAAAGCCCATCAGATACGGTCCTTCGATTGGTTGGTCCGAAATTGGCGCGCATCTCCGGCCCTGTCCAGCCCCACGTCCTCGTGCAGCGCGGCGTTTTGGCGGTTTCACACGCCGCGCGGGGCCGCTATACCGGCGCGGGTTTCAGCGAATATGAGAAGAGAGAGCACATGGCCAACGTCGCAGTTGTCGGCGCCCAATGGGGCGACGAGGGGAAAGGCAAGCTGGTTGACTGGCTGAGCGAACGCGCCGACGTCATCGTCCGCTTTCAGGGCGGGCATAACGCCGGGCATACGCTGGTCATTGATGGCGAAGTCTACAAGCTTAGCCTGCTGCCAAGCGGCATCGTGCGCCCCGGCAAGCTGAGTGTCATTGGCAACGGCGTCGTGCTGGACCCCTGGGCGCTTCTGGAAGAAATCGCGCGCCTTGGCGAACAAGGGGTCGAGGTGTCCCCGGATAACCTGATGATCGCCGAGAATACGCCGCTGATCCTGCCGGTACATGGAGAGTTGGACCGCGCGCGCGAAAACCAGAACTCGATCGCCAAGATCGGCACCACGGGGCGCGGTATCGGCCCGGCTTATGAAGACAAAGTCGGGCGGCGCACCGTGCGGGTGGCCGATCTTGCGGATCCGGCAACACTTGATGCGCGGCTTGACCGGTTGCTGCTGCACCATGATGCGCTGCGCCAGGGGCTGGGTCTGGAGGCTGTGGATCGTGACGCCCTGAAATCCAAACTGCTGGAGGTTGCCCCGAAGATCCTGCAATTCGCCAAGCCGGTCTGGAAGATCCTTGGTGAACAGCGCCGCGCGGGCAAGCGCATCCTGTTTGAAGGTGCGCAAGGCGCGCTTCTGGATATCGACTTTGGCACCTATCCCTTCGTCACCTCGTCCAACACCACGGCGGGCATGGCGGCCACTGGATCCGGCCTTGGACCGGGGGCGGTGAATTTCGTGCTCGGCATCGTCAAAGCCTATACCACCCGGGTGGGTGAGGGGCCGTTCCCGTCCGAACTGGACGACGCAGATGGCCAGCGTCTTGGCGAACGCGGCCATGAATTCGGCACGGTCACGGGCCGCAAGCGGCGCTGCGGCTGGTTCGATGCGGTTCTTGTCCGCCAGACCTGTGCGACCAGCGGCGTGTCCGGGATCGCCCTGACCAAACTGGATGTTCTGGACGGGTTTGAGGAACTGAAGATTTGCACCGGCTATGAGTTGGACGGAGAAACGCTCGACTATCTACCAACCGCCGCGGATCAGCAGGCAAGGGTCACGCCCGTCTATGAAACCATGAAAGGCTGGAGCGACAGCACCGCAGGTGCGCGCAGCTGGGCCGATCTTCCTGCCGAGGCGATCAAATATGTCCGTCGCATTGAAGAGCTGATCAACACGCCGGTCGCGCTGGTTTCGACCAGCCCCGAGCGTGACGACACGATTCTTGTCACAGACCCCTTCGCTGACTGATGGTGCGCGAAACGAAACCAGGCCTAAGCCTGAAACAGCGCAAACGCTGGTCGCTGCTGATCCTGCTTGTTGGTCTGCCCTTGTATATCGTCGTGGCGATCAGCGTGTTGAATTGGCTTGGTCGCCCGCCGTTCATCATAGAGCTTCTGGTCTATGTCATCCTAGGCATCATCTGGGCACTGCCGTTCCGGGCGGTGTTCCGTGGCATCGGGCGCGGCGAAGACGGTTAGCGCCCCGCGCTGAGGTTTCTGGCCGAAATGGCCTGACGTGCGCGTCACGGATGGCCCTTTCATACTCCCAGTCTGGGCGCAGCCTTCGGCGCGAAGATTTAGCACACCCCCAGGACCAGTATCGGCAAATGGCTTGGAGCGCCGTTGCCCATCACTTCCCGTGAATTCATACCCCAAAACGACAGGGACCGGGCGTATTGCCCGATCCCGTCACACACTCAGTTTACCAGGGAAAGCTATTGATTGCCGGAACCCCGGAAGCGGGTATCTTCGGCCACCGCGAATTTGCCGCGTTTCAGTCGGATAATGCGGCCGTCCCGCAGCAATCTGCCGAATGTGCGCAGCGCGTCTTCGCGTTTCACGCTGTTATTTTGTTCCAGGACCCGGCTCATCACCAGGGGGCGGGTCACGTGGGGGCGGCCTTCGACATGGGTGGCATAGGCGGCGGCGGCCTCCATCACCTCGGGCAGTTCACGCGCGTCCTGCTGGGCGACGAATTCGGAGAACCGGTCGGCCACAGTCGCATCAGATTGTACGAAGTCGTCGTCATAGTTCACGTCGCTGTTGGCAACCCGGCGGGGCTGTGCAGAAGTGGCTGTTTGCGGCGTGTCGGCGCCGGCGTTGCCGACCCGCAGTGAAGGGACCAGCATCAACGGGGTCGCGGCGATGCCGCTTCGCTGCCCCTGACCGCCGCTGGTTGCAGGCCCGTCCGTCTGTTGTTGTGGGCGCACGGCTTTGGCCAGATCGTCGCGAAACTGGCTCATCGTGTCGTCGTCCTGTCCGGCCACCGGTTCGCGGCCTGCACCGGCGCGGGTTGCGGCAACCGCCGCTTTCAGATGCGCGATGGCTGACCGCCTGCGGCTGCCTTCGTGTTCGTTCATTTCGGTGTTGGTTTTTTCCAGGATACGGTCAACGGCCACATCACTTCGCGTCACGCGGGGCTTTGCGAAAGCGTGGAATTCGTCGTCTTCCAGGTCGAAATCATCGGCATCAACATCCGGGTCGAGACCTTCGCCAGAAGCTGCATCAGTTGCGCCGCCCGCAGTCATTGCCGCAGCATCGTCGCCAACTTCTTCGTCGCCGTCATAGGCATCGGCGTCATCCGGCGAAATTTCGACGGTCGTATTTTCCACTCGCGCAACGGCGTCATCGCCATCTGTCAGCGCGCTTGCACCACGCAGGGCGGCGATCCGGGCGGATAGATCGCTTTCGATATGTGTCGTTTGGGGGGCGACTTCCGGTGTGGGGTCTTCTTCGGCTTCACCCGCCGGATCCGCCGCGGCCAGATCGGACATGGGCGCCTCATCCTGGTCATCGGACAACGCGACGCTTTCGGCGGCATCATCTGCGGCAACGGCCGGATTTACGTCGGCGTCCTCGGCGTTCGGCTGTTCATTGCCGGAGGCCTCTGAATCACTTGCGGCTGAAAACGGCTGTGACAGCGGATCTGCTTCTGGTTGCGGGGGTTCTGCGGACTGTGGTGCGACGTCTTCCGGAGGGTGCAGAATCGACGGAACCTCTTCGTCTTCATCCTGATAGCCAGAGTTGACGGCGTCCGATCCAAGCGGCGTATGCGATTGCAGTGGCGCTGCATTGGGCGCAGCGGCGGACGCGTAAGTCGGTTCCTCATCCGTGAACCCGCCGAGATCACCGCCGGAACGCGCAACAACCGCACGAATGCGGCTTAGTTTATCTGCAACCGATCCGGGCGCTGGCGGCGGAACGGCGGCAATTGCAGCAACTGGCGCCGGGGCGGGCGTGTCAGGTTCGGGTGCCACTGCGGCGTCAGGGGCTGCGGCGTCGGGGCCGGTCTGGCGCAGCACGACCCCGTCTTCGCGCAACTGCGTCTGGATCTGCCCGGATTTCGGACCGGTTTGTGCCTGTGCCGCAATCCGCTGCAACATGGCCGCATCCAGCGTCGGGGGATTGGCCCCGAAATAACGATCGTCGGCTGCAAGGTCGCGAAAATACTCGGCAATGGATTGCATCGACGAGAATGGATCATCAAACCCTTCCAGCGTGCAGGAAAACGTCCCATAAGACACCGTGAGGATTTTTGTGGCGCCAGTCATGTTGCAATCGCTTCCATTCAGATCCAGCCTCGAGGTTGTACTGATGATAGGTTCGCAAACCGGAACGAAACTACGTTTTGTACGGGATATTTTCCGGGCCAGAATATGATCGAAACCCAAATTGCCAGATAATCGCCACATTTTACAGGGTATTGTTCACGGTTTCGAAACAATAGGCCTGGTTGGAGGGGGCGAAATTGGCAACAATGATTTCTCTGACCTCGGACTATTCACACCGATTCTTGTCGCTGCCGATGGTGGGGCGAATGCGATTGTTGCAAAAGGGCAAGTTCCCGATGCCGTGATCGGCGATCTGGATTCGCTGTCGGATGCGGCGCGAGCGGTCATTCCGGCAGACCGGCTGCATCATCTGCCCGATCAGAATACCACGGATCTTGAAAAATGCCTGGCCGTGGTTGAGGCCCGGTTGATTTTGGGGATCGGGTTTCTGGGCGGGCGGCTGGATCACCATCTTGCGGCCTGCGCGGCGATTGCAGCGGCGGGGGCGCCGCGTTGTCTGTTGCTTGGGGCAGAGGATGTCGTATTCGCGGCGCGCGGCACCGTCGCGCTGGACCTGCTGCCGGGCACACGGGTGTCGCTGTTTCCAATGGCCCCGGTTCAGGGATCGGCCACGGGGCTGCGCTGGTCGATCGAAGGTTTGAATTTTTCGCTTGGCGAACGGACCGGGGTATCGAACGCGGCGACAGGTCCTGTCACACTGACATTTGAGGCACCCGGAATGCTGGTTATTCTGCCACGCCAGGCGCTGGCGGCTGCGGTGCAGGCATTGCAGGGCTAAGGGACAGGCGGCGTTCTCGCATCAATATGTAAAGACCAGCGGCCATGGTGACGGCGATACCTGCCAACGCAAGACCGTTCGGAAAGTCCGAGAAGACGATCCATCCGACGAAGGTGGCGAAGGGGATTTCGACATATTGGACCGGCGCAACGGTGGCCGAGGGGGCGAAACGCAGGCTCCAGGTCATGAACAGATGTGCGATGGTGCCGATGGCACCAAGGATCGCGAACCATACCCAATCCGACCCGACAGGCAGGACCGGCGCGGCGTCGGCCCAACCGAGGGGCGGCCCGATCAGCGCGATGGCGACAAGCACAACCATGGCGACGATGCCGCTTGCAGCCTGCAACGTGATCGGATCCGCCGCTTTGGCGACCTGGCGCGTCACCAGCATGAACAGCGAGAATACCACCGCGACCCCGAGCGGCAGCAGGGCCGCCGCCCCGACCGAGGCAAAGCTGGGCTGGATCACCATCAGCGTGCCAAGAAACCCGACAACGCAGGCCGCCAGACGGCGCGCGCCCACAACCTCGTCCAGCACGTAGCGCCCCAGAAGCAGCATGATGAAGGGCATCACGAAGGCAATGGCAACCGCGTCAGCCAGCGGCAGGAAGCGGAACGAAGCGAACATCAGCCACAGCCCGGCGATATGCAGCACCGCACGCCAGGCGCAGAGCTTCCAGACACGCGGCGGCAGGCGCAATCCGCCCTCACTGCGCAGGGCCAGCGGCACCATGGTCAGCGTTTGCATGCCAAAGCGGACCAGAACCAGCGTGCCAAGCGTATAGGACGCGCCAAGGAACTTTGCCGTGGCATCGCCAAGCGGGGCCAGCACGCAGAAACCGATCATCAGGAGGATGCCCAAAAACGGGCGATCAAGGGTCATCGCGCGACCCTATGGCAGATGGCAGGGCGGTGAAACAGGAATTCGCGGCGGGTATCAGGGCCGCCGGGGAAAGAGGTCGAGGCAAAAAGAAAGATGCCTCCGGCGGGGATATTTTTGGGTCAATGATGGCTGATGTGATGCCGGGCTTTCGCGTCGAGGTATTCAGAGGTGTTCAGCAGTTTGGGACATTGACCGCCAATCCGCCGAGCGAGGTTTCCTTGTATTTCACGCTCATATCCTCGCCAGTCTGGCGCATGGTCTCGATCGCAGCGTCCAGCGGTACCAGGTGGCTGCCGTCGCCGCGCAGGGCCAGGCTGGCGGCTGACACGGCCTTGATCGCGCCCAGACCGTTGCGTTCGATGCAGGGCACCTGAACCAGACCTTTGACCGGGTCGCAGGTCATGCCCAGGTGGTGTTCCAGTGCAATTTCGGCGGCGTTTTCCACCTGTTCCGGGGTACCGCCCATCACGGCACACAGGCCCGCGGCGGCCATGGCTGCGGCGCTGCCAACCTCGGCCTGGCAGCCGCATTCCGCGCCACTGATCGAGGCATTGTGTTTCACCAGCCCGCCGATGGCGGCGGCGGTCAAAAGAAAATCGGGCACGCCAGAGGGGGCCGCGCCGGGGACGTGATCCAGCCAATATCGGATCGTCGCCGGAACCACGCCCGCAGCACCGTTGGTGGGGGCGGTGACAACCTGGCCCCCGGCGGCGTTTTCCTCGTTCACCGCCATGGCGTAGGTGCTCATCCAGTCGTTGATGGTGTGGGGCGCGGTCAGATTCATGCCACGTTCGGCCTGCAGCGTGTCGTGGATGGCTTTGGCGCGTCGGCGAACATTGAGCCCTCCGGGCAGTATGCCGCCAGATGTCAGGCCACGGTCGATGCAGGCGTTCATCACCTGCCAGATCCGGTTGAGGCCGGCGTCAAGCTCGGCCGTGCCGATGCGGCTGAGTTCATTGGCGCGCTTCAGTCCGGCGATGGATTTGCCGGTTGCGGCGCACATTTCCAGCATTTCTGCGGCGGATTTGAAGGGGTGCGGGACAGGCGGCCCATCATTGGTGTCTGCACCGGCCTCAAGCTCGGCGGCGGTCAGAACGAAGCCGCCGCCGACGGAATAGTAGGTTTCTGACGTGATCACATCGCCCTGCGCGTCGGTTGCCGACAGGATCATGCCATTGGCGTGACCGGGCAAGGCGGTGTCGTAGTCGAAGGTCAGATGATTGGCGGAATCGAATTCGAGCGGCGGCAGGCCGTCCGGCGCGACCCGCTTGTCGGCTTTGATGGAGGCCAGCGTGACCTCGGCCAGATCAGCGTCGTATGTGTCTGGCAGGAACCCGGCGAGGCCCAGGATCACGGCCCGATCCGTGGCATGCCCGACCCCGGTGAAGGCGAGTGAGCCATGCAGGCTGACGCGCAGGCCAGCGGGTGTGAACGGCAGGCCGCGCAGGTGATCAAGGAACCGCGCCGCAGCGACCATCGGCCCCATGGTATGCGACGAGGAGGGGCCGACGCCGACCTTGAACATATCGAATACGGAAAGGAACATTGGCGTTGGGCCCTTTGCGGAGTGGCATTGCTGCTGTCTGGCGCAGTTTCAAAAGCGCGGTAGGGCGGAAAGCGGCATCTGGCAAGGGATCGCGCCTGATTTCTGCCTGTTAAGACAATATTTACGAAGTTCAATCAGATGTGGAGATGAGAACATATAAAGAACGTGTTGGAGGGATCATGTGGCGTTTTGGTGCGGTACTCTTTGGGCTGCTGATGCTGGCGGGTGGTGCGGCCACTGCCCAGACCGAAGCAACGGAAGCGGTTGCTTGGTCTGACCAGGCGGATGAAACCCGACCTGTCATTCGGCTGATGGACAATGTGCCCAAAGCGACGGTGCGGCGCATTCGGCGCGCACCGCAAGCTTTTCTGCGCGATTCGGCGGAACTGATTGTCGGGCACGGGTCCGGTGAAGGGATCGGGCCGGACGGATTGGAGCAATTCATCGCCCTGAACCGGGCGGAACTGCGTGCGCGCGCCATGCATCGCCTGATGGAGGCGGACCTGAACAATGATGGCTCAGTGACCGGGGCGGAAATGTCGGCGTTGATCGCATCCGCCTCGGCGCGATGGCGTGGGCGGCTTTCGCTGGCGCATATCTCGGCGGATACGGATGCAAATGGCCGGGTTTCCTGGGATGAATTGCGCGCCTATGGCGAACGCGTGGCGCTGGAAGAGCTGTCCGAAGAAGATGCGATCGACATTCGCGGGTTCATGGCGATGGATCTGAACGACAATGGGCTCGTCTCACTGGGAGAGGTCCGCCGCGTTCTGCAATTGCTGTCCGAAGCGGCGTAGCCGCTGTTGGCATGCCGCGCCGGTGGCCATGCCCGTACCTGATGGTCTTGTCAGGGCAATGGGCCGACCGCGGCGTATATGACGCCGAAGATCCGGTGCCTGTGGAATCGCGTCGGCTGGTCACTGTCTGGTGGTTCTAATCTGCGGGTTCAGACCTGCCGGATTGCATCTGCCACTGCTTGATCTGACCCCTTACGCCGCTGCTGGAATGATCCTATAACGCCCCGGACGCGGCCTGGGGGAACATGCGATGACCGGCGATCTGAGCCCGATAGACACTGCCAAGTTTGTTGCGGCCAGCCGGGCCTGTGAATTTGTCGAAAACGGCATGCGGGTGGGACTTGGCACCGGATCGACCGCTGCCTGGATGGTTCGCTGCCTGGGCGAGCGGGTCAAGCGCGAGGGGCTGAAAATATCCGGCGTGCCAACCTCGACCCGCACGGCGGAATTGGCGCGCCAGGTCGGGATCAACGTGATATCGCTGGACGATGCGAAGTGGTTGGATCTGACGATTGACGGCGCGGACGAATTTGATCGGGAATTGAACCTGATCAAGGGCGGCGGCGGGGCGTTGTTGCAGGAAAAAATCGTGGCCACGGCCAGTGATCGGATGATCGTGATCACCGATGTCAGTAAAGAAGTCGAAACGCTGGGGGCCTTCCCGTTACCGGTAGAGGTGATTCCGTTCGGCTGGCAGACGACAAAGGCGCTGTTGGAAGAAACGCTGGTCAATATGGACGTGTTGGGGCGTGACTGCACGCAGCGGATGAATGGCGACGCGCCCTATGTAACGGATGAGGGCAATCACATCCTCGACCTGCATCTGAAACGTATTGGCAACCCGCGCCAGATGTCCCTGGTGCTGAACCAGATACCGGGGATCGTCGAAAACGGGCTGTTCATCGACATTTGCGATGTCGTCGTCGTGGGGCACGGCGATGGGCGGGTCGAAACCCGCGACATCAATGAGGGCACGCGCGAGGAAAGCCGCCTCGACGTGGCGGGCGTTCAGAACATCTTTGCGGATCTGTGATTTTGACAGATTGGTGAACCCGCGTCCTGAATGCGCCCTTTGCCTTGGACGGCACTTGTGCCAATAGGTTGCGGCCTGCCCAACCGGAGTTACCCGAATGCCTGCGTTTGACTATGATCTGTTCGTAATTGGCGGCGGCTCGGGCGGTGTGCGTGCGGCGCGGATCGCCTCGGGGCAGCATGGTGCGAAGGTCGCGCTGGCCGAAGAATACCGCATGGGCGGCACCTGCGTGATCCGGGGCTGTGTTCCCAAGAAGCTGATGGTCTTCGCCTCAGGCTATGCGCGGATGGGGGCGGATGCGCGCGAATATGGCTGGGATTTCGGGGATGCGACGTTTTCCTGGGATCGGTTTCGCCCCAAGCTGCTGGCCGAGCTGGATCGGCTTGAAGCAGCGTATCGCAACACGCTGGCCAATGCCGGGGTCGAGGTGTTCGACACCCGCGCAACCGTGGCAGGACCGCATGAGGTCAAGCTGACCGATGGCACCGTCAAATCGGCCAAACACATTCTGGTCGCCACTGGTGGGTCGCCCTTTGTGCCCGACACCATGGACGGGCACGAACTGGCCTGGGTTTCAAGCGACATCTTCCTGATGGAGGCCTTGCCGAAATCGGTGCTGATTGTCGGCGGCGGCTATATCGCCTGCGAATTCGCCTGCATTCTGAATGGTCTGGGCGTTGAGGTAACGCAATTCTATCGCGGCGCGCAAATCCTGCGCGGCTTTGACGAAGAATCGCGCGGCCATCTGGCCGAAATGATCCGCGACAGCGGGGTTGATCTGCATGTGGGCGCGGATGTCGTGCGGATGCGGCAGGGCGACAACGGGATTCAGGTCACCTCGACCACCGGGCACGATCAGACCTATGACCGGGTGATCTATGCCACCGGGCGCAATCCGAATACCAAGGGTCTGGGGCTGGAAGAGGTCGGCGTGACGCTTGGCCGTCGCGGCCAGATCGAGGTTGATGCCTATTCGCAAACCTCTGTCCCGTCGATCTTCGCCGTTGGTGACGTGACGGACCGCATCAATCTTACGCCGGTCGCGATCCGCGAAGGGCATGCCTTTGCCGACACGATGTTTGGCGGTCAGAAACGCAAGGCCGATCACGACCTGGTGGCGGCGGCAATCTTTACGCAGCCCGAATATGGCAGCGTCGGCATGACCGAAGAAGACGCCCGAGAGGTGCATAAGATTGAGGTTTATTGCACCTCTTTCCGCCCCATGCAGGAAGCCTTTGCGGGACGTGACGGCAAAGTGCTGCTAAAGCTGATCGTAGATAGTGAAACGCGCCGCGTGCTCGGCTGCCACATCATCGCGCCAAATGCGGGCGAGTTGATCCAGCTGGCCGGGATCGCTGTGAAGAGCGGCCTGACGAAGGAAGACTTTGACCGTACCGTTGCGGTGCATCCGACCGTGTCCGAAGAACTGGTCACAATGGCGCATCCGGTGCGAACGTCCGAAGGAACGGCTTGATATTCGGGCGCGAAAGCGCATTTAGAACATGAAACGCAAACCAAAGGGATACAGTACCCATGGCAGGTAACAACGGCGGACCCTGGGGGGTTGGCGGCCAGAACGGCGGCGGCGGCGACGATGACGACGGGCGTGGCGGTGGGCGACGCCCTGCAGGCGGCGCGCAAATCCCTGAAATCGACGAGATCGTCAAAAAAGGGCAGGAACAGCTGCGCGTCCTGATGGGCGGTCGCGGCGGTGGTGGCCGCAGCAATGGCACCGGCGGCGGTGGCGGCGGCGGTGGTCCGGCCATCGGACGCGGCACATTGGTGATCGCCGGATTGGTGGCTGCCGGAATGTGGCTGTTCACCTCGTTTTATTCCGTGAAACCGGAAGAGCAATCCGTTGAGCTGTTCCTTGGTGAATTCTCGTCCGTTGGTAATCCGGGCCTGAACTTTGCCCCCTGGCCAGTGGTCAAGGCCGAGGTCATTGCCGTAACCCGCGAACGGTCCGAAGATATCGGGTTGGGCCGCAGCGGGTCATCGGGTGGTGACGGGCTGATGCTGACGACGGATGAAAACATCCTCGACATCGATTTCCAGGTGGTCTGGAACATCAACGATCCCGCCGCCTTCCTGTTCAACCTGTCAGATGGCCCGCAGACCGTGCGCGCCGTGTCGGAATCCGCCATGCGCGAGATTGTGGCCGGAAGTGAGCTTGCGCCGCTTCTGAACCGGGATCGTGGTGCGACAGCCCAGCGTGCCGAAGAACTGATTCAGGCGACACTCGACAGTTACGAATCGGGTATCAATATCGTCCGGGTGAACCTCAACAAAGCGGACCCGCCGCGCGAGGTGATTGACGCATTCCGCGATGTGCAGGCCGCAGAACAGGAACGTGACCGGCTGGAACGTCAGGCGGACGCCTATGCCAACCGGGTTCTGGCCGGTGCACGCGGTGAAGCCGCGCAGGTCCTGGAAGAGGCTGAAGGTTACCGCGCCCGCGTGGTGAACGAAGCCGAAGGTGAGGCGAGCCGTTTCACAGCCGTCCTGGAAGAATACGTCAAAGCCCCGGAGGTGACGCGCAAGCGTCTGTATCTGGAAACCATTGAAGAGGTGCTGGGACGTGTCGACAAGGTGATCCTCGACGAAGGGGCGGGCGGCGATCAGGGGGTTGTCCCTTACCTGCCGCTCAATGAATTGCGTCGCCAGACAGAGGGGTCGAACTGATGACCAGACTTACCGTACTCATCGCCGTCGTCTTTGTCGCAATAATCGCGCTGATGTCGTCGATTTTCATCGTGGACGAGCGTGAAAAGGCGCTGGTCCTGCAATTTGGTCAGATCAAGCGGGTCAAGGAAGATCCGGGACTGGCGTTCAAGATACCGCTGATTCAGGAGGTCGTGCGCTATGACGACCGTATCCTGTCGCTGGACACTGCCGCGATCGAGGTGACGCCTTCGGACGACCGCCGGTTGGTGGTTGATGCCTTCGCGCGCTATCGGATCGCGGACGCTGTGCAGTTTCGACAGGCGGTCGGCCCCGGTGGCATACCGCTGGCTGAAGATCGGCTGGACCGGATTTTGATCAACGAGATTCGGGCGGTGCTGGGTTCGGAAGGTGTGACGTCGAACACCATCCTGTCGTCCGAGCGTGCCTCGCTGATGAATCGGATCCGCACCAGTGCAGATGCCGAAGCGGCCTCGCTTGGCCTGGACGTTGTGGATGTGCGGCTGAAGCAGACGAACCTGCCGGAACAGAACCTTGCAGCGACGTTTGAAAGAATGCGCGCCGAACGGGAACGCGAAGCCGCCGACGAACGCGCCCGAGGCGAAGAAGCCGCGCAACGGGTTCGGGCATTGGCAGACCGCACCGTGGTCGAGCTGGTCTCGGATGCGGGTCGAGAGGCCGAGATTGCCCGTGGTGAAGCTGACGCGCGCCGCAATGCGGTCTTTGCCGAAGCTTTTGGCGCCGATCCGGAGTTCTTCGAGTTCTATCGTTCCCTTGCGGCCTATCAGGCTGCTTTGGGGGCGGATAACTCGACGATGGTCATCTCGCCCAATGGGGAATTCTTCGAATACCTCAAATCCGACAATCCAACTGGGCGCGCATCCGAGTAATGGCAACGCTGTTACTGGGTGCCGGTCTGGTGCTTGCGTTCGAGGGGCTGGTGCTTGCACTGGCCCCGCGTCGTTTGGAGGAAGCGTTGCAGTTCCTGCTGTCGATTCCGCCGGAAACCCGGCGGATGCTGGGTCTGGCAGCACTGGCGGGCGGCGTGCTGCTGATCTGGCTGGCGCGGGGGATGGGGGCATAGGTTTGGTTGCCACGCGGATGGTTTGCGCGTTGTTGGCTTTGGCCCGGAGTGGACGTTGGCAGATTGTCCTTGCGCCCGGTGCGCGCCGAAAGGCGCAGGGCCCACGCCGGACCGGTCCCGCCGGTCAGGCGCTGGTCTGAGCTTGGCGCGTCCAAGCGAGTTGGCGGCCAAACCTGAGCCATAAATCATGCAAACTCAATGGCGCAGCGCCAGCCCACCGGTCCGGCACGCGCCCTGCTTGCGATGCATCTGCGAACGTCCGCTTCGGGCCATATTGAGGCAGCCACACCCCGAAACGCCCCCGCACAGCGAACGCATATTTCAACCTCGTAACGGCCAAGTGACGCCGTGCGACGGATCTTACCCTTGAAGGCGCTGCCATCTGCCCCAAAATTACTGTATCAGATTTGCATCGCTGCCGGTTGATCCGGCACAGTATGTGTCATCGAGAAGGAGTGAGTAAGTGAACCAACAGGCAATCACCCTGCAGCCATCGCGCGCATTGTCCGCGAATGCGCTGTGGACCCTGACCGTGGGTCTGGGTCTCATGCTGGCCAGCGCGCTGGCCGCCAACGCCCAGAACCGCCCCGTGACATTTGCCGATCTGGCCGAACAGGTCAGCCCGGCGGTGGTGAATATCACCACCTCGACCACCGTGGCTGGCAACACCGGATCCGGTCCAATTCTGCCCGAAGGATCCCCGTTCGAGGATTTCTTCCGCGACTTCATGGACCGCAACGGCCAGCCGGGTGACCGCCCCAGCCGCCCGCGTCGCAGTCAGGCGCTGGGCTCGGGCTTTGTGATCTCCGAGGATGGGTTCATCGTCACCAACAACCACGTCATCGAAGGTGCTGACGAGATTCAGATCGAATTCTTCGAAGGCGGAGAACTTGAGGCTGTCGTGATCGGCACCGACAAGAACACCGATCTGGCACTTCTGAAAGTTGAAAGCGACGAACCGCTGGCATTCGTACCGTGGGGTGACAGCGAAGCGGCCCGTGTTGGCGATTGGGTCATGGCGATGGGCAACCCGCTGGGCCAGGGCTTTTCGATCTCGGCCGGAATCATCTCGGCCCGTGGCCGGGCGCTTTCGGGCAGCTTTGATGACTTCATCCAGACCGATGCGGCGATCAACCGGGGCAACTCGGGCGGGCCGCTGTTCAACATGGACGGTCAGGTGATCGGCGTGAACACCGCGATTCTGTCTCCGAACGGGGGATCGATCGGGATCGGCTTTGCGATGAGCAGTGAGGTCGCGACCAATGTGATCAGCCAGCTGCAGGAATTCGGCGAAACCCGCCGCGGTTGGCTGGGCGTGCGCATTCAGGATGTGACACCCGACGTGGCCGAGGCAATCGGCCTTGAAGAAGCGCGCGGCGCACTTGTAACCGATGTCCCCGAAGGCCCCTCGAAAGAGGCGGGTGTTCTGGCTGGTGACGTTATCCTGTCTTTTGACGGAACCGAGGTTGAGGATACGCGCGAGCTGGTCTCGACCGTTGCCAATGCGCCGGTGGGCAAGGCCGTGCGCGTGATCGTCCACCGTGATGGCGGCACCCAGACACTGCTGGTGACGCTGGGACGTCGCGAAGACGCCGAGGCCGAAGCGGTCCCGGCATCGGCCCCGGCTGATGAACCGATTGCAAAGGATCTGCTGGGTCTGTCGATCTCTCCGGTGACAAGCGATCTGCGCGCCGAGATGAACCTGGCCGATGGCCTGGAAGGCCTGGTTGTGACCGAGGTTGGCGAAGATACTGAGGCCTTTGAAAAAGGCGTGCGCGCCGGTGATATCATCACCGAGGCCGGGCAACAGCCCGTGACCAGCGTTGACGATCTGGAAGCCCGGATCGAAGACGCGCGCGAAGCGGGGCGCAAATCGATCCTGCTGCTGGTGCGCCGCGAAGGCGACCCAAGGTTCGTGGCGCTGTCGCTGGACGGCTGAAAATCCGCCAAACTGAATACGAAAGGCCCCGTCCCGGCGGGGCCTTTTTTCTTGCGGGTCACAAAGATTGAAGGCCCGATCTGCGTGTGTTCAGCCAAACCTCTGATGCCAAATCCGCATGGACAGCGTAGAAACTGTTCGTCGCCAGAATCGGAAAGGCATCTGAATGACGTTTCTTGGCATTGATCTTGGCACTTCCGGCCTGCGCGCACTGTTGGTCGATGAACACGGCGCGCCAATCGCCTCGGCCGAGCGTCACTACAGCGCAAGTCATCCGCATCACGGATGGTCCGAACAGGACCCGGCGGACTGGATCGCGGCGCTGGAAAGTGCGGTCAGGGAACTGCGTGATACTTACCCGGCATTTGGCGCATTGCGCGGCATTGGCGTCGCAGGGCACATGCACGGGGCGACGCTTCTGGACAAAGCGGGCAAGGTTTTGCGTCCTTGTATCCTTTGGAATGACTCGCGGTCCCATGCCGAGGCGGCCGAACTGGATGCCATGGCTTGCGTGCGCGATCTTTCAGGCAACATCGTGTTCCCAGGTTTCACCGCGCCAAAGTTGAATTGGGTTTTACGGAATGAACCTGCGGTCTTCAGGGCGACGGCCAAGGTTTTGTTGCCGGCCGCTTATCTGAATTACTACCTCACCGGGGAATATGTTGCCGACATGTCCGACAGCGCCGGGACATCCTGGCTGGATGTGGGCAAGCGGGACTGGTCGGACCGTCTGCTGGACGCGGGCAATATGCGCCGCGATCAGATGCCGCGCCTTGTCGAAGGCTCAGAAGCGGCTGGCACCCTGCGGGGCAGTCTGGCGCGGGGTTGGGGCCTGAACGGCACCGTCACTGTGGCTGGAGGGGCCGGTGACAATGCGACTGCGGCCTGCGGGATCGGCGCGTTGGAGGAAGGTCAGGCGTTCGTGTCGCTGGGCACCTCGGGCGTGCTTCTGGCTGCGCGTGATGGGTATCACCCCGCGCCCGAAACTGCCGTTCACACCTTTTGCCATGCGGTGCCGGGGCGCTGGTATCAGATGGGGGTGATGCTGTCAGCGGCAGACAGCCTTGGCTGGTTCGCGCGCATTTGCGGCCAGACACCATCCGATCTGACTGCGACACTTGGCGACACGCTTCATGCGCCGGGAAAGCTGCGCTTCCTGCCCTATCTGTCGGGCGAGCGGACCCCCCACAACGATGTCGACATCCGCGGCGGGCTGACCGGGTTGTCGTCGGGCACAACGCGCGAGGATATCACCCGCGCGGTTTTGGAAGGTGTGGCCTTCGGATTACGCGACAGCTTTGACGCCCTGGCGGCGACCGGCGCGAAACTGGACAGTATCATTGCCATCGGCGGCGGCAGTGCCTCGCGATATTGGCTCAGGCTCATCTCGACAATGTTTGGCGTGCCTTTGCAAGTACCGGCCTCGGGCGAGTTCGGGGCCGCACTTGGCGCGGCACGTCTTGGCATGATCGCGGCCACCGGGGCCGCAGTTGAAAACGTTATGACACCTCCGGAAATCCAGAACGAAGTGCATCCTGACGACGCGCTACGCCCGGCATTTGACCAGGCTTATCAGGCCTTCCGCGCCGCCTATCCAGGATTGAAGGCGATCCAGTGACGAATGCGAATTTCCGGCCAGGCGTTCGGGTCAGACATGTTGAGACACTTTTCCTGATCCGCTGACATGCCTCTGCATTTGCCAACAGGTGTTACTGCGAATGCGTGGCCATTCAGCTATTGGTTGTCGGTTCCCATGTGCGACTGGTCTTGTGGTGGTGCCGTCAAAAGCAAACTGCGCTTTAGCCCTTGCGCGGCACAGTGACCAATCCCAACCGCCGCGCGTTTTGCATCGACAGTTCGCCGCTGTTGGGGCCGGTGTCGGCCTGAAACGCCCGGATGGCGGCACGGGTGGGGGAATCCAGCATTCCGGTCGGGGCGCCGGTCAGCAATTCGCGGGCGATCAGGGCGCGTTGTAGTGAGGCGATGAAATCCGGCGTCATATCGGCAAAACACGGGGTTTCGAACCAGATCTGGCGGCGCGATTGCACGATATTCTGGCGCACCTCGGTGCGGTATGTCGCGGCCTGAGTGATTTGACCGGCGGCATCATAGATCGGCGGAGTTGCCTCAATCTGGCGGGTCGCGGTTTCGACCGTGGCGGGTGTCGTATCGCGGACATAGCACGCCCCGGGGCGCGCATCCGGCGGCGCGTTGCGCATGACCTGCGGCAGCGGCATGGCAACGCAGGCCGACAGCGCCAGACCAAGGCTGCCGATGCCAGCATATCGGTTCAGATGTCTCACTACTCGGTCGCCTCTTATGGGCATTGATGGCCTAGCTTAATCGGTCAGGCCCGAATCGTGTTAGGCCGCGATTCGTGGCAGGCCCTGATGGTTCCCGGTTCGTGGCTTCGTGGCAACCGATATCTTGGGCGTGCATAGAGTTCTGCCACTAGTCCTTTGAGGAATGTCCATCAGCCGTGGTCGCGCCGTCACTTCGCACCAGTTCATCCAGCATCCAGGAAATATCCTCGACATGTTCGGCGATCACATGGGTCACCCCGCTGTCACGCTGCACCCGGCCCGTCACCCGCAAGCAGCGGCCCGAGATGACCGCCCGGCGGAATTGTTCATAAAGCTTGCGCCAGACGATGACGTTGCAGATGCCCGTCTCATCCTCCAGCGTGACGAAGATCACCCCCTTGGCCGTGCCGGGGCGCTGGCGGATCAAGACCAGACCCGCAACCACGACGCGCGCGCCATTGGGTGGTTCGGCCAGCCGGGCGTTGGGGATCACCCCGGGCGGGCGGATCCAGGCATCGGGGTGCGGGGTCGGCGGTGGCTCACTCATCAGTACCGGGGCAGAGTTGGTCGGGTGGGGCATGTGAACAAAGATAGAACATTTGCCGTCACGCGCAAGTGTCGGCAAATGACTGGCAATAACCGCGCGGTGCCTATATCTGGCGAAGGCAACAGTAAACGACGAAGGGCCTGCAGGATTATGGCGAAGATCACTTACATCGAACATGGCGGCACCGAACATGTCGTCGACGTGGCCAACGGCCTGACGGTCATGGAAGGCGCGCGTGACAACGGCATTCCGGGGATCGAGGCGGACTGCGGCGGTGCCTGCGCCTGTTCGACCTGCCACGTCTATGTCGATCCGACATGGGTGGAAAAGCTGCCCGCCAAGGACGCGATGGAAGAAGATATGCTCGATTTCGCGTATGAGCCGAACCCGGATCGGTCGCGCCTGACCTGCCAGTTGAAAGTTACTGACGCGTTGGACGGGCTGATCGTGCAGATGCCGGAAAAACAGATCTGATGCGCGGGTTGATCGCGGCCTGCCTGTGGTTTGCTGCCACCAGCGCGGCAACGGCCGGATCGACCGCTCAGGTGATCTCGGCCAAATTCAGCGAGCCGACGACGCGTTACGCGCACGGCATCCTGGGTGATGCGGTCGAATGGGGCGCGCTGACGCTGGTGATCGACGGCTGCCCCACGCAGTCCGGGACCTGCCGCAAATCTGTCACCTATCGTTTGCCCGAAAGCCGCGTGTTCGAAGATATCGAGGCGCGCCTAACAGATGTCGATGGCGATGGCCTGTCCGAGGTTGTGGTGATCGAAACGCACGTCAACCGCGGCGCCAGCCTTGCCGTCTATGGTGCGCAAGGCAAACTGGCGGCGACGCCCCATATCGGCACCTCGAACCGCTGGCTGGCCCCGGTCGGAGCGGCCGATCTGGATGGCGACGGTCTGGTCGAGCTTGCCTATGTCGACCGCCCGCATTTGGCGAAGGTTTTGCGTGTCTGGCGCTGGCAGGGCGGCGGGTTGCGCCATGTTGCCGACCTGCCCGGTGTCACCAACCACCGGATTGGCGAGGATTACATCTCGGGCGGGATCCGCAATTGCGGACACGCGCCTGAGATGATCGTGGCCAGCGCAAACTGGCAGCGGCTGATGGCCGTGACGCTGAAAGGTGGCAAATTGCACGCGGCGGATATTGGTGCCCACAAGGGGCGCGGCAGTTTTCGCACAGCGCTTGGTTGCTGAGGGTTCATCCGACGCTCAGGCCGCGCCCACCCGCAGGGCCTCGGCCAACTGCGCCGCAGATACCGACACCTCGGTCTGCCCGGGCCGATACCGCCAACTGACATAGCCACCAAGCGCCAGCATTGCCGCGACATAGATCAACCCCTCTGGGCCGCGCCGCGACAGCGCGCCTGTGGCGATGATCGCACCGCCCAGACCCAAAGCTGCAAGAAGGGTCAGGGCCCCCACCGCAAACATCGTCCAGCGCATGCGCCCGGCAGGGCCAATCAGAACCGCCCGGCCGGGCGCGGCCTGTTCGATCCGTTCAAGAATCATGGCCACGCAGTCGCGGAATTCCTGATCGCGCGCGCCGTTCTTTTCTGCAATTGTCAGCGACTGGCTCAGCCGATGGTGTCCGTTCTGATCGCTCAGCACCAGGTACTGGCTGATGGTCCCTGTGACAGCTATCGAGGCATAGCGCAGTGTGCGCAGCTGCCCCAGATTGATCGTCGCCCCCTTGCCACCCGACAGAGACAGGGTATCGCCGTCCAGAAAATGTTCCACGCGGCCCCTCAGCAAGGCGGGCCGGTATCCGATTGTCGTGGTCATCCGGTCGACAACGCCCGCCAGCCGATATCACGCCGACAGAACCCGCCGGGCCAATCCACCGCATCCACCATCGCATATGCGCGTTCATGCGCCTCGGCCAGTGAGGCTCCACGCGCGGTCACATTCAGCACCCGACCACCGTTTGCCACAACCTGCCCGTCACGCTCGGTCGTTCCGGCGTGGAAAGTCATCTGAAAACTGTCCTCGGGCAGACTGTTCAAGCCACCGATAACCGATCCCTTTTCGTAGGCACCCGGATACCCATCCGCCGCCATCACCACCGTCAGCGCGTGATCATCCGCCCAGTTCACCGTCATCTCGGCCAGTCGCCCCTCGGCGCAGGCTTGCAGCAGATCCAACACCTGCGCGCCCAGCCGCATCATCAGCACCTGACATTCCGGATCGCCAAAGCGGACGTTGTATTCCACCAGCCGCGCGCGACCGTCCTCAATCATCAGCCCGGCATAGAGCACGCCCTGAAACGGCGTCCCGCGCCGCGCCATTTCGGCGACAGTCGGGCGGATGATCTGATCCAGCACCTGCGCCTGCAACGCCTCGGTCAGGATCGGCGCGGGCGAATACGCCCCCATCCCGCCCGTGTTCAGACCGGTGTCACCTTCGCCGACCCGCTTGTGATCCTGCGCGGTGCCAAAGGCCAGCACGGTGTCACCTTCGCACAGCACGAAAAAGCTGGCTTCTTCCCCGCCCATGAAGTCTTCGATGACAACCTCGGCGCCTGCATCTCCGAACAACCCGCCGAACATCTCGTCAATCGCATCGCATGCCGTCGCCTCGTCCTGGGCCACCACCACGCCCTTGCCCGCCGCCAGCCCGTCTGCCTTGACGACAATCGGCGCGCCGTGATCGCGGACATAACTTTTGGCCGCAGCCGCGTCCGTAAACCGCGCCCAGGCCGCCATCGGCGCGCCCGCCGCATCACAAACCTCATGCGTGAAGGTCTTGGAAGCCTCCAGACGCGCCGCCGCCGCCGATGGCCCGAAGACCGAGAATCCGGCAGCACGCAGATCATCCGCAACACCAGCGGCCAGCGGTGCCTCGGGCCCGACGATCACCAGATCGATCGAGGCACCTTCGGCCAGCTCCACAACCGCCGCCCCATCCATGATGTCGATGTCCGCACAATCAGCCACCGCCGCAATACCTGCATTGCCCGGCGCCACGATCAGCCGATCACATTTGGGGTTCTGGTTCACCGCCCAGGCCAGCGCGTGTTCCCGCCCGCCACTGCCAAGTATAAGGATGTTCATTGCTCTTCCCCCCGCTTCCCCGGCCTTCTAAAGTCCCGGCATGGCCGCCACAAGCACAGCAATATGTCCGACCTGATCGACGACCCCACACCGGGCCAGAATGCCCATGAATTCACCGTCACCGAAATCTCGGGCGCGATCAAACGGGTGATCGAAGGCGAATTCGGCCAGGTCCGCATCAAGGGAGAGGTCGGCCGCGTCTCACGCCCCCGCTCAGGCCATGTGTATCTGGACCTGAAGGACGACCGGTCGGTGATATCCGGCGTGATCTGGAAGGGCGTCTCGGCCCGCCTCGCCACCCAGCCCGAAGAAGGCATGGAGGTGGTCGCATCCGGCAAGGTCACCACCTTCGGCGGCCAGTCGAAGTACCAGATTGTCATCGACGACATCCGCCCCGCCGGTGTCGGCGCGCTGATGGCGATGCTGGAAAAGCGCAAGAAAGCGCTCGAGGCTGAGGGGTTGTTCGATCCGGCCCGCAAGAAGCCTCTGCCCTTCCTGCCCGAGGTGATCGGCGTCGTCACCTCGCCATCCGGTGCCGTGATCCGTGACATCCTGCACAGGTTGCGCGACCGATTTCCCTGCAAGGTTCTGATCTGGCCCGTCGCTGTCCAGGGCCAGGCCGCCGCCGGGCAGGTTGCCGCCGCAATCGCAGGCTTCAACCGCCTGACGCCGGGCGGCAAACTGCCGCGTCCCGATGTGCTGATCGTGGCCCGCGGCGGCGGGTCGCTGGAAGACCTCTGGGCCTTCAATGAAGAGGTCGTTGCCCGCGCCGTTGCCGCCAGCGATATTCCCCTGATTTCTGCTGTGGGTCACGAAACCGATACCACCCTGATCGACTTCGTCTCGGATCACCGCGCCCCAACGCCGACCGCTGCCGCTGAACGCGCCGTGCCGGTGCGCCTGGACCTGCTGGCCTGGCTGGACGGGCAGGGCGCGCGCCTGTCCCGCGCCGCGTCCGAAGCGACCAGCCGCCGCCGTCAGCGCCTGGCTGATCTGTCGCGCGCCCTGCCGCGCCCCGAAACCTTGCTCAGCACGGCACGCCAACGCCTCGACCTTGCCGAGGGTCGCCTGCCGCAGGCCCTGCGCAACACGGCCGCCCGAAAACGCCTTCGGCTGGTCGAGGTTTCGGCCAACCTCTCTCCTCGGGCATTAAAGGTCCGGCTGGCCACGGCCCGCCAACGATTGCACGACCAATCCAGCCGCGCCGCCGCCACAGTGCTGCGGCAAAGCCGCGACAACCGGCGCGCATTGGGCGCCGCATCAGATCGCCTGCGCCCCGCTTTGCTGCACCGGCCACTGGCCCAGAAACGCCGCGACCTGTCGGCTTTGGGCACCCGTCTGGGTGCGCTTGCGCAATCCCAGACCACCGCCCGGCGCGCAAAGCTCGACGCCATCGAACGGCTGCGATCCTCTTTGGGGTACGAAGCGACGCTGTCGCGTGGCTATGCGGTTGTCCGCGGTGACGGTGATGTCGTGATGAGTGCAAAGGCCGCGGCCAAGGCCGACGCGCTGGAAATCCAGTTCCGCGATGGGCGCTTGCCGGTTGGCGGTTCTGCGGCACCAAGCCCGCCACCCAAAAAACCCGCAAAAAAACCACCGCCGGGGCAGGGATCCCTCTTCTGACATCATTGATCCGAAAATATCCCGGGGAGGTCCGGAGGGGCTGGCCCCTCCGGCTATCTCAAAGTGCGCATTCCGGTCAATCAAACGCCGACGTCGGGTCCGATGCAGGTCATCGGCTCATCACTTTCCCGGGTTTCATAAAGTTCCAGGACTTCCTCACTATCGGCGAAATCTGCGCGCAGCCCGCCGCCACGCCGGGTGAATCGCCAGCATTGCGGGCTTGGCTCCAACTCATAGACGAAGCAGATTTTGTCGCCCTCTTCGTACCAAACGCCTTCCTGACATTGCCCATCGAGGAATGACCAACGCACGCGGCGATCATCGAAATACTCTTCGATCCCGTATTCGCGCCCGGCGCGGCTGAACGTCAGAGTCTTGCCCGTTGTATAGGCTTCAAACTCGGCCGCGCTCATCGGGGTTTCGGCGGCAACGGGGGCAACAAGCAGCAATAAGGCGAACAGAATGCGTATCATGGCACAAGCCTGCCACGCACGGGCGCTACAGGCAAATGACGATCACAGTTATCAAACCGGTCCGGCATCAGCGCGCCTGCGTATGATAATCTGCGTTCGGCTGCATTCCGGTGGCCGAGGCGACGCGGTTGCTCATCGCAAAGAACCCCGCGACCGAGGCGATGTCCCAGATGTCGCGATCGGTGAAGCCCGCATCGCGCAGCGCCTGCCGGTCGCCCTCCGCTATCGTTGCGCTGGCCGTTGTGACCTTCTCGGTGAATTCCAGCATCGCCCGCTGGCGCGCGTTCAGGTCAGCGGCGCGCCAGTTCATCACCATCGCCTCACCCAATGCCGGGTCACCGGACAGGGCGCGAACAGCGGCGCCATGGGCGACCTGACAATACCAGCAGCGGTTGATCGACGAGGTGACGACGGCAATCATCTCGCGCTCCAGCTTGGTCAGGCCGCTGTCGCCCAGCATCAGGTCGTTGTAGAGCGCGGTGAAAGCATCCAGCTTGGCGATGTCGAAGGCATAGGCGCGCAACACGTTCGGGATCAGCCCCAGCTTTTCAGCGCAGATGTCGAAATATTTCTGCGTTTCCGGCGGCAGCGGGTCGACGGCAGGCAGGTCCAGGGCGGTTGGTTGGTCGGTCATGCGTCCTCCTTGATGCGATAGTGATACTGGCCGACTGCCTGCATCCCAAGCCCGGAATACAGCGCGTTTGCCCCCGAATTTGCCGTGGTCACGGCCAGCGCCAGCCAGGTCGCCCCCTGACGCGCCGCCCAATCCGCAGCGGCGCGGGTCAGGGTTGCGCCCATCCCGATGCGCCGCATTGCGGGTGCGACCTCCAGCGCGTGAATCATCGCGATATCTTTGGCACAGGCGACGAAGGCGCAGGCGGCAGGGCGGTTCTGCGCCCGCCCGAACAGCGCGGTTTTCGGCCCCTGAACCCGCTCCATCACATCCAGTCGGCCCGCGCCGATCCCGCCGTCGGCCCATAGGTCCGCCATGATCGCCAGCGGCGGCCAAACCTCGAAAGCGACCATGCGCGGGGCGGGGGCGGCAATCTCGGTCGCGCGCACGGCATAAAGCGTCACCGGGTCGATCACCGCATATCCCAGGCTTTCCAGCGAAGCGTCCAGTAGCGCCTCGCCTTCGCGAACCATGACCAGCGGGGTCTGTCCTAGGTCGCGCATGGCGGCTTCGGCATCAGGCAGCGCATCGAACGCCCCCTCCAGCGTCGCGGCCGAGACACGTTTGCCGCCACCAGCGCCATGCCGGATCGTCCATGGGCCGACGCGATGGGTTGCCGCAGGCGGCCAGGTCGCCTCTATCGCGGCATAGATGTCGGGCGCCCCTGGCAGGGTCACGCCGCATCACCGGCGAAGGCGTTCAGCAGCGCATTGCGGACGGCCGATATCTCGACTTCATCCGTGCCCCGGATCACGATGTTCGCGCCGAATTTACCGTCGCGTTGGAACGGATAACTGCCGATGGACAAATCCGGGTGCGCCTGCGCCAGCCCTGTCAACACCATGGCAATGTCGCTTTCACCCCGGTCGATGCGTACCGTCTGGCTGATCAGGGGCGCGCCGCCTGTCAGCCCGGGCATCACTGTGGCCACCATCGCCTCGAACACCGCAGGGACGCCTGCCATGACATGCACGTTGCCAATCGAGAACCCCGGAGCGACCGAGACCGGGTTATCGATCAGAACCGACCCGTCCGGGATACGCGCCATGCGCAGACGTGCTGCATTGAATTCGGACCCGCTGCGGGCGTAATGGGCGGCCAACAGCGCGCGGGCATCGTCACGCACATCGATGCCGACTCCGAAAGCCTCGGCCATGCAATCGGCCGTAATGTCATCATGCGTTGGCCCGATCCCGCCCGAGGTAAAGACGTGATCCCAGGCCCCGGACAGCGCCTTGACCGCCGTGACGATGGCAGTGCGGTCATCGGCGACGACGCGCACCTCTGTCAGGTCGATGCCTTTTTCGGTCAGCACATTGGCCAGATGATACATGTTGGCGTCGCGCGTGCGGCCCGACAGTATCTCATCTCCGATCACAAGCATTGCGGCGGTGGGGTTTGGCATGCGCGGGCGTCCTTGCTTGGGGCTGGCCACGGGTATAGGTCGCGCGCCATGCAGTTTCCAACCCCTCTGATCCCGGCCATTCTGATCCGGCGCTACAAGCGCTTTCTGGCAGACGTGTCGCTGGGCGACGGGTCCGAGGTGACGGCCCATTGCCCAAACCCCGGTTCGATGATGGGTCTGGCGACGCCGGGCATGCGGGTCTGGCTGGAACCCAATGACGACCCCAAGAAGAAGCTGAAATACGGCTGGCGGCTGGCCGAACTGCCCGGCGGCCATATGGTCACCATCGACACCGGCGTCGCGAACCGCGTGGTGCAGGAGGCGCTGACCGCACAGGCGATCCCGGCGCTGGCCGCCTATGGCACATGCCGCCCCGAGGTCCGCTATGGCGATAACAGCCGCTGCGATTTCCTGCTGAGCGCGCCCGGATTGCCCGATTGCTGGGTCGAGGTCAAAAGCGTCACCCTACGCCGCGCGGGGGACTGTGCAGAATTTCCCGACAGCGTCACCAAACGCGGGGCAAAGCATCTGGACGACCTGTCGGTGCGGGTGGCGGCCGGGGACCGCGCCGTGATGCTGTACCTCGTGCAGCGCACCGATTGCGCGCGGTTTCGTTTGGCCGATGACCTTGATCCGGGCTATGCGTCGGCGTTCCACGCTGCGCGCCGCGCGGGTGTCGAAGCTTTGGCCATAGGTGCGCGGATAGACCAGAACGGCGTCACGCTGGGCGGACGCATTCGTCTTGCAGCAGAACTGGAATAACGGCCTGTAACGCCCTATATACCCGCAAAATCGCAGCGAAAGAGAATACCTTGGACGACCCGACCCCCTCTCGTATCACTCGTGACGGCATCCGCCTGTTTGAACCGGCGGATTTTGCAGGCATGCACAAGGCGGGGCAGCTGACGGCCCGGATCCTCGACAGTATTGCACCACTGGTCGAACCGGGGCGCACCACGGCCGAGATTGACAAGGCCATCAATGATGCGGTGGATGCGGCTGGCGCAACCTCGGCCACCATCGGCTATAAGGGGTACAGGCACGCCAGCTGTATCAGCGTAAATCATGTGGTCTGCCACGGTATTCCGGGTGATAAGCGCCTGAAAGATGGTGATATTCTGAATGTCGACGTGACGGTGATCGTCGATGGCTGGTACGGCGACAGCAGCCGGATGTATGTCGCCGGCAAACTGTCCCGCAAGGCCGAACGGTTGATCCAGGTGACCCACGACGCCCTGATGAAAGGGATCGAGGCGGTGCGCCCCGGCAATACTTTTGGTGATATCGGCCACGCCATTCAGGCCTATGCCGAAGCGCACCGCATGTCGATTGTCCGCGACTTCTGCGGCCACGGGCTGGGCCGGGTGTTCCACGCGCCGCCCAACGTGCTGCACTATGGCCGCGCGGGCACTGGTGCGACGCTGGAAGAGGGCATGTTCTTCACGATCGAGCCTATGGTCAATCTTGGTCGCCCCGAAACCAAAGTGCTGTCCGATGACTGGACGGCGGTGACGCGCGACAAGTCACTGTCGGCGCAATTCGAACATTCCGTCGGCGTAACGGCGGATGGGGTCGAGATATTCACGCTTTCGCCCGCGGACAAATTCCACCCGACCTGGGGATAGCGGCTTGCCGCCCGTACATGCCGAATAGTAGCCTGCCCCGAACCATGGAAGCGGGGGGCGGGACATGAAAATCGCTGTGATGGGCGCGGGCGCGATAGGCGGATACTTCGGCGGTCGGCTGGCACAGGCGGGCCATGATGTCTGGCTGATCGCCCGTGGCGCGCATCTGGCCGCGATGCAGGATGACGGCCTGCGGATCACCAGCCCGCTGGGCGACGCCCATGTGTCAGACATTCACGCAACCGGCGATCCGGCCGAGGTTGGACCGGTCGATGTTGTGATGTTCATGGTCAAAAACCGCGATGTCGAAGCCGCTGCCGAGGCGATCAAGCCGATGCTGCGCGATGACACATTGGTCGTGACCTGCCAGAATGGCGTCAGCGCGCATGAGCGTCTAGGCGCGGTGATCGGCATGCATCACGTGGTGCCCGGTGTCGCGCGCATTCCCGCAAGTGTCCCGACACCCGGCACGATCAAACATGACTCGGACTTCGAGATTCTGCTGTTTGGCGAACTGGACGGATCCGAGACTGCGCGTTGCCAGCGCCTTGCCGATGCGCTGAACGACAGCCCGGCGGCGACCGGGTTGCTTTCTACAACAATCCTCAACGACCTCTGGGCGAAGTTCTGTTCGCAAAGCGCGCTGGCCAGCCTGACGACCCTGACCGGCCTTGATATTGGACCATTGCGCGAAAACCCGGTTTCTGGCGAGCTGTTTCAGAATGCAATTGCCGAAGCCTGCGCCGTCGCAGACGCCATTTTGCCGGACTTCCCCGACACCGCACTTGAACAATATTGGGGCTTCATCCAGCGCCTGCCCGGCACGATGCATGCTTCGATGCTGGACGATCTGCGCGCCGGAAAACCGCTGGAGCACGAGTTTATGAGCGGCGAGGTCGTGCGTCTTGGCGCAAAACACGGCGTGCCGACACCGATCCACTCGGTCCTTTATGCGGCCCTCAAACCGATCGCGGATCAGCTTGAGGTCGCCGCCTCATAACCCCAACAGCGCGCGCACCTCGGCCATCGAGGTGACGGGGTCTGCCCCGACCGCGCGCAGGCTTTCGGGATCGCTGGCATGGGCAAAGCCAATGGTGCGGCTTCCGGCGGCGACCCCGGCGCGGCACCCTGCGACGCTGTCGTCGATGACAACGCAGTCTTCGGGGCGCTGGCCGGTTGCCGCAGCCCCGCGCAGGTAAAGATCCGGCGCAGGCTTGGCGTCCCCGTGTTCGTGGCACGAGAATATCCGTCCCTGAAACCGGTCCCACAACCCGTGCTGGCCCAGCGTGATCCGCATCTTCGCCATCGGCCCGTTGGATCCGATAGCATAGGGAATACCGCGCAGGTCCAGCGCGTCCAGCACCTCTGGCACGCCGTCAATCAGGGGCGTTCCTGCCTGCAAATGTTCGAAGGTCGCGGCATAGATCCTGTCGATCCAGTCTGCGGGAAGGTCGGCGCCCATGCTGCGCGCGCTCTGCTCGACACCTTTGATCGTGCCGCCAGTGAACATCTTGGTCACCTGCTCGGGGGCAAGGTGCAATCCATATCCGGCAAGATTGGCGATCAGCACAGAATCGGTGATCGGCTCGCTATCGACGAGCACGCCGTCGCAATCAAATAGGACGGCGCTTGGGGTCGTCAGGGACATAGCGTTCCTTGCCTTTCTGGTTGATCGAATCATAGGGCGTGCTTTCCAGTGGTCGGTCCGGCATCGGCTGGGCGACAATGCCGCCAAATCGCGCCTCGCCCACCAGAACCGGGCGCCCCTGAATCCGGCACAGCACGTGGCCGCAACAGACCCAGTCATCGGCCGCAGCATAGGCGAATGCGAAGCCGCCGCCAGCGCTGGTATTGGCGAATTTCAGCGCCCGCTCCGCGCCGTCGGTGGCGCGCTTGACGCAGTCTTGGCAGGAATACCAAGGATAGCGGGGAAACGCCTTTTGCGCGACCCCGCAGCCGGGGCAGAAATGGTCCGGCAAACCGCTCATGGACCTTCGACTTCGTAGATCGTCACCACCGTATCGCCATAGCGTCGACTGTCGAGGCGTTTCAGTCCCGCCGTTGGGGTGGGCTCGGCCTCATCCTCCCAAACCACCAATGCACCTCGTGCCAGCCAGCCGCCTTGCAGCGCGATCGGCATCGCCAGATTGCCCAGCCATTGACCGTAAGGCGGGTCGAGGAACACCAGATCATAGGGCGCATCCGGGTTCACCGGCAGGCGGGTTGCATCCAGTGATTTCAGGGTCGCCGCCGCCGCACCGCAAAGCGCGATATTCTTGCGGATCAACCCCTGAGCGATGCGCCCGCTGTCGATAAACGTAGCATGGGCGGCCCCCCGGCTGAGCGCTTCCAGCCCCAACGCCCCGGTGCCCGCGAACAGGTCCAGCACCCGCGCGCCCGTAATCGGGTCGCCAAACCGCCCGCCGGTCAGCATGTTGAACAGGCTTTCGCGGATGCGATCAGTTGTGGGGCGCAGATGCGCGCCCGCGTCACCCTTGCCCACCGGCGTCAGGGTGCGGCCGCGCCAGTCACCGGCGATGATCCTCACGCGCGCAGCAGCGGCTTCAGTTCGGTCGCGGGATCGGCAACCACCTCTGGCGCCGGGGATTTGCCCGCCTCGATCAGTCGCTTGGCGACCATATAGGCGCGCGAGTCGTTCATCGCATCGACCGAGATCAGCTTGTCCCCGCGATAATACCAATGCGACCGCGCCTCCCCGACCTGGCGCACGACCACTTGGTCGTATCCGGTGTTCAGCCCGGCGATTTGCAGCTTCAGATCGTATTGATCCGACCAGAACCAGGGATGCGGCACATACTCGGCTTCCGCCCCCAGCATGTTTGCTGCGACGGTTTCGGCCTGATCAATGGCGTTCTGCACGCTTTCCAGCCGGATACGCCCGCCGCGATAGGGAAATGACGCGCAATCCCCCGCCGCCCAGATCGACGGGTCAGATGTCTGACCCAGCGCGTTTACCGCAATTCCATTGTCACAGGTCAGCCCGGCAGCATCTGCCAGCGATGACCCCGGCGTCACGCCGATCCCGACGATGGCGAAATCTGCGTCAATTTCGGTTCCGTCCGACAGCCGCGCGCCGGTCACATGGTCATCGCCGAGCAGCCGGTCCAGCCCGGTGTTCTCCAGGATCTTCACGCCGTGGCTGCGATGCAGATCGGCCATGAAGGCCGAGGTTTCGGGCGATGCGACGCGCTGCAAGATACGGTCGGCCATTTCAATGACGGTGACTTGCAGGTCAAGTTCGGCGGCCACGGCTGCGGCCTCCAGACCGATATATCCGCCGCCGACCACCAAAAGCCGCTGGCCAGCTTGAAACGCCGGGCGCATGCCGTCGACATCGGCGAGTGATCGGACTTCGTACACCCCTTTTAGATCGCCGCCAATCGCCGCAGGAAGGCGGCGTGGCGTGGATCCGGTGGTCAAGGCAAGTTGGTCATAGGCGATCACCTCATCACCCACAGCGACCGTCTTTGCAGACGCATCAATGGCCGTGACCGCAGCCCCCAGCTTCAGCGTGATATCCTGATCGGCGTAATAAGCGGCCGGGCGCAGGTACAGGCGCGCCTCCTCCATCTCGCCTTTCAGATAGGCTTTGGACAGGGGCGGGCGCTGATAGGGCGGCACCGGTTCGGCGGAAATCAGGGTGATCTGGCCGTCAAACCCCTCGGTCCGCAGTTTCGCCACCAGCGAGGCCGCCGCCTGCCCGCCACCTACTATTACGAAATGTGCCATTCGGTTCCTCGCCTATCGCATCCCGCGCTGGTCTTGCCTGCGAACCTGTCTATATCCAGTCAGAAGGTCCAGTTGAAACAAATGAAGGCGCACGAAAATGAGCATCCGTGAAGGCGACACCCTGCCAGCCGCAACATTTGTGCGCAAAGGCCCCGACGGGCCAGAGGCGGTGGATCTGGCCGATCTGACCACGGGGCGCAAAATCGTCATTGTCGCGGTGCCGGGCGCATTCACGCCGACCTGCCATTCGGCGCATATGCCAACGATCATCGACGCGCACGGCGCGATCCGCGCAAAAGGCGTGGACGAGGTGATCGTGCTGTCGGTCAACGACATGCATGTGATGAAATTTTGGGGCGAGGTGACCGGCGCCGCGGCGGCCGGGATTACCCTGCTGGCCGATCCGCAAAGCAGGTTCACCAAGGCAATCGGCATGGATTTCACCGCCGAAGCGACGGGCATGATCGACCGGTCGTCGCGTTATGTGATGGTCGTGGATGACGGCGTTGTCACGCGGTTCCAGCCCGAGGATATCGCAGGTGGCTGCGCGCTGACCGGCGGGCAGGCGATCCTGGAATTGTTGTGAGGCGGGGCAAGACGTTGGGCGCAAACTCAGATCCAGTGGCATCATCGACCTGAGGCGGTCGTTGCGGAACCTCTTTCATTCGCCCGGGCCAAGTCTCACCCCCGCGCCTGCCCTTATCCCTCGCGGATAACCGTCTGAGTCGGGAAGGGAATTTCGATGCCTTCGGCGTCAAACGCCTCTTTCACCGCGCGCTTCATGTCTGCCTGAAACTGGAACAGATTTTCGCGATCACACCAGACCCGCACCAGAAAATCGACCGAGAAATCACCAAGGTTGTTGACTTGTATGAACGGTTCGGGCTCGGCATGGGCGCGGGGGTCGTTGAAGATGGTTTCGCGTATGATCCGCTCGGCCTTTTTCAGATCGGCCCGATAGCTGACGCCAAACAGCCATTCTGCACGACGGGTCGGATAGACCGAATAATTGGTGATCGGAGCGCCCCAGACATTCGAATTCGGCACGATGACCTGCAGATTGTCCAGCGTCGCCAATTCGGTCGCCACGATCGAGATATCCTTGACCGTCCCCATCAGCCCGTCGACCTCGACAAAATCGCCGATCCGAAACGGGCGAAAGATCACCAGCATGATGCCCGCCGCAATACTGCTTAGCGCGCCCTGCATCGCCAGTCCGATGGCCAGACCCGCCGCACCAATCACCGCCACAAGCGAGGTTGTCTGAATCCCGAAGCGGTTCAGAATGAACACCAGCGCCATCGCAAGAATGGCATAGCGCAGAATATTCGCCAGGAACGAGAATAGCGTCAGGTCAAGTTCTTCGTTGTCGGTCGCGATGCGGATCAGTTTGCGCCGCGCCCAGCCCGAGATGGTCAGCGCGACAAACAGGATCACAAAGGCTGCAACGACATTCAGCGCGATGCCAAGCACCACATCGCCGGTGATCACATCGCCAACGGTGCGATCCGTTCCGATCGGCAGTCCCAGAATCTTATCCATCACAGCGCATCCATTTTTTCGGCCAGCTTCCAGTCCCGTTCACTCAGACCCCCGGTATCGTGCGAGGTCAGGCGGACTTCAACCGTTCGGTACACATTTCGCCATTCCGGGTGGTGGTTCATTTTTTCGGCAATTATCGCGGCGCGGGTCATCCAGCCGAAGGCCTCGACAAAATTGCGGAACTGAAAGGTCTTCGTGATCCCGGTGCCGTCGCCGTCCAGCACCCAGCCGTTGTCCAGCAGGGCGTCGAATTCGGATATATCGGTCATTCCACCTCTCTCTCGGCCGGATCCACTTTGCGGAACGGGCCATAGCTTGTCAGAACCTCAATTTCTTCATCCACGGCGCGGCGCTCAGCGGCCAGATAGTCGGCCACCGCGCGGCGAAACCCCGGCTCGGCGATCCAGTGCAGCGAATGGGTTGCCACTGGCAGATAGCCGCGCGCCAGCTTGTGACTGCCCTGGGCGCCCGCTTCCACGCGCGCCAGCCCGTGTTCAATGGCGAAGTCGATAGCGCGATAATAACAGAGCTCGAAATGCAGGCAGGGATGATCTTCCAGGGCCCCCCAATAGCGGCCAAACAAGGCCTCTCGGCCAATGAAATTTAGCGCCCCGGCAACCGGGACGTCATCGGCCAGCGCCAGAACCAGCAGGATGTCGTCGCGCAGCGCCTCATGCGCGATACGGAAGAAATCGCGCGTCAGATAGGGCGTGCCCCATTTGCGCGCTCCGGTATCCTGATAGAACGCCCAGAAGGCATCCCAATGTTCCGGCTGGATCTGATCGCCGGTCAGGCTGACGATCTGACCACCGAATGCCGCCGCCGTGGCGCGTTCTTTGCGGATATTCTTGCGCTTGCGCGACGACAGCGAGGCGAGGAAGCAGTCGAAATCCCCATAGCCGTCGTTCACCCAGTGAAATTGTTGCGTCGTGCGGTGCAGCAGGCCCATCCCGGCCCCGGCATCAGCCTCATCCTCGGTACAGAATGTGATGTGAACCGAAGACAGATCGTTCTGCTGGGCAATCTGCATCGCGCCTTGAATCAGGGCTGCACGGCCTAAGTTTTCCAATCCGGGACGGGTCAGAAATCGCCGTCCGGTGGCGGGCGTGAAGGGTACGGTCATCTGCAATTTCGGGTAATAACGCCCGCCGGCCTGTTCAAAGGCATGCGCCCAGTTGTGATCGAAAATATACTCGCCCTGGCTGTGCCCCTTGGCGTAAAGCGGCGCGACCGCAATGATCTGCCCGTCGATCTTGGCGCTCAGATAACGCGGCTGCCACCCCGTGCCCGGCCCGACCGAACCACTGTCTTCCAGCGCCAGCAGGAAGCGATGGGTCGTAAAGGGATCCAGCGGACGTCCCGACGCGGCATCGGGCGCAGCACAGGCATCCCAGTCTGTCGCCGGGATGTCGTGCAGGCTGGCATGGGCCGAAATTTCGATGGGCTGATCTGTCACGGGCGCTCGGGCGATAGGAGGGGCCATGCCATAGGTGGCCTTCCCCCGGCGATGGTCAAGGGGCGCGCGACGCCGTTACGGCGCCGCTGACGCAAGACAGGGTGCAGTTGTGCGCCCGATCAGACCCCGGCCGCCACAATCGCATCCGCCAGGATCGGCACAGTTTGCGCATTCAGCCCCGCGATGTTCATGCGGCTGTCGCCGACCATGTAGATGCCGTGATCTTCGCGCATTTTCAGTACCTGTTCGGGCGTTGCCCCGATCCGGCTGAACATGCCGCGATGCTGGGCGATAAAACCAAAGCGATCCGACCCGCTGCGTTCGCGCAAGGCGTTCGCAAGCTGCGTTCTGAGGTCCAGCATCGAGGTCCGAACCGCCTCCAACTCTGCCTCCCACTCGGCGCGCAGATCGGCGTCATTCAGGATCATCGTGACCAACCGCGCGCCGTGATCGGGCGGGAATGAGAAGTTTTGCCGGTTCAGATAGGCAAGCGTGGCCTGCGCCTTGTCACGTGCCGTCGCATCCGGGGCCACGGCCATCAGGATGCCGGTGCGTTCGCGGTAGATGCCGAAATTCTTCGAACAGCTTGCCGCGATAAGGGTTTCGGGCAGGCGCGAGGCGATCAGGCGCGTCCCGGCGGCGTCCGCTTCCAGCCCGTCACCGAAGCCCTGATAAGCAATGTCGATCAGCGGTGTCGCGTTTTTCGCAACCAGCAGATCGGCCACCGCTGACCATTCCGGTCCGGTCAAATTTGCGCCGGTCGGATTGTGGCAGCAGCCGTGCAGCAGCACCACATCGCCCGGCTTCACCGCGTCAAGATCGGCCATCATCCCGGCGAAGTCGACGCCGCGCGAAGCCTCGTCGAAATAGCGGTAGGTTTGCATCTTCATGCCGAGGTATTTGATGATCGACGGGTGGTTCGGCCAGGTCGGATCGGAAATCCAGACCGTCGCCTCGGGCGCGGCCATCTGGATCAGCTCCAGCGCCTGACGCACCGCACCGGTGCCGCCGGGCGTTGCCGCCGCCGCGACGCGTTCAGCCGGGACAGCGTCGCCCAGAAGCAGCCCGCGCATCGCTTCGCCAAAGGCCGGGTCGCCCGCAAGACCGGTATAGGCCTTGGTCTGCTCGGCCTGCCACAACATCTTCTCGGCCTGTTTTACCGACGCCATCACCGGCGTATTGCCGCTGGCGTCACGGTAGACGCCGACGCCAAGGTCGACTTTGTCGTTGCGCGGATCGTCGCGGAACATCTTGACCAGCATCAGGATCTTGTCCTGTGGCTGGTCCTGCAGGGTGGTGAGCATTTCAGGCCTCTCCGGTGGCTATCTTCAGATCTTGGTATTGGCCCCATTCCGTCCAGGAGCCATCGTAAAGCGCGTGATCGCGGTGGCCGATGCGGTCCAGCGCCAGGAACAGAACCGCCGCCGTCACGCCGGATCCGCAGGTGGTGATCACCGGCTTGTTCAGGTCGACACCCGCGTTGCGGAATATCGCTTCGAGTTCGCCAGGCGCGCGCATCGTGCCGTCGCTGTTCAGCAGGGTCTTGAAAGGCACGTTTTTCGAGCCTGGAATATGCCCGGCGCGCAGCCCTTCGCGCGGTTCGGGCGCATCGCCGCGGAACCGTTCAGGTGCGCGGGCGTCGACAATCTCGTGGTCACCCAGCTTGGCGGCGGCAGCCACTTCTGTAACGTCGCGGACCAGCCGGTTCTGGCGGCTGACGGTCATGTGGCGATCCCGGATGATCGGTTCTTCGTCTGTGACGTCGCGCCCCTCGGCCAGCCATTTCGGCAAGCCGCCGTCCAACACGGCAACGTCGGTCTTGCCCATGAGGCGGAACAGCCACCAGACGCGCGCCGCCGAAAACAGGCCAGCACCATCATAGACCACGACCTGATGCCCGTCGCCGATGCCCATGGCGCGCATGCGTGACATGAACAACTCGACCGGAGGCACCATATGGGGCAGGACGCTGCGCTTGTCGGAAATTTCGTCGATATCAAAAAAGCGCGCACCGGGGATATGCCGGTCGGCATATTCCGCGCGCCCGTCACGACCGTCTGCCGGCAGATACCAGCTGGCATCCAGCAAACGCAGGTCCGGCATTTTCAGCCGGGCCGCCAGCCAGTCGGTCGAGACCAGCGTCCTGGGATCATCTGTCATCTGTTGCCGCCTCGCATGCCGGAAACCACTGCCCCCCACCTAGCCAGAGGCCGGGCCAAGGACAAGTCCGTCACGCGGGCGGACGGCGTCTTACTTGGACATTGCGCCCTTGATCATGCCGACCACGGCCATCAACACGCCGCCACCGACGCCGCCACCGGCAATCTGGCCGATGATTGCACCGATATCCATACCGCCGGCCGCTTCAGCCGCAGCGGGCGCCGCACCCATCATCCCGATGATGGTCGAGCCCAATCCGCCACCGACGATCCCGGCGATCGAGTTCATCAATGTGCCCATATCAAGCTTTGGCACGGCCTTGCCTGCAACATTGCCGCCCACGGCCCCGGCAATCAGTCCGATGATTAATTCCATAGCGATACCTCGTTGGGGTCACTCAATGATCAACCGCCGAACACCGCCCCGCGCGTCGACGGGTACCTTTTGGGCCAGATGGTGCCAAAAATCAACATATTGTGTTCTGGTGGAGTGGTTCGTCTATCCGTGGTCGCGGATCAGGCGCGCCTTCTGACGTTGCCAATCCCGCTTGGCGCTGGTTTCGCGCTTGTCCTGGTTCTTCTTGCCCTTGCCGATGGCAATCTTGATCTTCGCCAGACCACGATGGTTGAAATACAGAACCAGCGGCACCAGCGTCATGCCTTCGCGCTGCGTCGCCTGCCACATCTTGGCCAGTTCGCGTTGCGATACCAAAAGCTTGCGACGGCGCCGATCCTCATGCCCCCAGGTCTTGGCCGGGTCATAGGGGGCGATATAGCTGTTGACCAACCACAACTCGCCCTCGTCAACCGTGGCATAGCTTTCGGCGATGTTGGCGGTATTCAGGCGCAGGCTTTTAACCTCGGACCCCATAAGCTGGATGCCGCATTCGATGTCTTCCTCGATGGCATAGTCGTACCGGGCCCGCCGGTTCTCGGCGATGACCTTGTAGTTCGGATTGTCCTTCGGCTTTGCCATGCAGGCGATCTAGGGGTTGGCGCGCCGCAAGTCCAGTATGGGGCGCCGACTTGACCAGCGCGCGCGTCGCCGGGATAAGCTGGATATGCCCAACGATGCGAATATGGTGGTCCAGATTGCCCTCGGCAGCGGTTTGATCCTTGGGTCGATTGTCATTGCCGGCATGCTGTACTGGGCGTTGGGGAAGGTGACCAACGCGCTGCGCCCCTGGTCGCTGCGCCCACCCCATGGGCCGAAAGTGATGATCTTGCTGTGTCTGTCGGTGCTGATGAGTGTTGCAATCCTCAGCGCGACGATCTGGATGTGGGCCGTCACCCTGCGTGCGCTTGGGATATTCGCCACGTTAGAGGCATCGGTCTATTTCTCGCTCACAGCCTTCACCACGCTGGGCCTGACCGAAAGCGAGCTGCCCTTCGCATGGCGGCTGCTGGGTGGGATGGCAGCGGCGAACGGGTTTCTGGGCTTCGGGATGATCACCGCACTTCTGGTGGAATCACTGCGCGATCTGCGCTCAAAACAGCGCGACGCGCTGGACTGAAGGCCGGTTGCGATGATGGTCAGCGCTTCTGCCATCCCGCAATGATCGCATCGACCTCGAATTCGACCAGCCATTCCGGATTCACGAAACGGGTCACGGCCATGATCGTGTCGACCGGACGGACATCGGCAAAAAACTCTTTCCTGACATCAATGGCTTCGCGCCACCGCTCGATATCCGTCAGGATCACACGGGTGCGCACGACATCCTGCAGACCTGAGCCTGCCTGTTCCAGGGCAGTCTTGATTATCGTCAGGCATTGACGCGATTGGGCCGCTACGTCGCCGATGCCGACCGTCTCGCCGTCGGCGTTCACCGGTGCGGTTCCGCCGATCGAGATAAATGGACCAACCCGGACGGCACGGGAAAACCCAACAACCGCTTCCATCGGGTTCCCGTTAGAGATCAGTTCGCGGTCATATCCAGGCATGATTCTAACTCTCGTGCGGAGGTCATGCGCCGATCATAACACCGTTTCGCGCTGCCATCTCAGCCTCTGTCGGAGCTTCCCAAAGGTCTTCAATGAATTCGAACATCTCACGCGTGACCTCCAGCGCGAATGTTGCGCCTTTTTCGGTGTTGCGTTGCTGGACCCGATCCCAACGGATATCGCGTGGAACATCAATGTAATGCAGCGTGACTGGCACCCCCAGCCCGTCCGCCCAATCATAAAAGATCGTGCGTTCGTGCAGGTTGGTGAAGCCGCAGTCAAAAACCGCAGGCTGTCCGGCGTCCAGCAGGTGGTCGGCCGTGGCCCGCATCTGCGTACAACAGCGCTGCACGCGATCATAGAACCACTGAAAGTTCGAAGTTGGCGCGCGATCGGGAAAAAACAGCACCGCGTTCCAGTCGTCGATAGAAAAGCGCACCGCGCCAAGATCACGCCGCAGGCGTTCGGCATAGGTCGATTTGCCAGCACCGGTAAGGCCGGTGATCATGTGGACATGTGCCACCATTGGATCAGTTCAGCAGACCGGCGTGAACCATCGCGTCCCTGATCGCCGCCTTGGTGCTGTCCTCTAGCGTCGTCAGTGGCGGGCGCACATCTTCAAGGCATCGCCCCAGCAGGGACAGCCCGTATTTCGCGCCCACCAGACCCGGTTCAGTGAATATCGCCAGATGCAGCGGCATCAGCCGGTCCTGGTATTCCAGGGCCTTGGCGAAATCCCCTGCCAGCGTAGCGGCCTGGAACTCGGCACATAGTTTCGGCGCGACATTGGCGGTGACCGAGATGCAGCCGACGCCGCCATGCGCATTGAACCCCAGCGCCGACGGATCCTCCGCCGACAGTTGGATGAAATCCGGCCCGCAGGTGGCGCGCTGGCGCGAGACGCGCGCGATATCAGCGGTCGCGTCCTTGACCCCGACGATATTGTCGATTTTCGACAACTGCCCCATGGTTTCCGGCGTCATGTCGACGACCGAACGCGGCGGAATGTTATAGATGATCAGCGGCAGGCTGGTCGCGGCGGCAACGGTTGTGAAATGCGTGATCAGCCCGCGTTGCGTCGGCTTGTTGTAGTAGGGCGTAACCACAAGAATGCCATCCGCGCCCACAGCTTCGGCATGTTTAGCCAGACGGACCGACTCGGCGGTGTTGTTCGACCCGGCCCCGGCGATCACCGGAACCCGGCCCGCCGCGGCCTTGACCACGGCGGCCACAACCGCGTCATGTTCTTCATGGCTGACCGTCGGACTTTCCCCTGTGGTTCCCATCGGCACCAATCCGGCGCTGCCGTTTTCAATCTGCCACTCGACAAGTGCGCTCAGCGCACTAAAATCTACTGAGCCGTCTTTGAACGGTGTCACCAAGGCGGGCATAGATCCGCGAAACATGAGGCAGGTCTCCTTCGTGGGGCAGGATGGGCGGGCCATAGGCGGGTTTTCGCGCCCGCTGCGGCGGACCCTATCCGGGTGTCATGCCCTTGCCAAGATAACGTGTAGAAGTAGAGCCGTATGAGCACGAGCGAGGGCGCGATGACGAACGCCGGAAAAACAGGGTTGAGCTTGATTGCCGTGTTCGGGGTCTCGGTGATGCTGGCCTCGACGGCCGTATTCTATGGCAGTGGCGAACGGATCGAGGTTGCTGACCAGTCCGCAAGCCACGCCCCGGCGCAGACGATCCGGCCGCAAGCGCGTCCCGTTCCGGTCCCGGATGATGGGGCCACGGCACTGGGCTCTGCCGACGCAGACATGCCCCCTACCGACGTGCCCCCTACCGAAGTGCCCCTTACCGAAGTGGCGCTGATTGCAGGCACTGATGAGTCGGGCGACAACGGCGCGGTTTTGCCGCTGACCGGGGTTGAGTTGACGAATGCCATTCGCCCACAGCCCCGCCCATCCGAACGATTTGTTCCCGTCGTCGTCGAAGACCCTGTCCCGCTGATCGACATCGGACCGATCGGCCTGACCGGCCTGACCGAGGACGAGGCTGCAAAAATGGCCGCCGAAGGTCCGAAAGTTGCTGCCATGATGGCCGAAGTGCGCGGTGACGACTGGGACAAGGCGCGCAGTCTGGCAGCCGGGATCGGGCCGGTCGCCAAGGATATCGTCGAATGGCGCTATCTGCGGGCTGGGCTTGGAACTTTTGACGAAATGCGCCGGTTTCTGGCGCGCCGCCACGATTGGCCCGGCCTTGCGCGCATCCGCTATCGCGGCGAGGGCGCGATCCCGCTGGAAGGCCGCAAGGCCGAGGTTCTGGGCCATTTCCGCACCAGCAAGCCGCGAACCGGAGTGGGGGCTTTGGCCTATGTGAACGCGCTGAAGGCAGACGGGCGCGACGATGCCGCCAAGGCCGAGGTGATCCGCGCCTGGACAACCCTGTCCGTGGATGCCGCGACCGAGGCGCTGTTCCTGCGCGATTGGTCCGACACGCTGGCGCCGCACCACGCCGCGCGGCTGGACAATCTGCTTTGGCTGGGGCTGCGCAACGAAGCCGACCGCATGATCGTGCGCGTTGACGAAGGCCAGCAGCGCCTTGCCAGGGCGCGAATGGTCCTCAGGGCGCGCGGCAATGGCGTGGATGCGGCGATCGATGCCGTGCCCAATGCGTTGAAGAACACCGCCGGGCTTGCTTATGAGCGCTTCCGCTGGCGCATGGCAAAGGGTCTGCGCGCCGATGCTGTCAAACTGATCCTGAAGCAATCTGCAAGTGCCGAAGGGCTTGGCCGGCCCGAGCTTTGGGCCCGCCAGCGCCGCGATCTGGCACGCCGTGCAATGCGCGCCGGCGACGAAGAAACCGCCTATCGCCTTGCCTCGGAACATTGGCTGAGCGACGGTCAGCATTACGCCGATCTGGAATGGCTGGCCGGGTATCTGGCGCTTAGGTTCCGGCGCGACCCGGGCAGCGCGCGCCAGCATTTTGCCAATTTCCGCACCGCCGTCTTCACGCCGATCAGCCTGGGCCGCGCCGGATATTGGGAAGGCCGCGCCGAAGAAGCGCTGGGTAATGAGGTTGCCGCCAAGGCCGCCTATGCCCGTGGCGGCGTCTGGCAAAGCGGGTTTTACGGCCAACTCGCCGCCGAGAAGGCCGGAATCGAAATGCGCGCCGAACTGCCCGGCACCGGCGGACCGGGCGATTGGCGCAAAGCATCCTTTGCCGACAGTTCCGTCGTGCGCGCCGCGCAGCTGTTCATCGCAGCCGATGAACACCAGTTGGCGGCGCAATTCCTCAGCCATCTGGTTGAGAGCCTGGATGCCAGGGACGCCGCGATCCTTGGCGATCTGGCGCTGGAACACGGCGCACCGCACGCGGCCCTCAAGCTGGCAAAAGAGGCTGCGCAACGCGGCATCGTGCTGCCCCGCGCCTATTTCCCGGTCGTTGACCTTGGCGTTGACAGCCTACCGGTAGACCGGGCGCTGGCCCTGTCAATTGCGCGGCGCGAAAGTGAGTTCAATCCGGGTGTCTCAAGCGGTGCCGGGGCGCGTGGATTGATGCAGTTGATGCCCGCAACCGCGCGCAATGTCGCGCGCAGCCTGGGGTTGCCATATTCGAAATCCCGGCTTCTGACCGACCCGGTCTATAATGCCCGCCTCGGCAGCGCTTATCTGGCGGATCTGGAGCGTCGCTTCGGCAAGAATGTCGCGCTGGTTTCGGCTGGGTACAATGCCGGTCCGGGCCGCCCGGAACGCTGGATGCGTGACCGTGGCGACCCGCGTCGTGACACGATTGATGCGGTCGACTGGATCGAGATGATCCCGTTTGACGAAACCCGCAACTATGTCATGCGGGTCGCCGAGTCGGTGCCGATGTACCGCGCGCGCCTGTCCGGCAAGGTCGGGCCATTGAACACCGGCGCATTGCTGAAAGCGCGATAAGCATCCGGCGCGGTCAACCGGGCAGGGGCGTCATCCGGCGTCGAGGCGCAGGATACCGACAGACATGTGCCGCTTGCGACCGAACCCCTTGCGGCGCTCTACTTCAAACCCGGCATCGGCCAGGGCACGGCGTACATGGCCTGCCGCGGTGTAGGTCGCGAAGGTTCCGCCGGGTGCCGTGTGGTTTGCGACCTCGCACATCAACGCCGCGCCCCACATCCCCGGATTTCGCGCTGGCGCGAACCCGTCGAGGAACCACGCATCCGCCCCGCCCTGCCACTTGGACAGTGTTTCCGATGCGTCGCCGAAAACAACCTCGGCGTGCAGATCGGCAAGGATCAGCGCTGAACCCGGATCGTGCCACCAGTCGAGGATTGGAGCGGCCGCCTCGGCAACCTCAGGAAAGGCCCTTAAGGCTTGCTCCATCTCGGCCACGGACATCGGAAACGCCTCGAACCCGGTGTAATGCAGGCCGCCTGCAATCCCGGTCGCGCGAAATTCCATCAGCGCCGCAATAAGGTTCAGCCCGGTCCCGAACCCAAGTTCGGCGATGCGAAACCCATCGCGAAACCGCCCCGGCAGCCCGTTGCCTGCAAGAAAGACATGGCGCGTCTCGGCCAATCCATCCGCGCCTGCATAATACGGATCATCGAATTCTTCCGAGACGGGAATCCCGTCGCGCCAGTTCAGACGCGCGGTTTCGCAATGATCCCTGTAAGCCATATCTTTCCATCGGGCCGGGGATCGCCCGGGTCAAGATGCAAATGGACCCCGGCCATGTGCTGCGCATCTGCGGTGGTACTCCGCCTCATATTCATGAAAGGTCACGACTCAGAATTCAATGTGAGTCACATGCCCGATCTGACCATCTATGGCGCCGGAATATTCGGCCTTTCGACGGCCTGGGCCTGCATGCGGCGCGGCGCATCCGTTCAGGTCATCGACCCGAATGGCGTCGCCGCCGGGGCCAGTGGCGGAATTCTGGGCGCTTTGGCCCCCCACACGCCCGAGAACTGGAACGACAAGAAGGCGTTTCAGTTCGAAAGCCTGATGATGGCAGAGGCGTTCTGGGCCGGGGTGGCACAGACGGGCGGTGGCGACCCCGGATATAGTCGCATAGGGCGTCTGCAACCTGTTGCGGACGACGCGGCGCTGGCCCTTGCAAATACCCGGGCCGAGGCTGCCCAAACACTCTGGCAAGGGCGCGCAAAGTGGGAGGTTATTTCGGTGTCAGCGGCACGTGGCCTTTCCCCGCCCAGCCCGACCGGTCTGCTGATTCATGACACGCTCAGCGCGCGCCTGCATCCGGCGCGCGCCTGCGCCGCGCTGGCCGACGCGCTGCGTGCAAATGGCGTTCGTGTGCTCAGCGAAGGAACCGCGACCGGCGCTGTGCTATGGGCAACCGGGGTTGACGGACTGGCCGATATTTCCGCTGCGCTGAACGCAACCGTCGGCAATGGCGTGAAAGGCCAGGCGGCACTGCTTGCCGCCGATCTTGGTGATCAGCCGCAACTGTTCCTGGACGGCGTGCATATCGTTGCGCACAACGACGGTACGGTGGCTGTCGGATCAACATCCGAGCGTGATTTCGACGCGCCCGACACCACAGACGCGCAGCTTGACGTGCTGCTTGCCAGGGCGACCGAGGCCATCCCACGGCTTGCCGACGCGCGGGTTGTGCAACGCTGGGCCGGGGTCCGCCCGCGCGCGCGCAGCCGCGCCCCGATGCTGGGCGCCTGGCCCGACCGACCGGGCCATTTCATCGCCAACGGAGGGTTCAAAATCGGCTTTGGCATGGCCCCGAAAATCGCCGAGGTCATGGCCGATCTGATCCTTGAGGGTCGTGATACGATCCCCGACGAGTTTCGCTTCCGGGCAAGCCTGCCCGCTTCGGCACGATAGCGTCAGGACCGATTAATCCGCCACGGCTGGTTTGTCGCCAGCGGTGTCGGATTAAGGGGCCCGAACCCTAAGCCGCCTCGGCCATCATGCACAGCCGCCCATCCGGCCCGGCGACCCAGAACCGTTCGCCATCGGTGCCCAGCGTCGCGTCTTCCTGCACGAAAAGTGCCGCGGATGCGCGGAATGAAAACCTCGTCAACGCCTCCAACCGCTCGGCCGCCCAACCGGCCAGCAGCTGGGCCAGAAGCGGGCCGTGAACCACCAGCCCGCCATACCCTTCGGCTGCCGCATAGGGCGCGTCATAATGAATCCGGTGCCCGTTCAGCGTCAGCGCGGAATAACGAAACAGGGTTAATTCGTCGAACGTGGCGGGCCGCGTTTGCGTTGCCGTCGGCGCCATCGTCGGGTCAGGCGTCACATCGTCAGGTGCCGGGGCCGCGCGGAACACCAGATCCTGCCGCTCGACCACCTTAACCTCGCCATCCTGAGACATCCGGTGTTCCAACGCCACGAAAGCCAGTGGCCCACTGCGCCCGGTCTTGCGCTCAACACTCAGCAACCGCGTCTGTTTCTCGGCCATCTGCCCAAGAATCAGCGGCGCGCGAAACTGCAATGCACCTGCGGCCCACATCCTGCGCGGCAGGCCCATGTCGGGGATCATCCCGCCAAGCGCGGTATGACCGTCCGCACCCAGATCAGCGGCAGGCCGGGGCGACCAGAAATAGATCTGATGCCAGAATGGCGGCAGCGCGTCGCCATCAGCCGGTGGATCGCCCGCCGCTCCAAGCGTCACATGCAGCGCCGCCGCCCGCGCCGGATCCAGCCGGTCGGTCAGGGTTTGCATCTGGTCAGGTGCCTCTGTCATGGTCGCCCAAGGCTGGGGCGATGGGCAGGCATGTGCAACATGAAAATTATATGAAGCGGCCATCGCTGCAATCCCTCGACCACCTTGTGCTGAGTGTTGCCGACATCGACGCGACCATTGCTTTTTATCATGACGCGCTGGGGATGGAGGCGCTCGACTTCCCTGCCGCCGACGGCACCCGCCGTAGGGCGCTGCGCTTTGGTGCACAGAAGATCAATCTGCACGCTGCCGACGCACCGTTCCGACCCCATGCGAGATACCCGAAACCGGGATCCGCGGATCTGTGTTTCCTGTCAAAGGTCCCACTGACTGACTGGATACAGCACCTCACCACGCTCGGCATCGTCATCGAAAGCGGCCCGGTGGCGCGCAGCGGCGCGCGGGGGCCGATCACCTCGATCTATCTGCGCGATCCAGATGGCAATCTGATCGAAATTTCGAACCAGGTATCGGGATGAGCGCGGTTCTGGCGCTGGGGCCATGGACATTGGCCTTTATCGCACTGGCGGTTCTGCTGGGGACGATGCTGCAACGGCTGGCCGGGCAGGGTTTTGGAATGATCGCCGCGCCGCTGGTCGCATTGGTCGCGCCCGAGTTTCTGCCCGCAACCCTATTGCTGATCGGTCTGGTGGTGGGGATGACCTCGGCCACGCTGGATGCCTCGGCGATCCGCTGGGCGGATGTGCCATCGGGGTTTGCCGGGCGCGCGCTGGGGGCCGTGCTGGCCGCAGCTGTTGCCACCAGGCTTAGCGATCCGCAGATGCTGGCGGCGGTTGTGGCGGGCGCAATCTATCTGGGCATTGCGCTGTCGCTGATCGGTGTCCGTGTTGCGATCCGCCCCGCCACACTGTTCCCGGCGGGTGTTGTGGCCGGGGTTATGGGCACGCTGACAGCCGTGGGCGCGCCGCCCATGGCATTGCTGTATCAACACGAACCCGCGCGCCGATCTGCCGCGATGCAGAATCTGTTCTTCTTTTTTGGCATGTTCGTCTCACTCGCAGCGTTGGGCGCCGTCGGCCTGATCAACACGCGCCATGCCGCCCTTGCCGGTGTGATGCTGCCGGTGGTCGCTGTTGCCTTGCTTGGCGCGCAACGCCTGGCCCCGCGCGTTCAGCGGGCCGAGATTCGACCCTGGGCGTTGGCCCTGTCCGGCATCGCCGCGACCACCCTGGCCGCCAAGCTGCTGATGTGATGCCCTTCAACCCGTTGCGGTGGCGTGCAGAGTGCTGACAAGTTCGGTCAGCTTGGCCAGATAGCGTTCGTCGATCAGCGTACCTGCCGCATCAAACTGTTTGGACGCACCGGCCACCAGAACCTCTGGCCCTGTCAGCAGGCGCGGCTGGAACGGGTTCATCGCCAGCCGCAGCGCATCCTGCGCCCGTTCCCCGCCGGTGCGCCCGGCGGTTGCGGATAGGATGGCAACAGGCTTGCCGTTCCACGGATTCCCCTTGACCCGGCTGACCCAGTCGAGCGCGTTTTTCAGAACCCCGGACATGGATTTGTTGTACTCTGGCGTGGCGATCAGAACCGCGTCCGCCTCTGCGATCGCCGTTGCCAGATCCGTGACAGCCGCAGGGATCCCGTCCGCCTCCAAATCACCATCGTAAAGCGGCAGCCGGATATCCGCGATGTCGTGCGGACCGGGCCACAGAAGTGCGCCTGATCTTACAAGTTTAGTATTAAACGATGCAGCGCGCAGTGAGCCGGACATGCACAGCAATCGAAGGTTTGAATCCGCCATACCGGACCCTAGAATTCGACCCCGGCCTGCGCTTTGACGCCGGACCGGAAGGGATGTTTGATCAACTCCATCTCGGTCACCAGATCGGCAACTTCGATCAACGCGTCCTTGGCATTGCGCCCGGTCAGAACAACATGAGTCATTGCAGGTTTGTGATCTCTCAGGAACTCAACAACCTCAGCCACGTCGATATAGTCATACCGAAGCGCAATATTGATTTCGTCCAGCAAGATCATGCGGTTGCCCGGGTCCGCGATCAGTTCCTTCGCCTTGGCCCAAGCCGCTTGCGCCATTTCGGTGTCGCGCGATTTGTCCTGCGTTTCCCAGGTGAACCCTTCGCCCATAGTGTGAAAGGCGCAACTGTCCGAGAAGTGGTTTAATATTAAATCACGCTCTCCGGTTGACATGCCGCCTTTGATGAATTGCACCACCGCACAAGGCATCTGATGTGCGATACAGCGAAAAATCATCCCGAACGCGGCCGAGCTTTTGCCCTTGCCCTTGCCGGTGTGGACGATGATCAGGCCCTTTTCTTCGGTCTTGGTGGCCATGATCTTGTCGCGCGCCGCTTTCTTCTTCGCCATCTTGGTGGCGTGGCGGGCTGGGTCATTTATATCGGTCATTCGCGCACTCCTTCGGGTTCGGCGAACTTTGGTCTGGCCGCGCGGTATCTGCAAGGGCAGCGCCGCATTCGTTACCAATGCGTTAACGAAAAATTAGCGACACATTGCGAAGATCCCGTCCATGACGTTCCGCACCCTGTCCATCCTGCTGCTGCTGGCCGCCTGTGACAGCCCCAGCCCGCGGTTCATCGGATCGCCCAAGGCCGAGGTTGAAGCCGGCGGCATGCGCTTTTCCATCCACCGTCGCGGCGACGCGGTCGAAGCCTATCGCCTGGGGTTCATTTTCCGCCCGAGCGAGGCGCAAGTCCTGATCAACGCAACACGCGCCATCGAGTTATCCACAGGATGTCAGGTTAAGAAACTTAGCGGCGATCAGGCGCTGGTGAAAGCCATTCTGGAGTGTTCATCGCCTGCCGAACAGGACCTGACTTCAGGCACGTAGCCGATCAATCAACGCCCGGGCAGAGTTTGATCGCGGCGTCCAGAGGCCGCGTTCAATCGCTTCGGCCAGGCGCTCGGCAATCTCGGCAAGGGCTGGGGCATTCGCCTCAGCAATGAAGTCGCGGGTGTCTTCATCTTCCAGAAACGCAGCATGGACGGCGTCAAAATGGTGGCCCTTCACCGCCCCGGTGGTCGCCGCGAATGCGAACATATAGTCCACCGTCGCCGCGATTTCGAACGCACCTTTGTACCCGTGCCGCTTCACCCCGTCGATCCACTTGGGGTTCACCACACGGGAGCGTACAACGCGCCCGATCTCATCCTCCAACGTGCGGATCAGCGGGCGTTCCGGGCGCGAGTGATCGTTGTGATAGATCGGGCGGCATTGCCCCTGCAGGTGTTGAACCGCCGCCGCGGCGCCGCCTTCGAACTGGTAATAATCGTCGCTGTCCAACAGATCATGTTCGCGGTTGTCCTGGTTCTGAACCACCGCCTCTACCTGTCCCAAACGCGTCTCGAACGCTTGCCGCGCGCGCACACCTTCGGCTTTGTTCCCATAGGCATAGCCGCCCCATTCCAGATACGCATCTGCCAGGTCTGCCGGGTCGCGCCACAACTTTTCGTCAATCATCGCCTGCAGTCCGGCGCCATAAGCACCGGGCTTTGAGCCGAACACACGATGCTGCCCGTCCGCCCCCTTCGCATTGGCCCGCGCCGGGTTCAGGTCCGCCGGTTCGTCCAGCGCCATGACCGCCCGCGCGGCCCTGTCCACAAGGTCGATCAGGCCAGGGAACGCATCGCGAAAAAACCCCGAGATCCTAAGCGTAACATCCACCCGCGGCCGTCCCAGAACACTGGCTGGCAGCACCTCGAAACCCGTGACGCGGCGGTTCGCGGAATCCCATGTGGGCTTGACCCCCATCAGCGCCAGACAATGCGCGATGTCGTCACCGCCGGTGCGCATGTTGGCCGTGCCCCAGGCGGTCAGAAGCATGGCGCGCGGCCAGTCTCCGTGATCCTGAAGGTGTTTTTCGATCAACAGGTTGGCGGATTTCCACCCCAGTTTCCATGCCGTCGGCGTCGGCACCGCACGGGTATCGACCGAATAGAAATTTCGCCCCGTCGGCAACACATCGGGCCGCCCGCGCGTGGGCGCACCGGACGGGCCGGGCAGCACCGCCCGCCCGCTTAGCGCGGTCATCAGCCCATCCATTTCGGCATCCCCGCAGGCCGCGACCGAGGGGCGCAAACCGGCCAAGATCTGATCCAGAACCGCCCCGGTGGCCGGTCCGGGAATGGGCGTTTCGGGGTCATCCAACAGCGCCTGCGCCAACAGTTCCAGACGCTCGACCGAGTCGCCGTTGCTGCGCCAGGTTTCCGTGGAAAGGCCTGCCAGCGCGTCAGGCTTTTCGATCGCCGGTGACGCCATATCGCAATCCAGCGGGTCAAGCGACAGGCCAAGATCAGCGGCCATCGCCCGCAGGATCGAGGCATTTCCGCCGATCCCGTCACCGCGCGGCGTGCGCGCCAGCGCGATCAGCAGGTCGCGTTCCAGCGTCCCGTCCGGACTGCTGCCAAACACATGCAGTCCATCGCGAATCTGCGCCTCCTTCAGCTCACACAGATAGGCGTCCAGCTTGGCCAGATCGCCATCCGCATCACCGGTGAACCCGGCATCCGCGTCCAGCCCGGTGGTCGAGGTCAGCGACAGAATCTCGCGGCGCAGGTGCGTGATGCGCCGAGGATCGACGCCAGCAGCTTCGTAGTATTCGTCAACCAATGCCTCAAGATCCCGCAGCGGCCCGTAGGTTTCCGCGCGGGTCAGGGGCGGCGTCAGGTGGTCGATAATCACCGCCTGCGCCCGGCGTTTTGCCTGCGTTCCTTCGCCGGGATCATTGACGATGAAGGGATAGATATGCGGCGTCGGGCCAAGGATGGCTTCGGGGCAGCAGCTATCGGATAGGGCCAGCGCCTTGCCGGGCAGCCATTCCAGATTGCCGTGCTTGCCCATGTGGACGATTGCGTCAGCGCGAAACTGATGCCGCAGCCAGAAATAGAAGGCGAGGTAATTGTGCGGCGGCGGCAGGTCGGGCGAATGGTAGGTATCGGTCGGGTCGATGTTATAGCCGCGCGCAGGCTGGATACCGACGACGATGTTGCCAAACTCCAGAACAGACAGGCTGAAGTGCCCGCAATCGACCTCTCCGTCTGAAAAGAACGGGTCCGCCTGTGGTGCCCCCCAGCGATCTTCGATCTTCTGGCGGACCTCCAGCGGCAGTTGACCATAATCAATCTGGTAATCCGCCATCGACAGGTTGACGCCGCCGGTTCGGATGGCGCGATTTGTCAGCCAGTTGGTCGGACCTTGCAGGATCGTTTCCATCAACGTCGCGCTGTCGCCGGGCAGGTTGTGGGTGCGATACCCGTCCTGCGCAAGACGGTGCAGTGCATTCACCGTCGCCGCGGGCGTATCAAGCCCGACCCCATTCGCCAGTCGCCCGTCCTTGTTGGGATAATTGGCGAGGATCAGCGCAACCTTGCGGTCGGACGTGGGCGTATTGCGCAGACGTGCCTGATTGGCGGCAAGTTTGGCGACAAAGGCGATGCGATCCCCCTGGGCACGGTATGTGGCGATGGGGCATTCCGTCGCCTCGTCAAAAAATGCTTCACCTTTAAACGATACCGCGCGGGACAGGATGCGGCCGTCGACCTCGGGCAGGGCGACGTTCATGGCGATATCGCGCGCGGACAGGCCCGAGGTTCCGTCGGCCCAGCTGTCTTCCGAGGCGGCGGAAAAGACGACCTGATAGACCGGGGCGGCATTGGCGGCGGGACCGGCCAGCGGGTTGTTCGCGCCAGGATCATCCGCATGAGGAGAGCCAACCGCAAAGCTGGTCGCGTTCAGGATCACATCCGGCGGCGCCGCACGAAACAGACCATCGAGCGTTGCAACGCTTACCGGATCCTTCAGCGAGGCGACGAAAATCGGCAGCGGGTTCACCCCCTCGCGCAGCAGCGCGCGTGTCAACCGGTTGACCGGGTTCAGCCCCGCCCCCTGCACCAAGGCGCGATAGAAGATCAGCGGAACGACCGGTGCGCCGTCGGTCCAGTTCTGCTGCGCCGTTGCAATATCGGCAACACCCGCACCGGGCCAATAGACGCCCGCGCGCAACAGTGGGCGGGCCGGATTCGGTTCTTCTGTGCTGTCCAGTATGTGTCTGCAATAGCTCAGGAAATTTGCCGAATTTTCGCCGCCACCTTCCACAAGATAGGCCCAAAGCGCGTCGTAATGTTGCGTCGAAACGGTCGAGAATTCGCGCAGTTCGGGGTCTGGTTTGTCATCGCCTGGCAGGAAGGCGACAGGCACGCGCGCCTCGGCCAGCCGGGCGGCGTATTGTTCAAACCCGTACCGCCAATAGCCCGCGCCGCCCAGCATCCGCACCACAACCAGACGGGATTTCGCGGCGCAGGTGTCCAGATGCAGGTCCACCGACATTGGGTGCTTCAGATGCATCAGACTGGCCAGTCGCAGGGCCGGGGGGGCCTCCATTTCTGCGCGAGCTTCGGACAGTGCGGCCAATTCGGTATCGGCGGCTGAAATCACCACGACATCTGCCGGGGTCTGGCCCAGGTCGACGGGCTCGGTGCCATCGTCGATGGCGCCGGGGGTTGCCGCCAGCAAATGCATCAGAGGGGTTTTTCCATGAACACACTCAGCGGGTCGTCGCGGTAATCGCCAAACGGACCGCGCCGGGTGAATCCCCGGCGTTCATACAGTCGATGGGCGGCGTGCAGCAGGCTGCCAGTCTCCAACCGCAGCACTTTCACGCCCTCGTCGTGGGCGATGGTTTCAAGGTGAACCATCAGCGCCTCGGCGATGCCCTTGCCGCGCGCCTCGGGGGCGACGAACATGCTCTTTAGTTCGCCATATCCGTCTTTCAACGCCAACGCACCGCACCCAAGCGGCGCGCCGCCATCGCGAGCAATCAGGAACCGGATATTTGGGGCCGCCAGTGCTTCGACTTGCAAATAGTGGTTCGACTCCGACGGAAACAAAGACCGCATCAGCGCGTGGCTGGCGTTCAGCAGATCGGCGGCCTCCGCCGGGTCGCCGATGGCGACCGTCACGCTCATGCCGACAGCGCCGCCGTGATCGCGGCCTGGTCAAGGCGCGCTTGACCGATGACGACAAGTCGGGTTTCGCGCGCAGCACTGCCGAATGGGCGGTCGAAATAGGTGTCGATGCGCGGGCCGACGGCCTGCAGGGTCAGGCGCATGGGTTTGCCGGTGACGGCGACGAAACCTTTCAGGCGCAGGATGTCATGGGCGCGAATAACCGTGGCCACCTGTTCGGCAAAGGCGACCGGATCGGCGATTTCGCCGCGTGTCACGGTGAAACTTTCAAAGTCGTCGTGGTCGTGGTGATGGTGGTCATCGCCTGCATCGTCGCTGTTTTCGTCGTGGTCGTGGTCGTGGTCGTGGTCATGATGATGGTGATGCACTTCGTGACGGGCATCCATGTCGCCCTCGGCCCCTGAGCCTTGCCCAAGCACAACATCCACCGGCAGCGCCCCGTGCGAGGTTGCCAGCACCTGCACGCCATCCCGGCTGTCAATGCGCAGGCTGGCCTGAAGGTCCGAAGCCTCGGCCGCGCCCAGAAGATCGGATTTATTGACGACAATCATGTCCGCACAGGCGATCTGATCCTCGAACAGCTCGCTCAACGGGGTTTCGTGATCCAGGTTGTCGTCCATCGCGCGCTGGGCGTCCACGGCGGCGACGTTATGAGCAAACCGCCCCTCGGCCACGGCTTTGCCATCGACCACGGTGACCACGCCGTCGACAGTCACGCGGGTTGCGATTTCCGGCCAGTTGAAGGCACGGACCAGCGGTTGCGGCAGGGCGAGGCCGCTGGTCTCGATCACGATATGATCGGGTGGTGTTTCGCGTGCCAGCAAGGCCTCGATCGTGGGCACGAAATCCTCGGCCACCGTGCAGCAGATGCAGCCGTTGGACAGCTCAATGATGTCATCCTCGGCGCAGGCCTCATCCCCGCAGCCCTTCAGGATATCTCCGTCCACGCCCAGGTCGCCGAATTCGTTGATAACCAGCGCGATGCGGCGGCCCCCGGCATTTTCGATCAGGTGGCGGATCAGCGTGGTCTTGCCGGACCCGAGGAAGCCGGTGACGACAGTGGCAGGAATTTTTGCGGGCATGACAGCGCCTTTTTTCGGGTCCGGAATATGGAACAGGGCAAGCGGGCCGCGCGGTGCCGCGCGACCCGTTCAGGTCAGAATGTTACGTCGGATCAGACGCCGAAGACAGCACCCAGAACCGGGCCTTCGACGGCCTCCAGCACCAGGAACGCGCCAACACCGGCGACCATTGCGCCCGCCAGACGGGCGTTCACGGCGGCAGCCTCGGTCGCGCCAAGCAGGCGTTCCGCGACCCAGCCTGCGGCCAGTGCGATGCCGTATTGGATTGCGCCCAGACCGATCAGATAGCCGATCAGAACCGCGCCGCCGACGCCGCCTTCCTGGCCCGCGATGGACCCACCAAAGGCGGCCCCGTGGAACAGGCCGAAGCCGGCGAACAGGACCAGCGCGGCGGGCATCCCAAGCGCGCGGCCCGACAAGACGACCGCTCCAAGCGCCAGCAGCGAAAGGGCCACGACGAACTCGATCCCCGGCAGGGTCAGCCCGGTCGAAATCATCAGCGTCCCGGCCAGCATCGCGCCGATATACGCCAAGGGTGAGGCATACTTGCGCGCGGTGAACAGCGCCGCGACGCCCATCAGCGCCACGAAAAACAGATGGTCAAAGCCCAGCACCGGATGCCCGGCACCCGACAACAGGCCATGTGCGAAAGTCTCCATCGGCAGACCACCCAGCGGGTGGTGGGCCAGGGCGGGCGTGGCAGCAACGGCCAGCGCAGCGGTCAGTAGTTTTTTCATAAGTCCCTCATCCATAGGTCAGCGATGTAGGGAGAGTTCGTTGAAGGGGCACCACGTCGTCAGCACCACCATCACGGAACACCCCGTCCGTTCAGTCAAGACCGGGGGGCAAACCCCGGGTGCATGGCAGGTCTCCTGGCTTCGCGGGTCGCTGCGTGCTGCCGCCTTCCCGGATCGCTCCAGTGGCATCTGACAGCCCGCTCGCCGCTTACAGTCGCGGGGGCGGCTTCGGCATCTGGCCCCGGATTGGGTCACCATCACCGAATTCCCATTTGATCCCCAGGGCGTTGCCCGGTCGGGGAACCATGCCCGCCCATTTGCGGGCAAGCATCGGTTCGGGTCAAGCCGGAATGCGACAATCAGCGGTATGCCAGCGGCGCGATACGGTCGGCGCGGGCTGGTCACGATTTGCAATATCTTGGGGATAACTTTGCCGATTGCCCCAGATGCGGGGCTTGGCGGTTGACTCCGCCCCACCCGATGCGGGATTTTGCGCCTTGAGCAGGAATCATCAAGGCAGCGGCAAGTTGCGTTTTTCTCGGCTACGACTGAATGGCTTCAAAAGCTTCGTGGACCCGACCGATCTGGTGATCGCAGACGGGCTGACCGGGGTTGTCGGGCCGAACGGTTGTGGCAAATCGAACCTGCTGGAGGCGTTGCGCTGGGTCATGGGCGAAAACCGCCCCTCGGCCATGCGAGGCGGCGGCATGGAAGATGTGATCTTCGCCGGAGCTTCGACACGGCCGGCCCGGAATTTCGCCGAAGTTGCGCTGACAATCGACAACTCGGAACGGCTGGCCCCGGCGGGCTTCAACGACACCGATATGCTGGAGGTTGTGCGCCGCATCACGCGCGATGCGGGCAGTGCTTATAAGGCGAATTCCAAAGATATGCGGGCGCGCGACGTGCAGATGCTGTTCGCCGATGCCTCGACCGGGGCGCATTCACCGGCGCTGGTTCGGCAGGGGCAGATCAGCGAATTGATCAACGCCAAGCCCAAGGCGCGGCGGCGCATTCTGGAAGAAGCCGCCGGGATCAGCGGGTTGTATCAGCGTCGCCACGAGGCGGAGTTGAAGCTGAAGGGCGCCGAGACAAATCTGGCCCGCGTCGAGGACGTGATCGAGGCGCTGGCCACGCAGCTGGCGCAATTGGCCCGGCAGGCCCGGCAGGCCGCGCGGTATCGAGAGATTGGCAGTAAACTGCGCCAGTCCGAAGGCGTACTGCTGTACCGTCGCTGGGCCGAGGCGGATGCCGCGCGGTTGGCGGCGCAAGAGGCGCTGACGGAGCGGACCACCGCAGCTTCGGCCGCTGAACGCGCTGCACGGACGGCGGCTGAGGTGCGCGAAAAAGCCGACGACGCCCTGCCGCCCCTGCGTGAGGAAGAGGCCATCGCCGGGTCGATCCTTCAGCGATTGCAGGTGGAACGCGATTCGCTGAACGACCGGGAAGCCCGCGCCCTGAAGGCCATCGAAACGCTGGGTGCGCGGATCGAACAGCTCAGCCGGGACATCGAACGTGAAACCGGCCTCAACGGGGACGCAGTCGACACGATTGCCCGGCTGGAAGCAGAACAGGCGGAACTTGCCGCCGCGACGCAAGGTTTCGGTGACACGGTGGAGGAGGCCGAGGCCGCCGCCGCCGAAGGGGCCGCCGTTTTGCAGACCCGCGAAGGCGCGCTGAGCGAGCTCAACGAAGATGTCGCCCGCCTGTCGGCCCGCCACCAGTCTGTTCATCGCCTTTTGGAAGACGCGCAGAAAACCCTGACCCGGGCCGAGGGTGAGGCCACGCAAGCCCGCGAAACAGTCGCCAGCGCAGAGGCCGATGTGGCGCGATTTGAGGCTGCGTTTGACGAAGCCGGGCGCGCCGATACCGCCGCGCGCGCCGCCGCGGAAGCCGCCGAAACGGCGCTGGCCGAAGCCGACGAAGCCCGCGCCGAAGTTCAATCGCGAGAGGCTGACGCCCGCGCCGCCCGATCCGAAGCCGAAGGCGAAACCGGCGCGCTGACGGCCGAGGTTGCGGCCCTGCGCCGTCTGGTGGAGCGCGACACTGCGGAAGGCGGGCAAATCCTTGATTTGCTGTCGGTTTCGCCCGGTTACGAAAAGGCGCTGGGCGCGGCGTTGGCCGATGATCTGCGCGCACCAGCGGTTGCGGCGGACGCGCCATCGGGCTGGGCGGAATTGGATGGCTATGCGCAGCCGCAATCGCTCCCCGCCGGAGTGTCCGCGCTGTCCAACCATGTCACCGTCCCTGCCGTTCTGGGCCGTCGGATCGCGCAGATCGGGCTGGTCGACGCAGCCGATGGTGCGCGACTTCAAGGCGATTTGCTGCCCGGTCAGCGGCTGGTCAGTATCGAGGGCGACCTGTGGCGCTGGGACGGGTTCCGGGCCGGGGCGGCGGACGCGCCCTCGGCTGCGGCGCTGCGGCTGCAACAACTGAACCGGCTGCAGGAACTGAAACAGGATCTGGAAGGTGCCAACGCGCGGGCCGAAGGGTCGCTGCGTGCCCACGAACATCTGCGCGCGGAACTCGCCCGCCTGACCGAGGCCGACAATCAGGCCCGCACCGCGCGCCGGGATGCCGACCGCGCCGCAACTGAAGCCAGCCGCGCCCTGTCAAAGGCCGAGGCCGATCGCAACATCGCCGCGGGCAAACTGGAAAGCCAGACGCTGGCCGTTGCGCGCCATGCCGAGGCCGCGATGGCGGCACGCAGCAGCCTGGCCGAGGCTGAGGCGGGCCTGAAGGACCTGCCCGATCTGGACGCCGCGCGGGCCGAAGTTGAAGACGTGAAACTGACCGTCGAAGCGGCCCGGATGACGATGATGGCGCGGCGATCTGCCCTGGATGAACTGCGCCGCGACGGCGAAGCGCGCGCCCGGCGCGGGCAGGAGATCGTCGAGGAAATGGGCAGCTGGCGCAAGCGTCTGGAAACGGCCTCGCGTCGGATGGCCGAACTGGAAGGGCGGCGGGAAACCAGCCGCAGCGAACTGGCCGAAGCTGAGGGCGCGCCAGCGCTGATCGCGGCGGAACGGGACGCGCTGGCCGGATCCATCGAAACGGCCGAGGCACGGCGCCGGACGGCAGCGGATGCGCTGGCGGCGGGGGAAACAGCGCTGCGCCAGGCGGACCACACGGCGCGGGATGCGGAACGCGCCGCTGGTGAGGCGCGCGAAGCCCGTGCCCGTGCCGAAGCCCGCGCCGAAGCTGCTGTGGAAGGTGTCGCGCTGGCCGAAGAACGGATTTCCGAAGCGCAGGATGTGACGCCCGCGGCACTGCTCGAAAGCCTCGAAACCGATCCCGACAAGATGCCCCCTGCCGAAACGGTCGAGGCGGAAGTCGCCCGCCTGAAACGCCAGCGAGAGGCGCTGGGCGCGGTCAACCTGCGCGCCGAAGAAGACGCGCGCGAGGTTGAGGAAGAACACACAACCCTGGTCAACGAAAAGGCCGATCTGGACGCCGCGATTGCCAAATTGCGCACCGGAATCAACAGCTTGAACCGCGAAGGTCGCGAACGGCTGCTGACCGCGTTCGAACAGGTGAACGCCAACTTCGGCACCCTGTTCACCCATCTATTCGGCGGCGGAGAGGCGCGCCTGCAACTGGTCGAAAGTGATGACCCGTTAGAGGCGGGGCTGGAGATTCTCTGTCAGCCGCCGGGCAAGAAACTTAGCACGCTGTCGCTTCTGTCGGGGGGCGAACAGACGCTGACCGCGCTGGCGCTGATCTTTGCTGTGTTCCAGGCCAACCCGGCCCCGATCTGCGTGCTGGACGAGGTTGACGCGCCGCTGGACGACGCCAACGTTACCCGGTTCTGCGACCTGCTGGACGAGATGACGCGCCAGACCAACACCCGCTTTATGATCATCACTCACCACGCGGTGACGATGGCCCGGATGGACCGTCTGTTCGGCGTTACCATGGGCGAACAGGGCGTCAGCCAGCTGGTCAGCGTGGACCTGAGCGCGGCGGAAAAGATGGTCGCCTAGTGTCAGGACCCAATATTCCGACACTGCTGGTTTAACAGATTTTCTGTCTGACAAGGATTCGGTCTGACGGAATAGTGGTTCTATTTCAAAGACCTAAGACGATGTCAGGCTGGAAATCCGTCAAATCCGAAGGACATCAAATCCGCTTCATCTCAGCTGTTCAGGCCGCTTGAAAAGTGAACCAAACTTCCCTGCGCGTCCCAAACCACTGATATTTCGCGGATTTGACGCCAGCGATGCCGGATTAATGGGTCCTGACCCTAATCTGCCCGCCTGGCTGAATTCATTGATTTCTGTCGGTAATTGTCACGGACACCGGGTTGCCACCGCGTCAGCCCTACCGTTAGTTTGACCGCAGATATCGCGAAAAGGAAAAAAAGTATGACAGCATTTCGGACCGCAATTCTGTGCTCAGCGGCAGGTGCCATTCTGGCCTATCCGGCCATGGCGCAATCCAATGTGGTGGCAAGTGACCCTGGCAGTGTCATCGCATTTTTTGAATCCGAAGGCTTTCCGGTCACTTTGGACAGTGATGGTCAGGGCGATCCGCTGATCGAGGTGAAGTATTTCGGAAACAGCTTTTCAATTTATTTCTATGGCTGCGACAACAATACCGATTGCCTGTCCATTCAATTCTTCTCGGGCTATCGCACCGAAGGTTCGGTCCCGGTCGAGAAGATCAACGAATGGAATACCGAATTCCGGTATATTCGCGCCTATCTGACCGAGGAACAATCCAGTCGCATCGAATTTGACGTCTATCTTGGCGCGAACGGTCTGAGCCACGAAGACTTTGACGGGGTCGTGGACAATTGGACGCGCGGTTTGCAGCGGTTCGAAGAATTCATCGACTGGTAATCCGGCAAATCCTTCTGATTGATGAACGGCGCGCGCGGGGGCGACCCCGGCGCGCCGCTTTCGTCACAACCTTTGCAGCAATTCCCGCGTCGGCCAGGCATCGGCGGGCAGGCCCAGTTCCTGCTGCACCTTTTGCACCGCGCCGCGGGTTCCGGCACCCAGGATGCCATCGACATCACCGACGTCATATCCCAGATCGGTCAGGCGTTGTTGCAGGGCCTTCATCTCATCCCCCGACAGGGGCGGCGTCGGGTTGCCCGCGTCATAGACCTGCGCGCCCTCTAGCCGGGTGGCGAAATACGCGGCGGTCAGGACATAGACAAAGCTTTGATTCCACTCAAAATAAACGTTGAAGTTGGGATAGGCGATGAAGGCCGGACCATTGCGCCCCTGTGGCAGGATGATCGAGGTTGGCAGGCCACCAGCTGCGAAATCCCCGGCCCGCGCGCGCACGCCCATCGCGGCCCATTCGTCGGGCGTTTTGGTGGTTTCCAATCCAGTCAGCGACCAGTCCAGATCCGAGGGAACCACAACCTCCTGAATCCAGGGCTCATCCGGTCGCCAGCCGAGGTCGGACAGCATGGCAGCGCCCGAGGTCAGCGCGTCAGGGGCCGAGGTTTTCAGGCTGACCAGCCCATCGCCGTCGGCGTCGATGCCGTTTTCCAGGATGTCGCCAGGCAGCATCTGGACCATGCCAATCTCGCCCGCCCAGGCCCCGGTCGTGGTCGCCGGATCAAGGTCACCGCGTTCGAACAGCTCAAGCGCCGAGAAGACCTGCGGGCGGAACAATTCCGGGCGGCGGCAGTCATGCGCCAGCGTCACCAGAGAGTTCACCGTGTTGAAATCCCCCTGGATCGCGCCATAGTCCGTCTCGAACGCCCAGAAGGCCAGAAGCACGCCCCGATCGATGCCGTAGGTTGCCTCTATGTTGCTGAAAACGCTGTCCCATTTCTGCCCGTTCGATTTTCCGTTGTTGATCCGTCCCGCGCTGATCAAACGGCGTGAGAAGTCGACGAAGGGCAGTTGGAACACGCCTTGTCGGCGGTCGGCCTTGATGGTGCGCGGGTCCTGGCGGACGCCGGCAAAGAACTGCGCGGCGGCCCCGGCGTCGGCGCCGTTCAGCACTGCCTCGGCCTCCATCTCGGATTTGAAGGTGTTGAAATCACCGCCGCAGGGGGCGGTCTGGGCCGCCGCGGCGGTGGCCGAAACGAAAGCGAGGTGGAGGGCGAATGTGCGCGAAAGCCGCATGATGTATGTTCCAGTTCTGACAATACCTACTGCCCGCGACCCTAACAGGGAATGGCCGTCAGGCAATGTCGGCATTGCGTCTGCAAAGCGTCGGCAAAACGTATGGCAGGTTTCTGCCGCTCAGATCAGGGCCAGAATCGCGATGATCAGGATCAGCAGCGTCCAACTGCGCCACAGGGCGCGAACGGCGGCGTCGATGTCTGGGGCCAGCGGCGGGCGGCCCTCGGGGTGGACGAAGGGGAAATCGCGTGCCTCACCATCGTAGGTGCGCGGCCCGGAGAGCGCGATGTTCAGGACCACGGCCATCGCCGCCTCGGGCCAGCCCGCATTGGGCGACCGGTGCAGCGCCGCATCGCGCCGGATGATCCGGGCGGCATCGGGCCGGGCGTGGGCCAGCGCGATAAGCGCGGCGGTCAGGCGGGCCGGGACCCAGTTCAGCAAGTCATCGAAGCGGGCAGCGGCCCAGCCGAACGCCTGATGCCGGGGCGTGCGATAGCCGATCATGCTGTCGGCGGTGTTAACGATCTTATAGGCCAGCATCGCGGGCAGCCCGCCGATCAGGAACCAGAACGCGGGGGCAATCACGCCATCTGAAAGGTTTTCGGCGGCGCTTTCGATGGCACCGCGTGCCACGGCGGGGGCGTCCATGTCGGAGGTGTCGCGCCCGACGATCTTCGCCACCGCGCGGCGTCCATCGACCAGCGACAGGCGCAGCGCATCGGCGACGGCGGCGACATGGTCGGCCAGGCTGCGCTGGGCCAGGATCATGGCGGCAACGATAATCTCGATCACGGGGCCGAAGGGTAGGGCGGCGATGAAGAACCCGGCTAACAGTGCAACGGCGACCAGTACGATCAACGCAAAAACCCCGGCGAGGCGTCTTTGCGCCCCTCGGTTCAGCCTCTGGTCCAGCCATCCCACCAGACGGCCCATCAGAACGGCGGGGTGGGGCAGGCGGTTCCACAGCCATCTAGGCTCGCCCAATGCGGCGTCCAGCAGCAGCGCGATGACAAGCGGGAAGGCGAAGGTCATGGGGTCAGCGCGGCCAGGGCGCGGCGCAATTGGTCGCGTCGATCAGGGCGCGGCAAGCCGATACGCAGCCAGGTCGGCGCATAGGCAAAACAGCGGATCAGCACTTTGGATTTCGCCAGTTCCGATTGCCAATGTGCCGCGTCGGGAACCTCATAAAGACGAAACAGCGAGGTCCCGCCGAGGGATCTGGCCCCTTTGGCGAGGATTGCGGTGTCGAGCGTTGCAGCCTCCTCCGCCAGCCTGCGCCGGGTCGCTTTGGCCCAATTCCTATCACTCAGCGCCGCCGTGCCGATGGCCAGCGCGGGGCCAGAGGTTTGCCACGGGCCCAGCCAGTCGGCCAGCCGGGCCAGCAGCGCGGGGTCGCCCACGGCGGCCCCAAGGCGCAGCCCGGCAAGCCCCCAGAATTTGCCGATACTTTTCAGGACGATGACGCCCGGTCCGGCGCGATGGATCAGGCTTTCGCCCAGCGCTTCGTCACAAAAACTCTCGTCGATCACGACCAACGGGCGCTGGCCCCAGCTTTCATCCGCGCCGTCCCATCGCTCACCCGTCGGATTGTTGGGGTGGACGACGACGCGGGCCTCGGCCCTGCCGGATTGGACAACGTCCCAACCGGCCCCAGCAAAGGCGGCGGCGTGTTCGTTGTAGGTGTCACTGCGGATCAGAACGCGGCCCCTAGGCAGCAGCGCCGGTATGCGCGCGATCAACGCCGAAGCACCCGGCGCGGCCAGAACTGCGGCGTGGTCGGGAACTGACCAGAAGCGGCGGGCGGCGGCCTCAAATCCCGCGAAGGCATCGCGGTCGGGCAGGGCGGTCCAGGCGTCGGCGGGCAGATCGGGCAATGGATAGGGCAACGGGTTGATGCCTGTCGACAGATCCAGCCAGTCGGCGCGCGTCCCGCCATGCTGCGCGATCATCGCGTCGATGCCGCCGCCGTGTTCGCGCCGGGCTGACCCCGGTTCAGCCATCGTCGGGCAGGGGCGGCAGGCGCGCAACGAAATGGCCCTTCACGCCCTCGGGCCAGGTCCGGTAGGGGACTTGGCCGGTCTCACTCTTGTCATGCAGGACCGCCCAGTCGACGATCGCTTGCGCAGACATCTGGTCCGCTTCGAACCGACCAAGCGTAAAGCTGAGCTTGCCGGGCGCCTGCACGGCGATGTTGCAAGACCTCTCACAGCCCAGCATGCAGCTGACGCGGCGGGTGCGGACCTGGGGCGCATCCTTGGCGACGCCCTCAACAAGGTCGGCCAGGCGCTCTCCGTCCGTCAGCGACATGTCGCCGTCTTCCCAGCCATCGCGTTTGCAGGTGTCGCAGACCGTTATCCAGGTTGTCATCGGGCCATCCATTAAATTGTGGGCCCATGAAGCGGAAAATCGCGCGGAACGCAACGTCACCCAACCGGTTTGGTACTGTTCGCAGCGTAAACGCTGCGTTAACCCTTGGGCAACCTTTCCGGCACGACTCCGGATCCCGAAATCAGGGCAATATGGACGTATTGATCGTTACCAGCATGGCAGATCTCGGCGCGCTTTGGGGCCGGCATCTTGAGCGTTCCGGCGCTGTTGTGCGGCATGCGGCGTCGCAGGAACAGGCCGTTGCGGCGCTGGATGCGGCCCCGGCAGACATCGTGGTCCTGAACATGGAACTGATTGAAGGCAGCGCCATCGCGGTGGCGGATTACGCCGGTTACCGTTGTCCTGATGCCAAGATCATCTCGGTCACCGGCGATAGTTTCTTTTCGGACGGGTCAATCTTTGCCCTTCTGCCGAACGTATGTGCACAGGTATCCGCCACGGCAGACCCCGGTGATCTGGTCGCGATGGTCGATCATTACGGGTCCGATACCCAAAGTTAATCGCGCCCCCGTCAGCCGCGCCCATGTGGTTCGGTCCAGTTGATATCCGGCCCGATGGGAACGATCCGGTGCGGGTTCACCGTCTCATGGCTGTAGTGATAGTGGCGGATGAAGTGGTCGAAATGGGTCGTCGGGGCGACGCCCGGCCACTGGTACAATTCGCGCGCATAAGCCCAGAGGTTCGGATAATCGATCAGCCGCCGACGATTGCATTTGAAATGGCCGTGATAGACCGCATCAAAACGCACCAGCGTCGGGAACAGGCGCCAATCCGCCTCGGTCACGCGATCGCCCATCAGATAGCGGTTCGATGACAGGCGATCCTCCAGCCAATCCATTGTGTCAAACAGGGCGGTGACGGCTTCGTCATAGGCGGGCTGTTTCTGGGCAAACCCGGATTTATAGACGCCGTTGTTCAGCGTGTCATAGATGCGGGCGTTCACCGGTTCGATGGCCGCGCGCAGGTCTTCGGGCCAATAGTCCGCCGTGTTGCCGGTCAGGCCGTCGAAGGCCGAATTGAACATTCGAATGATCTCGGAACTTTCGTTGGACACGATGGTTTCGCGCTGTTTGTCCCACAGGATCGGCACCGTCACGCGGGTGGAAACGCCCGGGTCGGCGTGGTTATAGATGTCGCGGGCGTATTGATGCCCATAAAGGTTGTCCCCCGTGGCGCCGGGGAAATCATCGGAAAAGGTCCAGCCGTCGGATAGCATATCGGGGTGAACGACCGAGACGCTTATCATGTCTTCCAACCCCTTCAGGGCCCGGAAGATCAGCGTGCGATGCGCCCAGGGGCAGGCGTAAGAGACATAGAGGTGATAGCGCCCCGCCTGGGCCGGAAAACCGCCTTCACCTGACGAACCGGCACTGCCGTCGGCGGTGATCCAGTTGCGGAAGCTGGCCTCGGCGCGTTTGAATGCACCTTTGTCGTTGTCGGAAACGAATCCGCCGTCGTGCCATTTGCCGTCAAGAAGATGTCCCATGGTGCCCGCCCTCGGTTCAGAAGTGATGTCTCTCCCCCATCTATGACCGGCGGGCGGCATTCACACCAGTGCGCCGCGCGCAGATGCCCTGCGTGGATGCACAAAGGTCGGTTCGGGCCGCGAACCTGCCGCCTTTCGCGATTGTCGCGCCCGCCCGCCCGTGCGATGAAGGCGCCTGACGAGGCCCGAACGGGCCGGAGCGGTGTGCCAATGCGGGTCGACCCAGATCGGGGACCGGGCGGGCACTCGTCATGCGGCCCGGGTGGGCCGTTGTCCGGTCCTGTCGGCGGTTGAACGGACGGACCAATGAACAGTGAACCAAAAACCGGCGTGATGATTTGCGGCCATGGCTCTCGCAGTCAGGCGGCGGTGGATGAATTTGCGGTGCTGGCCAGGAAATTGCCCGCGTTGCTGCCGGATGAGTGGCTGGTCGACTATGGCTATCTGGAATTCGCCAACCCGGTGATCCGCGACGGTCTGGACCGCCTGCGCGAAGCGGGGTGCGAACGCATTCTGGCGGTGCCGGGGATGCTGTTTGCCGCGATGCACGCCAAGAACGATATTCCGACGGTGCTGAACACCTATGCCGCCCGCCACGGGATCGAGGTGCGCTACGGGCGCGAACTTGGCGTCGACCCCCGGATGATCGCCGCCGCTGGGGCGCGGGTGATGGAGGCGGTTGAGCGCGCCAATGCCGAGCATGGCCCCCTGCCACTGGCCGAGACCTGTCTGGTCGTCATCGGGCGCGGCGCATCCGACCCGGACGCCAACGGCAACGTCGCCAAGATTGCACGGATGTTGCAGGAAGGCATGGGCTTTGGCTGGTGTGAGGTCGGGTTTTCCGGCGTCACCTTTCCGCTGGTCGAACCCTGCCTGACCCATGTGGCCAAGCTGGGATACAAGCGAGTCATTGTCTTCCCCTATTTCCTGTTCACCGGCATTCTGATCGACCGGATTTACGGCTTCACCGATCAGGTCGCCGCCAATCATCCGGGGATTGATTTCGTCAAGGCCGGGTATCTCAACGACCACCCGCAGGTGCTCGCCACCTTCGCCGAGCGGGTCACGGAACAGATCGGATCCAACCCGCCACCCAATTGCGGCATCTGCGCCTACCGCGAACAGGTGCTTGCCTTCGACAACGGAGAGCATCGCCATATAACGCCCGACCAGCGCGCCCATCCCGCTTTTGCGGACACGCCGCCGCCGACCTGCGTGCTGTGCAAATACCGGGTGCAGGTGCTGGGGTTTGAGGCCGAAGTCGGCGCGGTGCAGGAAAGCCACCACCATCATGTAGAGGGGCAGGGGGCCAGCGCGCCGGGGTCCAACGTCGCCGATTGCGCGCTGTGTGAGGCGTTCTGCACCGGGGAATGCCGGCTTCATATGGGCCATCACCACCACCATCACGGTGAGGACGGGCATCACCACCATCATCACGCACATTACCCGCATGAGGCACATCCCCACGGCCCGGAATCAGCACGGAAGGTGCGGCGATGAGGGATTTTTCCGCGAAAACGGGCGTAGCCCAAACTGGCGAAAAGACGGGGGAGCGATGCGCCCTTATCTGAAAGATCCGGCTGCGATCTATGCGCAGAGTTTCGCGACGGTGCGCGATGAAGCACGGCTGGATCGGTTTGATCCCGGCATGGCGGCGCTGGCCACGCGGGTGATCCACGCCTGCGGGATGATCGAGGTGGCGGATAGGCTGGCCTTTTCGCCAGGTGCCTTTGCGGCCGGTCAGGCAGCGCTGGCAGCAGGCGCACCGGTGCTGTGTGATTGTCAGATGGTGGCAGCCGGGGTGATCCGGCGGTCGCTGCCTGCGGAAAATGAGGTTCTCGTGACGCTGAACGACGCCGCAGTTGTCGGCTTGGCGGCAGAGCTTGGCACCACACGCTCGGGCGCGGCGGTGGAGCTGTGGCGCGATCGGATCGAGGGGGCTGTAGTGGCCATCGGCAATGCGCCGACGGCACTGTTTCATCTGTTGGAGCGGCTGGATGAGGGCTGGCCGAAGCCTGCGGTGATCCTTGGCTTTCCAGTCGGCTTTGTCGGCGCGGCGGAAAGCAAGGCGGAACTGGCCGCCAACCCGCGCGGCTGTGACTTCGTGGCGCTGAAAGGGCGGCGTGGCGGGTCGGCCATGGCCTCGGCCGCGGTAAATGCGTTGGCTGCGGGGCTGCCGGGGGAAGACGCATGACAACCTGCCCTGCCTGCGGCCATCCGGGCGACCACGACGGTCCCGCCCATGCCTATATGAGCCCCAGCCCTGCATGCTGGGCGCGCTATGGCGAGGTTCTGACGCGCGAGTATTCGGACCGCGATTACTGGCAGGCGCATCGCCTTTTGACCGATGGCTATTGCGGCCAGCACTCGGTGGGAGAGGATCGTCGCGCGCGCCAGTCGCTGTATATCCATCTTGCCGCGTTGATGCTGCATTTCGAAGATGCGGTCACTGCGGACCGGATCGTTGCGTTCCTGCGAAAAGCCGCCAAATCCGGCAATGCTTTCAACCCGCTGCCGATGCCGGAAGACTCTCTGAACGTGCGAATTGATGACGTTCATGCGGCGCGCGATGCCAGAGAACATAGTGCGGCTGTCACCGACTATGCGCGGGCCGTTTATGATGTCTGGGCACCCCAGCACGATGTTTTCCGCCGGTTGATTGCTGAGGTGGGCGTATGACGCCCTGGCTGCATATCGTCGGCATTGGCGAGGACGGGATGGCGGGGCTGACCGCGCCGACCCGCGCTGTGGTCGAAGCTGCCGAGGTGATCATCGGCGGCGACCGGCATCATCTGTTGTCAGACGCGGTGAATGCAGAACGCATTGCATGGCCCTCGCCCTTCGACGCGCTGATCGACACGCTTTTGGGGTGGCGCGGCAAGCGGGTCGTTGTGTTGGCGACGGGCGATCCGCTGTGGTTCTCGGTCGGGGCGCGGATCGGGCGGGCGATTGCGCCGGGTGAGATTACCTATCATCCGCAGCTGTCAGCCTTTCAGCTGGCCGCCGCGCGGATGGGCTGGTCGATGGCGGATGTGGAAACGCTGACCGTTCATGGCCGCCCGGTCGAGCAGATGATTGCGTTCATCCAGCCTCAGCAGCGCCTGTTGATCCTGACCACGGGGTCGGAAACACCGGGGCAGATTGCGGCCTTCCTGACCGAACGGGGTTTTGGCGACAGCCCGATGACCGTGCTGGCCGCGATGGGCGGCGCAGACGAAGTGCGCTTTGACGGGACCGCGCGAGACTGGTCGCATGCGGTTCCGGCGTTCAATACTCTGGCCGTTGATTGTGTGGCGGCACCCGATGCCGCGTTGCTGCCACGCGTGCCGGGGCTGGCGGATGATCTGTTCCAGCACGACGGCACGATGACCAAATCCGAGGTGCGGGCCGCGACGCTCGCCAAGCTGATGCCGATGCGCGGCGCGCTGCTGTGGGATGTCGGGGCTGGCTGTGGCTCGGTCGCGATCGAATGGATGCGGGCGGCGCGATACGCGCGGGCGCTGGGGATCGAGCCGCGCGCGGATCGCCGCACCATGGCGGCGGCAAATGCGCTGGCGCTGGGCACGCCCCGGTTGGAGCTGATTGAAGGTGAGGTTCCGGGCGCATTGGCCGGGCTGGAAGCCCCGGACGCGGTGTTCATCGGTGGCGGGCTGTCGGTTGAGACGTTTGCGGGTTGTTGGAGCGCGCTGAAACCGCTGGGGCGGCTGGTGGCGAATGCCGTAACGCTGGAAAGTGAGGCGGTGCTGATCGATCTGCACAAACGCCACGGTGGCGCGCTGGTGAAACTTCAGGTGAACCGGGCCGAACCCGTGGGTCGCCTGACCGGCTGGCGGCCGCTGATGCCGGTGACGCAGTGGAGCCTTGTGAAGCGATGAGCGGGGTTTTGTACGGCGTGGGCGTCGGGCCGGGCGATCCGGAACTGATGACGCTGAAGGCGGCGCGGCTGATCGCGGCCTGTCCCGTCGTGGCCTATCCGGTGCTGCCGGGGGCCGACAGCTTTGCGCGGGCCATTGCAGCAGATCTGATCGCACCGGGGGCGGAGGAGATCGCCATCGAGGTGCCGATGACCACCGCGCGGGACCCGGCGCAGGCGGCCTATGACGTTGGCGCGGCGCGCATTGCCGAGGTGTTGCAGGCCGGGCAGGATGTGGCCTGCCTGTGTGAGGGCGATCCGTTTTTCTATGGCAGTTTTATGTACCTCTTCGCGCGGCTGGCGGACCGGTTTCCGGTTGAGGTCGTGCCGGGGGTGACGTCGGTCACCGCCTGTGCCGCACGCGCGGGCCTGCCGCTGGTGGCGCGCAGCGAACGCCTGACGGTGCTGCCGGGCACGCTGCCCGAAGGCGAACTTAAGGCGCGAATCGAGGGTGCGGAAAGCGTCGCGATCCTCAAGGTCGGACGGCATCTGGCAAAGATCCGCGCTGTAGTCGAAGGGCTGGGTCTGACAGCGCGCGCGCGCTACGTCGAGCGGGCGACGCTGCCGGATGAGCGTATCGTGGCGCTGAAGGATGCGCCGGGCACGGCCCCGTATTTTTCGATGATTCTGATTGTGAAAGGGGCCGATCCGTGGCTGTGAATTCTGATGCGGTTGTTGTCTGCCTGTCGATGCCGGGCCTTCTTGTGGCGCGGGAAATTGCCGACGCGCTGGGCGGGCAGGTCCATGGAAAGGCAGGGCGTGTTGAGGGCGCAGATGCCACGTTCGACGACGCGCCCGAGCATCTGCGCAGCCTGTTCGCGGCGGGCGTTCCGATCATCGGTGTCTGCGCGGCGGGCATCCTGATCCGGTCCCTGGCACCGATGCTGGCCGACAAATGGGCCGAACCGCCGGTGCTGGCGGTGTCGGACGACGGCGCCTCGGTCGTTCCACTGCTGGGTGGGCATCGCGGGGCGAATGCGCTGGCCGGGCGGGTAGCCAAGGTCACCGGCGTTGCTGCGGCGCTGACGACGGCGGGCGAGGTGGCGCTGGGCGTCGCGCTGGATGCGCCGCCGCCGGGGTGGGTGCTGGAGAACCCTGAGGACGCGAAACCGGCGATGGCGGCGTTACTGGCCGGGGGCGGGACGGAGGTTGTGGGTGATGCGGTGGACCATGCAGCATGGCTGCGTAGGCTGCCGGACGGGCACGAGGTGACGCTGGTATGTTCGACCGAAGATCGGACCGCCGCCACGCCGACAACGCTGATCTACCGGCCTCAGACGATGGTACTGGGCGTTGGCTGCGCGCGTAACTGCACGCCGGATGAGTTGATCGGGCTGGTGGACGGGATACTGACGGAAGAGAAGCTGTCGCCGAAGGCACTGAAGGCCGTCGCGACGCTGGACCTGAAGGCGGATGAGCCTGCAATGTGGGCACTGGCGGCGCATCTGGGCGTGCCGCTACGGCTGTTTGATGCGGCAGAGCTTGAGGCGCAGACGCCGCGCAGCAAGAGCCCCTCACAGGTGGTCCATGCCGAAGTTGGCACGCATGGTGTGGCCGAAAACGCGGCACTTGCGGCGGCGGGGCCGGATGCCGGTTTACGGCGTGTGAAAGAAAAGACGGCGATGGCCACGGCAGCATTGGCGATGGCCCCGCAGCCGATCACCGAGTTGCGGGGCCGGGCGCGGGGCCGTGTCTCGCTGGTGGGCATCGGCCCCGGACAGGCGGCGTGGCGGACGCCAGAAGCCTCGCGTTTGGTGGCCGAGGCGGAAGAGCTAGTCGGCTATTCGCTTTATATCGACCTGCTGGGGCCGCTGGCTGCCGGGAAACCCCGGGTGGATTTCCCGCTGGGCGGAGAGGAGGCGCGGTGTCGGCATGCGTTGGAACGCGCCGGGGAAGGCGCGGATGTGGCGCTGATTTGTTCCGGGGATGCAGGGATTTACGCAATGGGCGCGCTGGTGTTTGAACTGCTGGATCGCGGTGATGGGCCGGGCGGGGTTTCCGATGCCGCGCGGCGGGTCGAGGTGATCTCGGCCCCCGGTGTGTCGGCGTTGCAGGCAGCGGCGGCGCGGGCGGGGGCACCGCTGGGGCATGATTTCTGCGCGATTTCGCTGAGCGATCTGCTGACCCCGCGCGAAGACATTCTGCGGCGGGTGAAGGCGGCGGCAGAGGGGGATTTCGTCATTGCCTTCTACAACCCGGTGTCGAAAACCCGCCGGACTTTGCTGGCCGAGGCGCGGGAGATTCTGCTGACGGCGCGCCCGGCAGAGACTCCGGTGCTGCTGGCGTCCTCACTAGGGCGTCCGGAGGAAGAGTTATGCTATAGGCGCCTCGACGCGTTACAGGTGGACGAGGTCGATATGCTGACGGTGGTTCTGGTCGGGTCGTCACAATCCCGGCTGGTGGAACGGGGTGAGGGCGCGCGGATGTTTACGCCGCGCGGCTATGCCAAGAAGCTGGAGCAGGGCGATGGGTGAGTTTATGGCGCGGGCGCTGCCCGCATGTGAGGTGCGTGCCCCCCTCCCTGACCCTCCCCCGGGCGGGGGGAGGGGACCCTGTGGCGGGCCGACCCCGTTTCTGCGGTCGTCGGATTTTTGGCTGGCGGAGGCCCCAGTTGCTGAGAGGCCGTTTGCGGGCAAGTCTGCCGCAAACAGGCCAGTTCGAGGGTGTGGGTGCGAGTCGCTGACGCGTCAAGGACAGGCCGCCGTTGGCGGTCGCCTGCGGCGATCCTTGACCCGACAGCGAATCGCGGGGGCGCGGCGATGACGGTGTATTTCATCGGGGCGGGGCCGGGCGATCCGGAACTGCTGACCAAGAAGGCCGAGCGGCTGATCGCGGCCTGTCCGGTGTGTTTATACGCGGGCTCATTGGTGCCTGCGGAGGTTGTGGCGATTGCGCCGACGGGCGCGCGGGTATTGGACACGGCCCCGATGACGCTGGACGAAACGCATGCCGAGATTGTTGCGGCGCATGGCCGGGGCGAAGACGTGGCGCGGGTGCATTCGGGCGATCCGTCGCTTTATGGCGCGATTGCCGAGCAGATCCGGCGGCTGCGCAGCGATGGAATTGACTATCAGATCATTCCCGGCGTGCCGGCCTATGCGGCGGCGGCAGCGGCCCTGGGGCAGGAGTTGACGATACCCGAGGTGGCGCAGTCCATCGTGCTGACCCGGATGTCGATGAAATCATCCTCGATGCCCGAAGGCGAGACGCTGGAGAATTTCGCCCGAACTGGCGCGACCCTGGCGATCCATCTGGGCATTCGGGCTTTGTTGGAGATCGAGCGGGTTCTGGCGCCGCATTATGGCGCGGACTGTCCGGTGGTGGTGGCCTACCGCGTCGGCTGGCCAGACGAAATATTGATCCGGGGCACGTTGTCGGACATCCGCGACAAGGTGCGTGCGGCCAAGATCACCCGCACGGCGCTGATCCTTGCGGGGCCTGCTTTGGGTGAGGTTTCGGATTTTCGCGATTCGGCGCTGTATGATCCCGCGATGCCCCATGTGCTGCGGCCCAAACGACGCTAAGACCTGCCTGACATTTAAGGCGCGGCGGGAAAAGCTTGACGGATCGATCTCAGCCGCCATGCTGTCGCACCGAAATGAGGGGATCAGATGTCGGATTTTCTGCCGAAGGAAGTACGCGACGGGTTGGTGGCGGCGCGCAAGGCGGCGCTGCGCAAGAAAAGCCGTTTGCGGTTGCAGGTGGGTGATGAGGTCCACACGGTTCTGCGCTATTGGGATGACGGGTTTTCGCTGGAGCGCGAGGGCGCGCCGCATCTGCGTGGGTTGGTCGACCTTTATGACGGGGCCAAACATCTGATGCGCTGTCTGATCGTGGCGTCTTCCGAGGAAGAAGATGAGGTGACATACGAATTCAAGCGCTCGACCGAGGCGGTGGACAGCCAGCCGCTGGATTTTGAGCGTGCGGTGAATGCGCCGATCGCGCTGCTGGGGCGCTGAATGGAGGCTGAGTTTTCGCGCCGCAAGCTGGTCAGCCCAACAGAAATGCGGGCGTTGACGCAGCGGTCTGATCTGCGCGGGGCGTTGCAGATGGGCAGCCACCTTGGGGCGATCCTGCTGGTCGGAGTGCTGCATTGGCTGGCACTGGGCAGCTGGTGGGTTTTGGCGACGGGCTTCGTTCTGGGGGTGCTGATCAACTTCCTCTACGCCGCCCAGCATGAGTTGAGCCATGCCACAGTATTTGCAACACGGCGCGCGAATGAGCTGTTTGGGCGGCTGGTCGGCTTCGTGATGCTGTTTCCACGTGATTACGACCAGATCATGCATTTCGCGCATCACCGCTGGACCCAGGATTGGGAGCGGGATGGCGAACTGGTGCGGGAGCCCTATACGCTGACCACCTATCTGTTGTGGCTGTTCGGAGTGTCCTACTGGCGCAACCGGGTCGTCGGGCTTATCCGGCGCGCACGCGGGATCATAGTCGAACCCTACATCAAGCCGGGCGAAGAGGCGCGGGTGATCCTGGAAAGCCGTCTGCATCTGGCTGGTTACGGGCTGATCGCGCTGGTCTCGGTGCTTGTCGGAAGCTGGGCGGCGCTGAGCTTCTGGATCATCCCGATGGTGCTGACCAAGCCGGTGCACCAATTGCAGAATACGATAGAACATCTGGGGCTGAGCCATGAGGAGGATATCCTGGAGAACACACGCTCGACCCGGACAAATGCGCTGATGCGCTGGCTGTGCTGGCAGATGCCCTATCACACGGCGCATCATACCTTTCCGGCGGTGCCATTCTGGAAACTGCGGGAGTTGAACGCGAAGATCGAAGCGCAGGCGGGCGAGGTGCACCGCATGGGCTGGATCGAGTTTCAGCGCGAGGTGATCAGCAAGCTGGCCCAGAAGGACGAAAGCCAGTGGCCGATGAACGAGGTCTGGGTGGTGCCGCGCCAAGGCGGGCGGATGATGCGGGTGGCGGCGGAATAGCGGGTTTGTCGTGATGTCGTTGGCGCGGTGGATTTGGTCTTGGAGCGAAATTTGGCAGTTTGTCTCTGCGCCCGGTGCGCGCCGTAAGGCGCAGGGCGCGCGCCGGACCGGGGGAGTGTCCTGAACTCTGTGTATCTGGTCTGGCCCACGCGGGTTTCAGATACGGTCACGCATTGAAGCGTTCGTCGAACATGATAGCGAATTGATTTCGGGCGGCAAACCATTCTCG
>Ga0070726_10000254_pt1 | contig 78772 bp, 77 predicted proteins | sample tdAd471_FD_67275 | JGI IMG/M metagenome (GOLD analysis project Ga0070726, IMG submission 67275) | Marine sediment microbial communities from the Atlantic coast under amendment with organic carbon and nitrate - tdAd47.1 | ecosystem: Environmental > Aquatic > Marine > Coastal > Sediment | place...
ATCTTCGTAAGCTCCTTCAAAATCTCTAATAAACATTTTGGCATTTCCTCTATTTAAAATGCAACTGTATTTTAAGGAATCATTGGTTGCCAATTTTACACAATCATCATTATCCATAATTGCCAGTTGGGGCTCTGCTACCGAATAAAATAAAAGTGCTCTCAAATGATAAGTAACGGCATTTTCCGGATTCATTTCCAATGCTCGGTTAAAATCATTATAAGCCTCTTCTTTTTTGCCTAGTTCTAAAAAGCAGTTTCCTCTTTCTTGGTAATACTTTTCATTGGTTTTATTCAGTTCAATAATTTGATTGTAAAACTCCAGCGCTTTCTCATAGTTACCTTTTTCTACTTCTTTGTTGGCGGATGTGTAGAGTTCTTCTTCTGATTGTGAGTAACCTAAAAAACTTGAAAGTAGTAGAAGTATGACGGTTAGTTTTTTCATGCTTATTGTTTTTTAAGAAGCGCTACTGTTTCTATATGTGCCGTATGTGGAAATTGATCCACCAAACTAAACTTTTGCAGTTCATAGTCTTCTTCTTTAAGAGCAATTAAATCTCTAGCCTGTGTAGCGGGATTGCAGCTAACATAAACAATGTTTTTAGCATTTAGTCGCATTGCTTTTCGCAAAGTTTTAGGAGCTATTCCTCCTCTTGGAGGGTCAAGTATTATCAACCCGATTTTATCTGTGTACTCAGGATGATTAAGTAAAAATTTACCAACATCATCAGCATAAAATTTAGTATTAGGCGTATTGTTTTTAATGGCGTTTGTTTTAGCATTTTCAATAGCTTCTTCTACAATATCTACACCAACAATTTGTTTGTTAGGATTTGCTTTTGCCAACAATTGCGCAATAGTCCCTGTTCCGCAAAACAAATCCATGATAATGTCATCATTTTTAAGACTTGTTTCTTTAGCGTAATCAATAACTTTTGAATACAATCTTTCAGCGCATTTCGGATTGGTTTGAAAAAAGCTTTGTAGGTAAATGTCAAACTCAAGCCCCAAAATGTTTTCAGAAATATAATTTATACCTCCTTCAAAATAACTGTCTTGCTGAAGTTTGTTAAAATCACCTTCTTGATTGTTAATGATGTGTACAAAGCCTGTCAATCTTTCTCCTACGACATTCTTAAGAAAGCTGTAAAATGCATTAGTGTCAAACTTCTCAATGTTTTTTGATGTAGTGGTTAGCCCAACCAAAAGCTTGTTTTCCGAAAAAGATTTACGTACGATTAAGTGCCTGAAAAAGCCTTTTTTTTGTGGAGCATGCCAAAACGGAAGGTCAGTTTTTTCACAATATTCTTGAATTTGAGGAATCAGTTTTTCAAATTCTTCATCAAACAATCCGCTTGGTTTTAATAATGGTTCAACCATCCACCAAGTTCCTTTTCGTTTAAACCCTAAGCCATTTTTATCAGCGTCAGTTTGCGTTTCTTCATCAAAAATGATGGAAGAAAAAGAGTACTCTACTTTGTTTCTGTAGAAATAGTCATTTGGTGAAGCGACATATTCGTCCAGTAAAATTTGTGGATTATCAATTTTTCCGATTTTGGAAAATAAGTCTAACACCCACTTTGTTTTGAGTTTGTGTTGTTCGCTTATAGGTAATGAAATGTATGGAGCACCTGAAATGGGTTGAAAATTGTTTTCTATCTCTAAATTTGAAGACTTTGTTACTTCAATTACTCTGGCTTCTGCATAATTTTTTTTAAGCTTTTCCAGTTTTACTTTAACCGTTTGACCGGGAAGCGTATTTTGCGTAAAGACTACACATCTTCCTTTTTCAGTTTCTATTTTGCTAACTCCTTTTCCGCCATAGGCAACATCGTCAACAGGAATTTCAATTTCTTCACCTTTCTTTAATATAAACGTCATGGGGTAAAGATAGAAAATGGATGTTAAGCAAAATAAGCAAATGCAGCAATTGCCAGCACTACAATGGCTATTACTATTGCTACTTTTACCCAGCTAATAGGTCTTTCGCCTTTAATATCGCCTGTTCTGCCATTAATAATTGCTTGATAGAGCTTGCCTTTATAGGTGTAAGCTGAAATATAAAGCGGTAATAAAATGTGTTTAAATTTAATCTCATTAAATTCGCTTTCTACACTTAAGATTCGTTGTTCATCACCACCAATTTGCCTTTTTACGGAAGACCTAATTCTTCTTTCCATTTCTTGTTTCCCAATGGCAAAACCATCTTCCAATCCTACTTGATATACTTCGGTAACAAAACCGCTTAAATAACTTGAATCAAAATTCGTAAGGTTTTGTAAGTCCCAATTGGTTAAGCTTCCGGCATATTTTTTAGGAACACTGTGAGAAGCAGGTACCAAAACATCATCAAAAAACTCATCTAATTGTCCGCTTACATTTGTCCATCTTATTTTTCTCACTTGTTGATTTTGAACTTGGCTTTTACCATCTACTATTCTGGTAACGGATTTGTTTTCATAATAAGCATCACCTCTTTGTCCCACATAGTACGAATGTGTTTGTGAATCAAACGTCCAATAAGGAAGGTAAAGTGCTTTAAACTGTTTGAAATTAAGCGTAGCTTTTTTTACATCGTTTGGTATAAACCAACTTTTATGTAGCCACTTTCTTACTTTTTTGATGGCTTCATTTTTATCAAATGCAAAAGGCAGAAGCGATTTAGGACGAATAATGTCTTCACTTCTTGCATCGCTTGTTAAAACAGGCTGACTGCAATACGGACAATGTGTGGTTTCATGTTTTTCATCAATAGTTGTATGCGCACCACAATTAGAGCAATTGATGGTATCAACTTTTATTTTGTCGTTAGCATCAGCAGATTTAACTACATAATCATGAAAATCTAATTCTTCAATATTCGAAGGCATTGAAGGAATTGCATTTTCAGTATCGCAATATCCACACTTTAAGCTGGTAGTGCCGGGCTTGTAATTTAATTTTGAGCCACAGTTATTGCAATGAAAAGTATCAGCAATAACTACATTTTCTTCCTCTGCTACTTCACTCATATGTTATTGTTGTGGTAATGGTGGAGGCGTGCTGCCAAATATTTGAGTGTTTTCTGGTATTGAGCTTGCAGCAGACCAATTGGCCATGCCTTCTTTCCAAACCAATGTGTCTTTCGTTATTTGATTTTGAGCTGCCATGTTTTTTAAAGTAGCAATGTCAAATGGTCCTGATTGTTGACCGTTAATAGCTACAAAATATGCCACAGCTGTTGGTAGTGGTGGTGGTGTTCCACCTGAATTTTGTTGTTGATTTTGTTGCGGCTGAGATTGTTGGCTAAAGCTTTGTCCCATCTGATTGGCCATGGCAAATCCCATTCCCATTCCCATTCCTCCGCCAGCCATGCCTTCATTTTCTGCAGCTTTCTCTATAGCTTTGGCTGTTTTAAATTTAGTTAACTTATCTAAATCAACTTTAGAATTTAGTCGGCTAAGCTCAAAAATTTCTTTCTTAATTTCATCAGGCATTGAAACACTTTCAATTAAGAATTTAGTTAAGTCAATACCATAATTCAAGAATTCAGGAGCTAGCACTTGATGTACCAATTCAGAAGTTTCATTTAGGTTGGCTGCATATCTTTCAACTGGAATGCCTGATTCACCAGCAGCATCTGTAAATCTTGTTACCACAAGACTTTTTAATTGTTCGTTTATTTCTTCAGTGGTAAATGTGCCGTCAGTTCCGACTATTTCTTTAATGAAAAGACCGGCATCTTTTATTTTAAACACATATGTTCCAAAAGCTCTTATTTCAAGCATTCCAAATCTGTCGTCAGAAAGCATGATAGGCGTTTTTGTGCCCCATTTTTGGTCGGTGAATTGGCGAGTGCTTACAAAGTAAACTTCTGCCTTAAACGGACTGTTAAAGCCATACTTCCATCCTTTTAAGGTAGCCAGAATAGGCATGTTTTCTGTGGTAAGCGTGTACATGCCGGGCTGATAAACATCTGCAATTTGTCCTTCGTTTACAAAAACGGCTACTTGACCTTCTCTAACCGTTAATTTTGCTCCGTTCTTAATTTCATTTTGATATCGTTCAAATCGATGTACAATGGTGTTGTTTGTATCATCTAAAAATTCAATAATATCAATAAACTCATTTCTAAGTTTCTCTACTGCTTTTCCAAATAGTCCCATGATGATGTTGTGTTTTGGTTATTTTAAAAATTGATGAAGTGTAAATTTAGTGAAAAATATTTTAAATATTTTTTCTTGTTAAATTAAAAGAATACCCTAGGCTTAGACCAAAATGAAAACCAAACTCCAAAGTATTATTCTTTAAATAGTTTTCACTTATGGTAGGTGTAAATGCAAATCTTAATAATAATCCTTTTTCTCCTATATATCTTCCACCGGCTCTGAGATACAATACTGAATAGTTTTGTTTTTTGAGTACTTCTAAATTATTTGATAAGTATCTAATTGGTTCAATGTAGTATGAATAACCGACACCATATTCAAAAATTACTTTATTAACTTTTAGTTTGAGTGGAAAAGTTAACTCACTGACTAAAACATAGGATGACCAATCTAAAGTGTCTTCATAACTTGAGTAGTCACTTCCTAGTCCAACTCTTAAATACATTAAATTTACTTTTGTAATCTTGATTAGCCTGTCATAGTTATATGATATTTTCCCGCCATTTCCCATCGCTTCAATATAAATTGAATTTTTTCTAAAGCTCAGAGAGTCTTTTTGCGAAAAACCTAAAATAGAAGTGCTAACTAGAATTAGTGTTAATAGTATTTTATAAAATTTGTGCAAGAATTTTAAATAATTAGCAGCCTTAAAAGTACTATATTTATACTTCACTTTAAGCAAATTCAATATTAAAATATTAGCTTTGTGAGACATTAAGAATTGAAAAATATGGAAACAAGTGTTATGGAAAAATTAAGTTCGGAAAAAGCAATGGAAATGGAGAATAAGTATGGAGCTCATAATTATCATCCTTTACCAGTAGTGTTAGACAGAGGAGAAGGAGTGTATGTTTGGGATTTGGAAGGAAAAAAATATTTTGATTTTTTATCGGCTTATTCTGCCGTTAATCAAGGACATTGTCATCCTAAAATAATTAGTGCATTAAAAGAGCAAGCAGAAACGCTTACGTTAACTTCTCGTGCATTTTATAATTCTGTGCTAGGTGAGTATGAGAAATACGTTACCGAATATTTTGGTTTTGATAAAGTATTGCCCATGAATACAGGTGCTGAAGCTGTAGAAACGGCTATTAAACTTTGTAGAAAGTGGGCGTATGAAGTAAAAGGTATAGCTGAAAATAAAGCAAAGATTATTGTTTGCGGAGAAAACTTTCATGGGAGGACAACTACCATAGTTTCTTTTAGTTCTGATGCAGATGCTAAAAACAATTTTGGCCCTTTTACAGCTGGTTTTGAAAGTATTGAATACAATAACATAGAAACTCTTGAAAAGGCTTTAGAAGATGAGACTGTAGCAGGATTTTTAGTAGAACCTATTCAAGGGGAAGCGGGTGTAAATGTGCCAAGTGAAGGTTATTTGGCAAAAGCTGCTGCTTTGTGTAAAGCTAAAAATGTGTTGTTTATTGCAGATGAAGTGCAAACAGGTATTGCAAGAACAGGTAAGTTATTGGCTTGTGATTATGAAAACGTAAAGCCTGATATGTTAATTTTAGGCAAAGCGCTTTCAGGTGGAGTTTATCCTGTATCAGCCGTATTGGCGAATAACAGCATTATGAATGTGATTAAACCCGGACAACATGGTTCTACGTTTGGAGGAAACCCTTTGGCTTGTAAAGTAGCAATGGCTGCTTTAGATGTAGTTAGAGATGAAAGTCTGGCTGATAATGCCTTTAAATTAGGTGAGATTTTCAGAAAAGAAATGAATAGAATTATTGCTGATAATCCTATAGTGAAAAAAGTTAGGGGAAAAGGATTACTTAATGCAATAATTATAAATGATACTCCTGATAGTTCAACGGCTTGGGATATTTGTGTTGCGATGAAAGATAATGGCTTAATTGCCAAGCCTACACATGGTAATATTATTCGTTTTGCGCCTCCGTTAGTAATGACTGAAAATCAACTAATGGAGTGTGTTTCCATTATTGAAAAGACAATAAAAGCGTTTAATTAGGGTCTGAGAAAGCAGGGTTTTGTATAAAGCTGCTATCCGTTAAAGTAAGTAAGAAAGCTTTAAGATTTGCTTTTTCGGTTGGTCCAAGCTGAACACCACCAAAACCTACATTTTTCATTAATGGGTCAATGGTTGGAGAGTTCTTTAATCCGGAGCTATAAAAATCGATTACTTCATCAATAGTTGCAAATCTGCCATCGTGCATATATGGTGCGGTAAACACTAAGTTTCTTAGTGTGGTTGTTTTAAACTTACCAATATCCGCAGGGTTTTTAGTATAATGATATAAACCAGAATCTTGAAAGGTGTTGTCTAATCCATTATTATGAAATTGATTGTCATGGAATAATACGTTTCCGAAGCCTGTCATAGGGTCAATTCCACCATGACAATGAAAACAGTCAGCGCCCATGATGTTATTATTAAAATCTCTGTCCGTATTAAATAAATTTAATCCGGCAGATTCTTGTGGAGTAAAAACATCTTCACCTCTTAACACCCTGTCAAACTTTGAATTAGCACTAATTAGTGTTCTTTCAAATTGGGCTATGGCTTTCACTACTAAAACAGAGTCAATGGTTTTGGTACCAAATGCTTTGCAAAATAAATCAGGGTATTCAGGGTCGGCTTGTAATGTAGCTACAGCATTTTGCCATGTATTGTGCATTTCAATTTCGTCAATAACCGGAAGGAAAGCTTGTTCTTCCAATGTTTTTGACCTTCCGTCCCAAAATAAATCTTTTGCCCAAGCCAGATTAACTATTGCCATAGCATTTCTTTTTCCGGGTATTCCGTCAATACCTAAGCTAAATTTTAAGCCATTGTCTGTAAAACCAAATGTTTGGGCATGGCAACTGGCACACGATTGAGTATTATTGGCTGATAGTTTTGTTTCGTAAAATAGCTTTCTTCCAAGAGCAATACCTTCTACTGTAAGAGGGTTATTTGGATTTGGAGGAGGCTGTGGAAACCGAAAAGGAACTTCTAAGTTATAGGGTGTTGGTGTTCCACAATCTTCTGTTGGATCGGTATGATCACATCCAGTTGGAACAAAATCCGCATCTTTTTTACATGCATTGGTAGCTAAGGCTAGTGTTATTAAGCAAAGCCCGGTTACAATAATGTATGTTGTTTTATTTATCACCTTTATCTATCCAATTAATTTTGATAGCTTCTCTTTGTACTTCAATTTTATCAACGGAGTTGTTTCCAACCTCAGTTACCATAAAAACCATATATACAGGTTCAAACGCTTCTTCTACCTCAATTATTTCATTGCTGTTTGGTTTTACCATTGTTTTTACGGTTCTAAAGCAGTTTACCTGATGACTGTACTCATCTTTTACCGTTTTATCGAACCTATTGTTTTCTTCGGAACTATAAAACCAGTAGCTTGGTGCATCATCATTAATAAGTAATGTTTTATCAGGGTTATGCTTTTCTTCAATCATCCCTTTTTCATTAAAAACCTCCAATTTGCCAATATGTTCATTTTTAATGGCCATTTTGTAAGTTTTAGATTTAAAAGAACTATGTACAAATATCCCCATTTTTTTTGACATTTCTATTTCTATTTCAAAAGGCTTTTTCTTTAAAGATATCTCATGGTCAACCACTTCTATTTTTTTGTCTTCTTGATGAAAGAACACCTTATATGCAGGGTTTTCTTCTGATGATTTAAAAGACGTAAATAGAGATAATAAGGTTGCTAATACTAAAATGTTCATGTGAATTCCTTTTTAATTTGTAGGCTAACAAATTTATTAAAAATTTTCGAGTAGTTGCTTAAGGCTGACAAGTAGCTTTATCTTTTCTTGGTCACTTTTTTCTAAAGCGGCATCTATTTCGGCTAATGAAAATTGTATGGTTTGTTCGTTTATGGGGCTGTCTATGTTTTCAATAACGGTTAATACTTCTAAGCATTCATGGTAATTTCCGTAGCAGGCGTGTTTTACCAGAAATTCAATATGGTCAGTTGGCTCTAACTTTGATTGCCAGAAAATAGAAATTAAAAAAGCTCTTAAATCTCTGAAATCAGGGTTGTCAATAGCATCTATAATGCCCGGAATGGCTTTTGAGTCGGTTAAGTCAAATAAGAAGTTTACAATTTTATCTTCTAATTCGGCAGAGGGTTTACTGTTGAGCACTCTCACAATGGGTTCTATGACTACAAAGTCGCCTTTTATTCTAAAAATTTCCAGTGCTTTGATTTGATCAGCTTCTTTTGTGGAGTGAAGGAGTTTTAATCCTTCTTCAATTGGGTCTTTCTTTTTTCTTTCTGTCATTTTTACTTTTATTGCTTCATCAATGAATCTCATACTTCGACTCCGCTCAGTATGACTAATTGCTTAGTTTATTTAAGTGTAATTTCTTTTTCCGAAAATGGAGCTTCCAACTCTTATTATGGTGCTTCCTTCTTTAATAGCTATTTCATAATCGCCACTCATACCCATAGATATTTCTTTAAACTCTGAGGACGAATAGAAGAATTGTTCTTTCAATTTATCAAAGAATGTTTTTAGAGATTTGAATTGACTTCTAATTAATGTTTCATCATCTGTAAACGATGCCATGCCCATTACGCCACATATTTGTATGTTATGAAAGCTTTTTACTTCTTCAGTTTTTAATAGCTCTTCACATTCTTGTTCATTCATTCCAAACTTGGTAGCTTCTTTAGAGATATCTATTTGTAAAAGAACTTTAATGGTTCTGTTATTTTGTGCTGCACGTTTGTTTACTTCTTTTAACAGTTTTAGACTATCTATGCTATGAATCATGTAAACAAAAGGGGCGATGTATTTTACTTTATTGGTTTGTAAATGTCCAATTAAATGCCATTCTATGTCTTTGGGAAGTTGCTCGTATTTACCGGTAAGTTCTTGTACTTTATTTTCTCCGAATATTTTATAGCCTCCATCATAGGTTTCTTGTAATATTTCGACAGGATGGGTTTTGGTAACTGCTACTAATTTAACGGATGGATAAGCAGATATAATTTGATTGATATTTTGCTGAATAGCACTCATTGGTTTTGTCTTTATCATGCTTTGACTAAGCTTAGCGTGATATACTTTTAGGCTTTACCTAAGGCAACCATTTTTATGGCTGTTATAGCGGCTTCGTCTCCTTTGTTGCCAAGTTTTCCGCCACTTCTGTCAATGGCTTGTTGTTTTGTATCGTCAGTTAATACACCAAAAACAACGGGTTTGTTGTATTTAAGGCTTACGTCTTTTACACCTAAAGCAGCAGCCTGGCATACAAAATCAAAATGACTGGTTTCTCCTCTGATGACACTTCCTAAACAGATAACGGCATCTAAATACAGTTTTTCTAAAATGATTTGAGCGCCTAATGGCAATTCAAAACTTCCGGGAACATGGTTTACAACAATGTCTTCTTCTTCAATTCCATGTTTTAGAAGTGTGTGGTAAGCTCCTTTTAAAAGATTTTCGGTGATGTCGGTATTCCACTCAGATACTACAATCCCTATTTTCATTCCTTTTGCGGAAGGAATTTTGTTTGGGTCGTATTTGGAGAGATTAGTGGTAGCCATTGGCAACTAACGTTTTACTCTTCAAAGCCTTCTGCTCTTGCAATGTATTTGTCAATTTCTCTGGCTTCCTGAGAGTCTTTGTATTTTTCTTTGATGGTTTTGTAAAGTGCTAATGCTTCTTTGTATTCGCCTTTAGTTTCTAATACTTGCCCTGCTTTCATTAGATAAATAGGAGAAGTAAAGCTGTTGTCTCTATGATTTGCGGCATTTTTATAATACGAAATGGCTTCTTCTACATTTCCTAATTCTAAGTAAGCATCACCGGTTGCGCCAATAGCAATAGCGCTTAGTATTTCGTCATCGCTGCTGTATTCTGATAATACATCAATGGCATCTTGAAATTGTCCGTTTCTTAAATAAGAAATTCCTAAGTAATATTCGGCTAATGAAGCAGCTTTTGTTCCGCTATAATCATCAATAATATCAATAAAACCTGGGTTTACGTTATCACCGTAAATGGCTTTTTTTAATGAATCTTGTCTGAAGTAATTTTCTGCCTGAAACATTACCGATTTGGCTTCTGTTTCTAATGGTTCGATATAGAAATTTTTGTATCCGAAGTATCCGCCAACGATTGCTATTACTGCAATAGCTACATAGGATAACATTTTTTTATTGTTTTCAATATACTCTTCGGTTTTGGTGTAAACCTGCTCTACGTCAACAATTTCTTCGTTTTTTTCTTCGTCTTTTGCCATTACTGTTTTGTTAAATAGTGTGCAAAAATAGTATTTTTTTGATATTGAGCTTGGTTTTCTTTTAAATGCTTAACCATTTGATTTAATGTTGAGTGTATATTTAAATCTATCAACTTGTCCAATTGTTAAAACTATATTTTTTCAACATCTCATGTGGCTTCGTATTGAAATATGTATTTTCGTTGTCCTTTATGAATTTGCACATCCAAAAGCTGGCTTTATTGAACTTCAAAAACTTTGAAGACGCTTTGCTGGAGTTTTCTCCGGGTGTAAATTGTATTGTGGGAAACAATGGTGCGGGAAAGACAAATATTCTGGATGCGATACATTATTTATCGGTTTGTAAAAGCTTTTTAAATCCTGTGGACAGCCAAAACATTAATCATGAGGCGGACATGTTTGTGGTGCAAGGAATTTTTAATCGTGATGAAAAGGAATTTGATATTTATTGCGGTATAAAAAAGGGAAGTAAAAAGCAGTTTAAGCGGGATAAAAAAGCTTACGATAAGTTGATGGACCACATTGGTTTTATTCCTGTGGTGGTAATTTCTCCACTAGACGGTCAAATTATTACTGAAGGAAGTGATGTGCGCAGAAAATTTATTGATAGTGTGATTTGCCAAGTGGATAAGGAATATCTTGCCCAGTTGTTGCAGTATAATAAGGTATTGCAGCAGCGTAATGCTTTGCTGAAACAGTTTCATCAACCTAGTTTTTCTACCACAACACTTGGCTTGTACGATGAACAATTGGATACTTACGGTATGCCTGTTTTTGAAAAACGATTGGCATTTTTTAAAGAATTTAATCCGATTTTGGAAAAGTATTTTAATCAAATAGCGCATGCTAATGAAAAGGTGGAAATAGAATATGTAACGCAAATGAAAGATGGTCCATTGTTAGATTTATTGACGAAAAACAGACGGAAAGACTTATCTAATTTTTACACTAATTATGGCGTGCATAAAGATGATTTGTCGTTGAACTTAAACGGTCATCCGATTAAGAAGTTTGGTTCGCAGGGGCAACAAAAAACCTTATTGATTGCGCTTAAGCTAGCCAAGTTGGAATATTTAAAAGAGAAGTTGAATGTTCATCCTATCCTTTTGTTGGATGATGCGTATGACAAATTAGATGATAACAGAATGCAGTATTTGTTAAAGTTATTGACGGATGAAAAACTGAGCCAGATTTTTATAACCGATACCAGTAAAGAACGAATTCCGTCTATCTTTAAAAAATTGAAAGTAGATGTAAAAGTGTTTGAAATAAGCGGAGGAAAAGTAGAATGAGTAGAAAAGCAAACGAGCAACCATTAAGTGAAGTAGTAAAAGATTTACTGAAAGCTTATGGTATGGAAGAGCAAATGAATGAGATGGAAATTATGAAAGGCTGGGATATTGTGATGGGAAAATTTGTGGCGAAACATACTACGGATATGTGGTTTAAGAATAAGGTGTTGTATATCAAATTGGATTCATCGGTGATTAAGAACGAGCTGCAGTTAGCGAAAACACAAGTGATAGAAAAGATGAATGATTATGTGGGAAAGAATATAATTACTGACTTAAAAATATATTAGGCTTGGTAAGGATTAAGAAGAAAATAAAGGAGTATATCCTCAACAGTAAAATATCCAGGTTAAAACGAGATGTTGTATTTACCAAGTTGGCGGATTGTAAAACCGGACTGTTGCTGATGCATGCTGATAATGCAAAACATGTGGGCGATGTGAGCAGTTTTATCGGAAAGCTTTCTGATAAAGGCGTGAAAGTAACTTTACTAATTTATGTAGGGAATAAAAAACTTGAAGAGGTAGATACCAAGCTGAAAGGAATTTATTTTAACGACAAGGATTTGAACTGGATGAAGTTTCCGGTGAAAACAGAGTTGAGAAGATTGTTTGCAGAGGATTTTGATTTGATGATTGATGCTACCATGAAAACGCATTTTCCGTTACAAGTGATTAGCTCGCTTTCACGGGCTAAGTTTAAAGTAGCAAAAAATGAGGGCTACCGTTCAGAAATTGCAGATTTATTAATTTCTTTGCAGTCCGAAAATGATTTTCAGGAATTTTTAAAACAAACCATACATTATTTAAATAGCATAAACAGTAAACCCAATGAATGAATTAAAAGGAACAGGCGTAGCGTTAGTAACGCCATTTAATACAGACGGAAGCGTTGATTTTGTTTCATTAGAAAAATTAGTAAACCATTGTATTAACGGTGGTTTGCAGTATTTAGTAGCACTTGGTACAACAGGCGAATCGGCTACTTTAAACAAGGGAGAGAAGAAACAAGTGGTGGATTGTATTATTAAAACTGCCAACGGCAGAGTTCCTGTGGTAATTGGTATTGGCGGTAATAATACGGCTGATGTTATTGAAACCATAAAAAGTACAGACTTTACCGGAATTACGGCTATACTTTCGGTGAGCCCGTATTACAACAAACCTACGCAAGAAGGCATTTACCAACACTATAAAGCTATTGCTGAAGTGGCTCCTAAGCCGATTATACTTTATAATGTTCCGGGTAGAACCAGTTCAAACATTTTACCAGCCACTACGTTGCGTTTGGCGAATGATTTTAAAAACATTGTAGCGGTAAAAGAGGCTTCGGGTAATGTGGAGCAAATTATGGACATTATCCAACACAAGCCCCAAGGCTTTTTAGTTATTTCAGGTGATGATGCGTTGACTTTACCAATAGTTGCCGCAGGTGGTGACGGTGTTATTTCTGTGGTTGCAAATGCCTTCCCGAAACAGTTTTCGGATATGGTAAGACTTACTTTAAAAGGTGATGTTGCCGCTGCAAGACCGTTGCATTATTCATTAACTGAAATTATAAAACTATTGTTTGCAGAAGGAAACCCGGGTGGTGTAAAAGCTGCTTTAAAACAATTGAGTGTGATGGATGATAACGTAAGACTTCCTTTGGTAAAAGTGAGCCAGAATACGTATAGCCAGTTAGAGGAGAGAGTGAGGAAGATTAGTTAAGAATTTTGTAAATAACTACATATTCTCCTGTCCGGCTTTGTACTCTGTTTAGTTCATCGCAACTATCCCATTCACCGTTTTTAAATTCTACTTCAAGCTTTAAGGTGTTAAGACTTTCGTCTTCATGGTACATTACCTTTTCTAAATCCTGAAATGTTACTTCGCTTTCGCAAAACTTGATAAAGTAATCTTGTATTGAACGGCTAACGTAATATTCCATAATGTCGGTTACATCACCGTTTTTCTTTACAAAAGGCTTAGGCATAATTGGAGCAGAAATAATTACTCTGTTACCAGTGGTTTTTACATCAGCTGTTTTGTTAATGGGTGTATTATTTTCTGTTGTTTCTTTGGAGGAGTTACAGCTGAATAACAAAACTGTAACCAAAAGCAACGTAAAATGTAGTGTGTATTTCATTCATATAAATTTATCCGGATAGGAACTAAAGAAGCCGTCAATGTTAATGTGGTTGAACTTGTTGAGTAATTCTTGGTCGTTAATGGTATATACAAATACTTTTAATTCCATGGACTTGGCTGCATCTACAAATTCTTTGCTGTAAAACTCATCAGAGATATGGATACTATAAGCATTGTTTTCTTTTCCGGATTTTCCCAAATCGGTAGGAATACCGTAATATAAAAAGCCAATTTCCACTTCTGGGTTTTTGCTTTTGATACTCATTAATTCTCTGTGATTGAAAGAAGAAACCAAGAAATGTGAATAATCATAAGCTAACTCATTCACTGCCCACTCTATTAACTCCAAGACTTTTAAAGCAGTGTTTGGTCCTTTCAGTTCTATATTAAGCTTTATTCTTCTGTCAATAAACGCAATGGTTTCTTTTAAAGTCGGGACTTTTTCTCCCTTGCCTGCATCTAACTTTTTGAGTTCTTCCAGAGATATGTCAGACACATTTCCTTTTCCGTTAGTCGTTCCCTCTAATGTAAAATCATGGATGACTACCACTTCACCCGTTCCGCAGCAATGCACATCAAACTCAATCATTTCCAGTTTCATGTCAATCGCCTTTTGAAAGGAACGCAATGTGTTTTCAGGCTCATGGCCGCAAACGCCTCTATGTCCTATTACTATCATTAATCAGCTCTTTTGTAAAACAAAAATCCATTTTTTTTGTACATAAAGTCTAATTGCGGGTAATTATTTTCTATTTCGGAGAGGTGTTGAATTTTTGCAACTACATATACGGGTTTATCCACATCTCCATTGTAGAGCCAGTTTTGGTCGTAATGTGGTGTAGTATAATTCGGTCTTTTTCTGGCATAAAAAAGGTGTGCATAGCTTTTAAATCCGTAAGTGGTGATGTAACAATCTTCACTGGCTTTTGATTGGTAAAACTCTATTGCCGCACCTTGTGAGTAAGGTTCTATTTTAGGAACGATAAGCATGGAAGTGCTTGCTAAAAAAATAGCGGAAAGCATAAATAAGGAAAGTGTAAACCGTTGCGCATTTTTTCTGAAATAGATTAAAATAGTGCTTCCGAGAGCCACAAATAATAAACTTGGTAAAGCATACCAATAACTCCAACTTACTTTTGCTCTAAGGTTTTCTTGTGCAAACACATCTTTAATGACTCCGCTTTCGATAATGGCTTGTTTGTTTGCGTCTATAAAAGGGAAGGAGGCTGTTAAAATCCCCAGTACAATTAAAATACCTAGTAGCGAGAAGCTTATCCATTTTTTAATGTTGGTATCCGTCTTTATAAAATGATAAATGGAATAGCTTGCTAAAAACGTTAAAGGAAAATAGCACATGGAAGAATAGTGCACTATTTTAGTATTGACAATAGAAAATAAAACCAAGACTACCCAAAACAAAATGAGCATCCATATTTTTAGACTGATTTGAGATATCCAAAAATTAGATTTAACAAAATGCGCATGAATGGCAAAGATGGAGGCAGGAAAACAGCCTAACAACAACACAATAAAATGGTAGTAGAACGGGCCACCATGCCCGGCATCTTCCGTTTGGAATAAGCGAATTTGATACTCAATAAATTGTTGAACAATTTCTATTCTTCCGTTTAATATTTCAATGATAAACCAGCTTCCGCCTACCAATGAAAAGGAAAGAATAAACATTAAAAGATGGAGAGGTTTAATAAAGTTTTTAAACTTAGTTACTATTGTGTAAACGCCATAAACCAACATCGCAATTAATAAAGCCACAGGTCCTTTGGTGAGAATTCCCAAGCCGATAAATGCTCCTGAAAGGAATACAAAGTTGATTTGTTTATCTTCTTCGGAATATCTGAACATATAGTAAATGCCAAGAAAAATAAAGAGATTGAACCAAGGGTCGATAATTCCTGATTTAAAATAGAAGTGGGGAAGGAGTGAGCCTAAATAAACCAGACTCCAAACTAGACCAAACTTTTCGGAAAAGTGTTTTGCGCCAATTCTGAAAAGAACTAGTAAGGTAATTATTCCGCAAAGCGCGTTTGGAAAACGTGCCGCAAATTCATTGATTCCAAATAGTTTCATGGAGACAACCTGCATCCAAAAAAACAAAGGTGGTTTTTCCCAAAACGGCTGATAATTGATTTGTACAACTGAATAATTTCCTGTTGCAATCATTTCTCTTGCCGCTTCCGCAAAGTTGATTTCATCCCAGTCAAATAAGTGGACGGCTCCTAATCCCGGAATAAAAAAGATGGCTCCGAGAACAATTATTAATAGTTGTATTTGAAGATGGGTTAACCTCATTTGCTTAGCTTGATGAGCGGTCCGTTAAGCCATTTTTTTGCGTACAGACTTTTGTACAAAATTAAATAAGCAAGTAATGAAAAACTAACGGCTATAAGTGAGCCTGCAACCACATCTTCTAAATAGTGTTGTGATAAATAAACTCTCGAATATCCAACTAATGCAGCAATAATAAAGCAGCTTAATTTCACCCATTTATTTTTGGAGTAGAGACAAATGGAGAATAACAATGCAAAAGCACCTGTAGTATGCCCTGAAGGGAAACTGTGAAACGAATTCATTTCTACGCCTTCTACCAAACGGTAAATTCCTCCTTCTCTCCACTCCGGAATGTCCATATACGCTGCAGGACGCATAGAGTCATGATAAACATATTTCTTGAGAAGTTGTGTGATTATTCCTGAGCCAATGGCGTTTATACTAATAATAAATGCCATTCGTTTTGAAATGAAAAGTAATGCTATAATGGTAAATAGTAAGACAAATATTCCATCTCCCAGGTGAGTGAAATATTTAAAAAAGAAATCAAAAACTTCATGATAGAACTGGTTTAGATATGCGTGAATGTCGGTTTTACGGTGATTGTAAATAGCAAAAGCCGATAAAATCACGACAAAAAAATAAGGAACCAAAAAAAACAGATTCCTTAAAATGACTTTTTTTCTACTAAATTGACTATCCTCCAATAACACCTTTGAGCTTATTTACTTGTGATTCCCACAACATTTTGTTTTCCTCAACTTCTTCTTCATCGTCAGCAAAGTCGGTTATAATTAGTGCAATATCTTTAGTTAGGTCGTCTATTTGTATTTTAAATTCAAAAAAAGACTCTTCATCATCGTCTTCCCATCTAAATCGTACAAATTCATTTTTCTTTTTGCTAATCAATTCTGCTGATTGCTCGCTTCTTTCCCAGTAAAAGGTAAAGTGGTTGTCTCTGGAGTTGACATTGTTGGCAAACCAACCGGACAAACCGCTTGGTGTGGATAAATACTTATAGAGCATAGTAGGGGAGGAATTTACAACAAACTCCATTTCGTAAGAGATTTTTTCTGCCATTTTGATTTGGTTCTTATAACGTTGCAATATAGAGAAAATGAGTTAATAAAAAAAGTCCCAAATTATGGGACTTTGTAGCGAGACCGAGAGTTGAACTCGGGACCTCAGGGTTATGAATCCTGCGCTCTAACCAACTGAGCTATCTCGCCAATTGGGGTGCAAATATAAATTTTTAAAAATACTTTTCAAGTGATAAGCGTAAAAGTGTGATAGAATTACTTTTTTAGCTCAAATTCAATAGGAAGTACGTAACGGACATTAACGGGTTTTCCGTTTTCAAGTCCGGCTTGCCAGTTAGGCATTTTGGCTATTATTCTTAATGCTTCTTCTTCAAAAGGCTTGTCAATAGTGTTTTCCACTTTCGCCTGATGGATTACGCCTGTACTGTCAATAATAAAGCTAACCAGTGCAACAGCTTCAATTCCGTCTTTTTTATACTGCTCAGGATATTGTAATTCGTTTTCTATGAAGCGGTAAAGTGCGTCATCTCCGCCTTCATACATAGGCATATCTGAAACAAAGTCATAAACTTTTACATTGTCAAAATTGCTTTCAACTTCCTTTTCCTCAGTTTTAGGGCTACAAGCAACTAAAAATAAAAGAGATATGTAGATGACTTTTTTCATTGGTGATGCAAGTATAAATATAATAGACCGAATTTCAATATTGTAGGATATTTTTTTACGGTTAAAAACTCTATTTTATTGGAAGGCTTGAAATAATAGTATGGATAGCTTTTTCTAATACCGAGAAACTCATTTTATTGGTATTGGGTATATGTATAAAGCAAGCTTTTGTTTTAAGGTTATTCTCTTTAATGAAATAGAGAGAACTGTAGTGAACACAATTGCAAACAAATGTTCCTGTATGAAAAGATTGTTTGGCTTTTATTTTCTTTTTTGTCAACTGTTTTTCCAAGTGAATTAAATCTAAAGAGGAATTTATTGCTAATGGGCCGGCTAGACTTATTTTTTTATTTACAGGTTGCTTACCTGAGTTATCTTTAATGCTGGCATGTTTAGTGTTTAAAGCAATGTTTTCAAGCGCTATATAATCTATATTTCCGTTTAATCCTAAATGGATGGCATAGTCCGGTTGATGTTTTTTTAATAAGCGTTTTACTTTTGATTTAGCAAGAGAAAAGGAAGTGGGTAATACTTCGGCAATAATATTATCATTTTTATTCTGAAGTGCTAAAACCAATTTTTCTGTGGGGTTTTCTTGATGGTTTCCAAATTTATCAAAGCCTGTAATGAGTAGTTTAGCCATATTTTATTAATGGTATGGATAGAATTCCTAAAGCGATTACTACTTTAAGTAAATTGTTTAGTAGTCTATAGTTCGTTTTTGTTCTATTTATTAAAATGAGAATGAGAGCTACTATTAATGAGGTTAAAAAGAAGTAAATCATCATGTATTCAAATCCTGTTCTGAGGTAGATAAATATTACAGGAAGTGCCGTTAAAATTAGCGATGCTGAAACTACTACTCTTGTTGCAATGGTGCCATAAACAGCCGGGAAAGTTTTATAGTTATACACTATTTCACCCTTTAACCCTTCTAAGCTTTTTATAAATTCACGGGCAATACTAATTAGGAAAATAAACATGACATAAAAAAAGATGATGTAGTTGAATGTGTTGAAATAGATAACAATTGAAAAAAACGGACTTACTGTTAGCAAGGCCGCACTAAACTCACCAACAAAAGGTAGCTTTTGAAGCTTATGCGAATAAAACCATAATGCCAAGGTTAGTAATAGATGAAAGCCAAAAACGTATTTATCATGTGTAAAGAAAGCTATTAAAACTCCTAGGAAGTTAAAGGTCATGTAAAAATTGAATGAGATGTTTTTGCTTAACAATCTTCCAAAAACATTTTGATTTGGACGATTAACCAAGTCTTTTTCAATATCATAAAAGCTATTAATAATGTAGCCTGCCGCAATAATAAAGGCTGTAGAAATTACAATTAAGTGAAGCTTGTAATCTAATAGCGTTTCTAGTTTTGGCTGATTAGGATTAAGAATGTACAGTGAAGATAAATACTGGCAAATAGCTACTAAAATGATGTTATACCATCTTACCATGGTAGCCAAACCAATGGCTTTTATCATATAGGCCATTCTTTTTCTGGAGGTAAAACCCATTGAGCTGTTGCTCTTTTAGAAGTTATAAACTACCTCTAATTGGTAGTCTTTAAGTTTTGATTTTGCTAAATCAATGTTTTGAGTAAAACCTAAAATGTAACCACCGCCACCGGATCCACAAAGTTTAAGGTAGTACGTATTACTTTCTATTCCTTCCTTCCAAAGCTTATGAAAAACTTCAGGAATCATAGGTTTAAAGTTATCGAATACTAAGCTAGAAAGCTTTTTAATGTTGTCAAACAATGGAGAAAGGTCTTTTTTAAGAAAAGACTCAATACAAGCGTCATTGTATTTTTTAAACTCCTTTTTAATCATGTTTCTAAAACCATCTTCTTTTAACTTCTCCAAAAAGATGTTTACCATTGGCTGTGTTTTACCCGGTTTTCCTGAGTTTAATAAGAAAATAGCACTTTTTCCTGTGCTTTTTTCCGGCAGTCCAACAGTATTTATGTCTGATTTTGATTTGATTAAGATAGGTAGTTTGAGATAGCAAATTAGCGGGTCAAGCCCTGAGCTTTTGCCATGGAAATACGATTCCATTTCCGAAAATACCTTTTTTAGCTTTACTATTTTTTGACTGGTAATATTGTTTTCAGCATCAATTTTATTAATTCCGTAGTTATTGTAAACGGCTGCACACAAAGCACCTGAACTTCCCACACCATATCCTTCAGGTATATTAGATTCAAAGTAAATGCCTGAATGAATATCTTCTCTAAATCTTTTGATATCAATTTTAAAGCTTAATGCTTTATTTTTAATCTGTTCTTCCAGAAAATCACAAAACTCGTTAAGGCTCTTATTTGATTTTTTGGCTTTGCCAGAGGTAGTATTTTTGTTTTGGAATTTACCACTATAGCTATCAAAAGGAATAGATAAACCCATGGAGTCTTCAATAATACCGTACTCTCCAAACAAAAGTATTTTTGAATAAAATAATGATTCCTCTACTACATTCATGTTCTTATCTACGAACTTCATTCCTTAATAGTTTTGGACCTTGTCCAACTTTATCGCAAATATATTGCTGTTTTTCACAATACGCAACTAAATCTTCCTTTACAAATTCCTCAACCTCTTGTTGATAAGTGTTTGGAAATAATAAATGGACGTTAGCTCCGGCATCTAGTGTAAAACAAACGGGTATATTTTTTTGTTCACGAAAAACCCTTATTTTTTCTATAATGTTAAGTGTATTGGGTTTCATTAAGATAAAAGAATGGGAAGATGTCATCATCATCGCATGTAGTGAAAGTGCTTCTAGTTCAACTAATTCGCAAAATTCAATGAGGCTAGCATTCTTTAAAATTTCTTTTATTTTAGAAATGTTTTCATTGGCTTGAATAAAGCGTTTTTCTGCAAACGGATGCTGGTGCATGAGTTGGTGACCTTGCGTACTACTTACACTTTTTTTACCACTTTCTACAATTAAAATAATGTCATTAAAATCTGTGAAAACTTCATTGGCTTCGGTAAATGGGGTGCCAAATTCATCTGAACTGTTTGCTAAATCATGATGATTTCCCCAACTAACTAATCCGCCATATAAAGAACGACAAGCACTTCCCGAGCCTAGTCTGGATAATATAGACGCTTTTTGATAAAAAACTTCATCGTATGTGTTGTTTTCATAGGAAAGTAAACAAAGTGCCAATGCACTCATAGATGAAGCAGAAGAAGCTATTCCGCTAGAGTGAGGAAAGGAATTACTGCTGTGAATGTCTAAATGGGTTGTGTTTAAGAAGGGTAATTCATTTACTATTTTGCTGAGGAAAGACTCAATTTTTGGTCGAAAGGCTTCATTTTTCTCACCTTCAAAGTAAATGTCGAAAGAAATTCCGCTTTCTTCTTTTGGTATAAAATGAACTTCTGTAGTGGTTTTGCAATTACTTAATGTAAAACTTATGGAAGCGTTACAAGGTATTTGCTTATCTTTTTTGCCCCAATATTTTACAAGTGCAATGTTAGAAGGGCTTTCCCATGAAATGATTTTGCTTTCAGCCACTATTTTTCCTCTAATGATTGTTTAATTTTTGATACTTTTTTGTCAAGTATTGCTAAATAGATAATTAGCCCAACCATTGCTATAAGTGCTACACCTAAAACCACATAAATTTTACCGTTCGCTCTCATGGCATCTGCCATTTCAGGTTCTGATTGAGCAGAGGCAACACTCACAATTAATAAGAAAAATAAACTAGTTAGATATTTCATTTTGCTGATGAGTTTTTATAAATGCTATTTTGTTTTTTATCTGATAAATCCAAAGTCCGATAATTATCCAGCCTATTACGGCAGGATAAAATACTAACTTCATGTTGTCATCTAAATCATAATTTCCAAAAGCAGGATTTCCTCCGTTTCCTGGATGTAATGAGTCGGTCATTCTTGGCAAAATACCAATAAATACAATCATAAATACAAAAGCAAAGATGTTGTAAACAGCCGCAATTCTTCCAGTTTTATATTCATCATCCATTGAGTTTCTAAGGATAATATATGCTGCGTACATTAGCATGGTAATAGCTGAACCATTTAATTTTACATCACCCGTCCACCAGGTTCCCCAAGTATATTTTGCCCAAAGACTTCCGGTTATAATACCCAAAATTCCAAATACAATTCCTGTGTTGATAGCCTCTTTTGCTTTAGAATCGTATTGAATATTATTAGTGGCTAAAAATTTAAAACTATGATATAAAGAAATTGCAAAAAGGGTAAACATGGTAAACCACATAGGAACATGAAAGTATAAGTTTCTTATGGTTTCATTTAGAATAGCCATTCTGGGAACTTCACTCATAAATCCAGCATATACGGTGTATACTAACAACAGTACACCCAAAATTTTCCACCAGTTTTTTAGCATTTCAATCTATTTTCAATGAGAAGAATCATTAAAATGAACACATTGTTCTAATCGCGCCAAAGATATGGAAATAAAAGATACCCCAAAGCTTTGGTTACGACTATCATCAAGGTTAATCCACAAAGCATTTCCCACTCATCGGCTATGCTGTGCATGTTTATCGATTCATTAGAAAGCTGAACAATTAAAATAATGATAGGAGCAATTACCGGAAATCCTAAAATGGCTGTAAGTGCTGCTCCGTTGGTTGCTTGTGAAGCAATAGAACTAACTACCGTGAATGCTGAAGAAAGCGCAATAGTACCTAAGAAAAAAGTAGCCATAAAAAGGCTAAGTTGTACTTGAAAGTTTTCAAATAGAAAATAAAACGCCAATAAATTGATAATACCAATAGCTAAGGCTAGCAATGCATTAAATAAAATTTTTGCAAATAAAATGTTTACAGGTTTGGTTAGCGTATGGTAATACAATTTTAATTGGTTTAAATCACTTGAAAAACTCTTTATCACGGCATTAATAATTGCAAAGAGTACAATTAGCCAAAAGAGCGCCACTTTTACTTTTTCTTCTGCAATAAAACCAAATGAAAGATAGCAGATGAACACACTGGAAATAACATAAATAAATATACCCAATAATGCATATTTATTTCTAAGCTCAAGCAGTACGTCTTTTTGAAAAAATGCCCAAAAATGGTTCATGGGGTAAAGATAAACTATTAAGAATTATATAATAAAGGCTAGAAAAATTAGGAATATTAAAATAGCAGCTAATATTGTTAGAATGATCATGGATAATCCGATTGAAAATCCGGCAAGTGCATACCCTTTTCCCTGATATTGAGGGTTTTCTTTATATGTTTTTAAAGCAGATCTCCCTAATACTACCGCTAAAATAAAACATGGTAAGCCTAAAACTCCTAATATACCTATATAACTTAATGAGTAAAAAAGTATGCCAAAAATGCTGAACAAAAAAGACCAAAGTGATTTCTTTTTAGTTTGAATTTCTTCAGCTGTTTCATCTAAGTATTTTCTTTCAACAAAATAGTCATCTTCATTAAGTACTTCTTTTTGTTCACCGCTAGCATAGTTTATACTTTCTATTTCTGCCATACTTGTTCTAATGTTGTTTCCCTTATCATTTCCACAGAACTTATAAAACACTTCTTTTTCGCTAACATACTTTATATTACAAAGAATTTTACTCCCATTTTTGAAATATAATGTGTCACACCCATGGTAGTCTGTCACTGTCGCTTCTTCCACTTCTAGTTCTTTTTCTTGCTGGATAAACTTTGGTGGGAGAATCTCTTTAGTAGTGGTTTCTTGAGCTAAAAATTCATCTGTATTTAAATCAACTTTTACCTTTTCAATTTTTTCTTTTTTTAAGAAGTTATTTTCTACATGAAAACCTTTGTTGTATAAGCGTTTTTCTATACTGCAAGATGGCAGAATAGCCGATAGAAATAGTAATAATATGAACAGCTTTGTGTACTTCACAAAAGCTAAATTAGGCAAAAATTATGAGTGTAAAGTAAAGACGGTAATTTCAGGAGAAATGCCTACTCTTCCTGGATAACCAATAAACCCTAAGCCCGTATTTACATAAAGCTGTTGGTTGTCTTTTTGATATAACCCGCTCCACTGCTCATAAATATACTGTACCGGACTCCATTGAAAGTCGGGTAGTTTTACGCCAAACTGCATTCCATGTGTGTGACCTGAAAATGTACAAGCAATGTCTTTATGTTCCGTATTTATTTTAGCATCCCAGTGTGAAGGGTCGTGTGATAACAATAGTTTTGCCGGATGGTTTTCAATTCCTTTTTTCACTTTGTCTAAATCGGCATATTTCTGAAATCTTCCTTTGTCTCCCCAGTTTTCAACGCCCATTAAAGCTATAGATTCATTGTTTTTAGTAATGATTCTGTTTTCATTTAACAATAAATCCCAATTCATGCTTTCATGAATCTTTCGCATTAAATCCCTGTTATGTTGCTTTCCTTTAAAGTCATCTCTTTTGTAAAAATAATCGCCATAATCATGGTTCCCTAAAATGGAATAAACACCCATTTTGGTTTCAATGTTTTTTAAAACTTCGGCATAGGGTAAAGCTTCTTCGGCAATATCATTTACTAAATCACCTGTAAAAAAAGCAATGTCAGCATCTTGCTGATTAATGAGTTCTACAGCCTCTTTAAAAGGTTCTTTGCTAATAAAACTGCCCGTATGAATATCGCTAATTTGTAAAATTTTGAAACCTTCAAACGATTGAGGTAGGTTAGGAATTTTAAGATTTACATTATTTATGGTGTAATCATAGGCAGTAGAACTCATACCGTTTATTAATCCAATAAAGGGAATACCTGCCATTACCACACCTGTTTTTTTAATGAATTCTGCTCTGGTAATACCGTTTTCTGACTTGATGATGGTTTTTTCAGCTAAATGGTAAGTGTCTCCTAAAATGATAATGGTAGCACCTACTAACTTGCTAGCCAGTGTAATAAAAAATATTCCTCCGAAATAGGTTCTGGCAATAATGGGAGTTGGGTTTCCTAAAGAAACCGTTATTATAAAGTAGATGAGTAAACCGTAGCAAAACCCTGAAAGTGTCCAATATAGTGAGTTGACAATGATTTTACTTTTCTTCGATTTTTTTCTTAAAAATATTTTAAACGAACGATAGAAATATAAATCTAGAAGAAGGTAAACGACAAATCCCGTGAGAAAGAAGTAAACTATCATGAATTCTTGTTGATGTTAAATAAAAACTCTTTCTCTTCTTTGCTCAAGCTATCGTAACCTGATTTTGAAATTTTATCTAAAATAGCATCTACTTTAGCTTGTTGGTTAATTTCTTTAGTTGAATTCGTTTTTGTTGAGCTGGTGTATTTCACTTTTAATTTTGATTTCTTTTTAAATGAAAAAAGGTTTTTCACTTTCTCTAAAAAAATACTAAAACCTTTTGAGATATCATTTCCTTTTCGGTATTGTGTTACAAATAAAAAACCAAAGATGGCACCGCCAAGGTGTGCAATATGCCCACCCGCATTACCGTCTTTTGGTAGATTAATAAAATCTAACAGTATTAAAACAATTGCAATCCATTTTAGTTTTACAGGTAAAATTCCAAACAGTCGAACTTCAAGATTGGGGACGTAAGTTGCAGTAGCAACCAAAATTCCAATTACAGAAGCAGACGCACCCAAGCAAACCGCAACTTCTTTTTCTAAAGCAAATACCGGAAAAATATTGTAAGCAAGTAAATAAATTGCTGCACCTGATAATCCTGATAAAATATAAACACTGGTAATTTTATTTTCACCTAGATATTGATTGAATATAACGCCTGTGAAATAGAGCATTAGCATATTGAATAATATATGCCATAACCCTTCATGTAAAAACATATAAGTCAATGGTGTCCAGGGTTTATAAATTAACTCAGAAAATGAAGCCGGAACAGCAAACCATTCTGTCAAATGAAAAACAGGTTTGTTGATTAAGAATCCGATTAGCGTTAAGATAATGGTAATTAAAAAAACTCCAGCATTTATGTAAAGCAACTTAATCAAAGAATTGCTTGAGCTAAACTGGTGTTTTATGTCATCTAGAAAACTCATTAGTGAAAATAAGTTGGGGGATTAGGATTTTTCTTTTTCCAATAAAGAATTAAAATGATACCAAACAACATTCCTCCAAGATGGGCAAAGTGGGCTACATTATCTCCCGGGTTATTTGAAATTCCTAACCAAAGTTCTAATGCTCCATAGGCTATTACCATCCATTTTGCTTTAATAGGAATAGGAGGGAAGAGTAAGAACAGCATCACATTCGGGAAAGTCATTCCAAAGGCTAGTAATATACCATAAACTGCACCTGAAGCTCCTACCATGTCTATGTCTCTCAATCCTCTTACTACTTCATCACTCCAAAGCATACTTTCTCTTATGTACTCAGGGTTGGTAGGATTGGCTTCAAAGTTTTTTAGTAATTGATTTAATTCTGCAATTTGGTCAGGATTAAAATACATCACATATTTCTGCATTAGATTGAAAAAATCTTCAGGGTTGGCAGAGTTTTGATACATATCTACTTGTGCTTGAACAGTATTGATGTCAATGGTAGAAACAAGAACATGAAGTACGGAAGCTCCTACACCGGTGAATAAGTAATAGAACAAAAACTTTTTGGAACCCCAATGTGGTTCTAAAATTCTACCAAACATCCATAACGCAAACATATTGAAGAAAAGGTGGGTGATATTTGCATGCATAAACATGTGTGTAATTAGTTGATGGGGCATAAACTTTTCGGAACTCCAATGATGCATTCCTAGATAAGTTGATAGTTCAAGCCCTTGAGATTGTAATGCCCATTGCCCCAATAAAAACAATGCATTGATGATGAGTAAATTTTTAACTACAGGTGGTGTTTGATTTAGCATTATCGGGCAAATTTTTTATTTAATTCTTCTATAGAATAATTTACAACAATAGGTTTTCCGCTTGGACTTTCATAAGGCATTTGGCATGAAAAGAGTCTGTTTACCAAAAAGGAAATTTCTTCGTTATTGAGTGTTTTCTTCATTTCTGAAGAAGCTCTTCCTGCAATAATTTTAGCAATGTAATCACTTTTTGTAATGTTTAGTTTGGATTGTTCGTTTTTCCTTTGTTCAATCAATTCATCTAAGGTTTGCCTTACATCTTTTCCTTGCAAGCAGCTTGGTATGCCGTTAATTACCAATGTGTTTTTTCCAAATTCATTAATGTCAAATCCCAAATCTTGTAGTTCGGTAAACATATCTTTAATAAGCTCAAAGTCCGCTGAATTAAGTTCTACTGATTCAGGAAATAAGAGTTGTTGACAATTAGTTCCTTGTTTTTGCGAAGTTATTTCTTCGTAAACAATTCGCTCTTTTGCCCTTTGCTTATCAATAATTACAATGCCTGAAAGCATAGTGGTAACAATGTATTTACCGTTAAATTCAATAGCTTTTATTTCATCAGAAACTTGTTTTTCTTCTTCTTGCTTTTGGAATGCAGTTGTCTGAATATTTTCTCTTTCTTCTGTTTCAAATGCTTTTTGCCAATTGACAGAGTTGTTTTGAACTCTTTCTTTTTCAAGGGGTTCAGAAGATGATTTTTTAAAGGGATTGTAGTTTGGGTCAACTTTTATTACCGGAGCTTTAATTTCTTTCGGCTGATTAATGGTTATATTGTCAAAGCTGGTTTCTCTTTCAAAGTCTAAAGTTGGAGTAACATTATGTTTTCCCAAAGCTTGTCTGACAGCTGTTCGTAATATGGCATAGATAGCTTTTTCATCATCAAACTTAATTTCTGTTTTGGTTGGATGAATATTGACATCAATGCTATCAGGTTTTACATATAATTTTATGTAGTAGCCGGGATGATGGTCGTCAGTAATTAATTCACTGTAAGCCAACTGAACGGCATGATGTAAATAACCATTTTTTATAAATCGGTCGTTGACAAAAAAGTATTGTTCACCCCTGGTTTTACGTGCTGCTTCGGGCTTAATGATAAATCCTTCAATTTTTATAATATCTGTCTCTTCGTTAACGGGAACTAATTTTTCATTGTATTTCTCGCCTAAAATGGCTGCGATACGTTGCTTGAAATTTCCGGGTTTTAGATTAAAAATTTCTTTACCGTTATTAATAAATACGAAGTGAATGTTGTGATGAACTAATGTAACTCGTTGAAATTCTTCAATAATATGTTTAGTTTCAACATTATCAGATTTCAAGAACTTACGTCTTGCGGGAACATTGTAAAACAAGTTTTTAATAGAAAAAATTGTTCCTTCAGGGCAGTTAACAGCCTCCTGAGACTTTACTTCACTTCCTTCAATTTCAATTTTTACTCCAACTGATTTACCAGCTTGCTTTGTTTTTACTTCTACATGTGCAATGGCTGCAATTGAAGCTAAAGCCTCTCCTCTAAAACCTTTGGTGTTGATGTTAAACAGGTCATCTGCATTTTTAATTTTAGAAGTAGCATGTCGTTCAAAGCTCATTCTGGCGTCCGTATCACTCATTCCAATACCGTTATCATGAACTTCAATTAAAGTCTTTCCGGCATCTTTTATATTCAGTGTAATTTTTGTGCTTTTGGCGTCAATACTATTTTCAAGCAGTTCTTTTACCACAGAGGCCGGGCGCTGAACTACCTCACCGGCAGCTATTTGGTTGGCAACAGAATTGGGTAATAATTGAATAATATCTGACATGCTTGAAAATTCAATGCAAAGGTAATAATTGAAAGGGGAAATAATGGTAGAATGTTATGAGCGGAGGCGGTTTTTCTTAAACAAAATGTTAATTGATGTTAAAGCCTAGCATTTTCAGTAAACTCTATGGGTATTTTTTTGGACACCAGAAAAGCTTTTCCTTTAATAGTTCCTTTTATTTTTAACTGAACACTTCCTTTTGTAACTGCTGTTAATAAACTTGGTAAAATTGCCATTCCGGCATCTTTAAAATTTGATTCAACCCTAAATACATGCACTTTATTGGAGTTTTTCTTTAGCTTAATTTTATCTTTTAATTCAGCTTTGCCTAATTTATTTCCGTTTACATAAAGGTCTAAATCAGAACCTACCACCGAAATTTTATAATTATTCGGATTTTTAATTTGCAAAGAAATTTTTGCCTTTACACCAGACTGGTCTATTTTTTCAACCTTAATGTCTTTTATACCAATAATTTCAACATCTGTATAATCAACACATGATGTAAAGAAGATGGCGAGTAAGCTGAAAAATAGAAAGTGTTTAATTTTCATAAATTACTTAACGTGATATTCAGCAAAATATTTAAAGAATAACGGAATGGTCTCAATTCCTTTTAAGAAGTTGAAAATTCCATAGTGTTCGTTAGGAGAATGGATATCATCGGTATCTAATCCAAAGCCCATCAATACAGATTTGTTATCTAATACCTTTTCAAATAAAGCTACAATAGGTATGCTTCCTCCACCTCTGGCAGGTATTGGCTTTTTGCCAAAACCGTCTTCCATGGCTTGCATGGCGGCTTTGTAGGCAGCAGTATCTGTTGGCGTTAAATAAGGTTCGCCTCCGTGATGTGGTTTCACTACTACTTTTACGCCTTTAGGAGCAATAGAAGTAAAATGCTCTTGAAATTGCTTGGTAACTTTATGTGAATTTTGATTAGGAACCAATCGCATGGATATTTTAGCAAATGCTTTTGAAGGTAATACTGTTTTAGCTCCTTCTCCAATATATCCGCCCCAAATTCCGTTTACGTCTAAAGTTGGTCGCGTGCCTGTTCTTTCAATGGTAGAGTAGCCTTTTTCTCCCATCACATCATCTATTTTAAGCTCTTTTTTGTAGGCTTCAACATCAAATGGTGTTTTGTTTAACTCAGCTCTTTCTTGTTCAGTCAATTCTACTACATCATCATAAAATCCAGGAATAGTAATGTGTTTGTTTTCATCTTTTAAAGAGGCAATCATTTCACACAAAACATTTATCGGATTAGGAACGGCTCCGCCATAAACTCCTGAATGTAAATCTCTGTTAGGTCCCGTTACTTCAATTTCTAAATAGCTTAATCCTCTCAAACCAACAGTTAAAGAAGGAGTGTCATTTCCTAAAATAGAAGTATCAGAAATTAAAATAACGTCTGCTTTTAACTTTTCTTTATTTTCTGAAATAAATGCTTCTAAGCTTGGTGAGCCTACTTCTTCCTCACCTTCTATAATAAACTTTACGTTGCACGGAAGTGAATTAGTATTGTTCATTAATTCAAGTGCTTTTACGTGCATAAAAACTTGCCCTTTGTCATCGGCTGCGCCTCTGGCATAAATTTTTCCATCTTTTATCACTGGCTCAAATGGCGGACTGTCCCATAAATCTAACGGGTCAGCAGGTTGTACGTCATAGTGTCCGTAAACTAATATGGTGGGTAAGCTTGAATCAATTATTTTATCAGCGTAAACTACCGGATAACCTTTTGTAGGACAAATTTCTGCATTTTCTGCACCTGCTTTTATTAAGGCTTGCTTGGTAGCTTCAGCAGTTTTTAAAACATCTTCTTTGTATTTAGAATCAGCACTAATTGAAGGGATTTTTAGCAATTCAACTAGTTCATTAATAAATCGGTCTTTATTATCGTTAACGTAATTCTTAATGTGTTCCATGAATGTATTTTGAAAAAATTAAAGCGTAAAGTTAGAAAGTTTGCTTACAAAAAGAAGTTAGTTTTTTTGCTTGTATTCTTCTATCGTTTCTTTACTAGCATTTACCACACCTTTAAATTTCAGCTCGTATTCGCCTAGGTTGGTAATAATGGTAATGGTTCGTTCTTGGTAACCAATTTTCTTATTGGTATCAAACGTAACTTTTATTTCTCCTTTTTGGTTGTGCGCAACGGGAGTTTTTGGTAAAATGGCCTTAGTACAGTGGCAAGATGTTTTAAAGTCTTTGAAAATTACCGGCTGTTTACTTTCATTAGTAAAAGAGTAAATCAGTGTAACTAGTTTTCCTTCATCCACTTTATCAAATTTCAGTGTTTTTTTGTCAAAGGCAAGTCCATTGTCTTTTTGAATAAAACAAAAAAAGCTTGCCGCAAGGAGCAGCAAGCTTAAGGTTTGCACTTTTGTAATCTGCATTAGTTTGCAGTTGGTGTAGTTTCCGAATTCTCCTTAGTTGGAGCAGTTTTCGGAGCCACTACAGTTCCTTTAATTCTTAATATAACAGTTGGTTCAGCCGCATTAGAAGTAATCGTAACAGTTTTATTGATTGGTCCTAAACGGTTAGTGTCATACTTCACTTTAATTTCACCTGACTCACCCGGCTTGATTGGTTCTTTTGGCCAAGTTGGTACCGTACAACCACAGCTTCCTCTAGCGTTTGAAATAATTAGCGGAGATTTTCCGGTGTTTTTGAATTTAAAAACTCTAACACCATCACCACCTTGTTCAACTTCACCGTAGTCAACAACATCGGTTTCAAAAGTTGCAACAGGAGCATTTGGATCTTGCACAGCAGGAGTAGGAGCTTGTGCACTCATAAATAGAACTGTACAAATTGTAAGTCCTAATGTCATCATTGCTTTTTTCATTGTATAAAATTTAATTGTTTTACTTTTTGTTTTTTCAAATGTATAAAGAATAGTTGTTTGTTTTTACTCTTTAACAATTCGTTAACAATTTAACCAAAACTGTGCCAAAGCGTAGTTGAATATAAGATAATTAAGCTTAAGTTAAAAAATAATGAATTATAAATGATGAATACTCAAGAACTATTTGGGATTACTATCTTTGTCCATCTAAAAATTGAATGATGGAAATTTCCTCTAAATACGACCCCATAAGTGTAGAAGATAAGTGGTACAGCCACTGGATGAAAAATGATTTTTTTACCTCTAAGCCGGATGATAGAGAGCCATATACCATAGTTATTCCTCCACCAAACGTAACAGGCGTGTTGCATATGGGGCACATGCTTAACAATACTATACAAGATGTATTGATAAGAAGAGCCAGAATGCAAGGCAAAAATGCTTGCTGGGTTCCGGGAACCGACCATGCTTCTATTGCTACTGAAGCAAAAGTAGTGAACAAACTAAAAGAAGAAGGAATTAATAAAAATGATTTATCCAGAGAGGAGTTTTTAAAACATGCCTGGGATTGGACGGATAAGCATGGCGGAATTATTTTAGAACAACTCAAAAAGTTAGGAGCTTCATGTGATTGGAGCAGAACCAAATTTACTTTAGATGATGATTTGTATGAATCAGTAATTGATGTGTTTATTGATTTGTATAACAAAGGACATATTTACAGAGGTGTACGAATGGTGAATTGGGATCCGAAAGCCAAAACTGCTTTGAGTGATGAAGAGGTTGTACATAAAGAAGTAAACTCAAAACTATATCATGTAAAATATAAAATTGAAGGCACTGAAGAGTTCATAACTGTTGCTACTACAAGGCCTGAAACCATATTGGGCGATACTGCCGTGTGCGTAAACCCGAATGATGATCGATATAAAAAACTGGTTGGCAAAAAAGTAATTGTTCCATTGGTAAATCGTTCTGTTCCTGTTATTTCTGATAAATATGTGGACATGGAGTTTGGAACAGGTTGTCTAAAAATCACGCCTGCTCACGATATTAATGACTACAACATTGGCATCAAACACAATTTGGAAGTAATTGATGTGTTGAATGAAGACGGAACAATCAGTGAAGCTGCAGGGATGTATGTTGGTTTAGATAGGTTTAAGGCAAGAAAGCAGTCCGCTAAAGATTTAGAAGAACAAGGTTTGTTGGTAAAAGTGGAAGACATCAAAAATAAAGTAGGTTATTCTGAACGAACTAATGAGGTAATTGAACCCAGACTCTCTTTGCAATGGTTTTTAGCTATGGAAAAGCTTTCTAAACCAGCATTGGACAATGTGGTTAACGGAAATATTTCTTTTCATCCGCCCAAGTTTATTAATACCTATAAACATTGGATGGAAAACGTAAAAGACTGGTGTATATCTCGTCAGTTGTGGTGGGGACAAAGAATTCCAGCATGGTTTTACGGAAAGGGAACGCAAGACTTTGTAGTTGCCAAAACTCAAGAAGAAGCTTTAGCATTAGCTCGTGAAAAATCTTCTAATGATAATATACAGGTAAATGATTTACGACAAGATGAAGATGTATTAGATACCTGGTTTTCTTCATGGCTGTGGCCTATTTCGGTATTTGACGGAATTAGAAATCCGAATAATGAAGATATCAATTATTACTATCCAACTCAATCTTTGGTAACCGCCCCTGAAATTATGTTTTTTTGGGTAGCAAGGATGATTATTGCCGGATATGAATACAGAAATGAGTTGCCTTTTACAGATGTTTATTATACCGGAATTGTAAGAGATAAACAAGGAAGGAAAATGTCGAAAAGTTTGGGTAATTCACCTGACCCGATTGAATTGATGAAAAAATACGGTGCTGACGGAGTAAGAGTAGGTATGTTGCTTAGCTCACCGGCAGGAAACGATTTATTATTTGACGAAGCATTGTGTGAACAAGGCAGAAATTTTTCTAATAAAATTTGGAATGCATTTAGGTTATTAAAAACTCTAGAGGTTGATGCAAACTTGCCTCAACCAAAATCTTCTGAATTTGCGGTTCAGTGGATGAAAGAATCGATTGCTCAAAAGCTTACTGTAATTAATGAAATGTATGGTAAGTTTAGAATGTCCGATGCCTTAATGGAAACCTATAAATTGGTGTGGGATGAGTTCTGTGCATGGTATTTAGAAATGGTAAAACCTGAATTTGGAAAACCAATAGATGCTAAAACTTACAATGAAAGTATTTCTATTTTAGAAGATGTGTTAAAAATATTGCACCCTTTTATGCCATTTATTACGGAAGAAATTTGGCATTTAGTAAAAGAAAGGGAGGATAAAGATTGTGTGATAGTGGCACAATGGCCACTTGCCGATGCTAAGAGTGAATTAGTGGAAGAATTTGAATTGGTGAAAGAGATTATTTCAAACATCAGAAACTTTAGAAAAAGTAAAAATCTCTCACCCAAAGAAACTGTTTCTTTGGTTGCAGATAATAAGTGGTATTCCAAGTATAATATCGAAGATATTGAGCAAAGAATTAAACCTATTTTTAAAAAAATTGTGAATGTTGATACTATAGTTCCTGAGAATGTTTACGTTAAAATTAAAGGTAATTTGAATTCATTTGAAATTGGCTTGTTAAACCAACTGGTAAGTTTATTAGCAGACAGAAGCTCAGAATCCAAAGTTAAAATTGAGATTAAGACAAAAGATGTTTTAATTGAGGAAAATGCTGATAAACCATCATCTTCTTATTCATTCATGGTAAAAACAGATGAGTTTTTTATTCCTTTTTCGGAGAACATTAATTTGGATGAAGAGCGTGAACGAATTGAAAAGGAATTGGAATACCAAAAAGGCTTTCTAAACATTTTGATGAAAAAACTTTCTAATGAAAAGTTTGTAAACAATGCTCCTGCTCAAGTGGTAGAAGTAGAAAAAAAGAAACAGGCAGATGCTGAAGCAAAAATAAAAGCCTTAGAAGAACAATTGACTAGTTTAGTGTAATGAAGGTATTGAACCGTGAATTAAGTTGGCTTTCTTTTAATGAAAGAGTCTTGCAAGAAGCAATAGATGCTTCAAACCCTTTGGTAGAAAGACTTCGATTTCTTGGTATTTATTCTAATAACAGAGATGAGTTTTTTAGAGTGCGAGTAGCTACGGTCAAACGAATGACTTATCTAGATAAGCGCTCAAGAACCATTATCTATGAAAATCCAAAAAAACTTTTAAAACAAATAGAGCAAATTGTAATTGAGCAAGAGAAAAAGTTCAATGAAGTATATCAGCAAATTATTAAAGAGTTGGAGAAGAAAGATGTGTATATGCTTAATGAGAAAACAATTTTGCCCGAACATCAAAAGTTTTTGGATGATTACTTTAATGATATTCTTGACCCGGCATTAGTTCCGCTTATTCTTGATGAAAAAAGAAAAATTCCTTTTTTATCGGAGCAATCATCTTATTTGGCACTTAAGATTAAGTTAGATAATAAAAAGAAAGAAACAATATATGCGCTTGTAGAAATTCCTACTGAAATATTAAATCGCTTTGTGGAGTTGCCTACGGTAAATCGAAAGCGTTATTTTATTTTGCTTGATGATATTATTCGATTAAACATTCATAAAATATTTTCAATATTTAAAATAGCTTCTGCAGAAGCTTATGCTATTAAAATTACCCGAGACTCAGAATTGGATTTTGATGAAGATTTTAGCGAAGACTTTGTAGAGAAATTAGAAGAAAGTTTAAAAAAGAGAAAAAAATCAGAACCTGTTCGTTTTACTTTTGATAAGAAAATGCCTTCGGATTTGTCCTTGTTTTTATTTCAAAAATTGGGCTTAACAGAAACAGATAATATTATACCCGGTGGCCGATATCATAATTTTAGAGACTTTATTAAATTTCCCAGAATAGAAAGGTCGTTGAATTACACTCCGCTAAAATCAATTGTTATAACAAAAGAAAATTTAGGATCTTCCATTCTTAAAAAAATTCAAAAGCAAGATTTACTTTTTTATTATCCCTATCATCATTTTAACAATACCATTGACATTCTTCAGGAAGCCGCTATTGACCCAATGGTCCAATCTATCTACATTAATGTTTATAGGCTTGCAGATAGCTCAAGAGTTGCAAATGCTCTTATGAATGCCGCTAAAAACGGAAAAAAAGTAACTGCTGTTGTAGAGTTGCGAGCAAGGTTTGACGAAATAAATAACATTTACTGGTCAGATAAATTAGCAGATGCAGGAGTAAAAGTTTTACATGGTTCGGAAATCTATAAAACGCACTCAAAATTGGTGTTGATTAAATTAAAAGGGAAGGGCAAAAAAAATATGATTGCTCACGTAGGAACAGGAAATTTTCATGAAGGAAACGCTAAAGTTTATACTGATATTTCTATCTGGACGGCCGATAGTAAAATTACAAAGGAAGTTGAAAAGGTTTTTAATCACTTTGAAGCTTTAAGCGGGAAGCCCGATTTTAAAGAGCTTTTAGTTTCACCTTTTAATACCAGAGATAAAATCTTAAAGTTGATTCAAAAAGAGATAGCTCATGCTAAAAAGGGAAAAGAAGCATGGATTAAAATTAAGTTGAACAATTTTACAGATGAAGTATTAATGACTAAATTAATAGAGGCTTCATCAAAAGGAGTAAAGGTAAAGATGATTATAAGAGGGATTTGTAGCTTACCACTTAAGAAATCTGACCTTAATGAAAACTTTGAAGTAATAAGTGTTTTGGGTAGATTTTTAGAACATTCCCGATTTCTAATTTTTGCCAACAATGGCAAACCTATTACTTATATTTCATCGGCTGATTGGATGATAAGGAACCTTGATAAAAGGATTGAAGTTTCTATGCCTGTTTTTGACGAAGGCTGTAAAACATTGATAAATGATGTTTTTGAAACATTATGGAACAACAACAAAAAAGCTAGAATTATTGATGCTAACTTCAATAATCGATATAAGATTTATGAAAATGCTAAATTAGTCGATTCACAAGTGGAACTATTTAAAGTATTAGAAAAAACGAATTAATGAACGAGAGGTTTGCGGCAATAGATATTGGTTCCAACGGAGTAAGATTACTTTTCATAGAAATATATCACTACAACAATGAGCCTGTTTTTAAAAAGTTAGAGTTAATAAGGCTTCCTATTAGGCTGGGCGATGATGTTTTTAATTACGGAAAAATTTCTGAATCAAAATTTAGAAAACTCAGAAGCATGGCGTTATCGTTTAAGTCATTAATGCATGTTTTTGATATTACCAATTACAAAGCTTGTGCTACTTCGGCTATGCGCGATGCGGAAAATGGAAGTGTAATTATCAATCATATTTTTGAAGAAACAGGAATAAAAATAGATATAATTGAAGGTGCTGAAGAGGCTTCAATATTATTTGAGGCTATTTTTGAAACTCCTATAGATAAAAATCAAAATTATCTTTTTGTTGATGTGGGTGGCGGTAGTACCGAAGTAACTTTTTTAGAAAAAGGAAAAAGAAGAGAATGGCGTTCTTTTAATATGGGTACGGTTCGTCTTAAGGAAGGAAAACAAGATGATAAAGTTTTAAAGGAGATGAAATCTTGGATTGAAGAACATTGTCCGAAATACAAGCCTGAAGTTGCAATTGGAACAGGAGGTAATATCAATCGATTGTATAAAATGTCTGATCAAAAAAATTATTCCTTACTTAGCCGTAAGGAACTAAAAGAAACACTGGAAGAGTTGGAAAAATATACCATTGATGAACTTAAAAATAAAATTGGGTTAAAGCCTCACCGTGCCGATGTCATTATTCCGGGAGGATATATTTATCACAATGTGATGAAGTTTGCCAATATCAAAAATATATTCGTTCCTAAAGTAGGTTTGGCAGATGGTATAATTATACGAATGTATAAGGAAGCGTTAAAGCTGAAATAGTTAAATTAAAAATTTCCAAGCTGCGTAACCCAAAGCAGCAATTATGATAATAAGACGGTAATTTAATCCGGCTGATTTTTTAGATTTTCTTCTATCGTAGAAAGCTTTAATGTTTTCAACCGATTCGTTTTGATTTAACTTGGTTGGCTTGTCTTCCGGCTCAACATAAAATCTGGGAGTAAACGAAAATTGCTTTGGAGTTTCTCTTTTGTAAAAAGAAGTTAAACTTTTTTTAAACCCATGTTTGGGCTGAACTTTTTCTCTAAATTTTGATTTAAAAGTCATAACACAAAGATACAAAATTTTATTTCCGCTTAGTCAATTGCCAAAAGCAACTCATCCCTTCTCATCCATCCAGTAATGCTAAAACGTTTTTCAGATGTTTTTATTACCTCATGTTCCACACAATCGCTTCTAAAACAAACTACTTTACCAAATGCAGGAAATATATCAGTATATTCCTTTACGTTTTCTTTGTGATAAATTCTTAACTGGCCGCCATTTGTTTCTTCCCAGTCATCGTTTAAGTAAATTACACAACTAATAAGTCGGTTACTGGCATCCGAAAATTGGTCTAAATGTTTTTTATAGAAACTTTCCGGTGGATAGACAGCATAATGTCCTTCATATCGGTTAAGGCTAATTCTAAAGAAGTTGGCGAAATAATCCATTAACTGATACATTTCGTCTAAAAAGCTTCTTATGGTTTCTTCATGAGTATAGTCAGAAAGCCAAAGTATGTAGTCGTTTCTTATTTCTGTGATGCGTTGTTTTTCTATTCCCTTCCCAATTTTTGCTTTTTCGAATTCTCCTTGTTGGTATTGCAAAAGGCAAAACTCTTTCATACTTTGTAGCATGTTTTCAGAAAATAAATGCTGCACAATTCCAAAATTGTTTTGGAGAATTTGTTCACTCAACTCTTGAGCTTTTTCAGCATTCATATTTTAATTTTCGGCAATGATAAGCTAAAAATCAGTTGCTTCTGAAATTGTTGAAAAGGATTTCATTTATACCTACATTATAGCTTCATTTTTTAGTAAATTTAAAACGATAATTAAGTTTTGTTTTGGAAGAAAATATTGAAAATAAGATAGTAAAGGGGAGAGGTGCGCAAGTAAATCCGAATAACCGTTTTTTAAAAAATGAAAACGTAAAGGAACATATTGAAGGAATTGATGAAGATGATTTTCAGGGTAATATTCCATCTTCTTACATTGAGGTTTTTCCAAAAACTATTATCAATAAAGTTACCAGTCCTGATATTGGACCTGCTTATTCTTTAAATCCCTATCAGGGTTGTGAGCATGGTTGTATTTATTGTTACGCCCGTAACAGTCACGAATATTGGGGCTATAGTGCCGGTTTAGATTTTGAAACTAAAATATTGGTTAAAAAGAATGCGGCTGAATTGGTAAATAAGCAATTAAGCTCTAAAAGCTGGAAGCCTGAAATGGTCATGTTATCCGGTAATACCGACTGTTATCAGCCTATTGAAAAGAAATTAAAGATTACCAGAGAAGTTTTAAAAATGTTTTTAAAACATGGTCATCCGGTGGGTGTAATCACTAAGAATGCCTTAATTTTGAGAGATATTGATTTACTGAAAGAACTGAACGATTTGAATTTATTAAGAGTGAGTATTACGCTGACTTCTTTGGATGATAAGTTACGACAAGTTTTAGAACCAAGAACAGCAACTTACAAACGAAGAATGGAAACCATTGAAACTTTATCTGCAAATGGAATTCCTGTTAATGTGATGATGGCACCAATCATTCCCGGATTAAACAACCATGAGATTTTACCTTTGGTGAAAAAAGTAGCTGAGCTGGGAGCGTATTCAGTAAATTATACCATTGTAAGGCTTAACGGCCAAATTGCCAACGTTTTTGTAGATTGGGTAAAGAAAAACTTCCCGGATAGAGCTAACAAAATTTTACATCAGATTGAATTTATGCATGACGGAAAACTTAACGACAGTCGTTACGGTGTGAGAATGAGGGGAGAAGGTAAATTTGCTGAGCAAGTAAGTAGTTTGTTTAAAATTGCCCGCAATAAATATTTGAAAAAAGAAAGTCCGCCACCTCTTGATTTTAGTCTTTTCCATCAACTAAAAAAGCCTCAGTTAAATTTATTTTCTGAGTGAAAGATGTTCTAAAAAAATATTGGGGATATGATGCTTTTAGAGAAAAGCAAGAGGAAATAATTTCATCAATTTTAGAAGGTAACGATACGCTTGCATTGTTGCCAACCGGTGGGGGAAAATCTATTTGTTATCAGGTTCCTGCCTTACTTAAAGAAGGAGTTTGTATAGTTGTCTCACCCTTAATTGCATTAATGAAAGACCAAGTACAAAACCTAAAAAATAAAGGAATAAACGCAGTTTATATTCATTCAGGAATGAATTATAGTGAAATAGATATTTTGTTAGACAACTGTGTTTATGGAGATGTGAAGTTTTTATATGTATCTCCCGAAAGGTTGCAAACAGACATTTTTAAAGAGCGATTTTTAAAAATGAAGGTGAGTTTAATTGCTGTGGACGAAGTCCACTGCATTTCTCAATGGGGGTATGATTTTCGACCGTCTTATTTAAAAATTAGTGAAATTAGAGAGTTAAAAAAAGAAGTGCCTATTATTGCTGTTACTGCAACGGCTACAAAAAAAGTGGTAGATGATGTCGTTCAAAAACTTGATTTAAATGCTCCTAAAATAATTACTAAAACTTTTTACAGAAAGAATCTTTCTTATTCTGTTTTATATGAAGAAGACAAACTAGAACGATTGCTCAGAGTGATAAAGAATGTAAACGGAACAGGGATTGTTTATGCTAAAACAAGAGCCAGGACGAAAGAAGTTACAGACTACCTAAGAAAGCATAAAGTTAGTGTTGCCCATTATCATGCGGGATTAGACTCTAAAGTGAGAAATAAGATACAAGAAGACTGGATTGAAAATAAAACCAGAGTAATAGTATCTACCAATGCTTTCGGGATGGGGATTGATAAGCCTGATGTGCGTTTTGTTGTTCATGTAGATTGTCCTTCATCCATTGAAGCCTATTTTCAGGAAGCAGGTAGGGCAGGGCGAGATGAAAAAAATGCGTTTGCGGTTTTGTTGTATAACAATCATGACAAAATTAAGCTAACGGAAGATTTTGAAAAGAGTTTTCCGCCAATAACTGAAATTAAAAGCACTTATAAAGCTCTGGCTAATTATTATCAGCTTGCCTATGGAAGCGGAAAGGATTCGACTTTTAATTTTAATATTAGTGAATTTTGTAAACGTTATGATAAGAGTATAATTGACACTTATAATTGTATTAAGTTTTTAGAGTTGGAAGGCCTTATTTCATTATCTGAAGCATTTTACCAACCATCTAAACTCAGAGTATTGATGGATTCTAAAGAGATATATAAATTTCAGGTGGAGCATGTTGGGTATGACGCATTATTAAAAGTAATATTAAGAACGTATGAAGGAGTTTTTGATAGATATGTAACCTTCAACGAAGATAAAATTGCTACAAATTCACAATTAGATAAAGGTGTTTTAACTAAACAATTGGTTCAATTACACAAGCTTAAAGTAATAGATTATATTCCTCAAAATAATCAACCTCAACTAACATTCTTAACGGAGATATTACCTGAAAATCATTTCTCTATTTCAAAAGAAGTATATCATTTTAGAAAAGAAGTAAGAGATAAGCAACTAAAGTCTATCTTAAACTATGTTACCAAAAAGAATGTTTGCAGAAGTGTTTTATTGCTTGAATATTTTAATGATAATAGCGGTAAGCCTTGCGGTATTTGTGATGTGTGTTTAGAAGAAAAACGGACTAATTTAACATCTAAAGAGTTTGAAAAAATAAAAGATGAAATTATAGAGTTATTAAAAAGCAGACCATCTACCTTTTCTGAGATTATAATTGAGCTTCATTCCATTCAGAAAGAAAAAGTAGTAAAAGTTATAACTTGGTTAGCAGATAACCGGGAAATTAAAAAGTCAGAGGAAGGAATCTATTCTCTTGGTTAATTTTTTATGGGTAAAATTTTATTGTCGTAAACATATTTTATAATGCCTGCAGTATTTTTAACATTACATTTTGCCATAATATTAGACCGGTGCGTATCCACAGTTCTTTTGCCTAAATTAAGATCTTTAGCTATTTCTGCACTTGTTTTAGCCTGAATTAATAGTTTTATTACTTGTAATTCTCTTTCGGAAAAAAGCACGGATGCCTTTTCAGTTTTTGCTGTTTTAGCCTCAAACAATCGAATGGCCATATCACTTGAAAGGTATTTTTTTCCGTTTAAAACAATGCTAATGGCGTTAATGAGCTCATCCGGCTGCGAGTCTTTTAAAACATAACCCTGCGAACCACTTTTCATAGCGTCTTGAACATAAGTTATCTCATCGTGCATGGTAAGTGTTAATACCTTTTGTGTTTTATTTCGCTTTAAAATTTCTTTTGTAGCAGTTATGCCATCCATTTTAGGCATAGTAATATCCATAAGGATAATGTCGTAATTATTTTTTTTAGCCATAGACGTTGCTTCGGTACCATCTTTTGCTTCATGGATGTCAAACAAATGTTTTTTATTGTTTTTGAGTATTGAAATAATACCATTTCTGACTAAGTTATGGTCTTCTGCAATTAAAAGTGAAAGTTTTTTACTTGCCATTTTGCTTGTTGTTTAATAAGAAGTGAATTTCTAATTCGGTAAAGTTAGCTATTTTGCTTGTAAATTTATATTTCCCTTCAAAAGCTTTTATTCTTGATACAATATTATTAATACCATTGCCGGTTGGATTCTCTAACTCTTTTTCAAAGTCAAAACCTTTGCCATTGTCTCTTAAAAACAAATGAAGAGAGTCCTTTTTAAAGAAAATAGTTAGTGAAATTTTGTCAGCTTCTGAATGTTTTAAGGAGTTGTGCACAAATTCTTGTATAACCCTGAAAACACTTATCTTAAAGTTTATCTGCAAATCAGGCTCTTCACCCTCAATATTTAAGTCATACTCCGCTTCTTTAAATTGTTCGGCATTGAATATACTTTCTTCAACAAGACTGGTTAAGCTTTTGTTTTTTAACGTTACCGGCATTAGATTGAAACAAATAGTTCTAATTTCCGATATAGAAGAGTTAAGTATTTTTTGAATTTCTAAAAATTCATCAGAGGTGTTTTCTTTTAAGTTTTCGGGTATTTTATTTTGCAATAAATTAAGGTTAATTTTTATTGCGGTTAATTTTTGCCCCAATGAATCGTGTAATTCTTGCGCAATTCGCACCCGTTCATTTTCTTGCGTTTCAATAATAGTTTTGAGGTTGTTTTTCTCAATTTCTTTAAGAACTGAAACATCTTTTATTATGGCTTGATAACCTTCTATTTTTTTGTAATTATTGGTTATGGAGTTTCCTGAAATTAAACAAGTTTTAATGGAGTTGTCTTCAGTCTTTATTTGACACTCATAGTCTTTAATAGTTCCTTTTTCTGCAATAATTCTTAGAAGACTTAGCGCATCATCTCTATCGGTAATAAGCTCACTAAAATAAGTGGATTGGAGTTTTTGAGGTGAAAAGTTTAATAGTTTAACAGCCGACTGGTTATAATCTATTATTTTTCCTAGTGTATTAAATAAAATGATGGGGTCGGTGGATTCTGTAAATATTTTTTGATACTTTCTGGATAAACTTGCGTTCTGTTCTTTGAGTAAATAAATCTTGTAAGCATTTTCAATAGCTGATTTAAGTTCCAGTTCATTCCAGGGTTTGGTTATATATCTATATACTTTTCCTTTGTTTATGGCGTCAATTATCGCATTAATGTCACTATATGCCGTAATTAATATTCTGATAGGGTTAGGATGAGTTTCTAAAATTGATGCAAAAAAGTTAACCCCTGTAGTTCCGGGCATTCGTTGGTCTGCTATAATAACTTCAATGGAATTATTATTTAATATTTTAATTCCTTCTTCTGCTGAAGTAGCGGTAAATATTTCAAAGTCACGTCTATAAGATGCTTTAAAGGCTAAAAGGTTAACCCTCTCATCATCTATGTACAACACCTTAATTTTTTTCATTAGCCCCTTCTATTCGGAATTTTAATAATAAATTCACTCCCTTCATTTTTCTTAGAATTAACTATTATATCTCCTTTATGGGACTCAATAATACTATATACAATTGACAACCCCAAGCCTGTTCCTTTGCCTACATCTTTGGTGGTAAAAAATGGCTCAAATATTTTTTCCTTTATTTTTTCATCAATTCCCACACCATTGTCTTTTATATTAATGTAAATAAAGTCATCATCAAAGTGAGTTTTAATTTCTATACTACCCTTTCCTGATTTTAAGTTCTTTTCTTTTACTGCCCCTATTGCATTGTCTATAACATTCATAAAAGCCTGGTTTAATTTGCTGGGGTAACACTCTATAATGGGAAGCTTACCTAAGTCTTTAGATAAAGTAATACCGTTTAATTTATTTTTTAATAGCACCAATGTAGATTCTATGCCTTCATTAATATCAGCTTTTTGAAGGTCTATTTCATCTAATCTTGAAAAGTTTCTTAAGCTACTTACTATTTCTTTAGTTCTTTCGGCTCCGTCTTGAATACTATTAATAATAGTTTCTAATTCTGCTTTTATGTATTCGTAATCTATTTCTTGCTTAAGCGCTTCAACTTCTTTTAATTTTTCTTCCAGATTATCACTAACATTTATTTCTTCATATTTCTTTATAATGCTTTCAATGTCTTTAATGTCCCTTCTTAGCGGAGATATGCTTGAAGAAACAAAGTTGATGGGGTTGTTAATTTCATGAGCAATTCCGGCAGTTAGTTGACCCAATGAAGACATTTTTTCAGCATCTACTAATTGTGATTGAGTTTGTTTTAAATTTGTTAGTACCTGATTCAACTCCTTAGTTCTTTCTTTTACTTTTTCTTCTAGTATTATATTTTGTTCTCTTACCACTCTTTCTTTTTCCTTTAAAGCTTCAAGTCGTTCTTTTTTGTAAACATTTATTCTGGCAGCAAGTGCAAAGGATAGTAACACAGTTTCTATTCCTGAACCAATGTGCATGGTATATCTGGTAAAATTATTAAATGGTAAAACTTCAAAATCTTTAAGAATATATATAACGACTCCTATTAAGAAAATACTCCATGCTGCCAAAAAATACTTAGCCGGTTGATACCCCTTTTTTAGAACAACTATAGCAGTATATAGCATGTAAAAGGAAACAATCATGGAGCTTATCTCCATTATTATAAAACTAATTTTGTATTGGGTAATAAGAGCAAAGATTATCGAAATGCTATATGAAAAGTAAAATAAATATGAAAACTTGCTTAAAACAGGAGTGTAATAGTTTGTTTTTAAAAAGACTTTCATAAACATAATTCCTGCAATGCTTACTAAAGAGGGGAATATAAATAAGCTGTTTTTAGCTATCTGAGGAATATTTGGCCATAAATATTGAAATGGATAGCCTTGTAAACTGGTTTGTGTAAGTAAAATTAATAGTATATAGATTACATAATAAATATAGCTTTTATCTCTGACAGAAAAATAAATGAACAGATTATACAAAATCATAACTAGCATTACTCCAAAGTATATACCTGATAGAATATCTCTTTTTTTAATTTGATTAAATATTGTCTCTTTGGTTGCTATTTTGATTGGAAGTTGAATTCCTTCACTACTATTGATTTTTAGAAAATAGGTTTTTATTTCTTCTTTTTTTAAATCTAAATCAAATAGATAATTAGGGTCTTTATACTGTCGATTAGAAAAACTTACCTCTTCACTTATGATCTTTGAGCCATATGTCTCATTGTCCTCAGGATAATAGAATACTACGTTGTCTAAAGTTGGAAGAGCTAAATCAAGAAGTAGGTTGTGGGAATTCGATGTGTTTTTTATGGTAATTTTTACCCAGAATACTGACTTTGATATACCCAAGTTTGGCACATTTGAAGAAAACGCATTAAACTTTTTGTCCTTAACATTATTTAATGAAAGCTTCTGAGTTTTATCTTCATAGATTAGTAAGTTAGAACTGATATCAATTATTTGATTAGAGTCGCTAAATATAATTGTTTGTTCGTTTTTTTGAGCAATACATGAACTAGTTATTAGTCCTGTAATTATTAAAAAATAGAGTTTAATATTTCTGCTAATAAATTTCACTAATCTTTCTTTTATAAGAAACAGGTTTTATGTATGGATATTTTAAATTATAGTTTATAGTCACAGCATTTTCATTATAAACCTCTTTTCTTTTTGTAACTAAGTTGTTTCTCAATTCTGTCATAATCATCTTATCAATGGGTGATGAATGTTCAAGGTTAATAGCATTTAATATACCTACAACATGAGCAATATAATTATTGTTTGGGTAGCTAAAACTACCATTAATACCCATTGTTTCGTCAATAATAAAACCTACATTTTGAAACATTTGAAGAGAATATTGTGCACATATTCCTATCATAGTTTTAAAGTTCAGTTGAATTGATGAGGCTATAGAAGCTCTTACCAAGTATGTGCCGAAACCAAGCCCTTTTAATAGGTTACTTACCCACAACCCTGAAAGTTCTCCTGTTCCGCCATTTGTCGCTAAATAATCAACTTTTTGATAGATTTTATTGTCAATGTATCCAATGGCATCTTCTACTGGTAAAGAATGAATGCCATCTGCTATTTGTATTCTTATTCCTCCAATTAACTTATCATTAGGTTTTTCTTTTAACCCTAGACAATATATATTAGGGTTTTCTATCCATGTTGGTTTAGAAGAAGTCACATTTTCAATTCCATAATCTGTTAGTACTTTTCTATGCCCTGCTAAATATTGCTGACAAAGTTCAGGCTCATCAATTGCTCTAAATGCAAAAACATCAAACTCCTTTGTAATTAAATTACTCATACATTAACACTTCTTCAGGAGGTCTTCTTAATGCTCTGATTATTGATTGGTCTGTTTTTGCAAGTCTAAAGATGAATATTTCATTTTCGTTTTCACTAAGGCCAACTATTTTTCTAAACTTTTCTTCTTGCAACTTCATGTGGTCAAATACATCTTCAAGCCCTTCTTTATAATTATCTCTAGTGCGTAAAAATAAAAAAGTTGCAATAGACATAGGTTGTAAACTAATATTATTTAAAGTTGCGTTTAACCAAATGTGTTGTAATATGCTTCCTGCTTCAAAACAATTTTTTGAGGATATTTTTTTTACAGTTAATATTCCAATTGCTGATGCAGCATCAATTGATTTCTTTGTTAGCTTGGACATACCTTTTCCTAAATCCCAATCATTTAAATGTTTGACCACATTCCAATTTTTTGAAACAATTAATCCGGCTTCTTCGGTTGGCGTTATGTCAATGGTGTTAATATCAACACCGTCTTTGGTTTGTTCCGCTTCTTTTTTATTCCATCGTATTTCATTTGTAAATTGATGATGCCCCTGTTTATTTATCAAATAAAGCCTATTAACTTCACTTAACACTTCTTTAATTGCTTCAATGTCATTATCATCAGAATATATTTCAAGATTTACGTTTTCAGAGTTTATTCCTTGTTTTAATTTTAAAAGTTCATCTTTTGAAAGTGGTTTTCGTAAACCAATAGTTCTATTAGTAGTTCTATCAGGAATTGCTTCAACCAATTTTTTTTCCTTATCAGTTGGTTGTCCTGTCGAATTTGTAAAGGAAAAACTTACTATTAAATTACTTTCTTCACCAATCGGATGAAATTTTGTTTCAACTTCATATCCAAGTTGTTTAGCAGTAAGCAAAATATTTTTGGTAGCTGCTCCGAAAGCTATGTAGGAAGCAGCTTTCTTGTAATTAAGTAGTGATTCGGTTCTGTTTGGGTCATTAAATAAAAGAAGGCGTTTATTTAAATAGTGCCATTTCCATGGTTGAATATTTCCACCTGATGGAGCCATTATGGCATACTTTACCATTTCTTCAATTTCTTTTTTTGAAAGCTCTACGCAATTTTCTGAATTACTCTGGGAAATTATATTTTTTATCTCTTTCAGTTCTGCCTCAAAATCTTGTAAGCTAGTTTTAGGAATAGAAACTATTTCTTCTTCTTTTGTTTTCTTTTGTTTTGAAATATAATCTTCAACTTCATCATTAATTTCCTTTTCTGTGTCAACAAAGTATCTGCCGGATTTGGTAAATTGATTTAGTAAAATTCTTCTACAAACATCTGTACATATTCCTCCTCCAAATATTACACCTGATGCTAACTGTGGCCATGTTGTTATGGTTTCCTCTATTTCAAGCATAGAGGCTTTTAATCGTTCAGATGACGTTTCTACCCCAAGCATTGGTAATAAGTATGGTACTTTTTCTTCATTGGTTTTAGCCTCTTTTACTTTTTCTAAATCAAGGTGGTCAATTAAGCCATGTAAAATAGGTAGATTAGGGTTTAAGTCAAATCTTTCAATATCGGTTGTACCTCTATCACTTGAATTCATTACTACTGCTATTCCCAAGTCTTTAGCTTTTTGTCTGGCTTGTATTTTTTGCAATAAACCATCACAAACTTCAATGCAGATATCTAGTTTCCCCTCTTTTGTAAAAAAGTCATTAATATTTGTTTCAGTTAAACCTTCATGATAACATGTTACTTTAAGATAAGGGTCAATTTCGGCTATTTCCCTGGCTACAACAACGGTTTTTTTAATTCCAAAATTAGCTACGCCCGTTTGAATTCTATTTAGGTTGGATAGTTCAATTACGTCAAAATCTGCCAGAACGAGCTCTCCACAAATTCTTTCGGTAGCTATTGTCATAGCAATAGCTTTACCTACGGATAATCCGATAATGCCTATCTTTTTAGTAGCCAGAATATCTTCTTCTTCAGGGGTTATCTTGTATTGGTTCCTGTTAGTTCTTACTTCAATAAATTCATCTTTAGCTAACAAATGTACTACCTTGTTTGCCCAAGGATAATAAACCCAAACTCCATAGAGTTCCAAAGGTGTATCTCCTAGGTGATTTTTGATTTGCAATGCTAATTCTTTTTCATCAAGTTTTCTGGAAGGATGTCTTAATTTTATTAATTCCGTTAACTGTCCCTGTATTTCGTCTAAAACCTCTATTGAAGGGTTAGAATTGAGTAAAGTAATCAGCTCCTTTTTTTGTTCATCTTTTTTGAGGTCAAAAAATTGGGGAGCACAAATTTCTTTGGAACTATTTTTTTTACTTTGTAATAACGACATTAATTCTTCACTCATATACATATCTGAAATAGACCACTAATATTATAAAAAATTACTAGTAGAGACTAAGTATTAATACCTAAATTTGTAAAAGAATTTAATCTTAACTCGTTTTAAGCTTACAAATACTTTTCAAAAACAGTTTTTTTATGTAAATTGGGTGGATTTATGGACGTAAAACAAAACATTAATGTACTGTATGTTGATGATGAAGTTGGTAACTTAACTTCATTTAAAGCAGCATTTAGAAAAGATTTTAATGTTTTTGTTGCCAAATCTGCTGCTGAAGGTGAAAAAATTCTTGCTGTAAATCCAATAGAAGTGGTTTTAACAGACCAACGAATGCCCGAAATTACCGGTGTAGAGTTTTTACAATCTATCATTGAAAAATATCCGGATACAATTCGAATATTAATAACAGGTTACTCTGATATTAATGCAGTAAAAGAGGCCATAAACAAAGGGCAGATATACAAGTATATCGAAAAACCTTGGGATAATGATCATTTAAAAATGATTATAGAAAAAGCTTTTGAAGTTTATTCGCTGAGAAAGGAAAATAAGGAGTTGACAGAAAAATTAATCAGGGCAAACGGCCAATTAGAGTTTATGTTGCGTCAAAAACTAATTTCTTAGACTTTTGCATAGTTTTTGTTTGACTAATTTTTTAAAACCATGGTCGTCTATCTTTCTAAAATACTATTTATCCTTTTATTGACATTTAATGGATATGTCTTTAGTCAAACCAACAATGCTTTAGATTCAATTAATCTATCTGATGGAGTAAGTCAAAAAGAAGCAATTTTAATGGCCAACAATGAATGTAATACGGATGGTTTTTCAGCTAAAGAAGTAGAGTTAGACGGGAAAGTAGTTTGGGAGTGTATCAAAATTCCAATGCATTATGGAAGGGCTATGGTAAAGCCGGGATTTCTTTATGTCATTATTGATAAATCAAGTGGTGAAGTAATAAGAAAATTTCAAGGGCCAAACAGATCTTACAGTGATGAGGAACTAGGAATTCCAAGCATAAATAAAAGTAAAAAATAGCTTACTTTCCGATACAAAATTTCGAAAATATATTCTCTAATAGATCATCTGTAGAAATCTCTCCCGTTATTAAACCTAAAAAATGTAGTGATTGGCGTATATCCATTGCAATTAAATCACTACTGGTTTCATTTTTTATTCCTTCATTAGCTCTATATAATGCTTCTTGAGTATGCTGTAAAGCTTCAAAGTGACGAACATTTGAAATGGTTAAATTACCTATTTGTTGATTAGAGTTCTTTATTGGCTCAAGAAGTAAATGTTTTAACTCCTCTATATTTTCATTCTTTTTAGCTGAAATAAAAACAATATTGGTAATATTACCAAGGGTTATTTTGTCTAAGTTTACTTCATCACATTTATTTATAGCAACAATGATGTTTTTGTCTCTATAATTAGGCACTTTAAGTTGTAATTCACTTAGTTCTTTAGCTATTGTTTCTTTATTGCTATTGGTTGCATCAATCATTAAAATAATAGCTAGTGCTGAATTAGTTTTTTCGTATGTTTTTTCAATCCCTTTACTTTCAATACTGTCGGTAGTTTCTCTTATGCCTGCTGTATCAATAAATCGAAATAAAATTCCATCAATGACAAATGTATCTTCAATGGCATCTCTCGTTGTTCCGGCAATATCTGACACAATGGCTCTTTCTTCGTTTAACAATACATTCAGTAAAGTGGATTTACCTGCATTTGGTTTTCCGATAATAGCTACAGGGACACCTTTTTTAATAGCATTTCCATAAGCAAATGATGAGATTAAATGAGATATTACTACCTGAATTTTTTCTATGAGATTAACTAATTCTTCTCTATTGGCAAATTCTACATCTTCTTCACTAAAATCTAATTCTAATTCTATTAAAGAAGCGAAATTGATGAGTTGTTCCCTCAATTTTTTTATCTCATTGGAAAAACCTCCTTTCAATTGATTAATGGCTATTTCATGACTTGATTTTGATTCGCTGGCAATTAAATCTGCTACAGCTTCAGCTTGTGATAAATCTAATTTACCGTTTAAAAAAGCTCTTAGAGTAAACTCACCCGGGTTGGCCAGCCTGGCACCTTTTTTAATAAGCAGGTTTAAAATTTCTTTTTGAATAAATTCAGAACCATGGCAAGAAATTTCTGCAGTGTCTTCACCTGTATAAGACTTAGGTGACTTAAAAACAGAAATTAAAACTTCATCAATAACTTTATCATTATCTTTTATTTCACCAAAGTGAATGGTGTAAGGCTTAACTTCAGAAAGTTGTTTGGAAAATATTTGGTCAATAATTTTATAGGTATCTTTTCCCGAAATTCTTATTACTGCAATTGCACCTATTCCACTTCCCGTAGCCGGAGCGCAAATTGTTTCAGAAGAATTGTTTATACTTGGCATAGTTTATGTTAAGAGACTGTTAAATTTTTTTAGAAAAACCAAAAATATGAAAACTACACTTACTATTTTATCAATTACTGCTTTATTAATTTTTTCAGCTTGTACCTCAAATATGAGAATATCTGTACTCAAGCCTGCAAATGTTGATATTCCAAAAGATGTTAAACGAGTTGTTGTCTTAAATAATACTCTTCTTTCAAATAAAGATAAGCTTACTGTTTTAGAAGGAGTGTTGTCAGGGGAGCAGTTATATGGTGATAAAAATGCATCTCAGGCATGCGTACAAGCTTTAGCAAGAACTATAAATACAAGTAATATGTATAAGGCTGTTCAGAGAGGAGAAAAACCTCTTTTAGGTGAAGACAGAAGTGTAAACTGGGAACTAGTTCAAGAGATTTGTGATAAAGAGGAATCTCAGTTATTGGTTTCTCTTGACTTTTTTGATACCAATTCAGGTTTAGGTTCTACTGTTTTAACAGGCACAAACAGGGTTAGCGGTACAGCACATTTTTCTATTTATTATCCGGCCGAAAAGTTTATTTTAACTGACTATGTCGTTACTGATACCAAAGCAACTGGGTCAGCAGCAGGAACTTTAAATCCATTGCAAATGGTAAATGACGCACTAATTAAGAGCCAGATGCTTAAAGATGTGGGTGATGCTGTGGGAGTTAAGGCGGGAAGTCAATTAGTTCCAAATTGGATTTGGGTTGGTAGGATGTACTATACAGGTGGCGGTAGAGAGCTTAGACACGCCAAAAGGCTTATTAGAAGTGGTAATTGGGAAGTAGCTGAACAAAAACTAGGAATGGCAACAGCTGTAAAAAGTCAAAGAAGAGTGGGTAAAGCTTATTATAATCTTGCACTCTGCAGAGAAGGACAAGGAGATTTAAGTGGAGCGATACAACATGCAGAAACTGCCGCTATACAATATAATAATAAAAATGCTCCACAATACATTACGGTTTTAAAAAATCGTTTAGCAGATGAGGCAAGATTAGAATACCAACTTAAGAAAGAAGGAGAGGAGTAATTTTATTATTGCATTAGCGTTACATTTGCGCTAGTGTATTCTAAATTAATTCATAATATAGTATTAGTCGCAACACTTTGTGTTAGCGACTTTCTTTTTTCACAATCAGTAAGTGGTACTGTAATGGATGAAAATAATCAACCCATTGCATTTGCTAATGTTTATGTTAAATATACAACTCAAGGAACTTATACAGATGAAGCAGGAAAGTATTTTCTTCGGTTAGAACCTGGATCTCATAACTTAGTATTTTCAGTAATCGGCTATACTCAAAAGGAAATTACTGTTGTAGTACGAGATAAGTCCGAAGTAATCAAAAATATATGGCTTCAGCCAAGTTCTATTGATTTAGACGAAATGGTGGTTAGCGCCAAACGAAAAGACCCTGCTTATGAAATTATTAAAAATGTAATTGAGAATAAGGATAAATATTTGAATCAATTTGAGACATGTAAATACAATGTATATCTACGAGCAACAGATCAGGCTGATTTAACAGAAAAGGAGCTTCAACGATTAAAGGAAAAAGAAGAAAAACGGTTAGAAAGGCAAAAAGATAATGTATCTCTTCACCCGGATTCACAATCTGTAAATAATATATTAGATACTGTTCCTAAAATGAACATGGTTGAAGCCTTTATCACTGTGAATTATCAGGCGCCTAATAATATAAAAGAAATTACAACTTCATTTAAAAAGTTGGGAAGTAAATTCGGTTTATACTATACATCAACTACTGACGGAGACTTCAATTTTTATGAAAATCTTATTACTGTTCCTAAATTGGGAGAAACGCCTTTTGTTTCACCACTCAGCCGAACGGCCTTTTTAACCTATAAATATAGTTTGGAGGAAACCATTAAAAAGCCGGATGGTTCATTGATTTTTAAAATTAAAGTTTGGCCATGGAAGTCAGGTAATGCATCATTCAAAGGTTATTTGTTTATTGAAGATAATACCTGGGCTATTACTCAGTTAGAGCTTACCTTAGAAAAAGGAAACCTAACAATTTTTGATGAATTTACGGTCCGCCAAGAATATCAGTTATTACAAGATTCTATTAGAGTTTTAAAGAAGCAGGCCTTCTATTATTACTCTAAATCCGGTAAAACTGAATTTAATGGCGCAACACAAGTCATTTATTCCGATTATCAATTTGGTGTTGAATTTCCGAAACGTTTTTTTAATAATGAATTAGGGGTAGTAGAAGATGATGCAGAAAAGAGAGATTCAGCTTATTGGAATAAAGAAAGACCTATTCCACTTACGGTTGAAGAACAAAAATACGTTGCGTATAAAGACAGTATATATGAACTTTTTAACTCTAAAGAGTATTTAGATTCGTTAGATAAAGAGTTTAATAGAATTACCCTTGGAAAAGTATTTTGGCATGGACAAGGCTACAGAAATAGATTTAAAAAGCAAGAGTGGTGGTTTGGTTCTGCTTGGGATTATGTTGAACTTTTTCAGGTTGGTGGTTTACGAGCCGGACCTTATGCCGTTTACTTTAAAAAGTGGGAGTCGGAGCGGTGGCTCCTACTTGACGGTGGTTCTAATTTTGGCTTTAGAAATGAAGATATTAAGGGTGATTTATCTTTACGTTTTAGATACAACCCTTTTAAAAGTGGTGAAATAATACTGTTTGGCTCTCACGATTTTGAACTGATAAACCCTTATGATGCTTTTGTTAATTTAGTGCGAAGAGATAACTATATTGTCAAAACTCAATTTGGTATTGGTCATAAAATAGAACTGTTCAATGGTTTTTTCTTGACTACTACTATAAAACAATCAGACCGACAGCCCATTACCGATTATCAATTCGGAACGTTGATGGATAATTTTATTGATAATAATGTTCCCACAGACTTTACGCCTTTTCAGAGTTTTATAGGAAATGCTACCATATCCTACACTTTTGGACAAAAGTATATCAGAGAACCCAAGCGAAAAGTGATTTTAGGTAGCAAATTTCCAACCGTTAGCTTTATCTATGAAAAAGGATTTTTAGATGCATTTTCAAGCGATGTAAATTACGATTACATTCAATTTAATGTTGAGCAGCAAATAAAGGTCGGAACAATGGGTTCTTCCAATTACCGCTTTTCTGCCGGACAGTTTGTTAATACTAAAGGATTAAGTTTTATAGACTACAAATATCATAGGAGAGGAGACCCTTTTTTATACTCAAACCCATTATATACCTTTCAGTTAATAAAACAAACCTTTCCTTCCTTTAATTGGTTTTATGAATTTCATTACATCCATCATTTTAATGGTGCTCTTATCAATTTTATTCCATTGTTAAAGAAAAGCAGAATTCAAGCAGTTGCTGGTGGCGGAATACTTTATGTTACAGATAATGATTATCAGTATGGAGAATTGTTTGTAGGGCTAGAGCGTGCATTTAAAATAGCAAGAAGACGTTTTAGATTTGGTGTATATGCTGTGGGTGCACAGTATAGTAATGCCAAGCCCGATACAGGTATTAAGTTTTCGTTAGAAATGTTTAACAATAGAGAAAATAAGTGGAGATTCTAAATTGTATTAAGCAATTTGTTCTGTCGAAAAAAATCCTTTGCTAAACTCTCAATAAATTTTACTTTTGGAGACAAGAATAGTTAAATCCATTTTATACAAGGAATATGAGCGTATTAGTAAACAAAGATTCAAAGATTATCGTTCAAGGTTTTACCGGTGGTGAAGGTACATTTCATGCAGGTCAAATGATTGAATACGGAACCAATGTGGTTGGTGGAGTTACACCCGGAAAAGGTGGTCAAAAGCATTTAGATAAACCGGTATTTGATACTGTTGAACAAGCAGTTCAATCAACAGGTGCTGATGTTTCTATCATATTTGTTCCGCCTGCTTTTGCAGCAGATGCAGTTATGGAAGCGGCAGCAGCAGGAATTAAAGTAATTGTATGTATTACAGAAGGTATTCCTACCAAAGATATGATTACTGTTAAAGAATATTTAAAAGACAAAGATTGCAGACTAGTTGGACCTAACTGTCCGGGAGTTATTACTCCTGAGGAAGCAAAAGTAGGTATTATGCCGGGCTTCGTTTTCAAAAAAGGAAAAATAGGTATTGTGTCAAAATCAGGAACCTTGACTTATGAAGCTGCTGACCAAGTGGTAAAAGCGGGATTAGGAATTTCCACCGCAATTGGTATTGGTGGTGACCCAATTATTGGTACAACTACCAAAGAAGCTGTTGAAATGTTTATGAACGACCCTGAGACAGACGGAATTGTAATGATAGGAGAGATTGGCGGAAGTATGGAGGCAGATGCCGCTAAGTGGATTAAAGAAAACGGAACCAAGCCTGTTGTTGGGTTTATAGCAGGACAAACAGCGCCTCCGGGAAGAAGAATGGGACATGCTGGAGCCATTGTTGGTGGAGCAGATGATACTGCTGCAGCCAAAATGAAAATTATGGAAGAATGCGGAATTAAAGTAGTTAGTTCACCTGCTCAAATTGGTGCTGCAATAGCAGAGCTAATGAGTGTTAAAGCATAATTATGAGATTGTTAGAAGGAAAAGTTGCTTTAATTACAGGCGCATCAAGAGGTATAGGTAAAGGTATTGCTGAAGTTTTTGCAAAAAACGGTTGCAACGTTGCTTTTACTTATGTTTCATCTGAAGCTAAAGCCAAAGAGGTTGAAGCTGAGTTAATGAGTCATGGTATTAAAGCAAAAGCTTACCAATCAGATGCCGGAAATTATGCTCAGGCAGAACAATTGATAGCCGATGTAGTAAAAGATTTTACAAGAATAGATGCTTTAATTAACAATGCCGGAATTACTAGAGATGGACTCTTAATGCGAATGTCTGAAGAAAATTGGGATGCAGTTATTGAAACCAATTTGAAGTCTGTTTTTAATATGACTAAAGCTTCTGTAAAAACTTTCTTGTCTCAGCGTTCAGGTTCCATTATCAATATGAGTAGTGTAGTAGGTGTGCAAGGAAATGCCGGGCAATCTAATTATGCTGCTTCTAAAGCGGGTATTATCGGTTTTTCTAAATCTATTGCACAAGAAATAGGTTCTCGTAACGTTAGATGCAATGTTATTGCTCCCGGATTTATAGCTACTGAAATGACAGCTGCTGTTGATCCTAAAGCTGTTGAACAATGGCTAAAGGATATTCCGATGGGTAGAGCAGGTTCTGTAGAAGATGTGGCTAATGCTTGTTTGTTTTTAGCATCGGACTTATCTAGCTACGTTTCCGGTCAGGTGTTGCCTGTTTGTGGTGCAATGATGACGTAATTTAGTTGGTAGATATTAGTTCCTTAATAATTTATTGAGCTAATAACTATACACTAATAATTAATAATCTATGAAGATAATCACTGAACTTCCTACTTGGTACATTTTGTTTTGTGTGCTGTTGGGAGCAGGTTTGTCTTATATTCTTTACCGAAAAGAATCCTGGCTCAATGAAAGCCCGAAATGGGTGAAATGGTCGCTTACTGTATTTCGGTTTATTGTAATATCATTCATTTGTTTTTTGTTGCTTTCTCCACTTATCAAAACTTTAGTTAGAACGGTTGAAAAACCTATTATTGTATTAGCGTTAGACGAGTCTGAGTCGTTGAGGTTTGTGCATGATTCTACTTTTTTAAACCAAACTTTAAAAAAGCAATTTGAGGATTTAGTTAATGAACTTTCCGAGACCTATGAAGTAGTTCAATATTCATTTGGAGAAAAACTTTCTAATCAAATGGATTTTCAGTTCAATCAAAAAATTACGGATTATTCTATTCTTTTTGATGAAATCCAAAACCGATATGTCAACAGAAACATCGGTGCTATTATTTTAGCGACTGACGGCATTTATAATAAAGGAAGTAACCCTGTTTATTCCATTAAAGAAAATATGCCCATTTATACTGTGGCTTTGGGTGATACTACTCAAAAGAGAGATTTAATTCTTCAACAAGTTTCTAATAATAAAATCACTTATTTAGGAAATAAATTTCCGGTTAGGATTGGTGTAAAAGCTCATGGTGTGAGTAATGAGTCATCAAACGTTATTATAAAACGAAGCGACAAAGAATTGTTTAGGCAAACGGTTCAGTTTTCCCCTAACAAAAGTTATTATGAAATAGATGCCATTATTGAAGCAAAAGAAGTGGGACTTCAAACACTTAAAGTTTATGTAGAACCCATTAAAGGGGAATTAACTGAAAAGAATAACTATCAAATTGCGTCTATAGATGTGTTGGATGGGAGACAAAAAATATTGTTGTTGGCTAATTCTCCTCATCCTGACATAGCAGCCCTAAAAAGAGCGATTGAAACCAACGAAAACTATGAAGTAATTTCAAAATTGGCGAATGATTTTAATGAGAAATTAAATGATTACAATTTGGTGATTTTACACCAATTGCCTTCTATGAGCAATTCCATAACTTCTACTTTACAACAAATCGAACAACTAAAAATTCCTGTGCTATATGTATTGGGAAATCAATCGGATGTGCGAAAGTTTTCTCAGGTAAATAAATTCTTAAACATCAATGGGAGTCAAAGCAGAACCAATGATGCAATCGCTTCATTTAATAAAGATTTTCCTTTGTTTTCTATTTCAGAAGAACATGTGTCCGTATTTAAAAAGTTTCCTCCCTTGCAAACTCCTTTCGGAAATTATAATTCTACCGTTACCGAATATCCTTTGTTTACACAGCAAATAGGAATTGTGAGTACAAAACTTCCTTTGATTTCGTTTTATGTAGAAGGAGAAGCCAAAGCCGGAGTGATTGCCGGTGATGGTATTTGGAGATGGTCCTTAGAGAATTATCGCCAAAAGCAAAATCATTTAGCCTTTAACGAAATAATTGGAAAAACAGTTCAGTATCTTTCTGTAAAAGCAGATAAATCAAGGTTTAAGGTTGAGGTAGATAATCAGTTTTTTGAAAACGACATCATTCAGTTTGAAGCAGAATTATATAACGAAAGCTATGAGCTGACCAACGAGCCTGAAGTAAAACTGGTAATTAAAAATAAAGATAGAAAAGCCTTTAACTACAGCTTTGGAAAAACCAGTAATGCTTATGTGCTAAACATTGGAACCTTACCTGTGGGAGAGTACTCCTATTTTGCTAAAACCAGTTTCTCCGGTAAAGATTATACCGATAGAGGTGAGTTTATTGTAAAAGAAATTCAGCTGGAAGAAATAAACCTGCAAGCCAACCATACCTTACTACAAAACCTGGCGGAGAAAACCAATGGAGGTGTTGTTTATCCTAACGACATCAATACACTAGGTAAAAGTATTAATGAGAACAATGAAATTACCAGTATTTCTTTTTCAGAAGAAAAGCTGTTTGATCTTATTAACCTAAAATGGATTTTCTTTTTGTTGTTGATTGCTCTTTCTGCTGAATGGCTGCTTAGAAAGAGGTATGGGAGTTATTAGGTTTTTTCCTAAGAAAGACTTCAACTAAGTTATTTTTTGATTTATCATTAACTGTAGTTGGCTGAATATATTCCATTAATAAATTACTATCATTTCTGAATTCAAAAAAGCCAAATTCACCTTTATAGCTGAACTTAAATAAATTATTATATTCAATTTTTAGAGAAGTTATTTTATTTTTTTCATTTGAATAAATATCGCAAGTAGAGTCATTAAAGTATATATAATTACCTGGGCTTACTTTGGTAGTTAAGATATCATTTAGCTCTAAGTTTAGTATGTTACATGATTTACATGTATCATAACTTATTGAGTCAATTATCCATTCAGTTTGGAGTATTTTATCTTTTATTTTTTCTAGAGAATCTTTTTTATTGATTGTATTTTGATTACAACCATAAAATGCAATTAAAGTTACTAGATATAAGATTTACCTCATTTCTCCGCATAAATAATTACAGAGCCGGCAATTTCTTTCATTATAGGTATTTTTTCTACGCCTTTTCCAATACCGTTAATAAACCCAATCAAAGGTTTTGGAGTGTAAGGATGCAAGAAATCGTAAGGAAATATTTTAATGTTTTTAAATCCGTGCTGTTGTAGTTTCTTTTTAAAACTCCATCTTACTATGGCTGTTTCATCAGGAGAATCACCCAACCAACGCTTGATAAACGGCACATTTTTTTGCACTAAAATTTGAGGGTTAATCATATTAGGCTCTGCAAAAATCATTCTTCCTTCTGGCTTTAACACTCGGTGTATTTCATTCAATGATTTTTCCATATCTAAGTGATGAAGAATTGAACTACCAAACACTCCGTCAAATTCTTCATTGCCAAAACTTAGGTTCATTGCATCTTCTATCTGAAAAGTAACCTCAGGTAATTTCTTTCTGCCTTGTACCAGTAAATCTTCAGAAATGTCAGAAGCAATAATGTTTGCTTTGGTTAGTTGGTATACTTTTTCCGTAAACAAACCTGTACCACAGCCAATCTCCAGCACTTTAGAGTTGCTGTCAAATTTTCCTAAATCAATAAAATATTGTGCTCTTCTGTTGGCTCTTACTTGTCCGGCAGGACTTCCCCAGCCCCAAACATCTTCAGCGTTTTCACTAATCTTTTTTCCGTGCTCTATTTCGTGCTTAAGTCGTTCTTGTTCGTCAACCATGCTTAATATTTTACTTCAAATAAAAATGCTGCTTCTGATGTTCCAATCTGGTGAACTTGTCTAAACGTTCCGGGTTTTACTTGTTCAATATAATATAAATATCGTTGAACAGTATTGATGGTATAACCATCCATTTTATTTGGGTTTCTACGTAAGTTACCCATAATAACATGCGTTACGCCTGCATCTTTTAGTATTTGTAAGAGCTCTTCTCCTTTTAATGGTTGATTGTTATCATCAGCCGGAATTCTGTAGATACCATAAAACTCTCTACCGCCACCGTAAATGGTTGACATAGTTGGCTTACGAGAAGCTATAAAAGCTTCTTGCGGTAAGTTTTTGTCCGCCCATTCACTCATCATTAAAAAGTTTACCCAATCTGGTCCGTAGCCGTAAAACTTATCACCTTTCATGTTTTTTCTTAGCACAGGAATATTTTCTTTAGCTTTTGCAAAGGTGTCTCCACTAACGGCAAAAACAAAAAGGATAGGAATAAGCAGTGTAATGATTTGAAAGCTTTTGAATTTTTTACGCTTGGTTAACGCATACAAACCGTAAAACAAAACCATGATTAAGTATGGAACGGTAAACAAAATTAGCCTGTCCTGATCCCAGCGGGTTTGAAGCACAATAAATACTGCACTTAACATTCCTCCGGTAAATAAGGTGAGGAAAAACATGTAGTTATTGCTCTTGAAACTGAGAATTAAGAACAGAATTAATAAAAATGCTAAAAAGAAAGTTAAGCCTTCTACCGTAGTATTTGCTTGAGCATCACGCAAGCCCATCATTTTGGCAAAATGTTTTGATAAGTAAAGGTGTGCGTTTTCGTAATACCTTTCCATGAAACCAAAGAAATCTTCTTTTCCTTTAGAATAATCGTAAGGGTCTTTGTATAAAAGCATTTCCCCTTGCTGACTTATTTGTGCATCGGTTTGTTCTGTAAATGCATCTTTGATAAGTTTATAAGGTAAGAAGCAGATGATTAATGCAATTACGAAAAATCCGGCACTTTTAAATCGTTTCTTTACTAAGAAATAAGCAGGAATAAGGACTACAATTCCGTAAGCAATATTTTTTGTAATGAGTAATAAAAGCACTGAAAAGCCTACTAAAATCCAGAGTTTATAATCTTTTTTGATATTAGAATCACTTTCTTTTGTTCGGTCAAGCATCTTCATAAAGAAGAAAAAGAAAATAGCTTGAATAAATAAGTAAAATGCTTCATTATAGGTTTGACTGGCGAAAAATAGGAGAGTGGCATTTATGCTAATACAAAAAAGAGAAAGGAATAAAACAGATGTTGGTATTCTGTTTTTAAAAGTAAAATAAGTCAACAGCACAAAACCGAAGTGCATGATAACGGAAAGCATTTTTAGAAAAACTACTCCCGCACCAAAACTACCTACAAAAATGGCTAAGAAAATAGGGTAGAGTGGCCCTTGATAAGATGGAAAAGTTCCATCTTTGATGAAGCGATGTGCTCTAACAATGTATGAAGAGTCATCACCACCGGTAGAAACTTTTACGTCAAAAAGTAATAGTGAGAAAAAAGCGGTTAGCAACAAGATAACACCTAAATACAATTTTGAATTTTTATCAAAATGTCTGTCTAGTTTATCTAAAAAATCGGTTGAAACGGTTTCTTTTTTACTCATGTAAATAGCTTAGAAGTGCTAAAGATAAAAATTTAATAGTTGGCTAATAGTTACCCGAAAAACTTAGTGCCTTCTTTTGCCATTTTTCTGAGTAATGGACTACATCTGTAACGGTCTTCCAAATATTCATTATGTAATCTATCTAGTGTATCCACACAATGTTGAATCCCCTTTTCGTCAGCCCATTGTAGCAAGCCTTTTGGATAATTTACTCCTTTAGTCATGGCTAAGTCGATATCTTCTTTAGTGGCAATGTTTAAATAAAGTGCATCAGCAGCTTCATTAATCAGCATGACCAATATTCTCCAAAGAATATCATTGCCCAGTTTTTCATCTTTATTGGGTTGAGGCATTTCCACACCTTCTGCATAATTGTAATATCCTCTTCCTGATTTTCTTCCTAGCCAACCTGCTTCTGAATGACGCTTTTGTGTAAAAGACGGCTTGTATCTTTGGTCGTAATAAAATGCAGCAAATACACTTTCAGTTACAGCATAGTTTACATCATTTCCAATAAAATCCATTAATTCAAATGGCCCCATTCTAAAACCGCCCAATTCTTTCATTGCCCAATCTATAGTAGCAAAGTCTGCAAAGCCTTCTTCATAAATTCTAAGCGCTTCGCCATAAAAAGGTCTAGCTACTCTGTTTACAATAAATCCGGGAGTGTCTTTAGTAACAACAGTTACTTTTTTCCAACTGTCAATTACTGCTTTTGCTTTTTGCAAAACTTCTTTACTGGTTTGAATAGCAGGAACAATTTCAACTAACGGCATAAGGGGTGCCGGATTAAAGAAGTGAATTCCTAATACTCTTTCTGAATTTTTACACGCAGCAGCAATAGAAGCTACCGATAGGGAAGAGGTGTTAGTAGCCAAAATAGTTTCAGGCTTAACTAATGCTTCTAAATCAGAAAATATTTTCTTCTTCAAATCTAATTTTTCGATAACGGCTTCAATTACTAAATCGCAATTTTTGCAATCTTCTAATTGATTGGAATAGGTTATTCTACCAATAATTTCAGCTTTTTGTTCTTCGGTATATTTTCCTTTTTCAACCAATCGGTTAAAAATTTTCTCATGTGATTTTTTAGCTTTTTCAATAGCTTCAGGAAAAGCGTCAAATAAAACCGTTTGATGCCCAAATGTTGCTGCTACTTGTGCAATGCCTGCACCCATTGTTCCTGCTCCAATAACTCCAATATTCATATTTAATTACTTTTTAAAACAAAACCTAAATTAGCTCCTATACCCTGACCGATATTTCTACCTGTAATGACATAAGAAGTCCCAATATAAAAGCCTAATCGTTGAAAGAGTGGTGTGTAATAAGTTGCACCTACTTTATGATAATCAACACCCAGTACTCTAAAAGTTGATGGAGCCGGAATTCCTCTGTAATCTAAACCTCCGTCACTCATTTGAAAATCGTACCACACATCAAAGTAGTGTTTAGCTGTTGCTTTTCCAATTTTTAAAGCACTGTTAATTGCATCCGGAACAGGTTGGTGTTTGTGGTTGTAAGCTGCTTGAAATGTTCCAAACCACCCGTTATTTGCAAAATAATGAATGACAGGTCTTGCATCAATAACTGTTGCTCTTTGACCTATTGCGTTTAGTCCTTCTGTTTGATAATTAGCTAGATTGGTAGAAATTCCACTTGCCAAACTGATGGAAAGCTTTCCTTTTTCTAATTGTTTTTCATAAGCTTTAAACTTTAAATAAGCGCTACCATCTTGTATTGATTTTACGGTGTTGATAGCAACATAAGGGGCAGCCAGGTATAAGTCAAGTCTGTCAAACAAACCGGCTGCAATAAATAAATTGGCATTATAGATGGTTCGAGACAAATCTATTTTGTTTGTTCCTGCAAAATATTTATCGGCAAACTCTACTCCGCCTCCGGCAACCACTTCAACATTTCCTTTCCCTTTATAAAACCCATCAACTCTGCCTTGTGAAAAAGCAAGTGAGCAGCTAAATAGTAATATTATGGGGATTATTTTTTTCAATTAGTTTCCTTTAAATTCCGGTTTTCTTTTTTCAAGAAAAGCATTCACACCTTCTTTATAATCATACGTTTTTCCGGCTGCGGTTTGTAGTTCGTCTTCCAGTTTTAACTGTTGTTCTAGCGTGTTATTAAAACTTTCATTAAGCGCTCTTTTGGTTAAGCCGATTCCTTTGGTTGGCATTTTACTTAAGGTTTCTGCTATTTTAAAAGATTCTTCTTTAAACGTGCCATCACTAAATGATTTATATATCATCCCCATTTGTTCGGCATCTTTAGCAGATACTTTGTCTCCCAACATAGTTAGTGCAGAAGCTTTTTGTAACCCAATAATTCTAGGTAAGAAGTAAGTCCCACCACTATCAGGGATAAGGCCTATTTTACTAAATGCCTGAATAAATGATGCTGATTCTGTGGCAACACAAATATCACAAGCCAAAGCAATGTTTGCTCCGGCACCGGCAGCAACACCATTTACTGCAGCGATAATAGGTTTTTCTATTTTTCTAAGTCTAGTAATAATGGGGTTGTAATGTTCTGAAACAATTTTGGTTAACTCAGGACCATTAGGGTCAATGGCTTCAGCTAAATCTTGTCCTGCACAAAAGGCTTTTCCTTCTCCTGTGATGTAAATAGCTCTGATTGTATCGTCTTTTTCACATTCATCCAATCTTTGTTGAAAGGCCAATGCCATTTCACGGTTAAACGAATTAAACACATTAGGGCGGTTTAAAGTGATTTTTGCCACACCTCCAATTTTTTCAAATAAAATACTTTCCATTGAGTAAATAATTTTGAGAGGTGAAGGTAGGAAAATTTGATTTATTTGGCGATTCCAAACAAATCATATTCTGTAGCATCGGTGATTTCTATGGTAGCAAAATCACCAATTCTAAGATAGGTGTCTTTTGTACTGATTAATACTTCGTTGTCTACATCCGGTGAATCAAACTCAGTTCTTCCTATGAAGTTGTCGCCTTCTACTTTATCAATTAAAACTTTGTAAGTTTTACCAATTCTATCCTGATTCAATTCCATGGAAATATCTCTTTGTATTTCCATTATTTCATTTGCTCGCTGTTGTTTTACTTCTTGAGGGACATCATCTTCTAGCTGAAAAGCATGCGTATTTTCTTCATGTGAATAGGTAAAAACTCCCAGTCTGTCGAATTTCATGGTTTTTACCCATTCTTTCAGTTCATTAAAATCTTCTTCAGTTTCACCCGGATAACCACAAATTAAGGTGGTTCTAATAGCTATGTTTGGCACTTTGGCTCTTATTTCTGCTATAAGCTCATCTGTTTTTTCTCGGGTAATGCCCCTTCGCATAGATTTTAGCATTTTGGTTGTTCCATGCTGTAAAGGAATATCCAGGTAATTACAAACTTTCGGATTGTTTGCTATTTCGTCTATTACATCTTTAGGAAACCCTGAAGGAAAGGCGTAATGCAATCTCAACCATTCAATACCTTCTACTTCTGAAAGCTTGTTTAACAATTCTGCCAGTTTTCTTTCTTTGTAAATGTCAAGACCATAATAGGTTGAGTCTTGCGCAATAATGATGAGCTCTTTTACACCTTGTTTAGCTAAATCTTTTGCTCTAACTACCAACTCTTCAATAGGAGTAGAAACATGTTTTCCTCTCATAATGGGAATTGCGCAAAAACTACAAGGTCTGTCGCATCCTTCAGAAATTTTAAAATAAGCGTAATGTTTAGGTGTTGTTAGTAAACGTTCTCCAACCAACTCATGTTTATAGTCAGCTTTTAGTGTTTTAAGTAGTGAAGGAAGTTCTTTAGTGCCAAACCAAGCATCAATATTGTCTATTTCGGATGAGAGCTCAGGTTTGTAGCGTTCAGAAAGACAACCCGTAACGTAAACTTTATCTACAAAGCCATCTTTTTTTGCTTCTGAAAATTGCAAAATAGTATTGATGGATTCTTCTTTTGCATTGTCAATAAATCCACACGTATTAATGATTACAATTCCACAATCATCGGATGAAGATTCATGCTCTACCTCAAACTTATTTGCTTTGAGTTGCCCCATCAACACTTCTGAATCAAAGATGTTTTTGGCGCAGCCTAGCGTAACTACATTGACTTTATTTTTTTTGAGTGTTTTGGTTTTCAAATGAGTCTATTTCTTAAAAAATGAATCTACAAACTCTTCTTTGTGAAAAGGCTGTAAGTCATCAATACCTTCACCTACACCAATGTATTTCACCGGTATTTTAAACATATCAGATACACCTATTACTACTCCGCCTTTTGCCGTTCCGTCAAGTTTGGTAAGTGCCAAGGCATTCACTTCAGTGGCTTTGGTAAATTGTTTGGCTTGTTCAATAGCATTTTGTCCGGTTGAAGCATCTAGTACCAATAAAATCTCATGAGGGGCATTAGGAATAACTTTTTGCATCACGTTTTTAATCTTACTTAATTCATTCATTAAGTTGATTTTGTTGTGCAATCTTCCGGCAGTATCTATAATAATTACATCTGCATCATTTGCTTTTCCGTGAGCCAGAGTGTCATAAGCTACTGAAGCAGGGTCAGCATTCATCCCTTGATTAATAACGGGAACACCCACTCTTTCACCCCAAATTTTAAGTTGGTCAACGGCAGCAGCTCTAAACGTATCGGCAGCACCAAGCACTACTTTTAAGTTTTTCTTTTTGAACTGACTGGCTAATTTGCCAATGGTGGTTGTTTTACCTACACCATTTACGCCAACTACCATGATGACATAAGGTTTGGTGTCTTTTGGGATTTCAAAATCAGTGTAGCTTATGGTATTGTTTTCAGTAAGGAGAGCAGCAATTTCTTCTCTTAATATTTTGTTGAGTTCGTCTGTTCCTAAGTATTTGTCTTTGGCTACTCTTTCCTCAATTCTATCAATAATTTTTAGGGTAGTTTGTACGCCAACATCTGAAGTAACTAATATTTCTTCAAGGCTATCTAAAACATCCGCATCTACGCTTGATTTACCAACAACAGCCCTAGAGAGTTTACCAAAAAAGCTTTCCTTGGTTTTGTTTAAACCTTCGTCTAGCTTTTCTTTTTTGTCTTTTGATAAAAAACTAAATACTCCCATTTGTTAGTTAAAAAAAAAGCCCCAATCTCAAGAATGGAGCTTCCTATAAATATTGCGTAATTATTATTTCATGTTTTTGAAGAAATCATCTACTTTATCAGTAGTTACCATTTCTTCTTTAAAAACGTATGCACCGGTTTTAGGTGAACGCTCCATTTTAATTACTTTAGAGAAGTTTCTTCCACCTTCTTTCTTTAATGTTGCAACAACCTTTTTAGCCATGACTTATCTTATTTAATTTCTTTATGAACAGTAACCTTTTTAAGGATAGGGTTAAATTTCTTTAACTCTAATCTATCAGGTGTGTTTTTTTTGTTTTTAGTAGTAATGTATCTTGAAGTACCCGGTTTTCCTGAGTTTTTATGCTCAGTACACTCTAAAATTACCTGTACTCTGTTACCCTTTTTTGCCATTGTTGTTAAATTTTGGGACGCAAATGTAGTGAAATATTTAAAACTATACCAAAATCAATCAAAAATACTTGGTTCAGCCATTAGTTTTTCGATTTCTGCTATGGTTCTGGGCGCTTTGGCGGATAAATTTACCGGGCCTGCTTCGGTAATCATAATGTCATCTTCTATTCTAATGCCAATGTTCCACCATTTTGGGTCGCAATCAGAGCCTTCGGCTATGTAAATTCCCGGTTCTACGGTAATTACCGTTCCCGGCATTAAAGGGCCGTACAATCCGGCATCGTGTACATCTAAGCCTAAATAATGAGAAGTGCCATGCGTAAAGTATTTTTTTACTTCATATTCTTTTTCAATAATGCCTAGCTTAACTAATTCTTTGGCAATAATGGCGGTGGCTGCTCCATTGGGGTCCCAAAACTTGTTTCCTGCTTTACAAGCTTCAATACCTGCTGTTTGTGCTGCTAAAACAATGTTGTAAATGGTTTTTTCTTCTTCTGAAAATTTGCCGTCAACGGGTAGTGTTCTGGTAACGTCTGCCGTATATCCGTGATATTCTGCACCAATATCGGAAACCAATAAATGTTCGCCTTTTAAAGGTTTTCTGTTAGTGGTATAATGCAGGATACATGAGTTTTCTCCGCCACCCAAAATAGAAGGAAATCCGGTGTATTCTGAGCCATGCTTTTTAAATACGTATTCTATAATAGCTTCTGACTGGTATTCTGTCATTCCCTGTTTTAGAGCTTTCATCAACTCAATTTGTGCATCACAGGTAATGTTGATGGCTTTTGTCATTAATTCAATTTCTTCGGCTTGTTTAATTTCCCTTAGCATTGCCATTAGTTCAGGTAATTTTCTTGAAGTAGCGTGTTCTACATTTTTAATTTTTTGGTTAAAGTATTTGAGCATGGAATGTAAATCGCCTTTGTCAGTTTTGTCATCTCTAACATCATCTTCGGGCGTGATGTAAAAAAGACCTTTAAGTTTATCAAAATTAAACTCAAAGGTGGCAAAGTCTTGATTGGAGATAGCTGTTTTTATTCCCAAATAGGAGGAAGCATTTTTTACGCCCAATCTTCTTCCGTCCCAGACTTCAAATTTCGGGTTGCGGTCTTGCATAAAAATGATTTCATTGGTAATGATGGAGTCAAATTTTTGCGGGTTTTTGAAAATGATGATTACTGCATTGGGTTCTCTTAAACCTGTCAGGTAATAAAAGTTAGGGTCTTGGTGATATTCATAGTTTACATCATTAGAACGGTTTCTTACCGGATTAGCAAATATTACGGCTGCGGAATTTTCGGGCAATAGCTTTCTTAATGCTTCTCTGCGTTCTGCATGAAATTCTTTAGATAATAGGTCGTCATCGTAATTATAATATTCCAGGTGTTTGGGTTGATGAACGGAAATATCTTCTTGTGCCGGTAAAATAATTACGGCAATCAAAAGAGAAAACATAGCTGATAAAAACTTCATGGGTTAAAATTAATTGAACAAATAAAAATAAAAAAGGCCATCTAAACCAGACAGCCTTAAAAATTGTACCAATATTATAGTGTTACTTTACGTAACCTTTTTCTTTAGCTTTTTCCCAAGCAGCTTTTAAACCAATTTTGTTGATGGTTCTAATACCTGCTGTAGAAACTTTAAGCGTTACCCATTTGTTTTCTTCTTCAAAAAAGAATTTCTTCTTTTGAAGATTCGGGTAAAATCTTCTTTTTGTTTTAATGTTAGAGTGAGATACATTGTTCCCAACAATCGCTTTTTTTCCGGTAATTTGACAAATGTTCGCCATATCGCATTAAATTTAGGGGTGCAAATAACGGAAATATTCACCTAACTTCAAAGTTTATTTAAAATTTTATTTCTAAGAAGGTTTAATGCCGTTAAAGAGGAGAGAATTATGTTTCTCTCTCGGATATCTCCAAAGGTGAATTTTTTAGAGTAAACACTAGTTTTATCTGCAACTGCAATCCAAATAGTGCCTACCGGTTTTTCTTCGGTTCCGCCATCCGGTCCGGCTATTCCTGATGTTGCAATAGAATAATCTGAATTTAGTTTTTGCAAAACACCTTTTGCCATTTGCTCCACTACTTCCTGGCTAACTGCTCCGTGTTTTTCAAGGATGCTTTTGTCAACGCCTAATTCACTTGATTTTACTTCATTAGCATAGGAAACAATTGAACCTAAGTAGTAGTTGGAACTTCCCGAAACGGCTGTAATCAGCCTTGCAATATTTCCACCGGTACAACTTTCGGCTGTGGAGAGTGTGGCATTTTTTTCTAAAAGCATTTTACCAACTAATTGTTGTAAGGAATCAACATTGTATCCAAATGCGTAGGGTTGCATTCTGTTATATAATTCTTCTGCTTTTTGGTTGATGTTTTGAATGTTTATTTCATTTCCAATGGCCATTAATCTGACTTTCACCAAGCCGGGAGAGGGTAAGTAGGCTAAATCAATATTTAACTTTTCTACGTCTTCCTCCCAATCTTTTATTCTGTCAATTATAAATGATTCACCGATTCCTTGAATTAGGACGGTTTTCTTATAAATAGTAGGAAGATTGAACCTATTCTTAAGGCTAGGAATAACCTCATCTTCCATCATTGCTTTCATTTCATAAGGAACTCCGGGCATAGAAACCACTATTTTACCATTTTTTTCAAACCACATACCGGATGCTGTGCCATGATAATTCCAAATTATTCTACAATCTTTAGGTAGCTTTGCCTGATCAATGTTTACTTGTAGCATTTTCCTACTCCTTTTAGCAAAATAGTCTTCTATAGCTTTAAGTACTTCTTTATTGATAACAAGTTCGGTATGGAAGTATTCGGCTAAGGTATTTTTGGTAATGTCATCTTTAGTTGGGCCTAACCCTCCGGTTAAAATAATTACATCAGCTCTTTCTAGTGTTTCGTCTAAAGCTTTTACAATGTGTTCTCTTTTATCTTGAACAGAGGTGATTTGCCTCACTCTTACGCCAATCTCTAAAAACTTTTCTCCTAACCATGCAGAATTGGTATCAACTGTTTGACCAATAAGAATTTCATCTCCAATGGTTATTATTTCTGCGTTCATCAATCGTTTTCTCTTAATTTTAAACAGACTTCTCTTACCACATTTGCAAATTCTTCTACAGTTATGTTTTCATAGTTATTTGGCGAAATTGGCGAGCCAATGTTTATCTGAATTTTTCCGGGTCTTATTTTGTATGAGCCTGAAGCTAAACATTCACGTGCACCTTTAATGGATATAGGTATAATTTCAATTCCTGTTTCTTTAGACAATAAAAAAGCTCCTCTTTTAAAAAGTCCCATTTTACCTGTTTTTGTTCTTGTACCTTCTGGAAAGATAATAGCATTTTTACCGCTTTTAATTTCTTCTCCGGCTTTTTGTAAGCTTTCTTTTGCTTTCTCTCGGTTACTTCTATCAATGAATATATAACCGGAAGCCATCATAGCCCACCCCATAAACGGAACTTTTTTTAATTCCTTTTTGGCTAAAAAACTAACGAAAACGGGTAACTTATTAAACAAAGCAGGAATGTCATACAACGATTCATGGTTGGCAACATAGATGTAGGTTTTAGAAGTATCTATGTGTTCTTTTCCGGATATTTTAACTCGTATTCCGGAAACAAAAAGCAATACCGGGCTCCAAATATTTCTACCAATAAATCCACTTATTTGGTAATAGTTAAAAAATGTGAGGGCAGAAATGACAACTGTAAGGATACCACAAACTGCTGTCCAAAGGAAAATAATGAGAATTTGAAAAAAGTTAATGATTGCCCACATAATTGTTGGCAAAAGTAAAATTAATTTACTTTAAAAATGTCTTTGTGGTTATATACTAAACAAATACATCTTCTGCATTACTGGACTTTAAAAGATCAATTGCTTTTTCCTTTTCCTTTCCCGAATAAGCTAAAATGTAGTGGTTTGATTCTATGTATTCTTTAAGAGTGTGTTTATGCTCGTCTGAAGCGATTGTTTCAATGATTTTTACAAGGCCACTGCTTATTAATCCAAAATCAAGCCCTGCAATAGCGCCTACAATTGCACCAGCTCCATATAAAAAACCTAATCCGGGAACCGCAAATACTCCAACACCTACTAAAAGCCCTGTCAGAGAGCCAATCCCGGCACCAACAGCAACAGGAGCAACCTTGCTACTTGAAGAATTATTTAGGTGAATGTGATTTTCTATATCACTTGCCTTACCTAAAATAGAGATTTTATTGGGTGATAATCCATTATCAACTAATTTTTTGACAGCATCTACTGCGTCTGAATAAGTATGATGAACGCTTACAATTGATTTTTCCATGTATATATATTTTTGGTTGAGCCCAAAATATATAAAAAATTAAGGTAAAATCAAATTGAAGACGTCTATCTAAAGATGTGATTTTAATAGTATTCTCTTGGCAATAGGTAATATCGTTTCATTTAATGGTAAGTCTAGTTTGTAATGAAAGAGGTAAGCGACAGGATTCGGTAGTTGCTTGTTTTCTCTCACTAAATCAACTTTTATGTCTCTAAATGTTTTTGAAATTGTCTTTTTAATTTGTTTTACGAAATGGGTTTGTAAAACCTGATACGACTCTTGGTTGTAAACATTTGAAACACTATACTGATAAATATTTAAATGATTAGTAGTATCATGATGTAAGAGCATATAGCCATCTTTTTTATAAAGCGGAGAAATACCAATTTCCTCAACTTCAAAGTTTTCTTCTACTATTTCATAAATCTTTTTGGCATCGGTAATTTTAGAGTGAATTAACGGAAGGGCATATTCAATAATATCTTTTGTTTCTTTCATTAATTCATCATCTTCCAAAATGGTTTTGTAGGTGATTTTTAAATTCTCTAAGTCAATTCCTTTTACTTCTTTAGAAAAGCCCTGAACAATAATTTCCTTTTCTTCTTTTAGTCGAATAAGATTATTATAGTGAAGAATTAAGTCAGAAAAGTAGGGATAAAGCTTACCTTGGGTAAATTCTGCTTTAATATCTTTTAGGTAGGCAAGTAAAATATATTTTTTGTATTCAAAATCTATGGGGCCTTCAGTTAACCATGTTTCGCTAATAAACTTCATAACAAATAAGATTTAAAATTCACCAATAAATATACGAATAGCATACCAAAATGTTGTATAAAAAAAGCCCTCTTTTTTAAAGAAGGCTTGTTAATTAATTTATAAATTAGGTATTACTCGTTTTTATTCGGATTGTACCAGTCTATTTTTCTAGTTAGATACATAAGTATTGCTAGCGTTATAAATAATCCAATACTTCCCATCAGTAAAGCATAATCTTGAATTTGAATAATACTGTAAATAAAGGTATAAAGAATTACTAATATTAAAGCAATCATTGCGGTAAGTCTGTTGTGTTTAAATATGCTTTTAGTGTAAGCAGTTATTAAACCAATAATGCCAACACTAGATATTAGATAGGCAATTTCGAAAGACAGGTGCTCAGAAATAGCAATTAATAAAGTATAGAAAACACATAACGCAAGCCCAACAATAATGTATTGAATAGGATGAATTCTGATTTTATTAATAATTTGAACAAAGAAGAAAATCAAAAAAGTAAGCGTAATAAATAGTGCGGCATATTTTGCCGAGCGCATACTTTTTGAATAATGATCTACCGGCATAATTAAATTTACTCCAAATTCTGATTCTGTCATTCCGTTTGCTTTTCCTTTAAATGCTTGAGGATATGGTCTGTTTAAGTGAATGACTTTCCATTCTGCTTTAAAACCATTGGTGAAATCTTGCGAGTCCGGATCGGGTAAAAATGCTCCGTCAAAGCTTGGGTCTTTCCATGTAGATGAAAGATTTACTTTCGTTTCTTTTCCAACAGGAGTAAAGAATAATCGAGAGTTTCCATTCATTACAAGGTCAAGAGAAAAGTTGATTTTATCACTCTTGGCAGAATCCATTTTTAAAGGAACCTTTGTACTTAATCCTGAATAGATAACATCATTACTTTCAACTCCTGGATTAAACTGAATTGCCTTTCCATTCCAATTTACCTTTACGCTTTCTTTAATACTTCTTAAGTCTGAAATACCAATAGAAACAAAGACTTCATCCCAAAGCATATTTTCTTCTTTCAGTCCTAACTCATGAATGTCAGGATAGTTAAAATGTCCATTTAACTTTAAGTTGGCATTATATACTACCACCTCATAAATTCCTCTGTGCTTTTTTTCTGGATTTATTACTCCATTTATATCTAATTCTTCGGGTAAAAAGTGAGCATAAGCCGTAGTGGTAACAAACTCATACTCTTTAGTCTTTTCATTATAAATTTTAGAGTATTGTAAATAGGGTATCGTCAATATTAATCCGTTTATGGATTGTTCATTTCCCCATTTCGAGCCAATTTCAGCGGCAACATCCATTTGCCTGTATTCTCGTTCCCTAATTAAATCTTCTACCATACTCACGGGTATAAGTAAAAGAAGAATTAAAAAACCGATAGTAAGTAAGCGAATAGTAACTGAATTTTTTACCCAGTTTCGCATTTTTTCAAAAAATGATTGTTCTTGTTCCATAGTAGATTTAGTTTTGGTTGGATAACTTCAAAGATGAGATTTAATTGTAAAGCAGATTAAGATTTAATGTTAAGGAATGTTAATTCATAATCGGCACTTATTTTCAGATAATCGGTATTAGAATTCCCATAAAGGATTAAAAATGTGAAATTAAGGGGAGTGAAAAAATAAAAAACAACCTTTGTTTTTAGTATATTTGGCAATAGTTAAATGAACCGACTAATACTATTCATATCTGCCTTTTTTCTCTCAGTGGGAGCCTCTGCTACGCACTTGGTTGGTGGTGAGTTGTATTACACTTGTTTGGGTTCAAATAACTATGAAATTACATTAAAAGTGTATCGAGATTGTGGCGCATCCAATACAAATGGAACTCCTTTTGACCCCAATGCCGCCATTGGAATTTATTTTGGAAACGGAACTTTGAAACAAGTTGTAAATGTGGCTTTTCCCGGTGCTACCAATATTCCTGTGGTAATTAATAATCCTTGCTTGGTGGTGCCGCCAAACATTTGTGTGCAAGAGGCGGTCTATAAAACAACAATTAATTTGCCTCCAAACCCAGCAGGTTACGATATTGTTTATCAAAGATGCTGTAGAAACCCAACTATTTTGAATATTGTAAATCCGGGTAATTACGGAAATACATACCATTCTCATATTCCTGCAAATGACAATTGTAATAGCAGCCCTAGGTTTAAGCAGTTTCCACCCATTGCATTATGTATGGGTGATGCGTTAAATTTTGATCATTCTGCAACAGATCCTGACGGTGACTCATTAGTTTACTCTTTCTGTCGCCCTTTTCATGGTGGTAACCCGGGTGCACCTGCTCCAAACCCTCCTTCAGCTCCGGCATTTACTAATATAGTTTGGGCAGCAGGATATTCTGACGCTTACCAAATGGATGCTTCTCCTGCAATGGCAGTTAACTCTTCAACAGGTTTAATGACAGGAACTCCAAATAGGCTAGGGCAATTTGTGGTTGGTGTGAGAGTTGAGGAATATAGAAACGGAGTCTTATTAGGAGAAACAAGAAGAGACTTTCAGTTTAATGTGGCAAATTGTAATATGACAATTTTAGCAGCGGTTGCTAATCAAACTGTTTTTTGTGATGGTTTAACAGTATCATTTCAAAATAATAGTCAAAACTCATCTTTTTATTTTTGGGATTTTGGAGATTCACAAAACCCTAACGACACTTCTACTCAAGTTAGCCCTACCTTTACTTATTCAGACTCCGGAACTTATACCGTTATGCTAATTGCCAATCCCGGGTGGCCTTGTGCTGATACATCATTTAATACATTTACAGTATACCCAAAGTTAAAAGCTCACTTTAATGCTCCGGCTATACAATGTTTTAACGGAAATTCTTTTGACTTTTTTGCAGGCGGGAATTTTGAACCAAGTACTCAATTTAATTGGGATTTTGGCAGTTACGCCACACCTATTTCAAGTACTCAACAAAATCCTCAAAACATTCAATTTACGCAAACGGGTAGGCATGTTGTTAAACTAACCTATACAGATTTTACCTGTGTCAAGGAATATACTGATACCGTTGAAGTAATAGCCAATCCGGAATTGGATTTTCAACTAGGAACAACGGAGGGTTGTCCCATTTTAGCAGTGCAGTTTTATGATAGCTCAACGTCTCAAACACCACTTACTTATTTATGGTCTTTTGGAGACGGAACTTATTCTTCCCAAGCCGCTCCATTACATCATTACAATGAACCTGGGTTTTATGATGTTTCTGTGACTATTATGACAACCAGTGGTTGTATAGATACGCTTTCATTATATCTTCAAAATGCTATTCATGTTTACCCTGTTCCTACTGCAGGATTTTCATTTACCCCAGATGAAGTATGGGAATGGGAACCCTATATTACTTTTTTTGATGAGTCAAAAGACAACATTTCTTGTGAGTTGTTTCCCGGTGATGGAACAAAATATTCTATTTGCGCTACTATAGAACATACTTACCAGGATACCGGATGGGTTTACCCTATGCAAGTGGTTGTTAATGATTATGGTTGTACTGATACTTTGGTAAAAAAAGTATTTGTTCGTCCTGAATTCACTTTTTATCCACCCAATACTTTTACTCCTGACGGAGATGGATTAAATGATGTATGGTGGCCAAGAGTTTATGCTGCTAAAGAATATGAACTATATGTTTTTGATAGATGGGGACATATAGTGTTTGAGACAACTAGTACAGAAGTTGGGTGGAATGGAATTGTAAAAGGCGGTTCTGAAATAGCTCCTACAGGTGTTTATCAATATCTTGCTAAATGTTGGGACAGAAATGGTCGTGAGTACCACTATGTTGGTAATGTTCATTTGTTAAAATAAATTCCCTATATTTATTTTCTAAACAATTGACTATGAAAAAACTATTACTCATTTTTCCCTTATTATTTTTTACTGTTTTTCAATTAAATGCCCAAGGAGTATTTTGTCATCCTACTATTGCGGCTGATTGTGTTAACCAACCCAACTATATTGATTCTGTTGTTACGTCTGGGGCGGTTCAAAACTTTTCTAATGCCGGAACAAACTGTAACACTCAGGATAACAATTATGCTTTTTATAAAAACTTCTTAGTAGCTGAATATCGTTTAGACAGTTTTGACTTAAGAGTGGCATTAAATAAGAATACTATTTCTAAAATTGGAGTTTGGGTAGACTGGAATAAAGATTCTATTTTTAGTGTGTCAGAAAATATATATACTTCTGCCTCCTTCGAAACAGGTGTAACCATTAGAGTAGGTGTTCCTGCAGCAGCTAATCTTGATACTTTGATTATGAGAATTAGAACGGCCCCTGCTTTTACAGGCTCTTGTGACGCTTCTTCAACAGGGGAAACTGAAGATTATAGGTTTTTAGTTTTAAATGATGTCTCTAGTTCAATTGAAAAGTCAATTGCTAAAGCCGGTTTAAGTGTTTTTCCTAATCCTGCAAGTGGTAAATTGACCATATCTTTGAATAATTCAAAAGATTATTTACTGAATATTACTGACGTATCAGGAAGATTAGTGTTTGATGGAAAAATGAATCATTACACTATATTAGATGTTTCGAATTTTAAGCCGGGTAATTATTTTATTCGATTAAAAAGTGAAGATGATGTATTGATTGAAAAAATAATTATTAATTAATATGAATTTTACAACTGCTTCTACCTCTGATCAGGTAGCCTCAAAACTACCACTTGTTTATCTTTGTGTTTTCATATTATTATGGCTTTCAACTTTGATAGGAACTCATGATTTAGCCAATTGGTTTCTTGAAAATACATTGGTTTTTATTTTTTTAGGTGGGTTAATGATTTCGTACAGAAAATTTAAATTTTCTGATTTAACCTATACATTCATTTTTGTTTACCTGTGTTTGCATATTTACGGAGCTAAATATACCTATGCCGAAAATCCTTTTGGATATTTGTTAATGGATGAATTTGGATTTGCAAGAAATCATTACGATAGAATAGTACATTTTAGTTTTGGTTTTATGATTGCCTACCCATTACGAGATTGGTTTAAGAATTATTTTAAATTTCCGAATTGGGTAAGCTGGTCATTGCCGTGTGAAATAACCCTTTCTTTTAGTGGTGCTTACGAGCTGGTAGAGTGGGCTGTTGCAGATATTTTTTTCCCGGAGCAAGGTATCGCTTATTTAGGAACACAAGGAGATATTTGGGATGCACAAAAGGATATGGCTTTAGCATTTTTGGGCTCTGTACTAATCATGTTGTTTTTTTACTTCGGAAAGAAAGTGCTTAAAAAGAATTAAAATTCCCACATAATTCCAATACTAGGTAAAACAGTTCCGGTAGGGTTTTCTACCTCTTTTAATTCATATCTGTTAGGGTCTTCTTCTAAAGTTTTAATTGTGTTGTTTTCTAAAACGGGTAAAAGTAAACTAGGTTGTTCAGCAGTATTGTTATACAAATTTTGAATATCAAAGTAGATGTTTAACGAAGATTTCTTAAAATAATATTTTTTGTCAACCCTAACATCTAATTGATGAAATGCAGAAAGCCTTTCTGAGTTAATTTTGTTGTAGTCAATCACTGCTTGATTGTTTACATCCCAGACCTGTTGTAATGATGAAGTATAAGCATCAAAAGGTGTATATGGTGTTCCACCTAAATATCTAAACTTAAAGCCTATTTCCCAGTTTTTCTTTAGCTTTTTTCCCGCAGTTAAAGATAATAAGTGCTGGTTGTCCCATGAAGATGGAATGTAGTTATTGTTCTTATCTGTGAACTCACTTCTAACATATGTGTAAGCAAGAATTCCAAAAAAGCCTTTAAACATTTTTTGTTGGTAAAGGAATTCTACCCCATAGCTTCTTCCTTTTGAACTAGATGTTGCAGGCTCATTTCCAATTATTCCAAAATCAGCACCAAGGTTTGCAAGACTAATAGAATCATTTGTTAAAAAGGGATATTGGTTATAGTTTTTGTAAAATGATTCAATAGCTATCTTGGAGTCGAAACGACTTAAATAATCTATCCCTAAAACATAGTGGTCATTATAAATGTATTTAATGTTTTTATTTGCCAGCTCATTACTATTGTTTCTGTATCCTAAAACAGTGTAAGGCGGAAGTTGATAATATCTACCAATGTTCCCATTTATATTAATTTTTTCGGTAAGTGAATAGCTTAAGGACAGTCTGGGTGAAAACTGCTGCAATGGGTTGCTCATTTCACTTGAAAAATCGTTTGCATCAACTCTTAATCCAACAGACAACCCAAGTCTTTCAGAAAATAGGCGTTTACTTAACTGAACAAATCCTCCATATTTGTTAATGTTAAGGGTTGAACTAAAGTCAATAGTATCAACTCTATTTCCAATACTTATTTTATTAAAAGTTGAATTTGTGTAGATTGCATATTCATAATTTATTCCATAGTCAAGTCTAAAATTTTCAAAAAAAACTTTTTCCTCTATCCTAAATTTATTTTCAATTTCTTGTGAATTGTATTTTAAAAGAAGATTGTTTGGGTTTGATTCATCGTTATTAAGATATTTAGTGGCAGAATTATTTAAATGATTTCTACTTAATACTATTGTATAAAAACCTTTATTATTGAAGTGCTTCCAATTGGTTCCAAAGGTGTAATTCCATTGATCGCTTACCGGTATATTGCCTAAAATGTAGTTGTTTCTTTCTATTATTTCCTCATCTGAAACTCCATTGTTTACCGATGAGTTAAGGCTAAAGTCATCTATTGCTCCAAGCCCAATGAGCGTAACTTGGTTTTTATCATTGATGTAAATTTTGTTCTTGAATTGAAAGTCGGTATAAGTTGGAAGAAAAGGTAATTTTAAAGCTTCAAAGAGAAATTGTAAATAGGATGTTCTGGCTGAAAAAATGAAATTTGATTTCTTACCCAAAGGTCCATCAAAAGTTAACCCTGCATCACTTGAACCTAACATAAAAGTA